>OATQ01000458.1_pt1 | contig 18460 bp, 14 predicted proteins | sample 1495061 | NCBI WGS metagenome assembly OATQ01 (sample SAMEA2579979, study PRJEB22360) | human gut metagenome
ATAGCCCACTATAACTACACGCTTCGCTTTCGTAGTTGTGGGCTCTCCCGAGGGGCTGGGCGTTGCCCCGTCCCACTCAGGACGCTGCCCTGAGAACCCGGCAAGGGCTGTCAGCCCTATGCAACCCGACCAAAGAGTGACCCTCTCTTTGGAAACTCCGCTTATGGGTTACACCCCTAAGAATCCTTTGCAGTTATGAGCGGACAGCGATAATCAACATTATCCAACAACCCCAATAAATTTCAAGAAAAATGGCAACAAAATCAAGCATACATATCAAGCCTTGCAACACAAAATCAAGTGGGGCTCATAACCGAAGAACAGCCGAGTATATGCGTAATATCGGCAAGTCCAAAATTTACATCGTACCCGAACTCACTGCCAATAATGAGCAATGGATAAATCCCGGCTTCGGCAATCCGGATTTGCAAACACACTACGACAACATCAAGCGGGTGGTCAAGGAAAAGACAGGCCGTGCCATGCAGGAGAAGGAACGTGAGCGCAAAAGCAAGAACGGCAAAATCATCAAAGTGGCAGGATGCTCGCCCATCCGTGAGGGTGTGCTGCTCATCAGACCGGAAACGACACTGGCAGATGTACGCAAGTTTGGCGAGGAGTGCCAAAAACGCTGGGGCATCACGCCGCTCCAAATCTTCCTGCACAAGGACGAGGGGCATTGGCTGAGCGGACAACCTGCACCGGAGGATAAGGAGAGCTTCAAAGTAGGCGAAAAATGGTTCAATCCTAATTACCATGCACACATCGTATTCGACTGGATGAACCACGATACAGGCAAGAGCCAAAAGCTCAATGACGAGGATATGACCGAAATGCAGACCTTGGCATCCGACATCCTGCTGATGGAGCGTGGACAGTCAAAGGCTGTCACAGGCAAGAAACATTTGGAGAGGAACGACTACATCGTAGAGAAGCAGAAAGAGGAAATGAAGCGGCTTGATGCCACGAGACAATATCGGGAGCAACAACTGGAAAAGGCTAACCAGAAGATACACGAGGCTGAAATCATTACCAATACCCTGAGTGAAATAGCCATTCAAAAGGAGCGGCAGAGTGAAGACCTCGACAAGGCTATCAGCGAAAAACGCTCCAGACTGAACAAGGAAAAAGGCAGCGAACTCCTCAATGCAGCAGTTGGTTGGGCTACGGGAAAGTCTAAGGCTCTGAAAGGTAAAATAAAGGATTTGCGCAGCGAGATTTCCACGCACGAGGAAACCATTGAACAGCTACAGTGTAAAATCCAGACCATGCAGAACGACCATCACCGGGAACTGATGAAGCTGGAGGCGAAGCACCAGTCCGAACTTAACCGCAAGGAAGCTGCGCATACGGAGGAAACGACAAGGCTCAAAAAACATATTGCATGGCAGAGTCATATTATTGGCTGTCTTAGTTTCCTATTGCTCAAAACAAACGACATTTTCCGTAAGGCCGTTCACTGTGTCATCCGTTTGGCGAAAGATTATTATAAACCACGTTTTGATACGGAGCAAGTATCAGACATCAAGAGTGCCATTAACCTGTTCGGTGATGACAAACAATCAAATCGTGCAGCCGGGGATTTCCTGTATATCACCGCTAAGCAAAAAGGGAATTTGGATAATCGGGAGCAAATCAAAGCCAGACAGGAAGTCGATAACGTGGTGAAGGGGGATTACGAACAACAGCAAAAGAGAGGCTTTTCTATGAGAAGATAAAAGTCATAATCTATAAAAAATCAACTAAGTAATTAAAGGGGATACCCTTCCCTTTAATTACTTGAATAAAGACTGATATTCATTATCGTCTTGCATCTTTTTGACTAAAAATTCAACCCAACTTTCTGTATACAGATAACTATTATTCGGCTCATCATATAGACAGTATTCCGGCTTTGTTTTTTCAGGGTTATCCGAATTTCTTTCTGGGCGAACTTCATATTTTTTCCAACACCTCGTATGGGTATCAGAATTAAATTTGTCAACTTGTTTTTTCCCTCTTACAATCTTAGGGTTACCTAACCGTTCCTGAACTTGTTGTATTACGGAGGCAGGTTTTAATGTCCCCTTATTAACAACTGGAATATGTTTTTCCTTGATTAATCCTGCGATTCGCTCAACTTTCTTCTTTTCATCGTCTGTCAATTTATCATATGGGAAGAACTGGACAGGAAGAGCGTCTGCTGACTTATGGTTAGCGACTTGAATTAAAAAAGCTTTAAAAGAATACTCTCCACTCTGCATAATATCTGTACTTATTGACGCTCTATATTTATCAATAAATCGAGTAATCTTTTGAGCATCTTTGCTCTCTTTTATCCCCATCGCTAAAGTTCTTGAAGAGGGAAACAATTGTAATGCGAAAGACAAAGACTCTCTTAAACAATAATCTTCACCAAATTCTTTCTCTACAATCTTATCAAAATTTAGCAATAGAGCTTGGCACTCTGCGAAAATATTAGCATCTAATTCTGGTAAGAATTTATGCTCCAATTTATTTCTTAATGGAATAAAGAGTTCGATGTTTTTTCTTATTGCACAATCCTCTCCTTTGAAATATTCTTTTACACATGTGGCTAATTCCCAAAATTGAATCTCTCCATCAACTCTTTTAAATCGCACTTTATTTTTTTCTCGATAAAATGGTTTTATCCCTCTTTTGAAAAAAATTGCATGAAATAATGATGTCCATGCGATACACATTAAAACAATGTACCCGCCTGATTTAAATTTCACGGCAGGCTTATTATATGTTTCAACCGATAACAAGGCAGAATCCAACGCTTTATCCAAGCATAATTTAACTTTTGAAGGTAATCCTCTGCTCATAACGTATTTTTACTAAGACAATGCATAATCAAAAAAAATAACAAATGGATAGGATGTAAAAATCCTATAGCTAACTTTCATCATCCGAATCTGCATAAAGCTCACATTGACGAATAACAGTTTCAAGAGCCACCTCTTGTTCTTCAGGTGGATATTTGTACTTTTTGAGCAACCGTTTCACCATTGAGCGCATTTTGGCACGAGCCGATTCTTTTTGTCGCCAATCAATCGTTTTGCTACTGCGTAAGGTTTCGGTCAGTTCCTTTGCCATCGCAACAAGTTGGTCATTTTCGTAAAAATCCCTTACAGCTTGTGGTTTTGTCAAGGCATCGTAAAACGCTTGTTCTTCTTCAGTCAGCCCTAATTCAGACGCTTGTTCTGCATTCGCCTTCAGTTCCTGCGCCATTTTAAGCAATTCTTTAATGACTTCCTCGTTGGAAATCAAGCCGCGCAAGTATTCTGCAAGTCGGGCATCGAGCATTTCACTGAACTTTTCGGCTTCTACCATCCTCTTTTTTGCGTACTTCTTGATATGTTCTTCAAGTAAGCGTTTGAGCAATTCGAGTGCAAAGTTCTTCTCTTTCATCTCGGCAACTTCTTTCAAGAAATTTTCATCGAAAAGAGAAAATTCAGACCCTTTTGTGTTAAGTATTTCCACCACACCGTCTGCCTTGATTGCCACTTTGAGCAACTGCGTAATACGCTCGTCTATGATTTTACGGGTAATCTGTTTGTTTCCTGAAAGGCGCAAAAGCAGTGTTCTTACAGCTTCAAAGTAGGCTTCTTCGTAGCGTTCGGCAGGTGTTAGCAAACTACGGCAAAGTGAAGCTGCTTGTGTCAAGCGTTTACTTTCCTCCATAAAGACTTTCTGCGCTTCGCTTGAAACAGCATCCACCAATAGGATATTACCGTTTTCATCGGTTTGGGTGGTCGGTTCAGACGAAACCAGATTATTCTTGTCGAGTAATATGTTCACACCACCCCTAATAAGGGTGGCACGTTGCAGATTGGAACAATCGGAAAAAGCGGAATAATCATAGTTTCCCATACATTCACAGCAACGCTTGAGGGCTGCAACAAATTGTTGATAAGCGGTTGTTTTGATATTCGGATCTCCAAAGCGTTTCTTGTCGCGCCCAGTATAGTCGTGCATAGCCTTTTTTAGAGCCTTGGCAATGCCGATATAATCCACCACCAAACCTCCGCTTTTTTCAGGGAACACTCGGTTTACACGAGCGATAGCCTGCATAAGGTTATGTCCTTTCATCGGCTTGTAAACGTACATAGTGGCGAGTGAGGGCACATCAAAGCCCGTAAGCCACATATCTACTACAATAGCAATTTTTAGCGGTGAGTTGTTATCCTTGAACTGACGGGCCAATTCCTCTTTTCGCGCACTCGACCCGATAATGTCATTCCATTCCACGGGGTCTTGATTGCCTTGCGTCATTACTACACCGATAATATCTTTCCACCCGGGACGAAGTTCTATTAGCTTTTTGTAAATGTCTATTCCGGTAGCACGGTCAATCGCCACAATCATAGCCTTACCCGTAAGTAAGTCGGCACGGTTGTTTTCGTAGTGGTCTATGATGTCCACGCAAAGCGTATCAATAGTTTGCGGTGCTGAAAGCAAGGCATGAAGCCGTGCGTTTTCATCTTTGGAGCGTTTAATGTCTTGTTCCTCTGCTCCTTCTTCCGCAAGTTTGTCGTACTCGTTATCCAGCAATCGAAGCGTATCATCGTCTAAGTCCAATTTAAGCAATCGGCTCTCGTAATAAACAGGAACGGTTGCACCGTCTTCCACGGCTTGGGTCATATCGTAAATGTCGATATAGTTACCGAAGACCTCTCTTGTATCGTTGTCGTCCTGCTCAATGGGAGTGCCCGTGAAGCCAATGAATGCGGCATTTGGCAGAAGTTTACGCACGATAGCGGCAAAGCCGAGTTTTAACTCTCCAGTTTCCGTATCAACCTTGGTTTTAGTGTTTGATTGTGTACGGTGGGCTTCATCACTAATCACAATCACATCAGTACGGTTGGTGATAAGTTTCTCTCGGTCTTTGAACTTTTGGATATTGGCAAAGATGATACCGTGGCTTTTACGCTTTTCGAGTAATTCATAAAGGTGCTCTCCATCGGTAGCCTTAACTGGCTTCTGACGCAGGTAGTCACTGCAAGCCGCAAAAGTACTATGCAATTGGTCGTTCAAATCAAGACGGTCGGTGAGCACAAGCAAAGTTGCGCTAAGCAAGTTTTTCAGAAGTTGGTGGGCATAGAATACCATCGAAAGGCTCTTGCCCGAACCTTGTGTATGCCAAAACACACCGATTTTCCCGTCATTGCGCTGCAAGGCTTGCTTGGTACACTCAAGTGCTTTCTTTACGGCAAAATATTGATGGTAGCCGGCAAGAATGCGTGCTTTTTTATCCACTCCCATTATAAGAGTGAAATCAGTAATAATATCAATAAACCGGTGCTTTGTGAAGATGCCATTAAAGAAAGTTTCAAAGTCGGCAAATGCCGTACTTTCATAACTTCCGTCCGTGGTTTTCCACTCCATATATCGGTCGAGCGGTGCGGTAATTGTGCCTACCCGAGTGTCTGCCATGTCGCTTATCACAAGCATTTGGCAAGCGGTAAAGAGTTGCGGAACAATGCGCATATAATTCTGCAATTGTTGATGGGCTTCCTCCGAATTGGTTACTTCACGCGAAGGAGACTTCAATTCAATGACAGAGATAGGCAGACCGTTAATGAACACCACAATGTCGGCACGTTTGGTGGATTTGCCGTTTACAACCGTCCATTGGTTAGCAACCACAAAAGAGTTGTTGTCAATATTGGCAGTGTCTATTATCCTGATATGGTCACTACGCAGTGTGCCTTGGGCTGCCTTGAACGTAACATCCAAACCGTTTTGCAGCCACTCGGTAAAAGTAACGTTTGCACTAACCAAAGGTTGGTTGAACAGTTCGCGTATTTGGCGGATAGCTTCATCTACGGCAGGGGCTTTATCCGTTCCGTTAATAACCAACATTGCTTTGCGCAATGCTCCCGGTATGGTAGCATCTGTGAGTTCCCGACTGGTGTCAGCTTCGAGTTCCGGACCATAATGATATTCATAGCCCATCTCCTTGAACAAGGAGAGTATTGATTGCTCGTATGAATCTTCTGTGAAATGGAACGTATTAGGCATAATAGGTTGGAATTAAATTATCATTTATCCGGCGGTTCAGTTCGATTTTAGAATCAAGAGAAGAAAGAATGGAAACAATTTTTTCTTGTGTCTCGATGTTAGGAATGTCTATTTCAAATTTACTGAGAGCATCTATCGTTAATGCTTTTTGAGTTGAACCAATTGCTTTTGCATCTATTGCGTTTTTTGCCATAGGGGATAAAAACCAATAATATAAGAATTTACTATTAATCCCCTTAAAGTTACTAAACCACGTTAGATTTCCATCTTTGAAGTAAAATGTTTCATTTTTAACGACATATGGAATCCCTAAAGTTCCAACAGACGTTAGGAGCATATCACCTTCTTCAGGAACACCGAATTTATTTTTGATTTCATCATATCTTGATTTTGAAATATAAAGCTCGGTAGAAACAGTTTCTCCTTTCTGTTTTTCAATAACCTCTTTGCCTCTATAAAAAGGAATTCCTGAAGATTGATACTCTTTTGCGAAAATTCTTTTGCTTGATGAAATCGAGCAAAGGCTTCCTATTTTATATGTTTTCCACTCTTCCATAAATGACTCTACTTTACTTATGTATTAAAAAGATATTGTTCAACAGATTTGATATAGTCTTCAAACCGTTTTGCTTCGTTATTGTCTATAAACGATATTGTTCGATACTCTATATCTTGTAGGTTATTTAGAACATAATTTCGTTTATCTTCATTATTACGTGTTCCTGCGCCAAATGGCTTAGGCAGTAGCGATGTCATTCTACATGCAAGATGTTTACCTGTACCAAATAAGATATACTTATCAATTCTCTTATTTCTAAGCTGATAAACACCACTTCCTAATGGAGCATTTAAGTATTCTCCCTTTCTTGGGTCTGGAAAAGATTTCCAATCACTCCATCCTGTATTATATAATTTCTCAAACTCTTCCATAAATGAGAATTTAGCTGTTTAAATCATTCGTTTTAATCTCCCAAAAACCGTTTCTTTTGCCGTTTTTGCGTTCGATGATACCTTTTTCGGTCAAATTTACGGTAATGGTCTTGACTGTTCTCTCAGATTTGCCTATATGTGCAGCTATTTCTTTCTGCGTGGCTTTAGGCTGTTCTCGCAAGAAGTTAAGCACGGCGATTTCTTCCAAAGTACAATTCAAAGTGCAGATATTGCACTTTGAAACGGCATCATTAGATGTACTTGCACTTTGAATGTTTTGCGAAGAAGATTCCTGCACAAGCATTGTTCGATTCTTCAGCTCGTTATGCTCAGAAAGAATAAGATTCCGGAAGAACGCTTCAATGTATTCGGTGGTGGCATAAATGCCTTTGCTCAAATTGTTGTAGTTAGCACGAACCAAGGCATTACGGAAATACCACGAATGATTGGCAAACGCTTCGTTGCTAATGTCGAAGCCAAACGTGCGCAGGTATTTGATTGTGAACACTGCCGTTGTACGGGTGTTCCCCTCACCGAAAGCGTGAATTTGCCAAACGCCGGATATAAACTTGGCTATATGCGTGATAGCATCGTTGATGTTCAAATCCTTATAGCTGAAATTCTTCTCCTGCATAAAATCATAATCGAGCGTTTCGCGTATGCTGTCGGCACTGGCATAAAGAACGGTTTCGCCTTTCAGCACCCACTCCTTTTTGGTAATATTGTAATCCCTGACCCTTCCTGCAAATTTATAGATACCTTGAAAAAGGCGGCGATGAATGGTGATATACTCAACAGGCGAGAAGGTGAACGTTTTCTCCGACAATATTTCGGCAATACGTGCCGATACCTTATCGGCTTCTTCCGTTCTGTCTTCTATATCAGTTCGGATGGTCTTAGACTGATAGTAGCTATCAATAAGTTGTTTGGCTTCTTCAATGGTTATATCGCCCTCGATATGCAGACGTGCCGTTTGTATCAGATATTCAGACGGCTTCAAATCATCCACCGCCTGCAATCCGATGGCTGTTTGCCAAGCATAGCCTTTTTCTCTTTTCAGAGGCTCACCCTGTCTTATATATTCTTCAAAGTCATTCATCGTCTAACTTTTTTAACTGTTTAATAGGTTGATTTTAAGTTCGCCCGACATTAGTTTAGGGAGAAGTGTATCTCGCAAAGAAATGAATCTTTCATTTTGAGCAACATTCTGCTCAATAACCTTTTTCATTTTCAAATAGAGGCTATTAAATTCTACCACAACCTCTGGCGTAGGATATATTGTTTTTATCAGCGACAAATCGTTATAGCCAAGTGATTGCCTAACACCACCAATAGCTCTTAATATAACCTCATCTTTGAACGTTGCTGTCCTTTTGTAAAAGTCAAAGAAATAATGATAATTTGATTCGCACTCAAAAACGACATAAACCGGACTAACACAACCAACAAAGTCAAATGTGTTTAATCCTATAGAGCCTATGTTGATACGAGCTGGATTATAAGCAAATGATAACGGTTTGACAACTATATATTTTGATAAATTTTTGCTAAAAACTTGCTTAGTAAAGTATTCTTCCGATAATACCAATTCCCCTGAATTTATAGGAGATAATACAGTTATATCTTCTCTGTCACCTACCTTTTCCGTAATCTGCTTTGTTACTTCACCTAAAGTAACAATTCGCCATCCTTTCGGTATCATTCCCAACTCCGAATCCACAAATTCGCCGTTCTTGAACGGCTCGAAATCCACGAACCACGACTTGAACAACGCCTGCGCCTGCTGCTCTAAATTATCATTTATCCGGCGGTTCAGTTCGATTTTATCGTCAAGAGAGGAAAGAACGGAGGCTATGGCTTTTTGAGTATCAATCTTAGGATAGTCAATTAGGATTTCTTTCAGTTCTGACTGCTTGATACCAGTTACTGTTGTACCAGTTTCTCTCGCTTTTAGCCTATTTTGTCCGATATTTGACAAAAAGAAATATTTTAGATATGTATTATCCAAAACTCCTTCTTTGCCTCGTAAGCAGACTATTCTTTGTGCTAAAGCTATTTTCTCATCCGTCAATTGTGCGACTTCGCCTAATGGAGCTTCTGTCGTAAGAACAACGTCTCCCACCTGCGGAAATCCTCTAACCATCCAACCATTATAATCTTCTGTTGGAAGAAATTCTGTAGGAGTTTCTATTCTTCCATTCTTGACTATTTTAGCTGTAATTAAAGGAATGCCACGCTCAACTTTATTTGGCGTTTTGCCTCGATAATCAATCAAGGTATCTAAAATATCTATAAGCCTATCTTGTTTCCACTCTTCCATAAATGAGAATTTAGCTGTTTGTTTGACCATCTAATTTAGCTTCTATCTCTTTGATAGACGGCATTGTTCCTTCAATCGTTTCGGGATAGAGCTTTTCAAGCTCATATTCGGAAATTCCGAGGGGCTGACTGCTTGATTCCAGTGCATATTGAGCCAAGGTATTGTTCTTTTGCTTGCAAATAAGCAATCCGATTGTCGGATTATCACGTCCCTCCTTGCGAAGGAGATGGTTGCAAGCTACAACGTAGCCTCCCAACTGACCTGCATCTGCAAAGTCGAACTCACCGATTTTTACCTCTACTACCACATAGCAAGATAGTTTAAGGTTGTAGAAAAGCAAGTCAATAAATTTTTCCTTTTCAGCTATTTGCAAACGATATTCTTTACCTACATAAGCGAACCCTGTTCCAAGCTCCAATAGGAAGTTAGTGATGTTGGTCAACAGTGTATCTTTCAGTATGCGCTCATTGTACTTACCGCGTAAACCAGTGAACGAGAAATCGTAAGGGTCACGTGTCAGTTCCTGTGCCAAATCACTATCTACATCGGGAAGTGTGCTATTGAAGTTTGTCAGAGCCTTACCGCTACGTTCATACAGATTTGTACCCAACACATTGAGCAATATATCTCTGCTCCAACCATTTTCCAATGTTTGGCGAACATAGAACAATGCCTTATCGGAATCATTCGAGCATTTGTCTATGATATAACGATGATGTCCCCATGGAATTGAGAATAAGTCGGAATACAATCTTTCCACAAGTTGTGGAAGATTTGCCTTTTCAGATTCTTCCACAAGTTGTGGAAGAATTGCAAGTTGTTGGCTATAAAGAGTATAAAAACGTTTTGCGTATCGGATAGACGTTTCAGAAAGCCCTTCTACATCAGGCATCTCATGGCGTAAATCACGACTCAGTGTGGCGTAGAACTTGCTGCCATACTTGTTGTCCGCCTGTTTTTCTTCTATGTCTTTACCAAGTTCCCAATAATAGCGAAGCAATTCCCTGTTCACCTTTATTGCCGCCTTGATTTGGCTGCCACGATAACGCTTTACAAGTTCCTTGACCCATAAAGTGTAATCCTTATCCAATATGCCGATAGATTTATCCATAATTATTTTTCTATTTCACTAATTCTCAGTTCGCCCGACATTAGCTTCGGAAGAAGCGTGTCGCGAAGCTGCATAAGCCTGTCATTCTCTTGTAGCACTTCTGCCATTCGCTTGTAATAAGGTGCAAGAGTATCATTCATCGTTTTTGCTTCTACCTTAGATGGTATTCTTACTTCAAATTCCGGCAATGCCTTTTTACTAAGGTGAAGTACGGTAGTTCCATTTACATATCCAAGACAATGACCCTTAAATATTTTATTTTTAAGCATTGCTGCAAGCAAGAATCTATATGGGAAATTATTTTTAGGCAACACTTTGACTAAATCCATAGAAAAAATTATGCTATCATATCTATCATATGTGAGCAATAATTCTGCATTTCCTATCACGTCTGCATTTTGGGTTAAATCGGTATGTGCAACTAAAATATCGAACAAATTGGCATAATGGCATTCTTTAAGTTTTGCAGACGGAGTAATGCCCTTAAAGCCATCAGCCTTAAATCCCCCATTACGTCCAAAGTTCTTTATGGTAACCATGGCAATATTAGAGCTATCAGTCAATTCTTCACCTTTGTAAGAATATCCTCCAATGAAATTTGCTATCTCGGATAATGTCGTTTCGCTCCAATTTGGATTGGGGTTATCTACGAACCACGACTTGAACAACGCCTGCGCCTGCTGCTCTAAATTATCATTTCCTCGCCTGTTTTTGGGAAACGATGCACCTCCGCTATATGTCGAACAATACCACATGCTAATTTATGAATTTGCGGTGTGAGAGTTTGACATTGTTTTGGTTTACCATGGCATAGTGCATGGTGGTGTCAATCTTGACATGGCCGAGCAACCGTTGCACTTGTTCCACAGGCATTCCCTTGTCGATAGCCATTGTTGCCAATGTGCGGCGGAACTTGTGAGGATGAACACGTACAATCTTTGCCAAGCGGCCGATTTTGCGCAAACGTGTTTCTACCCCAGAAATCTCCAAGCGTTTATGCGGTTTTGCCAAAGAAACAAAGAGAGCTTTATTTCGGTCTTTGCGAGAAGTCAAGTATTGCTGCAAGTGAATCTTTGCACGGGCATTGAAGTAAACGACACGCTCCTTGTTGCCCTTGCCGAAAACGATACATTCGCGCTCATTGAAGTTAATGTCCTCACGATTGAGTTTCACCAACTCGCCCACACGCATACCAGTAGAAGCCAGCAGGTCTATAATGGCGAGGTCACGAATTTTAGCACAATTGTCACGGAGCTGTTCGATATTCTCATCACTCAATACTTCCTTTACCTGTGTCCCGGTTTTTACCTTATGTATCCGACGGACAGGGCTTTTAACAATGTAGTCTTCTTCTTCGAGCCAAGCGAAGAAGGAAGAAAATATCCGGCGGATATTGTCAATGGTCACTCTGCTTGACTTGTTTTTTCGCTGGAATACGGCAAGATAGGCTCTAATGTCCTCGGTGGTGTAGTCGGTAACCTTTTTAGGCATCTTCTTGAACAACTGCCGAATGGTTGAACCGTAGTATTTGATTGTTGGAATGGTGCAACCCTCCACTTGCTTTGCAGACAGGAAAATGTCAAGCAGACGGTCGTTGGACACTGCATTTTCTCGCAGGGTCTCGCCGTCTTCGGTAATAGTGTATTGGCTTACTACTTGAAGCAATACGCTATTAAGGTGAGCTACTTGTTCAAAACTTAACACTTCTGCCATTGCGGTGCTGATTTCTTGGATTAATTTTTCTTTCATATTCTTCGTTATTAAAAGTGAATCTAACGAAGAGTAGAAGTCTTTTTATTTGACGGTAAAACCGATGCTTGCCAACTGTTTACGGATTTCGTCTTCAAGCGTATGCGACTGGGCGAACAGTTCCGAAAGTTCAGAAGTGAGGCGTTCCATCTTTTCTTGGAATGGTTCTCCGTCATCTTCCACCTCAGCAATGCCAACATAACGACCGGGAGTAAGAATAAAGTCTTGCTTCTCTATATCCTCAATAGTGGCAATGGCGGAAAATCCCTTTTCTGTTTCAAGTGTCCCGGCACGGAACTGCTCGAAAGCGTCTGCAATGCGTGCAATGTCGTTGCCGTGGTCTTCTGTTTCTTCACCGCAAGAAAGTTCGCGGTGTGTGCGGTCTTTCATATAGCCCATGTTGCGAGCGTCAATGAAAAGTGTCTTGCCCGGTTGCGCTTTCTTCTTTGTCAAGAACCACAGACAACAAGGAATTTGCACATTGTAGAACAACTGCGAGGGCATAGCAATAATACCCTCTACCAAATCGGCATTGACTATATTTTTGCGAATGTCACCTTCCGTGCCTTGCTGTGAGGATAGCGAGCCGTTGGCAAGGACAAGCCCAATACGCCCATTATCCGCCAAGTGGTACAACATGTGCTGCATCCAAGCAAAGTTAGCATTGCCTTCGGGTGGTATGCCGTATTGCCAGCGTGGGTCGTCATGGAGTTGGTCACCTCCCCATTTGGAAATGTTGAACGGAGGGTTCGCCATTACGAAATCTGCTTTGAGAAACGGGTGCTTATCATCGTGGAAAGAATCGCCGAAGCTATCACCAAAGTTAGCTTCAATACCGCAGATGGCAAGGTTCATTTGCGCCAGTCTCCACGTGTTGCTGTTAAGTTCCTGCCCATAGACAGATATTCGGTTGATATTACCTTGGTGACGCTCAATAAACTTACTACTCTGCACAAACATACCGCCCGACCCACAGGCAGGGTCAAATATTTTACCTTTATAAGGTTGGATAACTTCGACTATAGTACGAACCACACAAGAGGGTGTGTAGAACTCACCGCCTTTTTTACCTTCTTCCCGAGCAAACTCTCCAAGAAAATATTCATATACACGTCCGAGCACATCACGTGCTTCCGACCCGGTAAAGTGTAGGTTGTTCTCAAAAATATCAATCACATTCCCCAAGCGGCGTTTGTCAAGTTCGGGACGAGCATAGTTTTTCGGGAGAATACCTTTCAGTTGCTTATTCTCTTTTTCTAACGCTTCCATTGCCGCATCAACGGCAACTCCGATTTCAGCAGTCAGTGAGGAGTTGACAATCTTATCCCAACGAGCATCAGCCGGAACAAAAAAGATATTATCACCAATATATTCGTCCGGGTCTTCTTCAAAGCCGTCTCCCTCTGCCACAAGTTCATCGTGTTTGACTTTGAAGCAGTCGTTGATATATTTAAGAAATACAAGTCCGAGTACCACGCTTTTATACTCGGCAGCATCGAGATTGCCGCGCAATTCGTTTGCCGAATCCCACAGAGTTTGCTCAATGGTTTTCTTTATAACTTCCTTTGTCTTTTTCGCCATGGTCATAAAAGCAAAAAACTCCTACGCTATCCCTGCGAGGCTGACCAAAGCCTATAAGACAGCGAAGGAGGTTTCGTATATTATTTTATTATTCTTCAGGTCATTATCGCAGTTGCGTTTAGACTACAAAGGTAGCACTTTTTCTTGGTTTTCCTTGCATAATCCAAGAAAAGGTGTATGGAAACATAGATGATAAACGTCAAATATTGAGTTTAACAAAAATCGGAACCTATATATGAATATGAGTATTGCCTCAAGAAATCCTACCCAAAAACTCAAAATATTAGTACCTTTGCAGTGGCTTAGACAATGAGCCAAAATAGAAGTGGAATATCGGGAACAAATTGCACCGAAAAAAGAAGAAACCGCTCGTATTGACACTATAAATGAGTTAAGAATCAATAAAAGCGTTAAATCCTCACCCTTTAGAATGTACCCTTAAAGGTTACGATCGTATTTCCGACTTATTACTTGCAAATTATTGAGTAATAACTGGTTGTAAATACCAGCACTGAATAAAGGAAGGATCGCGCAATATCTCAAAGCGAATATGCTGACTGCAAAGAATATCACAGACCGTCCGGTGCTGGCTGGTTGTATCGGTCCTTATTCATTAGCGGGACGCTTATATGATATGTCTGAGATCATGATGCTGATTTATATCAACCCCGAGGCAGCCAACACTTTGCTGCGCAAATGTACCGATTTCATTATTCGGTACTGTATGGCCCTGAAAGCGACCGGAGTGAATGGAGTGGTAATGGCGGAACCTGCTGCCGGATTATTATCCAATGAAGATTGCCTGCAATACTCTTCTGTATTCGTAAAAGAAATAGTTGAGAAGGTTCAGGATGATCATTTCACCGTTGTACTTCATAATTGCGGGAATACAGGAAATTGCACCCAGGCTATGGTATATACGGGTGCGGCAGCCTATCATTTCGGAAATAAAATCAACATGGAAGAAGCATTGAAAGAAGTTCCTGCCGATGCTCTTGCGATGGGTAATCTTGATCCGGTCAGTCTTTTCAAGATGTCGAGTCCGGAGGAAATGAAAAAAGCGACTCTACAGTTATTGGAAGCCACTGCCGCATATCCGAACTTCGTTCTGTCGAGCGGTTGCGATATACCGCCATATACGCCATTAGCTAATATAAATGCTTTTTATACAGCATTGGAAGAGTTCAATGAAACTCGAAATTAGGCCGTCATTCAGCTAATGTCAGTTAATAATGATTGAGCAAGAACTCACTTATCAAGACTTACGAATCCTATCGTCCGAAATTTATGAAGCAATGGGATACAAAGATTCTATACCGGATCAGATGGTAATAGATGAGACTAATACGTTGCTAAAACGGGTTATTCCCCTGCTTCGCCCTCGGTTCGCATTCTTCTTTATGGAAGGTACACTTGATATCGAAAAAGAGACTCTTAGCGTACAAAGCATCCATCCACCCACTGTCAATCCTATACAAGACACCATTCCCACACGGAGCCCTGAGCAAAACACTTTTTCTACACAAAGTAAAAGTACCGTTTTCTCTGTTGGTAAAACCATCGCCCGTCAATTAAGAGGATCGGAAGCGTTTGTCTTTTTTGCAGCTACTGCCGGAACTGAGTTTGAGGTATTCCAGCATACGTTGCAACAAGAAGAAGATATGGTCAAAATATACATAGCAGACTCGTTAGGGAGTATTATTGCAGAAAAGACGGCTGATTGCATGGAAGTCGCTTTGGCTGAATATATACGGGAGAAGAACTGGAAACATACCAACCGATACAGCCCAGGATACTGTGGATGGCACGTTTCGGAACAACAAAAACTGTTCCCATTGTTCCCCATAGCTGCTCCCTGTGGCATCCGGTTGACAGATTCCAGCCTCATGGTACCCATCAAATCAGTTAGTGGCGTCATCGGAACGGGCACTAATGTCCGCAAGCTTGAATACACTTGTGGACTGTGCACTTACGAAAACTGTTATCGCAAAAGAAAACACAGATAAATTTGTGATCGGGGGCTTACTAAAAGTCGGTAGTACCACCATTCTCCTCCTTCGGGAAGGAGTGGTCGAAGACCGAGGTGGTAGGTGAAGAAATAAATTAATGATAATAAACAAGTTATATAATTACCTACCACCTCCCCCTACGGGTACTCCTCCTTCCCGAAGGAGGAGACTTAAGATACTATCGACTTTTTAGTCAGCTTTATATCTTCTTTAATGGCCATTAAAGAAGATATAAAGCCCTATCATAGTTACGATAAGCAACCCCCATAAGATAAGTACAATGCGGGCAGGCTTTTCTTCGATCTTCTCCATATTCAATATTGCCGTCTGAGGAGTCTTATCCAATAGACCGACAACTACCATCCCTATCCCGATAATAACGAACAGATAGAAGGATAATAACATAAAATGAGGCCATGCAGAATATTGATCCGCAGGAAATACCCATAGATACAATACACCTACTCCTATACTGAATACCGTTCCCACTGTCAGGGCAGCGTTAGCAGCCAACGTAGTCGTACGCTTCCAGAAAACGCCAAAAAGGAAAACTGCCGCCATAGGAGGTGCAATGAATCCCAATACAGACTGGAAAACATTGAATAAATTCAGTCCGTGAATGCTGTCAATGGCAATCGTTATGATTACCGATATCAGAGCACCGGCTACCGTCACCACTTGTCCGACCCGGATGATCTCCTTCTGCTTCGCCTGCGGGCGAATCTTCTTCACATAAATATCCATTGTAAACACGGTACTCAAAGCATTCAATGCCGATCCGATAGTACTGACAAGCGCGGCAGTCAACACAGCCAACACCAGCCCCACCATCCCGACAGGAAACAAATGGGTTACCATCGTCATATACGCCTCATCGGGATTCTCCAACTGCGGAAACAAGGCCAGACAGATGATACCCGGAAGAATATAAAGAGGAACATCCAGTATTTTGAGCCATCCGGTAAAGTTCGTTCCCAACTGTCCTTCTTTCAGACTTTTGGCTGCCAACACAGGCTGTACCATCGACTGATCCGTACACCAGAACCATACTCCCATCACAGGATATCCCAAAATAATCGGCAACCAAGGGAAAGCGGTATCATCATTCGGTCTGAACAGATTCCAGAAGTCTGCCGGAACGGCATCTGTCAGAGCCGATATACCACCAACTTTATAGATTCCTACAATAGCCAACGCAGCCGAAACAAGAATCAACAGGATCATCTGATAAACATTCGTGTAGGCAACCGCTTTCAATCCTCCGAGCATCGTAAAGAATGCGGATATGATCAGCAATATCAAAGCGGACTGCCACATCGGTATATCGAATACCTGACGAATCAGAACGCCACCCGCAAACAATGTCAATGCTAGCCAGGAAATCAAGATTGTAACAATCGTATACCATGCCAAGATATTACGGGTAGACTGTCCGAACCGCTTTCCCATAAACTCCGGCAAGGTGGAAACACGAGAACCCAAGTAACGGGGAGCGAAAACAAAAGCAAGCAGGCATATAAAAACGAAGGCATACCAGGCATAATTGCCCGAAACGATGCCGGTAGTAAATCCGGCACTGGCAGAAGCTATCAACATAGACGGCCCCACATTAGTCCCCCACATGGAGAATCCGATATGGTGCCATCTCAAAGAATGTTCCGCCAAAAAGAGACTGCTCCCCTTCTTTCGTTTGGAACTTGCCCATATACCAATGGCGATAAGAATCAGAAAATAGGCAATCAGAATGCCCCAATCCAGTGTGTCTAAGAATTTCGCATGCATAATTCAAGTATTAACAATTAAAATATTCTTAATCTCTTTTCCCCATCAGCACTTTGGCGACCGCCACGGCAGTATTAGCATTATCACTATACCCGTCAGCACCGATTTCATCGGCAAATCCCTGACTCACGGGTGCTCCTCCGATCATCACTTTCACCTGATCGCGGATCCCCGCCTCTTCCAATGCCCGAATCACATCCTGCATATAAGTCATAGTGGTAGTCAGCAAGGCACTCATACATAAGATGTCCGCTTTGTTTTCCTTCACCGCTTCAACAAACTTGTCGCAAGTGACATCAATACCGATATTAATCACTTCGAAGCCACAACCTTCCAGCATGGAAGCCACGAGGTTCTTTCCAATATCATGCAAATCTCCTTTTACAGTACCGATCACAATTTTCCCGATAGTAGCAGATGCATTCCCCGCCAGTAAAGGTTTCAAAAGTTCCAAAGCTCCTTTCATGGCACGCCCCGCCATGAGAAGCTGAGGAACAAAGGCCTTGCCGTCCTGAAAACGCTGACCGACTTCGCCCATAGCCGTAATCATATAACCATTGATAATATCCTGCGGGAGTACCCCGGCAGCAATGGCATCCTTTGTAACTTCAACAGCCGGTTCCAATTTTCCGGCTACAATGGCATCATACAAAGGTTTCATCCGATCCTCTTCCTGAGACTTTTCTTCTCTGATCCGAATACTTTCCTGTGCATTATCCTGTTCTCCAACGGGTTGATTCGTGTGAACATCTGCAGACACAGACGAAGAAGAGCCGGTATATTCCTCAATGATTCTCATTGCCTGCTCCACTTCCCTCTCATTGTGGAAATCCATTTCCAGATGCACTCCGTCTGCCCCGATATGGTCCAACAAAGGTTTCAGTTCCTCCAGAGTCACCCAGCAAGCCATTACGCTCTTGCCTCCTGCCAGTATCTTCTTATATAAATCGT
>OATQ01000463.1_pt1 | contig 18076 bp, 15 predicted proteins | sample 1495061 | NCBI WGS metagenome assembly OATQ01 (sample SAMEA2579979, study PRJEB22360) | human gut metagenome
GTTTATTGACACGCACGGTTGCCGAATGCAGTGGCATATTGGCAACAACTTCCGTCGCTGACATCATTCCTCTCCTTCGAGGCAATACCATTTCACAGGGCAATTTACACCCCCGTAAAACAGCTCCTTCCAAATGTTTGCGTTATCATAATAACACTATATTCCAAAAGTGTCTACTTTTCGCACATTCTAGACCACATATTCACTGCATCGAACAAATTGCATGGTGACGAAAACAATACAGAAGTAAGCATGTAAAGTTAAGCACAGTACGCATTTTCGTTCGGAAGGTAGATACACATGGCACGCAACTCAGTCTCGCTGCAAGACGTCGCTAGGGAAGCAGGGGTTTCACCGCAGACCGTTTCCCGAGTGGCTAATGGGAGCGATGCCGTACGCCCAGCGACGAAACTTAAGGTCGAGGCAGCCATGGAGCATCTCGGATACAGGCCGAATTATGCGGCACGTGCTTTGAAAAGCGGACATTTCAACAATGTTGGTGTACTGCTTTCGCGTATGTCGGCCTACGGGAACTCACGTATCCTCGAAGGCATCACTACAGCGGCCGCGAATAGCGGCTATTCCATCACCATTCGCCCCTTGGATAACCTGCAGGATCAGTCACTCGCCGGCGCACTGAAACTTGTGGAAGGCCTCCCCCTCGATGGTGCAATCGTGATTATGGAACGCGATTTCACCGACTTCAACCAGTTCAAGCCATCCGACAACCTACCGGTAGTGCTTATTTGCGAGGAACCGGCAAACCACTGCCCTACCATCGATTCGGACTCGTATGGTTGCGCCACTGCAGCCGTGGACTTTTTCCTGTCGAAGGGGCATAAAACTGTGTACCACATCGCAGGCCCCACCGTTTCACGCGCAGCACAGAGCCGCATCAGAGGGTGGCGCGACGCATTAGCGCAAGTCGGCATTCCCACACCACCCATGTATTACGGCGACTGGGAAGCAGATAGCGGCTACCAAGCCGGATTGGCCTTGGCCCACGAAAAGGATTGCACCGCAATTTTCGCAGGCAACGATCAAATGGCATACGGTGCCATGCTTGGCCTGAGGACAGCCGGAAAGCGCGTTCCCGAAGATGTCAGCATCATCGGTGTGGACGATTCACTCCGCGGCGTTGTGCCCCGTCTTGAACTGACCACCGTACGTCTCAAGCTCAGAACTGTGGGAAAAGAGGCTTTTTCCATGATCGAGCAACAATGCAATGGCAAAAAAGTGCCTTCTGGAATCAAGAAACTTATCACCCCCGAATTCATCGACCGCGGATCCGTGGCGAAACTCGACTAATCGCAATATCTCGCGACTTTAATCAACGCAATCAATCAAATCAGCCAATACGAAAAAGGCGTCTCTCCAGCGTGGGTGAACCGCGTGGGAGAGACGCCTTCTAGATTGAACGAAAAGCTGAAATCGGGTGAAATCAGGCTTCGATGCCGAGCTGCTGGCGTTCCTTCTTGGAATACATGAACGCAGGAAGCTGACGGCCCTGCTTGAGCCAAGCATGATATTCGGCGGTCGCCGCAAACTCCACATCGGAAGCGGAATTCAGGCAGGTCTCCACAGAATCCTGAATAACGCCAATGATGAAGCCGACACCCACCACCTGCATGGCGATGTCGTTGCTGATGCCGAACAGCGAGCAAGCCATCGGAATAAGCAGCAGCGAGCCGCCGGCCACGCCGGAAGCGCCACATGCACCGAGCGCCGACACCACAGACAGCAGAATGGCTGCCGGCAGCGAAATCTGAATGCCCATCGTATTGGCAGCAGCCATGGCCATGATGGTGATGGTGATGGCGGCACCGTTCATGTTGATGGTTGCGCCCAGCGGAATGGACACGGAATACATATCTTTATCAAGACCAAGCTTCTCGCACAACTGCATGTTGACCGGAATATTCGCCGCGGAGGAACGGGTGAAGAATGCGGTCAGGCCGGATTCCTTGAAGCAGCGGTACACCAGCGGATACGGGTTGCGGTGCAGGTACAGGAAAATGACCAGCGGGCCGAACACGAGCACCATCAGCAGCATGGTACCGACGAGCAGGAGCAGGAGGCTACCGTACTCGGTGAAGGCCGCCAAGCCGTTTTCGGAAACGCTGGTGAACACCAAGCCCATAATGCCGAACGGGGCGAGATTGATGACCCAACGAATCACCTGAGACACGCCATCAGCCACATTGGCGAGGAACGCCTTGGAGCTTTCATTGGCAATACCCTTCATGGCAAGACCGAACAGACAAGCCCACATCAGAATGCAGATGTAGTTGCCGTCGATCATTGCCTGAATCGGATTGGCCACAATATTGGTCAGCAACGTCTGCACAACCTCACTCAAGCCCTGCGGCACCACATCGGCGTCAGCGGCATCGCCCAACGATATGGTCTGCGGGAACATGCGAGACGTCAGCACCGCCACGACGGCGGACAGGAACGTAGTGAACAGATACAGGAAAAGCACCGTGCCAAAACGGCTGTCAAGCTTGGAATTACCTTGAGCCAAAGCGCTTGCCACCAGCACAAACACCAGAATCGGAGCGACGGCCTTCAATGCGCTTACGAACAGGGTGCCGAATTCGCCAATCCACGTCATATGCGGAACGACCAATGCCAGTGCGGTGCCCGCGATAAGACCGACGATAATGCGGATAATCAGTGATACGCCGTTATATTTGTCGACAACGCCACGAAGCGCTTTCGAAATATGGTTCATATTCTCTCTCGTTCTTTCCAGCCGGCTTGCCTTTGCCAGCCAGCACAACAAGAGCACATCCTAATCACGCTCGATAACACGAAATGTAAAATGTCCAATTATAGGGACGCGCAACTTCAACACGCCATAGCGATGCGATCAAATATCAGTACAGCGATGAACAGTTTATATATCTTTATTCATCGAGCCATGTCTGCTGATCAGACTGTTAATCAGCCAAGCGGCACTTTCGAAACGAACGTACGAGGCTCTCCCGTCACCGGATCGTCGAAATGTAATTCACGAGCCACTAATTCCAACGGTTGCGAGAAATCATCGTAAGAATGCTGCACAATATTCGGATAGAAATCATCGCCAAAAATCGGCAATCCCAACGAATTCATATGCACACGCAACTGATGCGTTTTGCCGGTTTTCGGGTGCAGCACATAATTCACATATGCTTTGCCATCGATGCAACGTACCGTGTTCCCCCGCTCAATCAACGTTTGCGCATTGACGATTTCCGGAATTTCGTACGCCTGAAGTCGCCCGCGATCCTTGCAAATATGCGATGCTCGGATTGCCGGAAATGGTTGATGCCTGTCGATTCTTACGATTGTTCCATATTGCGGATGCTGTTCGGGGGCAAGTGGCGCCAAACATTCATAGGTTTTGATGGTTTTGCGATTCTGGAACAGCATTTGGTAAGCGCCACGCAATTCCGGTTTGCGCACAAATACGACGATACCTGCGGTAAGTCGGTCCAAACGGTGCGCGGGAACAATATCAGGTTCGCCATACTGTTCCCGAAGTCGGATCAACGCGGTTTCGCGATACCACATGCCGCGCGGTGTGGTGGCGAGAAAATGCGGTTTGTCAACCACGATAATCGCATCGTTCTCGTAAAGAACCTCACATTCGAACGGAATGTGAGGTTCTTCAAGAACGTAACGATGCCTCTTCTGCTGACTCTGTTGACGCATCGTATGAACGGTTACTCCACGGTGACGGACTTGGCAAGATTACGAGGCTTGTCAACGTCGTAATTCTTCAGCTTGGCCATGTCCATGGCGAATAGCTGCAGCGGCACCACGTCCACCAGCGGACTCATCAGTGTTGGGCAGGCCGGACGCCAGAACACCACGTCCGCGTAGCGTTCAACATCGGGATCGTTCTCTTCGGCCACGGCGATAATGTACGCGCCACGGGCCTTGACCTCTTCGATACCGGAAATAACCTTGGCGTGCAGCACATTGCGGCCACGTGCCGGCGGCACGATGAACACTACCGGTTCGCCTTCGTCCACCAATGCGATCGGACCGTGCTTGAGTTCGCCGGCCGCGAAACCTTCGGTGAAGGTGTAGGCGATTTCCTTCAATTTCAACGCACCTTCCATCGCGACCGGGTAGCCAACATGACGCCCCAGGAACAGGAAGGACTTCGCATCGACCATCTGCGCGGCAGCATCATGCACGGTCTCGGTCTGCGTGTCGAGAATCCACTGGATCTTGCGAGGCATGTCTTTGAGGGAATCCAACGTCTGCGCGATTTCGTCGCGGAACATTGCACCCTTGACCTGCGCCAAATACAAGCCAAGCACGTAGGCGGCAGTAATCTGCGCCACGAACGCCTTGGTGGAGGCGACCGCCACTTCCGGACCAGCGTGCGTGTACAGCACCGCGTCGGATTCACGCGGAATGGACGCGCCCTGCGTGTTGCAGATGGCCAGCACCTTCGAACCCTGCTCGCGCGCATGACGCAATGCCATCAGCGTATCCATGGTTTCACCGGACTGCGAAATGGCCACCACCAACGTGCGCGGGGTGAGAATCGGATCACGATAGCGGAATTCGTGGGCGAGCTCCACTTCCACCGGAATACGCACCCAATGCTCGATAGCGTACTTGGCCACCATGCCCGCATAGGCGGCGGTACCGCAGGCGATAACGATAATCTTGTCGATCGCCTTGAAATCATGCTCGTCGATGCGAACCTCGTCAAGATTGAGATTGCCGTCCTTGCCGAGACGTCCCAACAGCGTGCGCTGCACCGCCGCCGGCCCTTCGTGGATCTCCTTGTTCATGAAGGAGTCCCAACCGCCCTTTTCGGCCGCGGAAGCATCCCAATCCACGGTGTAGGTCTTCGGATCGGCCACGATGTTGCCCATGAAATCAGACACCACGACCTTATCGGCGGACACCATCACGGCCTGATCCTGATCGATTTCCATGGCACGCTTCGTGTAGGCCACGAACGCGGCCACATCGGAACCGAGAAAATTCTCACCTTCGCCAAGACCAACCACCAGCGGCGAATCATGGCGGGCGCCGACCACGATACCCGGCTGACGGCAGTCGGTGGCGAGAATCGTGAATGCGCCTTCTAGCATGCGTGCCAAGCGTCGCACGGCCTTGAACAAGTCGGGCTTGCCGGTTTCATCAACGATTTTCTCACTGATTTTGCCCAGTAGTTTCGCGGCAACCTCCGTATCGGTTTCCGATGAGAAACGGTAACCTTCCGTCTGCAGATCAAGACGAAGCTGAGAGGCGTTTTCGATGATGCCATTATGGATGATGGCGATCTTGCCGTCTTGCGAGGTATGAGGATGCGCGTTGATGTCGTTCGGCACGCCGTTGGTGGCCCAACGGGTATGGCCGATGCCCACGGTGGCCATCGGCATCGGTTTGCGTTCCACGTCTTCGATCAGGTTGGCGAGGCGCCCCGCCTTCTTGCGCACTTCCACATGGTCCATGCCGGGCGCGGTCAGCGCCACACCGGCCGAATCATACCCGCGGTATTCCAAACGCTGTAGGCCTTGGAGGCACACTTCCAACGGCTTGCCGCACGCGGTTTCCACATTTCCTGCATATCCTACGATTCCACACATAACACCCCAGCTTATCGGGTAATGGTGTCATTTTCGAAACGAAACCGTCCCATCGCACCGAACCTTTGATATATGGACACAAAAATCCCCATGCCGACAGTTTTCAACATGGGGATTTTCTTCAGCTCTTCCCTTAATCGCAATTCTCGCGACGAAGAGATGTCTGATCCTTAACGATTATGCTTACGGCGATTTACAGCACGTGCTGCAGGAAATCCTTGAATCGTGGTTCCTGCGGATTGTCAATGATTTCAGGACCGCCCTGTTCCACAACAACACCGCCGTCCATGAATACGATCTGATCGGCAACTTCGCGCGCGAAGCCTATTTCGTGGGTGACAACCACCATGGTCATGCCTTCTTTCGCCAAAGACAGCATGACGTTCAGCACTTCGCCCACCAATTCCGGATCGAGTGCTGAAGTCGGCTCGTCGAACAGCATGATTTCCGGCTTCATGGCGAGCGCACGGGCAATGGCCACACGCTGCTGCTGGCCTCCGGAAAGCTGTGCCGGATAGTGGTCGAGGCGATCGCCCATGCCCACGCGGTTCAGCTCTTCGATGGCAAGCTTGCGGGCTTCCTTTTTATCCATGTGCTTGACATGGATCGGCGCTTCCATCACATTTTCGAGAGCCGTCATGTGCGGGAACAGGTTGAACCTCTGGAACACCATGCCCAGTTTGGAACGCTGCTCGGCCACTTCCTTGTCGTTCAGGGTCTGCAGCACCTGCTTGCCGTCCTTGTCGACATACTTGTAGCCGATCATTTCACCGTCGACGTCGATTTCGCCGCCGGTCAGCGTTTCCAACTGGTTGATCAGGCGCAGGAACGTGGATTTTCCGGAACCGGAAGGTCCCAGAATCACCGTCACCGAGCCGGGCATAACCGTCATATCGACACCCTTGAGCACGTGCAGGCTACCGAAAGCCTTATGCACCTGCGTGGCCTTCACTGCGGGAACAACACCGTTGGTGGTTGGTTCAGTCATTGCTCACTCCCCTCACGCGGTCATGCCCGCGAACGTTGCCTCGTTCTGCTTGGCGATATCGTCTTTCGGTTCGCCTCCGGTTTTGCCCGGCAGCGGCGGCTGCTTGCCGCGCGCGCCGGCCGGTCGCGCATCGAAGCCCTTGCCGAAATGCTTCTCCAGGCGAGACTGCAGCACCATCAGAATGGAGGTGATCACCAAATACCAGATGCAGGCCACGATCAGCAGCGGAATCGGCTTGTACAGTCGGGTTGCGATTGCGGTGGTGGCGAACTGCAGTTCCAGCGTGAACGGCACGGCGTTGACCAGCGACGTGGTCTTCAACATGCCGATGAACTCGTTGCCGGTCGGCGGAATGATGATGCGCATGGCCTGAGGAAGCACCACGCGACGCATGATCATGGAGCGCTTCATACCCAGCGCCTTGGCCGCTTCGGTCTGACCCGGATCGACGGCTTCAAGACCCGCACGCACGATTTCAGCCAGATATGCCGCTTCGTTTAGTGCGAGACCCAGCCATGCCGCGTTGAACGCGGTAATGACGGACTGCGAGTCAATGCTCCAGAATTCAATGGAAGTGAACGGAATGCCCACGCCGATGCGAGGCACCAACACGGCGAACAGACCCCAGAACACCAGCTGCGTATACACAGGGGTGCCACGGAAGAACCAAATATAGAACCAGCTCACGCCACGCAGCACCGGATTGATGGACTTGCGCATCACGGCCAGAATCACTGCCAGAATAATGGCGATGACCATGGAGATGACCGTCAGCAGCAACGTGTATTTGATGCCTTCGCACACATTCTTGTCGAACAGGTACTTCCAGACCACATTCCATTCGAAACGCGGATTGGTAATCAGGCCCTGCAGCAGCATGGCGGCGAGCAGAGCGACGATGACCGCCGCCACAATCGGGCCCGTACGCTTAACCGGCAGCGCCTTGATGCGATTCGGAATATCGAGGCCATCGCCATCGATCTGTTTTTTCGCCATGATGCTTCAGTTCCTTCGTTGTTGATGTAAATAGTGGGGATGAGATCAGTCGAGATCGGTCGGGTTGATCTCAGCCTTGTCAAGAGCGCCGGATTCCACGCCCCAATGCTTGAGGATCTTCATATACGTGCCATCGTCCATCAGCTTCTGTACGGCCTTCTGCACGGCTTCAGCAAGCTGGGTGTTGCCCTTCTTAACAGCGATGCCCTGCTTGGCCACGCCTTCGACGTCGCCCAAGGCTTCAAGCTGTCCGTCAGTCTGGGAGATGGCATAGCCGGCGACCGGCGAATCGGCATAGAACGCATCGGCCTTGCCCGTAGCCACTGCGGTGGCCGCTTCGGCCTGACGCTTGTACGACATCACCTCGGCCTTGTTATCGGCCTCGCATCCTTTGGCGATGGTGTTGGCTTCCTCTTCCTGCACGGTGCCGGTCTGCACCGCGATCTTCGCGCCACACATGTCGGAAGTGTCAAGCTTCTTCGGATTGCCCTTCTGCACGGCCCACGTGGAACCTGCACGGTAGTAGCTCACGAAATCCACGGACTGCATACGCTCTTCGGTGATGGTCATGGCGGTAATGCCCAGATCATACTTGGAGCCAATGGAAGGAATGATGGTGTCGAACATGGAAGACACGATGTTCGGCTTCAAACCAAGCGTCTTTGCGATGGCCTTGGTCATGTCGATATCATAGCCGACCGGAGTCTTGCCGTCTTCGGCATAGAATTCAGCCGGAGCGTACGAAAGCTCCATACCGGCGGAAAGCTCGCCGTCCTTCACCAGATCGCCGGACGGAACCAGCTTGGCCAGCTCGTCATCCTTTTCAATGGTGCTGACATCGTAACCGGTGATAGTGTTCGACGAATCCGACGAATCACCGGATTTAGACGCATCGGAGGTGCCGCAAGCGGCAGTGGAAAACAGCATCGCCGCGCTCAGCGCAAGCGCCACAACGGACTTGATCTTCAAAGACATGATACGCATATCCTTCTTCTTATCTCTTCATTGCCATACCGAAAATCTCAACGCCATTCAGTTGCAGAGAACCTCAGTATCTCAAATAGGCACGATAAGAGCGCAATGCTACATGTACGTTACGTTGCGCAAAACTTACGTACCAGCCAAGAATCGCGCAATGTAGCTCCGTCGAATCACGGAAGATCCATATACGAAAAACGGAAGACACGCGGATTTGGTCCGCATGCCTTCCGTCATATCGGCATCACAGTATCGCCGTGTGCGATGTCTGCCTTACGTTTGATCGTTCAGCCGAGGTCGGTCGGATTGATTTCGGCTTTGTCGATCGCTCCGGCCTCCACGCCCCAATGCTTGAGGATCTTCATATATGTGCCGTCATCCATAAGCTTCTGCAGTGCGGCCTGCACCGCCTTGGCGGTATCGGAATCGCCTTTCTTAATTGCCACGGCCTCCTTGGTCACGCCGACATCCTCGCCGAGGGCTTCCAACGTGCCTTCGGTTTGCGGCACGGCCTCAAGACCGAACATATTGGCGAGCGCCTTCGCGATATCGATATCGAAACCGATCGGGGTCTTGCCGTCCTCCGCAAGGAATTCGGCGGGAGCGTACGACGTGTCCATGCCGACGGTGAGCTTGCCGTCCTTGGTGACTGATTCCGGCAGCATCGCGGCTATATCGTCATCCTTCGTCACGCCGGAAACGTCATAACCGGTGGTGTTCGACGACGACTCAGAATCACCGGAAGCCATGGAATCGGACTTTTCCGATGTGCTGCACGCACCCAACGAAACGATCATGGCGGCGCTTATCGCAAAAACGGCGAGTTTCCTCAGATTATTGAAAGCCATCGCAAATCCTCTCTTCATTCCCAACCGCATGAATACGGCCGAACCGAAGTTCTGCGGGCACCATAGAAAACGATTGCTACGGCCACGTTAATGGCACGCAAACTCTATTCGATATGCCGTTTTTTCTTACGAAAAAGCGGGTTTTGCCATATCACAATATGATCAAAACCCGCTTTGTTCCCGGCACGTTGCCAGCTAGGCGATCCTTGAAACCGTCTGATCCGCGGACGGTTCAATCATGGAATCATTCGGCGCCCGGCGTATTGATTTCCGACGTTTCGATGGCACCGTCCTCGACACCCCAATACTTGAGGATCTTCAGATACGTACCGTCGTCGATGAGCTTCTGCACGGCCTTCTGTACGGCCTCATCCATCTGGCTGTCGCCTTTTTTGATGACGATGCCTTCCGGGGCGACGCCTTCGACCTTGCCCAGCATTTCCAGCTGTCCATCGGTCTGTGCGATAGCATAGCCCGCAACCGGCGAATCGGCATAGAACACGTCAGCCTTGCCGGTGACAACGTTCGTGGTCACATCGGTCTGCAGCTTGCTGGAGATCACTTCAAGCTTATCCTTGCCGTCGGCCTCGCATTGCTTGGCCATCTTGTTCGCTTCGGTCTCCTGCATGGTGGCAGTCTGCACGGCCACCTTCTTGCCACACAGATCGGACACGTCGATCTTGTTCGAATTGCCCTTCTTCACGGCCCATGCCGATCCGGCATCGAAATGGCTTACGAAATCAACCGCTTCCAAACGTTCCTTGGTCACGGTGAACGACGAAATGCCGATATCGTACTTGGATCCGACCGATGGAATGATCGAATCGAAATTCGCGGTTTCCGGATCCGCTTCAAGGCCGAACACCTGCGCCAAAGCCTTGGCGATGTCGACATCAAAGCCGACCGGGGTCTTGCCGTCCTCCGCAAGGAATTCGGCAGGAGCGTACGACGTGTCCATACCGATGGTGAGCTTGCCGTCCTTCGTCACATAGTCGGGCAACAGTTTGGCAATGTCATCGTCTTTCTGCACCGACGAAACGTCATATCCCGTCAGCTCGCTCGATTTCGAACCGCTATCGGACGAAGCCGCATCGTCGCTTCCATCACTGGTACCGCATGCCGCTCCAGCAAACAGCATCGCAACGCTCAGCGCACACGCGGCAGCCGCCTTCAGACTTTTCTTCGCTTCCATATCCTTTTCTCCTATGTCTCGCTCGGTCTATTCGACCGAATCTGAACCATACACTAGAGAGGGCAAGCTACAAAAAGATTACGACCACCGCTTTATGTCAGTATGTGAAACCGGAAATTTTCCGGTTTCGACTTATCGCACTTGCTTGTTGGCATAGCGCATGGCACGCAACGCCTCACGCTTGTCTTGTTCCTCGCGCAACGCCTGACGCTTGTCGAATTCCTTCTTGCCTCGAGCCAACGCAATTTCCGCCTTGACACGGCCATCCTTGAAATACAGGCTCAGCGGAATGATGGTGAAACCTTTGGCTTGGCTTTGACGTGCCAGCTTGTCGATCTGCGCCGCATGAAGCAGCAGCTTACGCTTGCGCTTAGGGGCATGATTGTTCCACGTACCATTGAGATATTCAGGAATGTTGGCTCCCTCAAGCCACATTTCACCGCGACGGTCAATGGTGATGAACGATTCGGCCAGCGATGCACGTCCCTCACGAAGCGACTTCACCTCAGTGCCGGTCAACACCAGACCGGCTTCATACTTGTCTTCGATGGCGTAATCATGGCGTGCCTTCTTATTCTGCGCAATCGGCTTCACACCTTGCTCTTTGACCATGTCGGACCTCCTTTCCGGTTCTTCGAAGAAGTGTTCTGCAACGCAACAATCGACAATATCACGGGAGCGCGCCGCCCAACGATTCAGGCGGCGCGCTCCCGTGACACAACGTTCAATGAAAAACTCAAACACTCCTTGATGGATCAGTGCACATACCAGAACTGGGATGCGTTGTATAGCGTACGATACGACACGTTGTAGGGACCGCCGGACGCATTCATCTCGGAAATGGTGATAGTGCTTCCGTTCACCGCTTCCACAACGGCCACATGACCGTAGAAACCATCTGCTCCAGCCTGCCCAGGAAGGAAGGAGAGAGCCGCGCCCACCTGCGGATTATGATCCACTCGCAGACCATACGAGGAAGCGGTAAGATACCACTGACCACCGTTACCCAAGTACGAGGGTGTTCCGATGCCCATCTGTCTACGACGTTCGTACGCCCACCACGTGCACTGACCAGCCACGTAGGCATTGCCGTAATCGCCATTGGAGGTTCCCTGACCGGAATTGTTATTGGTGCTCGGCGCGGGAGCAGGAGTAGGAGCAGGCGCAGGAGTAGGAGCAGGAGCAGGCGTCACATTGCTGCCGCCATTATTGGTATTGTTATTGCCTGGCTGAGTCTGCCCCTGATTGCCACCATTGTTTTGATTGGCTGCGGCAGCCTGCTCGGCTGCATACTGGCGATTGAAGGAATCGACCTGCGACTGCAACATAACCGTTTGCGCCGCCTGCTTGGCCACGCTGCTGTTCAGCTGCGACTGCTGGCTTTCCAATTCGGCACGGCGGGTTTCGCCTTCTGCACGCAACTGGTCAAGCGAGTCGCGCTGGGTCTGTGCGGAAGCGGCAGCCTGCTGGGCGGAAGCGGCTTTCGCGTCCGCTGTGGTTTTCAGATTGGCGATCTGCTTTTCGATGGCGGCAAGACGCTCGCTGCGGTTCATTGACGTGTTCAACGTATTCGCCGCATCGCTGGCCGCATTGGCTTCGGTACGGCTCAACGCATCACGAGACTGCATGGAATTAATAAACTCCTGCGTACTCGTGGAACCTGTCACCACGCTCATCACAGTGGATGCATCGGAACCATGCAGGTCTTCACGAGCCATCTGCGCCACGGCCGCATGCGCGTCGTCGTAGTCCTTGCCCGTCTGCTCAATCTGCTCTTCGAGGTTTTCCTTATCTTTCTTCGCGGCCTCCAAACGGGAAGCGGCAGCCTCTGCCTCGCTTTGCGCCGAAGCGGCAGCGGCATTGGCCTCATCGACCTCAGCCTGGGCCGCCGGAATCTTCGTATTCGTCAATTTGTCCAGTTCAACGATCTTGTTTGCCAGATCGGACTTCACACCAGAAAGCTGCGAACGCAACTGCGCTTCACGCTGTGCGCTGTCGGACTTCCGATTCTGCGCGTTCACCAGATTGCTATACGTATTAGCATGCGCCTGCGGAACAGCAGGCGAGAACGGGGCGATCGCCATCGTGGCGCACATAGCCCCCGTTGCAAACACCGCAGCGGCCGGCTTGAGAGCTTTTTTGCTTATCATTCGGTCACTTGCCTCCCATCATTGTTCCACACCATAGCATCTCATGCTTAAAATCTGCGACACGTAATGCCACTTGCCATTAAGTAATACTTATCAGGCCTTCAGATATCTATGCAGCGATACCGTGGATGCAATCACGGACAGCAATACCGCTCCAAGAACCAGAATCGGCGAAATCCAAAGCACTGTCATCTGATTCACATACGGAATCCATTTTACGGAAGTCGCAAGCCAATCAGTGACGAACACCTTGACCAATACCGAAAGCGTGGCGCAAGACAGCAGCGAACCCACCAACGACGCGATCGCACCTTCCAGAATGAACGGCAATCGAATCGTCCAGTTCGAAGCACCCACCAAACGCATGATTTCCGTTTCGGTTTTGCGAGACGCCGCAGACATACGAATCGTGGTACCGGTCAGCATAATGGCAACAACCACCATCACCGCGGCCAATGCGGCGGTCGCAATGGTGGCGCGGTTCAGTACTGCGAAAACCGGCTCGAAAATCTGCCGTTGGTCACTGACGGTATCGACACCTTCCTTGCCGGAAAGCACTTCGGAAACCACCTGGTATTTTTCAGGATTCTTGAGTTTGAGCCACAATGAATCCTGCATGTCATCGGCAGTGAGCGTACGCCCCTGATATTCGCCGTTCGGATATTGCTTAAGGAAGGTGTCGTTATAGAAATCTTCCTTGCTGACGAAGGTGATCTGCGAAACATCATCGGCAAGCTCGTTGCGGATGGTTTGCTGCAAGTCGTTTATCTGTGCCTGTGTCGCGGCGGTTCCTGCGGTGCAGTTCACGGATTGGCTGGTGCCGTCGGGGCACATCCACACCACCACTTCGACCTTGGAATACCAATCGCCTTTGGCTTTGGTGATCTGTGCCTGGGTAAGCACCGACGCTCCGATGAAAAGGAATGAGATGAAGGTAACGAGCATCACCGAAAGCAGCATGGGCACGTTGCGCTTGAGGCTGCTCCAGGTTTCGGAAAGAATGAAACGCAAACGCATCAGTCGTTCTCCTTGTTTTCGGACGTTTCATGCCGTTCGGCGGATTGTTCTGCGCAGTTCGCCGCTCCATCGTCGGTCACTGCAGGAACGGCAGGAGGTGCCGGAGGCGCTGGCGGCGCGGGAGGCATCGGCGGTGCCGGAGGCGTAGGAACCGTTGGCTCAGCCGGCTGTTCGTTTTCATCCGCGTTGCCTGATTCGACGCTCGTTTCAGACGAAACGATAGTGGTATCGGCATTGGATTCGCTCTGGGAACGTGCAGACGAATCAGCTTGTTCCGGCTCTGCAAGCTCCTCGAGCTTCAGGCCCTTGCCCCAGGTCAACGTGGTCTCCACCGAGGCGAACGCCTCTCCGTAACGGCCGGTGCGACCGGAATGCACGGAATTGGCAAGTCGCGCAATGCCCGCATCTCCATTGCCATCGTGGATGGCCGCAGCCACGGCATCAACCGCATTCGCCGCGGTTTCGGCTCGCGTCGCACCTTCCACATCCACCGTTCCTTCGGAAGCATCGGACACGTCCAAACCTCTTGGCGCGCGGTACTTCGCGTCGACATCGCCACCATTCAGCGCCTGATGCGATTTGGATTCCACTTCGGCATCCGGGAAGTACAGTGCGGAATCGTAGGATCCTTGCTGCTCGTCACGCACGATTTTGCCGGTATGCAGTTCGACCACGCGCTTGCGCATGGAGTTGACGATTTCCTCATTATGCGTGGCCATGACGACGGTGGTGCCGGTGCGGTTGATGGCGTCCAACACTTCCATAATGCCCAACGATGTGGTCGGATCAAGGTTTCCGGTAGGCTCGTCGGCCAGCAGAATCTGTGGATGGTTCACATACGCTCGCGCGATGGCCACACGCTGCGCCTCACCGCCGGAAAGCTCATGCGGATAGCTGTCCTCCTTACCGGTAAGCCCAACCGTCTGCAGAACTTTCGGCACCAACGATTTGATGGTGGAACGGCTTGTGCCGATCACTTCAAGTGCGAACGCCACATTCTCCCACACCGTTTTGTTGTTCAACAGCTTGTAATCCTGAAAGATGAAGCCGATGGAACGACGATAATGCGGCACCTGCCGTGCGGACAGGCGTCGCAAATCGTTGCCTGCGACGCGGATCTCGCCGTCCGTGGCCTCCTCTTCACGCAGCAACAGGCTCAGCAATGTGGTTTTGCCGGAACCTGATGCGCCCACGAGGAACACGAAATCCCCTCGATTGATGTCGAGATTGATGTCATCCAACGCAGGCCTAGTGCCTTTCGGATACACCTTGCTCACATGTTCAAGCGAAATCAGCGCCATCGTCGTACCCCTCCACTATGTGCTGTTCTGATTACGGGAATCGCGGCTTTTAGGCTTCCGCTTCTTCCTCCGCCTTACGACGCTGTTCATGACGCCAGCGGATACCAGCTTCGATGAACGCGTCGATATCACCGTCGAACACGGCTTGGGTCTGCGAGGTCTCATAGCCAGTGCGCAGATCCTTGACCATCTGATACGGATGCAGTACGTAGGAGCGCATCTGATCACCCCAGCTGGCCTTGATATCGCCGGCGAGTTCCTTCTTTTTCTTGGCTTCCTCTTCGTGGCGCAGCACCAGCAGTCGGGACTGCAGCACGGCCATAGCCGCGGCACGATTCTGAATCTGCGAACGCTCATCCTGCATGGTCACCACGATGCCGGTCGGAATGTGGGTGATGCGTACCGCGGAATACGTGGTGTTCACGCCCTGCCCGCCAGGACCGGAAGAGCAGTAGGTATCAACACGGATTTCGGAATCAGGCACGTCGATATGATCGGTCGCTTCGACGAGCGGCACCACTTCCACAGCCGCGAAGCTGGTCTGACGGCGGCCTTGGTTGTCGAACGGGGAGATGCGTACCAGACGGTGGGTGCCGCCTTCCACGCTCATGCGACCATACGCATAGGGGGCATCCACCTGGAAGGTGGCGGACTTGATGCCCGCCTCTTCCGCATAGGAGGTGTCCATGACTTTAGCTTTGTAGCCGTTGCGTTCCGCCCAACGCAGGTACATGCGCAACAGCATCTGTGCGAAGTCAGCCGCATCCACGCCGCCAGCACCGGAGCGAATGGTCACCACTGCGGAACGTTCGTCGTATTCGCCGTCAAGCAGGGTCTGGATTTCCATGTCCGCCAGATCGTTCTGAATGCTTTCGACTTCGGACCGCGCTTCCGCCAACGTGTCGGCGTCGTCTTCTTCCTGCCCCAATTCCACGAGCGTTTCGACATCGTCGATACGCTGGCTTGCGGAGGCGAGACGCTTCAGCTGGGACTGTACCGCAGAAAGCTTGCTGGTCACCTTCTGCGCGTTTTCGGGGTCATCCCACAGTCCCGGTTCGGCCGCCTGCACTTCAAGATCCTTGGCCTGTGCGGTCAGCCGGTCGACGTCCAGCGCCTTGGAAATCGATTCGTATTTGGCGCGCGCTTCGCCGATTGCTTGGGAAAAATCAAATTCTGCCATCGTTTACACCATACATTTCTTTATGCGTTCTTTATATTCTGTCATGGAGCCTCATACGGCTTTCGCACAATCCTCAACTTTTCCACGTGCCCGCATGCTCGCTCCCATCCTGCCGAGCCGTGAACCAGTCTCGTTATGTATGGGAATGCAGACCCGGGGAGGATCATACCAGGCCAAGGGCGTCAAAGACCTGCGTAGATAGCAGGAATCACCAGACTCAGCAGCATCGCCGCGGCAATGACGATGCACACCGCTCGCACCAAAGTGCGGCGACGGCGCTCTCGCTGCTCGCGTTCGCTTCTGTAGTCACTCATGGGGCACCAGTATAGGCAACACCTTCTACTTATCGACTTCCGGCATTCTTGACGCAGTCTCGTATTTCATGCGCGGGAATCATGCGCGAATCATTCGAGAACGTGAACGAATCATTTATGGTAGGGCTCTCCGGCATTGATTTTGTACGCACGATAGATCTGTTCCAACAAAATAACGCGCATTAACTGATGCGGGAACGTCATTTTGGAGAAGCTCAGCAGGTAGTCGGCCCGTTTCACAATCGTTGGATCGAGCCCGAGAGAGCCGCCGATGATGAGCTGGATATGACTTGTGCCGTGCAGCCCGAGACCGTCGATTTTCCGCGCAAGTTCCTCGCTGGTCAGCTGCTGGCCTTCGATGGCGAGCGCGATGACGAACGCATCGTCACGTATATGTTTGGCGATGCGTTCGCCTTCCTTGGCTTTGATTTGCCGTTCAACTCCCTCACTGGCATGCTCAGGTGTTTTCTCGTCGGCTACTTCGACGATGTCAAGCTTGCAGTATCGGCTGAGTCGTTTCGAATATTCGGCGATGGCGTCGCGCAAATATTTTTCCTTGACTTTGCCGACGGTGATAAGGGAGATTTTCATGGCTTGTTTTTAGTTCTTGTGCAGTTTTTCGTTCAGTTCGATACCGGTCTTGCGATAGCGCGCTTCGATACGTCCGGACACCGAGTTGCGGATGAACAGAATGTTGTCTTTGCCGGAAAGGTCGGCGCCCTTGACGGTATCGAGCGGTTCTCCCGCTGCAACCTTGGCCTTGTCGTAGATGGTCACCTTGGTGCCGGCGGTCACATACAGGCCGGCTTCAACCACGCAGTTGTCGCCGAGGGAGATGCCAATGCCCGCGTTCGCGCCGAGCAGCGAATGCTCGCCGATGGAGTTCTTGAGCTTGCCGCCGCCGGACAGGGTGCCCATGATGGATGCACCGCCGCCGATGTCGGAACCATTGCCAACCACAACACCTTGGGAGACTCGGCCTTCCACCATAGAAACGCCGAGCGTGCCGGCGTTGAAGTTCACGAAGCCGGCATGCATGACGGTGGTGCCTTCGGAAAGGTGGGCGCCCAAACGCACGCGGTCGGCGTCGCCGATACGCACGCCGGTCGGCACCACATAGTCAACCATGCGCGGGAACTTGTCGATCGACAACACGTTCACGTCGACCTTCGGCAGGCCCGGAGCGCTCTGGTTGGCGGCGGCCATCACATCGAGCTTGCGCAGCGCGAAATCCTCGACCGCGAAAGGACCATAGTTGGTCCACACCACATTGTTGAGGGCCGCGAAAATGCCATCCAGGTTCAGTGTATTCGGCTTGGCCAGACGCATGCTCAGCAAGTGCAGACGCAGGTAGGCGTCGGCGGCATCTTCGATCGGCTCGTCAAGCTTCGACACGGTGAACACCGGAATGCGGCGCACACCACGCACGTCCACTCCCTCATGAGCAAGATTGCCGAAATTATGGTTCCCGCGCGCCCCCTCCCTCCGCGCCCCCCCCCCGAACGCGAT
>OATQ01000474.1_pt1 | contig 17582 bp, 9 predicted proteins | sample 1495061 | NCBI WGS metagenome assembly OATQ01 (sample SAMEA2579979, study PRJEB22360) | human gut metagenome
GCGGGGAGTGTGGAATAATTCCACACTCCCCGCCACAATTCTTTTTCTTTTCAACGACTATTTCTTTTCATCCGGCCAGGGACAAGGTTGTCCGGTAGCCTTGAAAGTTGGTCGCTGTGCATCTACTTTTCGCAGATAGTTTCCCAATTCTTTAGAAAGCCTTTTCACGATGTCAGGATGCTGTGCACTTAAGTCGTTGCTTTCACCTATATCATTAGGGATATTGAATAACTCTTTCTTACCGGTTCCGTAATAATAAATCAACTTCCAGTCGCCATTGCGAACTGCACAGTTAAAATTGATTCCGGGACCGTCATTCCCCCAGTTATTGGGCATATTCCAGAAAAGACTGCGTCCTTTAGAAGGATTTCCCGTTTGCTTCAATAGGGGAATAAAACTGATCCCGTCTATCGGCTGGACTGTTTTATACTTCTTGATTCCTGCCATTTCGAGGATGCTAGGGTAGAAATCTTCTATCAATAAGTAATTGTCACATTTGCTACCCGGCTTCACCACTCCCGGCCAACTGACAATCATCGGTTCACGAATACCTCCTTCGTAGGTAGAACCTTTGCCGCTATTCAAAGGATGATTCTGTGTATGTAACTTTCCGTCACGCCAGTAGGATTCGGCTGCAAGTCCTCCGTTATCACTCATAAAAATAATAATTGTATTGTCTGCTTCATCATTTTTCTCCAGCCAGTTCATGAGGTCGCCGAGGCTTTTATCCATTCCTTCGATAAGGGTAGCATAAGCAGCTTCATGGTCGGTCATACCTTTCTTCTTGTATTTATCGTAGAAGCGCATATCTTTATTCAGAGGAACATGGATAGCATATTGAGCCATATACAGATAAAAAGGCTGATTGTATTTTTTGGCTTTGTTTAGTGCCTTGATAGCTTCCTGCGTTAATGCTTCGGTAACAAATGTTTCCGTACCCCAGTATTTTTCAAGTCCGGGGACAGCCATTAGTGAAACTGGTTTTCCGTCTTTGGTATGTCCGTAATTCTCTTCCCCGAGGTAACTGGCAAGTCCTCCGGCAGCGTGTCCGGCGATGTTTACCTCAAATCCCCAATGGTGCGGGTCTTCTCCCGGAGTGTCGATGGAACCGAAATGGGCTTTTCCGCAATGGATAGTATGATAGCCGTTGTCTTTTAGGATTTGTACAAAAGAAGTTCCTACAAAGGTGTTGTTAGTACCGGGTACCTGACTTACTCCGTTATAATTCCAATCAGGGACGGCAAGCTGTTTGTTTTTACGGTCTGTCATGGTGTTTTTTTGTAGCGTCCAGTTGGTTACCCTGTGGCGTGCCGCATTCGTTCCGGTGATGAGGCTGCATCGGGTGGGAGAACTGATGCTACTGGCATACGCTTGAGTGAACATCATTCCCTGACGGGCCAGTCGTTCCATGTTCGGCGTTTCGTATAGTTCGTTGTAATGCGTTTTTTGTGTCCAGAAAGGAAGGGAAGTATCCTGCCAACCCATATCATCTACCATAAAGAGGATGATATTCGGGCGTTTGTCTGTACGCCCTGTCTGAATGTTGCTTTGTGCTTGCAGGCTGGTGGCTGCGAGTGGTACAAGTGCGAGTGGGAATAGTTTCTTTTTATTCATGGGGTAGTTATTAGGTGTTATTTGCAGATTTCTTCTTGTACTTTTTATTTGATATAGTATGTGCTAAAATTGATAATGTCAGGCAATGCAACAGACTCGGGAATGGTTAGTCTTAATGCGCTTGCTTCTATCGGATCAAACTTCTCAATACGTTTATGCCCTACGGATTCTCCGGAACAGACAGGCTGCCATTTCCCATTAACTTTTGCTTCTATCTTATATTGACGGATACGTTCTCCGTTTTTTATATTTTCCTGAATAATGCAGTAATTTACAGTTTGCTTCTTCCCGAGATTCAAAGTCAGGCTCTTTTTTTGCCCTAAAGTTTTCGCTATGGGGGAAGAAAAACGACGGTTTATTTCATCTCCCATTTCTTTCAGTCGTTGCGTATCTCCTATGGGAATCAATCCGGTCGGATCAGGCGTTAATCCGAGGATGAGAGTTGCATTTCTTCCTACTGATTTCTCGTATTTGTCCATTAGTGCATCCAATGGGTAGATGTTATTTTCATCATCCGGTTCCCAAAACCATTCGTGACGCCCGTTTGCTCCACGTAATGGAGTATCTGCCATAGCCGGTACCCAATATTTGCCGTCTTTATCGCCGTGTTTTAATAGTATGTTGTGGTTACGTGCGGGTTCGGTAGCATTACTGTGGCTGTATGGGTAGGGGAAGGTAGACCAACAAGGGTACTCTACTGTACCTGTTTCCGAACCACCCCAACGAAAGTCTGCGCGGTCAACGTTGTGATAAAAAAGACAGTCGGGCTGATATTTATTCACAATAGGTTCTACGTTAGGACCGTCACCGCGTGGATTATCAGCTCCGCCGTCAAACCATATCATATAGAGATCACCATAACGTGTACATAGCTCTGTTACCATGTTCTCGCACAAGCGTTTATACCACGCCTGGCGGTTACGGGCAAATTCTCCTTCGCCTTCAGCTTTGAAGTTATGGATACCCAACAGAGAATTCCAACGGATACCTATATAAATGCCCGGTTGAAGGCCGTATTTATGGCAGGAATTTACAAAATCGCGGACTATATCTCCTTTGCCGTCTTTCCACTTGACAGCTTTCAGGCAATACGGATTGACATCACTTTGCCAAAGTCCGAATCCGGTTTCGTGGGTGGCTGTGAGTACGGCAAATTTGCATCCGGCAGCTTTGGCTGCTTGTACCCATTGATCAGTATTGAGTTCGGTTGGATTAAAAATGTTATAATCTTCAATGGGGGTGATGCGGTTATTGCCTTGTCCGTAGCGGATACCATCGAATACATGCAAGTCGTAATGAAAGACTGCTCCCATTTCGGCTTCATGCCATTTCAGTTGATGAGGCTTGGGGACAGGAATACTCTGCTGTTGCGCAAAACTACAAATTGAATAGAGGATAGAAAGGCATATAAAATTAAACTTCTTCATAATATTGATTTGTATGGTGTTAATGTTTATGCAATGGCGCGATAATATTCGTAAGGCTTTTATATTGCAAAAGTACACAAATGTGTGCTTTTGCAATATGTCATTTCTTTCAATTTACGTATGTGTTTCATTCAATCGTTGTTTTGTGTGTTGTCTGAGGCTGACTTGAATGCTATAAATCAATGTTGTATAGCTTCAGTTTATTATATAACGTCTTCCGGTCAATATTCAACAGTTGTGCTGCCTTACTTTTATTATTCCCGGTTTGGCGTAATGCTTCCAATATATGTTCTTTTTCCGTCTCCTCATTGCGTAATGACATGCTTGTGGTACAAGTTGTAGTAGTATCCAGTAAGTCAGTACCTAATTCGAGCAATGTAATAAAACTGCCTTGCGCCAGTAAGGTTGCCCTTTTCACGATATTCTTCATTTGACGCAGGTTTCCCGGCCAATGATAACTCAATAAAGCTTGTGACGCTTTTGCGTCGAAACCAATCAGATGCTTGTCCAATTCCTTGTTTGCCTGATCAAGGAAGAAGTTGGCGAATAGCAGGATATCTTCTTTCCGTTCTTTCAAGTCAGGCATTCGCAGGGTAAATTCATTGATGCGATGATAAAGGTCTTCGCGAAATGTTCCCTTTTCGATTCCTTGTTCCAGATTTTCGTTGGTGGCCGATACCAGGCGGATATCCACGGATATTTCTTGTGTAGAACCGACCGGACGTATTTTTCTCTCTTGCAGGGCGCGGAGTAGTTGTATCTGCACCTCGTAGCTGAGATTTCCGATTTCATCCAGAAAGATAGTGCCACCGTTGGCTGCAACGAAAGCTCCCGTTTTATCCGTCAATGCTCCCGTAAACGAGCCTTTTACATGACCAAAGAATTCGGAGGCTGCCAATTCCTTAGGTATCGAACCGCAGTCTACGGCAATGAACGGTTTGTCGCTACGCTTGCTAAGTTGATGAATACGGTGTGCCACATATTCTTTACCTGTTCCGCTAGAACCGTTGATGAGTACGGACATATTAGTAGGAGCTACCAGGCCTACATAATTGTAGAGTTGCTTGGCAGCATCACTTTCTCCTTCCAGATAGGCACGATGAGTTTCTGTTGTCTCTTTGGATGAGGCGGGAGAGACTTTTTTCGAAGACATCTTGGCTGCGGAATGAGCTGTTGGCGTTCTCTCTGTTTGTAGAGCTTCTGATATTTTCTTTAATAATTCTTCCGGGTTGACAGGTTTTGCGATATAATCCCGTGCACCAAGTTTCATGGCCAGTACCGCTGATTGAATATCCGCATAACCGGTCATGATAATCAGGGGAATATCCAGTCCCCGGTCATTCATCCATTTCAGCAAATCAATGCCTTCGTAATCGGGTAATCGTAAATCGGATAATACCAAGTCAACAGTCTGGCTTTCGATATGCTTTCGGGCACGTGCTATATTACTCACTGATGATACTTCAAATCCTTTTTTGCCTAACCAGGTTTTGAGCATCATTCCAAAAGTTATATCATCTTCGACTATTAATATGGCTTTCATTGTGTCAGGTTTTGATTCTTTTAAGTCACAAAGGTAAGATGATTTAGGCGAAAGTGGTATATTTGCAAACTTAAATTAAATAAAAGCGTTATGAAAAAGATTACATTGATATTATTAACTATATCGTTTTGCGGACTTACTGCCTGCAAAACCGGAACAAAAAAAGGAGGAGACATGGATAAAGAGACATTGGTAAAGATTGAAACAACAGCCGGAGATATCAAAGTGAAGTTGTATAATGAGACACCCAAGCATCGTGATAATTTTATCAAACTGGTGAAAGACGGAGTATATGAAGGAACATTATTTCATCGTGTCATCAAAGATTTTATGATTCAAGCTGGTGACCCGGATTCAAAGAATGCGCCGAAAGGGAAGATGTTGGGTGCCGGTGATGTCGGCTACACCGTACCGGCAGAATTTGTATATCCGAAGTATTTCCATAAGAAAGGAGCGTTGTCTGCAGCCCGTCAGGGAGACAATGTGAATCCGAAAAAAGAATCTTCCGGTTGTCAGTTCTATATTGTAACGGGTAAGGTTTACAATGATTCTACACTGTTGGGTATGGAAAGCCAGATGAATGAAAATAAGATCAATGTCATTTTCAATAACTTGGCGCAGAAACACATGAAAGAAATCTATAAGATGCGTAAGGCGAATGACGAAAACGGGCTTTATGACTTGCAGGAGAAATTGTTTGCGGAAGCACAGGAATTGTCGGCAAAAGAACCGGAATTCCATTTTACGCCGGAGCAGATAGAAGCATATACTACTGTGGGTGGTACTCCACATCTGGATGGCGAATATACAGTATTCGGCGAAGTAGTGGAGGGTATGGACGTCGTAGATAAAATCCAGAAGGTGAAGACGGACCGTAGCGACCGTCCCGAAGAAGATGTGAAGATAATAAAAGCGACTATACTTGACTAAATGATATGAAAATCAATAGGCACATTCTTGACAACGGGTTGCGGCTGGTACATTCGCGGGACGAAAGTACACAGATGGTGGCTCTAAATATATTATATAATGTGGGAGCTCGTGACGAACATCCTGAACATACCGGCTTCGCACATCTGTTTGAACACTTGATGTTCGGTGGATCGGTAAATATCCCCGATTATGATATGCCGCTTCAGCTAGCGGGTGGAGAGAATAATGCCTGGACGAACAATGATATCACCAATTACTACCTCACTGTGCCCCGGCAGAATGTGGAAACCGGCTTCTGGTTGGAGTCCGACCGTATGTTGAGCCTTGATTTCAGCGAACGGAGTCTGGAAGTACAGCGAGGGGTAGTAATGGAAGAATTCAAGCAACGCTGTCTGAACCAGCCTTATGGAGATGTGGGGCATCTTTTGCGCCCGTTGGCTTATCAGAAACATCCTTATCAATGGCCGACTATCGGAAAAGACCTGTCGCATGTCGCTAATGCAACATTAGAAGAGGTGAAAGCATTCTTTTTCCGTTTTTATGCTCCTAACAATGCGATACTGGCAGTGACCGGGAATATCTCTTTTGAGGAAGCAGTGGAATTGACGGAGAAATGGTTCGGAACTGTTCCCCGTCGGGAAGTTCCTGTACGGAATCTGCCACAGGAGCCGGAACAGACGGAAGAACGCAGGCTGACGGTAGAGAGAAATGTACCTCTTGATTCTCTGTTCATGGCTTATCACATGTGCGATCATCGTCACCCGGATTATTATGTGTTCGATATACTGTCGGATGTATTGAGTAACGGGCGTTCCAGTCGATTGAACCAACATCTGGTACAGGAAAAACAGCTATTCTCGAGCATTGATGCTTACATCTCAGGTAGTGTGGATGCAGGCTTGTTTCACATTGCCGGAAAACCTTCGGCGGGAGTTAGCCTCGAACTGGCGGAAGCGGCAGTGCGCGACGAACTCGATCGCCTGCAACAAGAATTGGTTGACGGACAGGAATTGGAGAAGGTGAAAAATAAGTTTGAGTCTACCCAGATATTCGGTAATATAAATTATTTGAATGTGGCTACCAATCTTGCCTGGTTCGAATTGCTCGGTAAAGCGGAAGATTTGGAGAAAGAAGTAGAACGTTATCGCTCTGTCACTGCTATGCAGTTGCGGGAAGTCGCTCAATCGGCTTTTCGGAAAGAGAACGGAGTTGTACTCTATTATAAAAGTAAATGAGAAATATATATAGAACATACAGAGAGCATTATAAAGCATTATTTTTTCTTGGTTTACCTATCGTTATCGGACAAATAGGAGTGATCGTGCTCGGGTTTGCCGATACCCTGATGATTGGACATCATAGTACGGTAGAATTGGGAGCAGCTTCTTTTGTAAATAACGTGTTCAATTTGGCTATCATTTTCAGTACCGGTTTTTCATACGGGCTAACTCCTGTTGTGGGAGGTCTATATGGAACACATCAGTTTGCACCTGCCGGACAGGCATTGCGTAATAGTTTGTTAGCGAATCTGATGGTCGCGTTATTATTGACGCTTTGTATGACTGTCCTTTATCTGAATATAGAGAATCTCGGCCAGCCGGAAGAACTGATTCCTTTGATTAAGCCTTATTATTTGGTGCTGCTGGCTTCATTGGTGTTTGTTATGCTTTTCAATGGATTCAAGCAGTTTACGGATGGAATCACGGATACCAAGACGGCCATGTGGATACTCTTGGGAGGAAATGTATTGAATATCATAGGAAATTATCTTTTGATTTACGGAAAGTTAGGTTTGCCCGAGTTGGGATTGTTGGGAGCCGGTATCAGCACATTGTTTTCACGTATTATGATGGTGCTCGTGTTTATCATTATCTTCTTGCGTAGTTCTCGTTTTATCCGTTACAAAGTCGGCTTCTTCCGTTTGGGGTGGTCACGGGCTATATTCGGTCGGTTGAACGGACTTGGTTGGCCGGTTGCTTTTCAAATGGGAATGGAAACAGCTTCTTTTAGTCTGAGTGCCATAATGATAGGTTGGTTGGGGACCATTGCACTGGCTTCGCATCAGGTTATGTTGGCTATTTCACAGTTTACGTTTATGATGTATTATGGCATGGGAGCTGCCGTAGCTGTTCGTGTCAGCAACTTCAAAGGTCAGAACGATATTTTGAACGTTCGTCGTTCGGCCTATGCCGGTTTTCATCTGATGATGACATTGGGCGTAGTGCTTTCTTTTATTGTCTTTCTTTGCCGTAACTATTTAGGAGGTTGGTTTACCGACAGTCCTGAGGTGGCGGCTATGGTAACTTCTCTCATTTTTCCTTTCCTCGTTTATCAGTTCGGGGACGGGTTACAGATTACTTTTGCTAATGCCTTGCGTGGCATTTCGGATGTAAAACTGATGATGCTCATCGCCTTTATCGCTTACTTTATCATCTCACTTCCCGTAGGTTATTTCTGCGGCTTCGTAATGGGCTGGGGGGTGGTAGGTGTCTGGATGGCGTTCCCTTTCGGTCTGACAAGTGCAGGATTAATGCTTTGGTGGCGTTTTCATTACATGACGAAACTCCCCACTCCCCAAGTGAATACTTGATACTTAAAACTTTACCGTATGGCTTCCTATCGTTCCACAAAGTTGAAAGTAACAATCGGTTATACGTTATTACTTGCAATTCTTCTTTTTTCTCTGGTATTTGTACATCGCGAAATGGAGACATTGTCGGCTGCCGATGACCAGGAGAATCTGCGGACAGACAGCCTGTTGACCCTGCTGCACGAGAAAGACCGGAATACGATACAGATGCTCCGGGTATTGAGCGAAGCGAATGACAGCTTACTTTCCGCTTCGGAGATTGAAGAAATAATTTCCGAACAAGATTCTGTCATTACTCAGCAACGGGTACAACACCGAGTTATCACTAAACGGGATTCTTTACTGACTACGCCTAAGAAGAAAGGTTTCTTTAAGAGATTGGCAGAAGTGTTTGTCCCAACTAAACAAGACAGTGCCGTGCTTGTTAATACCTCCATGGAGGTTGCTACGGATACTATTCTGGAACCGACCACTTCTAAAGATTCCCTTCAGCAAAAGATTCGTATGGCTACAGAGGAAAAACGGTTGCAGCGGCGAAAAACAATCCGGCGGACTAGTACAAAATATCAGCGTATGAATTCGCAGTTGACAGCAAGAATGGATAGCCTGATAAAACAATACGAGGAGGAAATGACCTTGCGTGCCCGCCAGGATGCAGAAATGCAACAGGAGGTAAGAATGCGTTCAGCACGCACCATTGGTGGAATAGCTATCGGAGCAGTGCTGCTCTCTGTCTTTTTCCTGATTTTGATAGTGCGTGACATATCCCGCAGCAATCGTTACCGCCGGCAATTGGAAGAAGCTAATAAACGGGCGGAAGACCTGCTTATTGCCCGTGAAAAGCTGATGCTCGCCATTACTCACGACTTTAAAGCACCGTTAGGCTCTATTATGGGATATACCGAATTACTTTCCCGACTGACGGAGGACGAACGGCAGCGCTTCTATCTTGACAATATGAAAAGTTCTTCGGAACATCTTTTGAAATTGGTCAGCGACTTGCTCGACTTTCATCGGCTCGACCTTAATAAAGCGGAAGTGAACCGCGTCACCTTCAATCCTTCGCAGTTATTCGAAGAAATCCATGTTAGCTTCGAACCATTGACAGCCGCCAAAGGATTAACCTTGCAATGCCATGTCGCTCAGGAATTAAATGGGAGATACATCAGCGACCCTTTACGGCTCCGGCAGATAGTGAATAATCTTTTGTCTAACGCAGTGAAGTTTACTCCGAAAGGCGAGATTGCATTAACGGCTAAATATGATTCTTCCAAGCTGACGATAGCGATTTCGGATACCGGAAAAGGTATGGCTACGGAAGACCGCGAACGGATTTTTCAGGAATTTACCCGTTTATCCGGTGCACAAGGAGAAGAAGGCTTCGGCTTGGGATTGTCTATTGTGAAGAAGTTGGTTGTTTTGCTTGAAGGTACGATTGATGTGCAGAGTAAGCTGGGGGAGGGAAGTTGCTTCACAGTCATTCTCCCTCTTTATCCGGTGGGAAAATCTGTGTCCGAAAGGGCATTGGAAGAAAAAACAATTTCGGCAGAAGACCCTGTCACGCTTCCACCGATGAAAGTGATACGTGTACTGTTGATTGATGATGATAAAATTCAATTAAGCTTGACGGCAGCCATGTTAAAGCAACATGGAATTGACGCCGTTTGTTGTGAGCAACTGGAGGAGTTGATAGAACAGCTCCGTACCTCTGTTTTCGATGTATTGCTGACTGATATACAAATGCCTGCTATTAATGGCTTTGATTTGGTAAAACTCTTGCGCGCTTCCAATATTCCGCAGGCAAAGACAATTCCTGTGATTGCCGTAACTGCCCGCAGTGAAATGGATATAGATGCTTTACAAGAACACGGTTTTGCCGGTTGCCTGCACAAACCTTTTACGGTGAAAGAACTATTGCTCACAGTCAACGAAGGACAGCTTGCCGCTGACGAAGCACACATTACTGAGGATATGCAGACTGTAAGTTCCTTGAACTTTTCTGCATTAACAGCCTTTTCTGAAGACGATGCTGATGCCGCACATTCCATTATTCAGACCTTTATCGAAGAAACCGGAAAGAATGCCGATCGGATGCAACAAGCATTGGCAGGCAAGGAGGTGGACGGAATAGCGGCTATGGCTCACAAACTACTTCCGCTTTTCACTTTAATCGGGGCAATGGAAGCTGTGCCTTTATTGAACTGGCTGGAAACACAACGTGGGCAATGTTTTTCAGAGGAGATAAGTGAAAAAACGGCTTGTGTACTTCTGGAGATTCAGAAGGTTCTGGAAGAAGCTCGTAAGGTATAAGTAGCTTGAAGTAGTGACAAGAGCTCCGGTAAAGAAGGTGAAGAAAGAAAACCATAATGCTTGTATTTCTTTTGTGATTGAACATTTTGCTCCTAACGTCAACCTTTTTTCAGAATTAATTGTTTACTTTGTGTCACCTTTTAATACACTGGCACATTTTACATGAAACGAAAATGGATAAGAAGGGTGAGTTGGATATTGCTCACTCCTGTATTGCTTTTTGTAATACTAATGATATTACTTTATATACCTCCCGTTCAGAATCTTTTGCGTCGGGAGGTGACAGCATACGCTTCCAAAGCAACCGGTATGCAGATTCAGGTGGAACGAATCGACCTTCGTTTTCCGCTCAATCTGTTGGTTCGTGGCGTGGAAGTGATCCAGCAACCGGATACGCTGTTGTCTTTGGAAAGTCTGAACGTGCGTGTACAGGCATGGCCGCTCGTCAAGGGAAAGGTAGAGGTAGATGAAGTAACATTAAGTCAGGTAGCGTTCAATTCGGCTAATCTAATAGAAGGCATGAAGATAAAGGGGGTACTGGGACGTTTCTTTTTACAAAGTCATGGAGTTGATCTTTCTAATGAGCTGGCCGTTATCAACCAGACGGAATTATCGGACACTCACGTACAAATGTTGATGAACGATACTACGACTACGCCTAAAGATACAACAGCTTCTGCTCCTGTAAACTGGAAAGTGGATCTTCATAAACTGAAGTTGAAGAATGTGTCGTTCAGTATGCAACTTCCTGCTGACTCGATGCGAATGGCTGCTCATATCGGAGAAGCATTTATCAATGATGCACAAGCTGATCTGAAGAATCAGTTTTATGAACTGAAACAATTCCTGTTATCCGGAAGCTCTGCCAATTATGATACCGGAGCAGCCAAACCCGGAGAAGGTTTCGATGCGTCTCATATTGCCGTTCGTGATATCCGTATCGGTTTGGATTCCTTATTATATAAAGGTCGGGATATGAATGCTGTAATCCGTGAGTTTTCGATGAATGAACGTTCCGGATTGAGTATCACTTCATTGACGGGTAGGGCATTTTCTAACGACTCGATTATTCGTATTCCCGGCATAAAACTGCAAACCCCTCATTCCGAAATAGATTTATCCGCCCAGACATATTGGGAACTTGTCAATATTCCCACTACAGGACGTTTGTCCGCCGGTCTCAATGCTTATATCGGTAAAGAGGATGTTATGTTATTTGCCGGCGGTTTGCCGGATAGTTTCAAAGAGGCGTATCCCTTCCGTCCGCTTGTGGTTCGTGCCGGTACGGACGGAAATCTGAAACAAATGCAGATTTCTCGTTTCACAGTCGATCTCCCGGGAGCTTTTTCCATGAAAGGAGGCGGTATTCTTGAAAACTTGGCTGACAGCCTGACGCGTTCGGGGACTATCGGTCTGGATATGATTACTCAGAATCTAAACTTCCTGACTGCTTTAACGGGAGAAGCCCCCAACGGTACTATCGTAATCCCAGATAGCATGAATCTGAAGGCCCGTGTCGAGCTGAAAGGACCTGAATATAAGGCTAATCTTCACTTGAAACAGGGGCAAGGCTCTATGGGGGTGAATGCAGAACTTAATACCTCAACCGAGGCTTATGCAGCCGACTTGAAGATTGACAATCTACAACTCCATAATTTCCTTCCGAAAGACTCTATCTACGAACTTTCTCTTTCGGCAGATGCCAAAGGCCGTGGGCTGGACGTCATGTCTTATCGTGCTTTAGCCAAACTGAATCTTTCATTAGATCAACTACATTATGCACGTTACCAGCTTTCCAATGTTCATTTGACTGGAGCTTTGAAAGGTGCATTGGTGACGGCTAATCTGACAAGTGACAATGCGCTGTTGAAGATGACAACAGATGCAGAATACAATCTGGCACATCGTTATCCAGATGGAAAAGTGACGGTTGACGTCACTCAGCTCGACTTACACGAACTGGGGTTGATGCCTCAACCGATGAAGCGCCCGCTCGCCTTTAATCTTTCTGCCGAAGCTCGTCAAAACAGGGTGTTCACACATCTAACATCCGGTGATATGAAACTCAACTTGAGTGCACGTTCCGGTGTTAATCCTTTGATAAGTCAGTCTACACACTTCATGGATGTCCTGATGAAGCAGATTGATGAAAAAGCCTTGAACCATGCCGAACTGCGTGAAGCGTTGCCGACAGCTATTTTATCTTTCTCCGCAGGAAAAGAGAATCCGTTAGCTTATTTTCTGGCTACTAAAAACATATCCTACCATGATGTTTCCATGAAGTTCGGTACGGCTCCCGATTGGGGAATCAATGGAAAAGCTGCGGTGCATGCATTGAAGATGGACACATTGCAACTGGATACAATCTTCTTTACTGTCAAACAGGATACTACTTTAATGAAACTACGTGCCGGTGTAATAAACGGACCGAAGAATCCGCAATTCTCTTTTGCTACTACTTTGACCGGAGAGATTCGCGACCGCGATGCGGAATTGCTGGTAGACTACAAAAACGGCAAAGGAGAAACAGGCGTATTGCTGGGGGTAAATGCCCGCCCTCTGTTCGAAGGACATGGCAAGGGGAACGGAATCGCTTTCACACTGATTCCGGAGAATCCGATTGTTGCCTTCCAAAGATTTCATTTCAACGAGAATCATAACTGGATTTACCTGCATAAAAATATGCGTGTATACGCGAACGTAGATATGTGGGATGAAGAAGGAATGGGATTCAGGGTACATTCCGTACCGGGCGATACGGTGTCTCTGCAGAATATAGATGTTGAAATACGTAGAATCCGTCTGCAAGAGATAACGAGTGTGTTGCCTTACTTCCCCGAAATAACCGGATTGTTCTCGTTGGAAGCTCATTACATACAGACAGAAAAGGATTTGCAACTCTCGGCTGAGGCGTCTGTTGATGAACTGACTTATGAACGTCAGCGTATCGGTGACGTTGCATTAGGGGCTACGTGGTTGCCGGGCGAACAGGGAAAACAATATCTGAATGCTTATCTGAATCACGAACAGGCAGAAGTGCTGGTGGCAGATGGGAAACTGGTTCCTACCCGCACAGGCAAAGATAGTTTGGAAGTGAATACAACATTGGAGCATTTTCCGCTGCGGGTGGCGAATGTGTTTATTCCTGACCAGATGGTCACTTTGTCCGGTGATATGGATGGTAATCTGAATATAACGGGCAGTACTGAACAACCTTTGATAAACGGCGAACTTGTATTGGATAGTGTTGCTGTCCTTTCCCGTCAATATGGTGCGCGTTTCATGTTTGACAATCGTCCTGTGCAAATAAAGAACAATCGGTTGGAATTTGATAAATTTGCTATTTACACAACATCGAAGAATCCGTTTACTATTGATGGCTATGTTGATTTCCGTGATATGAGCCGTCCAATGGCGAACCTGAATATGCTGGCACAAAATTATACGTTACTGGATGCTAAGCGTACCCGTGAAAGTCTGGTTTACGGCAAAGTATTTGCTGATTTCCGGGCGACGGTGAAAGGGCCTTTGGACGGGCTGAATATGCGTGGGAACGTGAGTCTGCTGGGGAACACCGATGTTTCGTATGTCTTGACCGATTCACCATTGACAGTGCAGGACCGTTTGGGAAGTTTGGTAACATTTACTTCATTTAGCGATACTACAACTGTTGTCCGGCAGGAAGTGCCGACTGTCTCTTTAGGCGGATTGGACATGGTAATGATGGTACATATCGATCCGTCCGTCCGAGTGAAAGTTGACCTGGATGCAAGTAATGATAACCGTATCGAACTGGAAGGCGGGGGTGACCTTTCCATGAAATACACTCCGCAAGGCGACCTGACTCTGACCGGACGTTATACGTTGAGTGGCGGCTTGATGAAATATGCTTTGCCGGTGATTGCAGCAAAGGAATTTGCCATTGATAACGGTAGTTACGTGGAATGGACGGGAAATCCGATGGACCCGATGTTGAACTTTAAGGCGACTGACCGTATCCGTGCGTCAGTTTCCGAAGGAGAGAATGGTGGAAGTCGTATGGTTAATTTCGATGTTTCCGTTGTAGTCAAGAACCGCTTGGATAATCTTTCGTTTGCATTCGATGTTGCGGCTCCCGAAGATGCGACCCTACAAAACAAGTTGACCGCTATGGGGGCGGAAGAACGAGGTAAACAGGCATTGTATATCATGGTGATGAAAACTTATCTCGGCACCGGACCGATTGGTGGGGGTGGCGGCGGACTCGGCAAGCTGAATATGGGATCTGCTCTGACTTCTGTATTGAGTAGTCAGATAAACTCCTTGATGGGTAACTTGAAGAATGCGAGTCTCTCTGTCGGTGTCGAAGATCACGACGATTCAGAGACGGGAAGTAAACGTACGGATTACAGTTTCCGTTATTCACAACGCTTGTTTAACAATCGTTTCCAGATTGTAATCGGTGGCAAGGTTTCTCAAGGTGAGAATGCGACGAATGACGCCGAATCCTTCATCGACAATATTTCTCTGGAATATCGTCTGGATAGAACCGGAACCCGGTATATCCGCCTGTTCTATGACAAGAACTACGAGAGTGTGCTCGAAGGTGAGATTACGGAAACCGGAGTCGGTATTGTGCTTCGCAAGAAGCTAGACAAACTTAGTGAACTGTTCATCTTTAAGAAAAAGAAGTAAGTATGAAAGAGATACATATAAATATATTGGCTGTTTGTCTGATAAGTGTAGTGTTACTGTCGGCTTGTTCGGTGACGAAACATCTTCCCGAAGGGGAGGTGCTTTACACCGGAAGCAAGACTGTCATATTGAATAAATCGACAACACCGGTAGGAGAGACGGCGCTGACGGAAATTGATGCTGCACTCGATAAGACACCTAGTACAAAGATGTTTGGCGGTATCCTTCCTATCCCTTTTAAAATGTGGATGTACAATGACTTCGTGAAATATAAGAAGGGATTCGGTAAATGGATGTTCAACCGTTTTGCGGCCAATCCTCCCGTATTTATTTCTACGGTCAACCCGGAGGTACGTGTGAAGGTAACTACTAATTTGCTTCGTGATTATGGCTATTTCAATGGGAAGGTAGCTTATGAAACGGTTGTTGATAAGAAAGACAGTCTGAAGGCGGGCATTATCTATACGGTGGATATGAAGAACCCTTATTTCATTGATACGGTTTACTATCAACGGTTCACTCCCCAGACTCTGCGGATTATGGAGCGCGGACGCCGGATGTCTTATATAAGTCCGGGTGAGCAGTTCAACGTGGTTGATTTGGACGAAGAACGCTCCCGTATCAGTACATTGTTGCGTAACCTCGGATATTTTTATTTCCGTCCCGACTATATGACTTACCAGGCGGATACGACTTTGGTACCCGGAGGGCATATCAGCCTTCGCCTGATTCCTGTGCCGGGATTGCCGGCTGCGGCACAGCGTCCTTATTACGTGGGTGATGCGTCTGTCTATCTGTTCGGAAAGAACGGAGAAGCGCCGAATGACAGTATGATGTATAAGAACTTGAATATCCACTATTACAATAAATTGCAGGTTCGTCCCAATATGCTTTATCGTTGGCTGAATTATCAACAGTTTGTACGGAACGCACAGATGCGTGCTTCCAACCGTACCCGGCTTTACAGCCAGTATCGGCAGGGACAGATACAGGAGAAACTCAGCCAGTTGGGAATATTTAGTTATATGGATATCCAATATGCCCCCAAAGATACAACAGCTGTTTGTGATACGTTGGACATCACGATGCAGGCTACTTTTGCCAAACCGTTGGACGCTGAACTGGAATTGAACGTAGTAACTAAAAGTAACGACCAGACCGGTCCGGGTGCTTCGTTCGGAGTTACACGGAATAATGTATTTGGTGGTGGAGAAAGTTGGAACGTGAAACTGAAAGGCTCTTATGAATGGCAGACCGGTGGCGGAGAGAAAAGTTCGTTGATGAACAGTTGGGAAATGGGAATATCTACTTCTCTGACTTTCCCTAGAGTGGTTTTCCCGCGTTGGGGGAAAAGGGAATTTGACTTTCCCGCTACGACTACTTTCCGTTTGTATATCGATCAGTTGAACCGGGCAAGATATTATAAACTGTTATCTTTCGGCGGAAACGCAACCTACGATTTCCAGCCGACGCGTACCAGTCGTCATAGTATCACACCTTTCAAACTGACATTCAACGTCTTGCAACACCAGTCGAAAGAGTTTATGGAGATTGCAGCCGACAATCCGGCACTATATGTCAGCTTAGACAACCAGTTCATCCCGGCTATGGAGTACACTTATACGTATGATAATGCCTCTGTGCGGAGAGTGAAGAATCCTATCTGGTGGCAATCTACCGTGACTTCTGCCGGAAATGTGACTGCCACTATTTATCGTGCTTTCGGCAAACCTTATAATGAGGAAGGGAAAAAACTTTTGGGGGCTCCGTTCTCGCAGTTTATGAAATTTAATACCGAGTTCCGCCATTTGTGGAACATGGACAAAAATAATAAAATAGCTTCCCGTGTAGCGTTAGGCGCTCTTTTTGCATACGGTAATGCTACGATTGCCCCATATAGTGAACAATTCTACGTTGGTGGTGCCAACAGTATCCGTGCTTTTACGGTGCGTAGTATTGGTCCCGGTGGCTATCACCCGAAAGACAGCAAGTATTCTTATCTCGACCAGACAGGTACGTTCCGTTTCGAAGCGAACGTAGAATATCGTTTCCGTATCTTCAAGAGCATTTGGGGAGCTACTTTCCTGGATGCGGGTAACGTCTGGCTGCTGCGCAAGGACGAGGCACGTCCTGATTCGCAACTTCGTCTGAAAACTTTCCCGAAACAAATAGCCTTGGGGACAGGCGTAGGCGTCCGTTACGACATGGATATTCTTGTGTTCCGTCTTGACTTCGGTATTCCTTTGCATCTGCCCTATGATACGGAACGAAGCGGATATTATAATGTTACCGGTGCCTTCTTCAAAAATCTGGGAATACATTTCGCTATCGGGTATCCGTTCTAACGTTCTTTCTTTGTCTCAAGACAAAAGAAAGGACATCACATAAGACAAAAGAAAGAAAGTTTTTGTACATTTGCACCAAAATCAGATGCCGTTGACATCACTAACCTTTTAATATTACACAATTTATGAAACCAACTTTATTCTTA
>OATQ01000477.1_pt1 | contig 17341 bp, 10 predicted proteins | sample 1495061 | NCBI WGS metagenome assembly OATQ01 (sample SAMEA2579979, study PRJEB22360) | human gut metagenome
GCACGGCCCGGTCAATGGCGGCGTTGGCCCCCACCTCGACGGCGTTGCCGATGGTGACCTTGCCGACTTGCGGGATTTTCTGGATGCCCGCAGGGGTCCGGGCGAAGCCGAAGCCGTCCGCGCCGAGCACGGAACCCGGATGCAGGATGCAGCCTTCGCCGACGTGCGTTCCGGCCATGAGCACGGCATTAGGATAGACGGTGGTGCCCTTGCCTATGCGGACGTTCTCGCCCACGTAGACGCCGGGGAAGAGCTTGACGCCGCTTCCCACCGTGGCATGAGGACCGATGTAAACGAAGGGGTAAACGGTCACCCCGTCGCCGAGTTCGGCATCGGGATGAATGAAGGCCAACGGGCTGATTCCGGAAAAGCTGCCCTGCGGTGCGGCGAACAGCTCCAGAACGCGGCCGAAGTCCTGGTAGGGATTTTCGCTGATCAGGGCGCGTCTGACATCCCCGGCGTGTTCGGGACGGACTATGACGGCGCCAGCCCGCGTTGCCGCGAGCTGGTCAGCGTATTTGGGGTTTGCCAGAAAGCTCACTTCATCGGGCCCGGCCCCCTCCAAGGTGTTGACGCCGATGACTTCGGCATCGTCGCCTTGCAGGATCAAGCCAAGCTGGGCCGCGATTTCGGAGAGTTTACGGGCAACCATTTACTTCTTACCGGTATTGGGTTCCGGGAACTTGCTGCCGCCGGCCTTCCACAAACGGTTGACTTCAGCAAGGACGGGCTTGGTGATGTCGAGGGTGGGCGTGGCATACATCACGCTGCCGGCAGCGGCGTCGAGGATAAGATCAAGCTTCTGCTGCTTGGCGATCGTGGTGGCGGCGTCGTAGATCTGCTGAGCCATGCTCTGGCGGATCTGGTTTTCGGTGTTTTCCACCTTGCGGGCGAAGTTGCGGGACTTTTCTTCAAAGGCGCGGCGCAGGCGGAGGAATTCCATCTGCTTGTCTTCACGTTCCTTGGCGGACATTTTAGCGACCTGAGCCTGAAGGGCTTCACCCTTGGACTGCAGATCCTTGGCCTGGTTTTCAAGCTGCGTCTTCTCGGCGCCGAACTGCGACTGCAGCTTCTGCTGGGCGGCCTTGGCTGCGTCGCTGTCCATAGCAACGGCCTGGGAGTTGAACACACCGATTTTCATGTCGGCGAAAGCGGAACCCGCCATCAACAAACAAGCCACAAGAGCGAGGGACAATACTCTGAACATATTCTTCTCCTTGGATGTACAGACACTAGCGGGAACCCGGCCCGCAGATCGAAATGGATAGCCTTCAACGCGTGAGTCGTCAAGACATGTTCCGTTATGGGCATGAAAGCGGATAGAGAGCCCGGATTTCTGAAAAGATTTTTATATCCAGTTATTCCGGAAGATAAAGAAAGTTAGGATCCTTCAGGGATATTCCCGGTGCGGAGAAGGCTGAGTTTTTTTCTTTCGGCGGGTTTGTTTTACCGCAAAATATATTGCGAGGAGAGCGCTGTGAGCAGATAACTGTCCTCTGGACAGCTCCCCTTGCAGGTTTGTTACTCAAGGAGAACAGAGCAGCGTTTTCTCTTTTTCCGAAGAGCACATGAAAGAGGCAGAGGGGCACAGGGCTGGGAAGAAAATTGCCAGACGGGGAAGAACGCGTAGGGGAACGGGATCAGCGCTTGTTCCCGTCGAGGCTGCCCAAATGGGCAAGGATGCCGGAAGCGATCCCTTCCGCCAACGCCTGCCGATACGTGGGGATCGCAAGGTTGGCGGCTTCCTGTGCGTTTGAGCAATAACCGACTTCAACCAAGATACCCGGAATATTCGCGCCGAGCAAGACCTTGAAGGGGCCGGATTTGACCCCTCCGTCCCGGACGGTGAAGGTCTTTTCCTTCATGACGGAGAGGGTACATTTTTGGACCGTGTCGGCGAGGCGGCGGGATTCCTGACTGCGAACCGACGACGAAGCGGCAGGGGATCCCGTATCTCCCTTATGGCCTCCGTTGGCGTTTTCCAGCCCGGCAAGCTTGCCCGCATCCGCACTGCTTGAGGCTGTATCCGGGAAATACGTTTCCAGGCCGCAGGCGTTTTCATTGGGGCTGGCGTTGACGTGGATGGACAGCAGCACATCGGCGCGGGCCTGATTCGCCATATAGGAACGGGTGGACAACGAAACCCATGTATTGTCCGTTCGGGTGTAGTGCACCTGGATGCCTTTGCCCGCGAGGATGCTGCCCACACGTTTGGCGATGTCCAGCGTCACTTCACGTTCGATGACGCCGTTGTGCACGGTTCCGGGATCTTTGCCGCCGTGGCCGGGATCGATCATGATGGATCGGGTGGCGAACCGGAAAAGCGGATCGCTCGATTGCAGCCCTTGGCCGAACGAGATGCCGCGAGGCATGGCGGCGTCCGTGGCCGAGGTCGTGATGACGATACGGAACGGCGAGGATTCCGTTTTGACCATGAAGCGTTTGACCTGCCTGAAATCGAGCAAAAGCCGGGTCTTATCGGGAGCGGACAAGTCAAGGCGCATACGGCGGAGGGAACTGCCCTGCACTTTGATGCCGGGGCGGATCGTCGAAGCCGGATTGACGCCCATGAGATCCACAACCATCCTGTTGGGGATGTCGTTTTTTTTGCTGCCGCTTTGCGTGTCGATGGACCAGATGATGGGGCGATCGAACTCCAGCGTGATGACGGCCAGATTCTTCTGGTTTTCCCATTTCATGTCGGTCAGAAGCGCCGCCGTCTTTTTGCCCGGCGTGCTGCTCTTGGCCGCTTCCAGCGCCGCCTTGAGGCGCTGGGCGTAGAGCTTGGCTTCCGGTGCGACATCACCCCGGGGATATTGATTTTGGATGGTGCTGAGCGCTTCCTGCGCTCCGGAAAAATCGTTGAACCGTTCCGCCTTGATACGCGCAATGCCAAACAGCGCGTCGTCGGCCAGCACATGGTTGGTGTAGCTTTTGAGGAACACCCCATACCGATCGACAGCGGCCTGAGCGTCCTGCCGCAGCATGGAACGCTTGGCGAGCTCCTCCATCGCCAACGCCGAACGGAAGAGCGCCGCAGGGCGGTTCCGCCAGCGGGGATATTTTTCGTGGAGGTCGAAAAACGACTGGGCGAGTTTTTCCCACGGCTCACGCCAGCCGCCGCGTTTGGAGTCGCTCTTGAGGAACTCCATATCCTGCTTGGCCTTCTCGTACTGCTGTTCAAAGGAGGGAGCCGCGTGCGCGTCGGAAAACGCGGTCAGGAACAGGGCGAGGGCAAAGGCGACCAAAAGGGGTCTGAACAGACGCCCGATGGCGGGGGATGATCTGTGCGGAGTCTGAGAACCGATAAGAATCATGAAGGGGAAGCTGTCCTGATGGGCGGTCGTGCCGCGTCAAAGAAGCCCGCCCGCACAGAAGCGGGCAAAGCGGAAGGGGTGCGGGAAAGGTATTCTTTCCCGCACCCTTGTTTTTTAGAAGAACTGACCCATGGAGAACTCGAACCGTCCGCCGGGGCGGTCACCCTTGACGTTCTTGTCCAGCGGGAAGCCGTAGGCGAAGCGCAGGTCGCCCATGGGCGAACGCCAGCGCAGTTCGAGGCCGACCGACTTCTTCAGGTCGCTGAAGGGATCGGAAGTCTGCTTGGAGTCGATGTTGTAGCCGATGTCGAAGAACGGCACGAGGGCGATGCCCATTTCCGGATGGAACGTCCAGATGTATTCGAAGTTCAGGAAGCCCATGCGGTCGCCGCCGATTTCGTCGTGGTACTTGGGATCGCGCGGGGCAAGGTCTTCCGAGTCATAACCACGGATGGAGTCGATGCCGCCGATGAAGAAGCGGTCGAATACGGGGACCGGCTTGTTGGAGTTTTCGAACACGCCGCCGACGCGGCCACGCCAATGGAAGATGTGGTTCGGGTTGCGGAACAGGGTGTGGAACGACTGCAATTCACCGATAGGCTTGAAGAAGTTGTCGTTACCGCCGATACCGCCGCCGCCGTATTCCATAGAGACGCGGCCCACCACACCGGACGTGGGACGTTCGCGCGAGTCGGTGGAGTCGTAGGTGATGCTGGTGCTTACGACGCTCGAGAGGTTCTTGCCCTCGTATTCCTTGTAGGCGCGGGAGGCCGTGTCGGGAATGTCGAACAGGGTGTAGCGGTCGAGACGGTAGCCAACGGACACCGAGGTGTACTCGCCAATGGGATGGAAGAGGCGGATGGTATTACCGATGGTCTTCTTCTTGAAGTCATCCCATTCTTCCCAGATGGCGTAGCTGTTGTTGCTGAAACCGAAATCGGTATCGTAGATGCGCGGGTTGACGAAAGACAGGTCCAGATACGAGGACTTGCCGGACACGAAACCCTGCAGGCCGAGCGAGTAGCCGCGGCCGAACAGGTTGCGCTCCTGGATGCTGCCGCTCACGCCGAACTGGTAGAAGGTCGAGTAGCCCACGCCGCCCATGATGGCGCCGGTGCGGTCTTCCTTCAGGTTAACGCGGAGATCGACCTCATCGTCCTTGTCCGTGGGAACGATGGTGGTGTCGGCCTGGGTAAAGTAGCGGAGGCGGTTCAGGCGCTCGTTGGAACGGCGCAGCTTGGAGCCGTCGAACTGGTCCCCGTCGGCAAGGCGTAATTCACGGAAGATGACGTTGTCGCGGGTACGGGTGTTGCCCTGCGTGACCACGCGGCGGATATGCACCTTCTGCTTCTTGTGCGGCACATAGAAGACGTTGATGATGCCTTCCTCATCGTTCTTCGGGGTGTCCACATCGACTTCGGCAAAGGCGTAGCCGTAATTGCCGTAGAAGTCGGTGAGGGCCTTGATGTCGTCCTGCAGGACGGTGAGGGAGAAATACCCGTTGGAATCTTTGTAGTCGTCAAGCTTGATCACTTCTTTCAGGCGCTCGTCGCTGTCGATGAGATCGCCTTTGAAGCCGATTTCGCCGAGTTTGTAGCGTTTGCCTTCATTGACGGTGAACGTGACGGTGATTCCGTCTTCGGAGTAGTCCACCTGCGGCGCGGCGACCTGAATGTCCACGTAGCCGTGGTTCATGGCGTAGGCCGTGATTGCCGCGGAGTCGCGCTCAAGGTATTCTTCGCGGAGCACGCCCGTTCCGGTGACCCATGACAGGATGCCGTGCTCTTGGAGCGCGAGTTCCTTCTTGAGATCGCCGGCGTCGATGCCCTGGAGCCCTTCGATCTTGATTTCCTTGATGTAGAGCTTCTTGCCTTCCTTCACGTCGAAGACCAGCACGGCGGAGGCGCTGTTGGCCTTCTGCTCGATGCGGTAGTTCACTTCGGCGAGGTAGAAGCCTTCCTTGCGGTACAGCTCGGTGACCTTCTGGATGTCTTCGGCAAGCAGGCGGTCGTTGAGGACGGAGCCCGTCTTGGAGCTCATGGCCGCCAGAATGTCTTCTTTTTTGACTTCGTCGGAACCGTTGACGATCACGTCGTCGATGCGGGGCTTTTCCTTGACCGTGAACACGAGCACGCGGCCCTGTCCGCCCTGTTCGATGTCGGCGTTCACGTCGCTGAAGTAGCCGAGATCCCAGATTCGCTTGATTTCTTCATTGAGCGTGGAGGGATCAACCACATCACCCTTGCGGGTGGACAGGCGCATCAGCACCACGTCGGGGTCGAGCACCTTGACGCCGCGGATCTGGATGTCCGTGATGGCGTCGCCCTTGACCGCGCCGCCGCCCATCTTGTCGACAAGTTCGTCGACGGCGGGAAGCAGTTCGATCATGTTTTGCTTCTGGGCGAAATAGGGCTGCGCCCCCTGCTGCCCAGCGGCATCCACCATGCGGGCGTCGATGCTGAACGCGTCGCCGGTCTTGCTGAAGCTGCCGTACACGGCGTAGTTCGCCCCGGCCTGCCTGGCGATGGAGCGCGCGGTCGCCAGATTGAGCTGGCTGATCTGCTGGTTCTTGAGCAGGCGCAACGTATCCTTTGCCGGAATGACCTTGAATCCCTTTTGGGCCAGCCGCTGCTCAAACAGCTTGGGCAGCTCGTCGTTCAGGTAGTTGAGATCCGCCCCTCCATTGATCTGGAAGGGGAGCACAGCCACACGGACAGCATCCGAGGCCGCCTGTTTGGGCGCCGCCTGAGCCGTACCGTGGAACAACAGGTTACACAGCGCCAGCGCCAGCAGCGCGAGTACGCATCTCTTCATACAGTTCTCCAGATCGTAATTCGAGGCAGCGCCCGAGGGTTCCCGCCATTTCACGGTTATGGGTGACAATGACGAGGGTCATGCCGAGTGTGCGGTTCAGTTCCAGAAGCAATTCGGCGACGGAATCGCCGGTCCGCTGGTCCAAGTTGCCGGTCGGCTCGTCGGCCAGCAGCACGCGGGGCTCCAGCAGGATAGCCCGCGCAATGGCGGCGCGCTGACGCTCGCCGCCGGAAAGGGTGGTTACCCTGTGATCCTTCCTGTCGGAAAGCCCGACGCGTTCGAGGGCCTGCCGCGCCAGCCCCAGCGCCTTCGACCGGTTCATCCCGGCGATGAGCGCCTGCATGGCCACATTTTCCTCGGTGGAAAACTCGGGCAGCAGGTGGTGGAACTGGAAGACGAACCCAAGCTTTTTGTTGCGGAAATGGGCTTTTTCCACGGGCGTCATGTCCGGCAGGCTTTTGCCCTCGAACAATACCTTGCCCGCGGTCGGCGTGTCCAGCGCGCCGAGCAGGTGGAGGAGGGTGGATTTGCCCGATCCCGACGCTCCGACGATGGCGAGGGATTCGCCAGCGCGGACGGTCAGGTCCATATTTTTTAAAATGGTGATGCGCTCCGCAGGTCCCTCGCAGGACTTCTCGACGCCGGAAAGCTCGTAGAGCACCGGGGTCGCGGTCGCGTACGCTGTCTGTTCCATCATTCGAACCGCAGGGCTTCGGCGGGGAAGCCTGCCGCGCCGGGTAGATCGTGGCAAGGAAACACAAGGTCATGGCGGACACGCCGACCACGACGATATCAACCCAATTGAGCAGGATGGGCAGGTGATCCAGCGTATAAACCCCCGGTGGAAGTTTGATGAATTGGTATCGTTGGAGGAGGAGCGCCAGCCCTATGCCGAGCACATAACCGAGCAAGGTGCCCACCACGCCGATGATCGTGCCCTGAAGCATGAAGATCCGGCGGATCATCCCCTTGGTCGCGCCCATGGACATCAGGATGGCGATGTCGTGCGTCTTTTCCATGACCAGCATGACCAGCGTGGTGACGATGGAGAAGGAGCCGATGAGGACGACCATCGCCAGCAGGATGAACATGCCGATTTTTTCAAGCTTCAACGCAGCGAAGAGATTGGCGTTCATGTCCATCCATGTCCGGACGGAAGCCAGCGGGCCGAGCTCCTTTTGGAGGGCGGCGGCCACGGTATCGGCCTTGTATACGTCCTTGACGGTGACCTCGATGCCGGAAATCTGATCGGAAGGCAGGCCCAGCAGATCGCGCGCAGCCGCAAGGGAGATGAACCCGAGCGACGAATCGTATTCGAACATGCCGGTCTGGAAAATGCCCGCAACCTTGTAGGGACGGATGCGGGGCTGGAAACCGGCGGTGGTCTTTTGTCCGGAAGGCGAAAGGAGGTTGACGCGGCTGCCCACGACCAGGCCGAGGCTCTGTGCCAGTTCCTTGCCGATGAGCACGCCGGGCGGCGCGCCCTCCACGGAAGCGTTCAGGTCCGCGACGCTGCCGCTGCTCAGGTTGTCCAGCATGGTCAGGACGTCCGGCGCGGTCTTGGGGTCGATACCCCGCAGGACGACGCCTTTGACGCCTCTCGGGGAGGACAACATGCCTTCCGCGTAGAGGAAGGGGGTGGAGCCGACGACGCCGGGAGTGGCGTTGATGCGCCGGAGCACAGCCGCCATGCCGGAGAGTTCGGGGGCTTCGCCGCCGCGCATTTTTTCGAAGTCCGCATCCGAAGGCGGCGCGGTGAGCGCCGCCAGCGGACCGGAAACGATGATGTGCGCGTTCGCGCCGAGGATTTTATCCCGGATGTCCGTCGTGAACCCGTTGTAGACGCCGAGAACCACGACCAGCGCGGCGACGCCTATGGCCACGCCAAGCACGGACATGGCTGAAATGATATAAATAAAGGCCTGCTTGCGCCGAGCAAAGAGGTAGCGCAAAGCTACGAAGAGTTCAAAACGCATAGAGTTTAGGATTCCTGCTTCAACAGCGGGAAGAAGATCACTTCACGAATGGACGGGGAGTCGGTCAGGAGCATGACCAGCCGGTCGATGCCGATGCCTTCGCCCGCGGCCGGGGGCATACCGTATTCCAGCGCGCGCAGGTAATCTTCGTCCATCGCGCAGGCTTCGTCGTCGCCGGCCGCCTTCTCGCGGACCTGCTGTTCAAAACGCATACGCTGGTCGATGGGATCGTTGAGTTCCGAGAACGCGTTGCCGTATTCGCGGCCCATGATGAAGAGCTCGAAACGGTCCGTAATGTCCGGGTTATCCTTGTTGCGGCGCGCCAGCGGAGAGATCTCCGTGGGGTAGTGGTAGATGAACGTGGGGGCGACGAGCTTGGGCTCGACGTCGAGGTCAAAGAGCTTGGCCTGCAGCTTGCCGAGCTTGTCCGTCTTGAGGATCTTTTCCCCGCGTTCGCGGACGTAGGCGAGTACCTTGTCGAAGTCGTTGTAGAATTCGGGGGAGTGCCCGCCGATCTTTTCCAGCGATTCGTGGAAGGTGAGGCGCTGCCACTTGCCGGGGGTCAGGTCGAGTTCCGTCCCCTGATAGGTGATGATCGGGCTGCCGCAGACTTCCGTGGCGATGGTGGAGAACAGTTCCTCGGTCAGGTCCATCAGATCATAAAACGTCGCATAGGCCCAGTAGAATTCGCACATGGTGAATTCGGGGTTGTGACGGATGGAGATGCCTTCATTGCGGAAGTTGCGGTTCAGCTCGAAAACTTTTTCAAAGCCGCCCACGAGGAGGCGCTTGAGGTACAGTTCGGGCGCGATGCGCATGTACAGTTCCATGTCCAGCGCATTATGGTGGGTGATGAACGGACGCGCCGCCGCGCCGCCCGCCACGGGGTGGAGCATGGGGGTTTCCACTTCCACAAAGCCGCGTTCCTCAAGGAAGGCGCGGAAGGTACGGATGATTTTGCTGCGCTTGCGGAAAATGTCGCGGACCTTCGGATTGGTGATGAGGTCCACATACCGCTGGCGGTAGCGGATTTCGACGTTGGTGAGGCCCTTGTGCTTTTCAGGCAGGGACCGGAACGACTTGGTGAGCAGGGTGACCTGATCACAGGCGAGGGTCAGCTCGTCGGTCTTGGTGCGGAAAAGCTTCCCGTGCACGCCCACGATGTCGCCGATGTCGAACTTTTTGAAGTGTTTGTAGGCTTCCTCACCCATGAGGTCTTTGGACGCATAGCACTGGATACGGCCGCTGCGATCCATAAGATGGAAAAACGCGACCTTGCCGAAGGAGCGGTGGGAGATGATGCGTCCGGCACAGGTGAACGACTCGTTCAGTTCTTCGAGTTCGGTGGCGGAACAGGCTTCGTATTCGGCCCGGATGGCTCCGGCGTCATGCGTCTTCACGAATCCATTGAGATGAAGAGGGACCCCGGCATCCATGAGTTCGCAGGATTTGACCACGCAGTTTTTGACGACTTCGTTGAGCTCGTCTTTATCGGCGAGGCTTTGAAGCATGGGCATGAAATAGGATGCGTGGGCTGATTTGGTAGCAAGCTTGACGGGCTTGTGGTGCGTAGTTTCCGGGCTGCTCAAGGGAATCTCTCCATCAATTAAAATAGCGATTGGCGACCGGTGACAATTTTCCGCGTTTCCGGACGGCAAGAAACGCGGTCGTATCCGGCGGCGAGAACGGGGCTTTGGCGGACAGGCTTCCTGTTGCGGCGCGTGACCGATGCTACAAGAAAGCCGTGCAATGTTCCAACGGGTTAGAGACAGCGGGACCGTTTCTCCGTTCTCGCGTTGCCCTCCCGCCCGCGGCGGCGGGACCCCCCCTCCGGCCGTGGCGCCCTGTGGACCTGATCGCACAGTTTGTATCCGCAAAGCCGTAGTCCAATTGTGCTGTACAGTCAAGGACGTGCCGTGGGTCAAAAAGTTTTTTCAGAAAAAACGGAGAAAACGCTTGACGGAAGGAGGGCATTTCGATAGACCTCTTTTCGCACCAACGAGTGCCTCATTCCCCGGTGGCTCAATCGGCAGAGCGGGTGACTGTTAATCACTAGGTTGGCGGTTCAAGTCCGTCCCGGGGAGCCAGAAAGTACAAGGCCTTACAGCGAAAGCTGTAGGGCCTTTTCTGTTTTCTGGGGTGATGCCGCCCTCCGTTCTCTCCGCTTTATGCGATGATGAAGATCCCGATGCGGGGATAGGTAGCATCCTCTTCTTCTTGAGAAAATGGAGTCATAAATTCCCTCCTCCCCACAACTCTTTGCCCCATGTCCTTTGAAAGGGCTCGCAGCCTGTCGCGGTTTTTCCGGTCTCGTACGGGAAACGTTCTCAAGTGCGGCAGGGGAGAGGGATACAGGGGCGTGCCTTCTGGAAGGCTCTTTGGGGAGCGCTCTTTCTAGAGCAGCGGAAAGCGTTTGGGAGGAGCATATTTCCCAGAACAGCCGCCTGCGGTATTGCGGGCGGCTGCTCTGCAAGAATCTATTGCGTCTGATCAGCGATTGGGCGGAGTACTGGTCTTGCCGGGCCAGAGGATTTTGTCCTCTTCGATGGTGAGCTTGCCGGTAACGGAATCAACGAATCCCACGGGAACGAAGCGGACTGTTTTGCCGTCTTCCTTGTAGCCTTGGCAATTCATGATTTCCACGGCCATGATCTCGCGGTCGTTTGTACCCGGGGCCAGATTCTGGCGTCCGGAAAGGCCATCGAATGACAAGGCGCGCAGGCTTGCCATAAGGGTGTAGCCATTCATTTCCAGCTTTTGATCTTGGACGTTTTTCATGGCGAGGCCCAGGGCCATCATGTGATCATAGGAAAGCACGCCGTAGAAGAACGCCTTGGAATTCATGTCCACCTTCTTGCCGATTTTTTTTGAAAACCGGGCGGCGAATTCGTCGAGCGCCTTGCTGGGCACGAGCTTGGTCATGGGCGCAAGATAGCCGAAGGCACCGTTGATGGCATCGGGCTTTTCGTCGGCTGAGGTCATCTCGGCGGCGAAGAGGCTGTAGCCGGGCTGGTTCATGCCGAGGTTGGTCAGCGTGCGGAAGGCAATGACCGTATCAGGCGTGGGCATGGTGATAAAAATACTTTTGATCCCCAACTCCTTGACCGCAGCCATCCTCTTTTGGACTTCCTCGACAGGCGTATTCCGCGAATAGCCGTAGGAGGCCTTCACCTCAATGCCGAGCTTGGCGGCTTCGTTCAAGATAACCGCCGCAGCGCCGGAACCCCATGCGTCAGTGGTGTGGAACAGGGCGATTTCCTTGATGTCATAATGCTTGGCCACTTCAAGGAGGTAGCCTTCATATTTGGTGCTCGGAGTCACGTTGCGGTAGTAGTAGGGGAATTCGGTGGGGGAGCTCAGGCTTGCGGCGTTGGCTCCGACGGACACCACAGGAGTCTTGAATTTTTCGGCCTCCTTGGCGATGAGGACGGCGGGGCCGCTGCAATCCACGCCGGTAAGGGCGACGATATTTTGCTTCAGGAGTGACCGGGCTTTTTCGGCTGCGCCTTCCGGCCAGCAATGGTAATCGATGACAAGTTCGGGCGGCATGTTGAGCGTGTTTCCGCCGAGCATACCGGAGGCGTTGATGTCCTCGATCGCCATCTTGGCGGCGTGGAGCTCGTACTCCCCCCAGTCCGCATGGCGCCCGTCGTGATAGTCGTAAGTGTACATCCCTCCGATTTTGTACTCCTTGGCCTCGCTTTGCATAGGGGTGAAACCGCAAAGCAGCGAGCCCATCAGCGTGATACCGAGAAACTTTTGGGATCTGTTCATCATTTCCTCCTTGCCGGGGTATGGCGCCCGGTTTTTGCCTTGCGCAAAGCAAGAAGGATTCCAAAGATCCCCTTTATGATGGCAGTATGTTATCGGCTTTTCTTGACCGGAGCGAATGCGGAAATCCTGGATAAGAAGACGGCGGAACCGTCGAAATCCTGTTTTTCAGGACATCAGCGCGTGAGGCCGTGGCGTTTGAGCAAGGCGTAGAGCCGTGAGCGTGAAAGCCCGGTCACCTCGCACGCCTCCGAAATGTTTCCCCCTGTCTGATCGAGTATCCGGGCCAGATAACGGCCTTCTTCCTTTTGCCATACCTGTTCGCGGAACTCGGCATAGGAGGGGAGGCCGCTTTCGGAAACGGAGGAGCCCTTTTCTTCCTTTGGAACGGAAAGCGCGGCTAAGCGCTGCGTTGCGGCATGGATGCGGATGCCTGTGGGCAGGTGTTGGGGAAAAATGACGGAAGCCCGCCCCGCGGTGAGGACCGAACGCTCCATGGCTCCGCACAGTTCCCGCACGTTGCCCGGCCAGCCGTACAACTGCAACGCCGTAGCCGTCCCCGTGGCAAGCTGCTTTGCGGGGAGGGCGTAGAGTTCGGAGAAGTGGGCGCAAAAATGGTGCGCCAGAGGCAGGATGTCCTCCTGGCGTTCACGCAGGGGGGGCAACGGAATGTGGACGGTCTGAAGACGGTAGAAAAGGTCCCGCCTGAAGGATTCTTCCTCCACCATGTGTTCGAGATTTCTGTTGGTCGCTGCGATCAGGCGGAAATCGCAGGGGGTTTCCTGTGTGGAGCCCACGGGGCGGACGCGCTTTTCCTGAAGTACGCGCAGAAAGACCTTTTGCAGCGAAAGGGGAAGTTCCCCCACTTCATCAAGGAACAGCGTCCCGCCGTCTGCTTCGGGGATCAGGCCGTTTTCACGTGTAATCGCACCGGTGAAGGCGCCGCGTACATGCCCGAACAACAGGCTTTCGACAAGGTTCTCGGGAAGGGCCGCACAGTCCACGACGATGAAGGGACCGTTTTGGCGGCCGCTGTTTTCGTGTATGGTTCGCGCGAAAACCTCCTTGCCTGTCCCGGTTTCCCCGCTGAGCAAAACGCAGACATCGCTGTCGGCACACTGGATCACGGATTCCAGGCAACGGCCGATGGCCGCGCCCGATCCGACAAGCCTGTTTCGCTTCAAAGGCGTTGTCCGCTGGCCGGAAGAGGAGAGCTGGGCACCACAGCGGTTCTGATGATAAAGGAGCGCCTGCTCCAGAGCCGCGAAAACGGTGTCGAGCGAGTCGTCCTTGCGGATGAAGTCCCATGCCCCTGCCATAAGTGCCTGTTCCAGCCAGTCACGGTTGTCGTGTCCCGTGATCACGATGACTTCAGGGTGCCCTTCGCTGCCTAGGAGCAGGGGAAGGAGGGACAAGCCGTTGCCGTCCGGCAGGCTGATGTCCAAAAAAACAATGTCGAACATGCCGGCACTGGCTTCTTTCGCTTCGCACGCCGAGGCGGAGAGCATCACCTCATGGCCTTGGCGGCTACAGGCACGCTTGAGCACGTAGGAGAACGTTTCATCATCGTCTATGACTAAAATGCGCGCCATATCCATCTTCCTGTCTTGGGTTGCAGAGCGCGGTCCACGGCCTCTTTCAGCCGTTGCGGATCAAATGGCTTCACGAACCGCTGTATGTCCTCGTCAGCTCCCATATGGCATGATTGCGCGTCATGCATGGCCGAACAGCTGCTGCAAAGAATGATCGGCATCCGGGGAAAACGTTTCCGCACAAGGCGGGCAAAGGCGATGCCCTGTATACCCGGCAGTTTTTGATCCGTAATGACGAGAGCCGGATGCATCCCCTTCTCGAACAGGGACAGCGCCGTTTCCGCATCAGCGGCGGTGACGACGGAAAGCCGCATTTGGTTCAGCAGCTTTTCAAGAAGATAGAGTATGCCCGGATCATCGTCCACAACGAGGATTTCCCCGGCTGTGCCGCCGGGCGGCGCGGTGCGGGGTTGGCCCGTGGGGAAACCGTTTTCAACCGGCTGCGGGATGGAATCGACGGGCGATACCGTTTCGGAGAGGGGCTTGCCGGTTGCTTTGCCAGCATCATCCCGTTCGGGAGAGGGAAAATCATGCGGCAAGAATACGGAAAAGAGGGCCCCGCCGCAGGGACGGTTGGCCACGCGCACCGCTCCCCGGTTACGCTGGACGAGGCTGTGGACTTGCGCGAGCCCAAGGCCGCTGCCCCCGTTTTCCTGTTTTGTAGTAAAGAAGGGATCAAAAATGAATTCCATGAGCCCCGACGGGATGCCTTTCCCGGTATCGGAAATGTCTATGCGGACATAGCTGCCCTCGGCAAGCTCGTCTCCGGAACGGTGCCGCTCCACGGCGTAGAGCCCGGCGGAAACGGTGAGCTCGCCTCCATCCGGCATTGCCTGGATGGCGTTGAGGCACAGGTTGAGGAGGACTTGATGCACCTCAACGGATACGGCCCGGATACGCGCTTCGGGACAGGCGTTGCGCACGTTGAGGGAAATGTGGGGAGGGAGTTGCGGCTGAAGCGTTTCCGCGCATTCCCGTATCAATTTCGATACAAGCGGCGTTTCGGAACGGGCATCCAGCGTTTTGGTGCTGTCGGTCATGCGGATCTGCTTCATGAGATCTTTGCCGCGGACAGTGGCATCAAGGATATGCAAAACGTCCTCGTAGGCCGGGTTTTCCCGTGGAATTTCAGGCAGGGCAAGCTGGGCGCAAGCGGCGATTCCTCCGAGGATATTGTTCACGTCATGGGTGATCCCTCCCGCCATGCGGCCGATGGCCTCCATACGCCGCTCGAGCTGGCTGCGGCGTTCAAGGGCGTTCGCTTGGGCCAGCACAGCTTTTTCCTGTCTGAGCAGGGATTCCGAACGCTGTTTCACGCGGAGCAGATACATGAGCAACAGGATGATGCCGAAAAGGACCAGCATGACGGTCATCGCAGGCAGCAAAGCGGCCCGGTGCTGCTCATAAAACGAAAGGGGGCGGTTGATGATGACCGAATCCGGCGGAAGGTCGCTTTCGCTGATGCCGTACAGTGTCAGCACGGCATGATCATAAATGAGATACGGGGACGGTTCATGCAGCAGCGGGATGGCATCCGGTGGCGTGCCGCCGAGAACGGACAGGACCATGTGCGCGGCATGTACGGCGTGGAATTCGTTGAATTCGCATTGGCCTGCCAGCACCCCTTTGCCGAGCTGGCCACTCCACGGGGAATACATGGGCAGGTCGGTCCAGCTGCGGAGCCGTTGCAGGCTTTCCTTCATGGAGTAGCTTTGGCCGTCGGCTGTGCGGTAGTAGCCGAAGTTCAGGAGCACCGTATCCCGGGGCAGTTCTTCAAGAGCTTTTTGCATGGCCTGTGCGGGCAGTGCCGCAAGAGTCCGGACGGCAATGCCCGGCTTCATTGCCGCCAGTTCCGGGGCCGCTTGGCGCAATGCCGTACGGGCGGACGTCGTGTCGCCGCAAATGATGGCCAGATGGCGGGCTTCCGGGTGGACGAGGGGGATGGATTCAAGGATGCGGTGGATGGAGAAATTTTCCAGAATGCCGGTATAGTGCGCCCGGCGTTCGGCAAGCTCTGCGGGAGGATCCGCGATGCCGCAAAAGACGACGGGGACGCCAGGGAAAAGGCGGTTCCCGTGGGCGAGCATGAAGTCCAGCGCGTCGTTATCCGTTACAATGATGGCTTTGAGGGATACCCCGGCGTATTTTCGGGCAAACAGGCTTACGAGTTCGTTATCCAGACTTCCGGGAGGATGGCGTTCATAGTCGAGATATTCGCAATGCAGGCGTATACGGAAGCCCGTTTCCGTATTTTCAAGCTCTTCAGAGATCCGCTTTATGATGTTGTATTCCCAGAAGTGGCCGGAATGAAAAGAATTGATGATCAAAACTTCGGCGGGGGGCAAAGGTGCCGTCCGCTCCGCCACATCAGCAAAGGCCATCGCCTGTGCCGCGAAAATGGCGCAGAACAGGCAGATACCTTTGGCGAGGGCGGCAAGCGGCTTCACGGTGAATCTCCAAAGAAGAGCGTATGTCCTATGATTCTAAGGGAGTCCGCTCTGTAACTCAAGGGAGGGCGTCAAGCGCGGAGGAGAAAAACATGTCCGCCCCTTCTGCCAATGATTCGAAACGGCCTTCCGCCTCTGCCGCTTTGGACCTTGCGCCGTATACGGATAAGGATCAGGAAGTCGCGCGGGACGCTGAAACGCCTGTGAAGGCCTTTTATACCGTTAGGGGGTTTTGAGCATCGATTTGAAGTTCCAAATGAAAATCGCAAATACAATGGCGGAGCCCAGGACGTCGGCGATGCATTCCGCATAAAGCAGGCCGTCCGTCCCGTAGCCGAGCCTGGGGAGGATGAAGCAGAGCGGGAGCAGGATGACGAGCTTGCGCATCATGGCCCCGAGGAGGGAGAGCTTGGTACGCCCCAGCGCCATGAACGTGCGCTGGCAGGCGTAGAGGACGCCGATGAACATCATGCCCCCGAAGTATATGCGTATGGCGGGGATGGTGATTTCGATGAGCCGCTGGGAATCGGTGAACGGCATGATGAAGGTCTTGGGAAAGAGCAGGATGAGCCAGCTTGCGATGGTGGTAAAACCGAAGGAAAAGGCCAGGATGAGGAAAAAGGTCTTCTTCACGCGTTCGGGTTTGCCCGCGCCGTAGTTGTAGCTCATGATGGGCACGGCGCCTTGGCACAGGCCGTCCGCTGGCAGGCGCAGCAGTTGCTCGATGCTGAACATGACGGTCATGGTGCCGACGTAATAGTCGTTGCCGTATTGCTGCATCCCGGCATTCATGACCAAGGGGACGATGCAGTCCGTCACTTGGACGAAGAACGGGGAAAGGCCGAGCAGGATGACGGGCACAAGTTCCTTGAGGTCCAGCCGCAGGTATTGCCTGTGGAAATGCAAAATCGTGCGTTTGCCGAAGAAGAAGGCGAAGATCCAGACGGCACTGACGGCCTGGCTGCAAATCGTGGCGAGCGCCGCGCCTTTGCATCCCATATCGAGGCCGTAGATGAATATCGGATCGAGGATAATGTTGAGGGCCGCCCCGATGAGGACGGTCATCATGCTCGTCTTGGCAAAGCCCTGGCAGGAAATATAGTAGTTCAGGCCCAGCGAGAGCTGCACAGCCGGGGTGCCGAGCAGGTAGAGCGAAAAATAGTCGACCGCATACCCGATGGTCTGTTCGCTTGCCCCGAACATGAGCAGCATCGGGCGCATGGCCCAGAAGCACAACACCGTGAGCACGACCGACATGGCGAGGAGGAACACGCAGGCACTGCCGAGGATGCGCTCGGCTTTTGCATTGTCGCCGCGCCCCATGGCGATGGAGGCGAGCGGCGCGCCGCCCATGCCCGCGAGGAAGGAGAAGGACGAGATGATCAGGATGATGGGGAAGGCGACGCCGAGCCCGGCCAGCGCCA
>OATQ01000481.1_pt1 | contig 17118 bp, 14 predicted proteins | sample 1495061 | NCBI WGS metagenome assembly OATQ01 (sample SAMEA2579979, study PRJEB22360) | human gut metagenome
TGGTTCGGCTTCAACGCGGGCGGCGCATACGCCGCCGACGGCCTGGCCGCCTATGCCTTCACCAACACGACCATCGCCGGTTCCATCGCCATGATCGTCTGGATGCTTTACGACTGGCATTATGACCGCAAGCCTTCCTTCTCCGGCGTGCTCGTCGGCGCCGTGGCCGGCCTCGCCACCATTACCCCCTGCGCCGGGTACGTGGAACCGTGGGCCGCGATCATCATCGGCGCCGTGGGCTCCTCCGTATGCTACTACGCCAAGTATGTGCAGGAACGCCTCGGGTTCGACGATGCGCTCGAAGTATGGCGCGCCCACGGCATGGGCGGCGTCACCGGCGCCCTGCTCCTTGGCATTCTCGCCAGCAGCAACATCGACAAGGTGAACGCCAGCATCCATCAATTCCTCATGCAGCTCCTCGGCGTGATCATCGTGGCGGTCTACTCCTTCGTTGTGACCATCATCATCTTCAAGGTCATCAGCGCATGGGGGCCGATCCGGGTCACCAAGGAAGAGGAAGAGGCGGGGCTTGATGAGTCCTTGCACGGCGAAGAAGCCTACAAGATGTAACTCTCAAAGGCCGGGCCAGCTACCCGGCCTTTTTCGAAAGGAAACAACATGACTGAATTGGCCGGAACACTTTGGGTCGCGGGCGGAGGCGCGCTCGGCGCTTACTGCCGCTTCCAGATCTCCGCGTGGTTCGCCGCATGGCTCGGCAAGGGGTTCCCCTACGGTACCCTATTTGTAAACGTGCTCGGTTCTTTTATTATGGGACTGCTTGTAGGGGCAATCAAGATGAATGCAGTTCCCTTTATCCCGTGGCACGATTTCATTGGCGAAGGCTTTCTCGGAGCACTGACCACGTTTTCCACATTCTCCATGGATACGTTCGCCGCCTTCCGCGACGGGCAGCCCGGAAAGGCCATCGCCAACGTCGTCGTCAATATGGTCCTGTGCCTCTGTGGGACCGCTTTCGGCTTTTTCCTGATGGTTCAATAGGAGGAAGGCATGTCGTATATCGAAAACACCATTGCTGTCCTGTGCGGCGGCGCGGCGGGGGCGGTCTGCCGCTTCAAGCTGAATGCCGCGATCATGAGCGGCCTGACCATGGCCTTCCCTCTCGGCATCCTCTGCATCAACGTGCTCGGCGGTTTTCTCATGGGCCTGCTGCAAGGAGCCATGAAACGCAGCGGAAAACCGTTCACGGTGGGATACAGCCTGCTTGGAACCGGCTTCCTCGGCGGTTTCACCACCTTCTCCACCTTCTCGCTCGATACGTTTAACCTCTACCATACCGGCGATCTCATGCTCGCAGGTCTGAACATTCTCCTCAATGCCGTAATATGTATCTGCGCCGTGTGGGCTGGCTACCGCATCGTCTTCCCACGCACCGCCGCCGCATAAGGAAACTCTGCCTTCCCTCTCAGGAGAATAGAGACAAAGACCCGGTCATTGGCCGGGTCTTTGTCTTAAGCCTGTTCCCAACGCTCAATCTAAGGAACAGAGGGATAAACCGTTTTGAGAAAGCCATATTAACGAAAGCCCCAAAAGAAACTCGTGTGACTTCAATAGATTAAATACCGTTAACCACTCCAGTTCCCGGCATTCGTGCAATGTTCTCATTCCGCCGTTTCCAGTCCCGCGCGTTCAGCTCAAGTACTCACCCTCTGCTCTTGCGGATTATCGTCCGCGAACCAACACACCATCAGCGGAGGACAAAATAACATTATCGGAGGCACGGATCATGCGCACGGAGACAACTGTGGACTTGCCGAGGCGCCCAAAGGTACCAGCTACCACGCAAGCGGCGTTATTGGCTTTGCTCAACGCTCTCACATCTCGGCTGAGTACGAACTCCCCACCCTGCTCTTGAATAAAAATAGAGTGTTGCCGAGTACGTATATCGACAACGGTAAATCCCTGCTGTGAAAGGCGTGACCCCACGATGTCCCCAAGCAGCCTTCCCACCGTCGAAGACTGCGTCAAATTGTCCACATCCGCGAAACTGGCAACAATGACCGTCTCCCCTTCATTGAGGGGAGCATGTAGATTTTTGATGAGGCCGTCCGCAAGCTCGTATCCGACCGTTACGATATCCGTCCTCGACATCTCCGCTTGGGAAAGCTGCGGAGGAACCTGCTTCATCTCATAGTGGCTGTCCGTACAACCACATAAACAAAAAAGTGCAAGCCCAAACACACAGATCTTTGCAGTATTCATGCTAATTCCCTACGCTTCTGTAAGTTTTGGCCTGCATGGGCTGCTCCTTTCCTCTATATGGCGGACGTTCCCAATATTGGTCGGAATCCTTCGCACGCATGTAGAAAAGACCTGAATAATCGTAGGTTACGGCCCCATCCACTGACCCTGTAATATTTATGAGGACTTCGGTATCAATAGGGTACTTTGGAGTGGCCATATCCAGTAAATTCGCCGCCTCACCTAAAAGCCCGGCTCCCGCGGCACCAACAACCGGCCATGAACTCGGCCGGTTCTTGATAATGTAGCCAGCGCCGATTCCGCCTCCCGTAATCGCGGCGATGGTCCCCGGGTAAACATGAATGGTCTGCCGGGGTTCACTATACTTAATGATCTGAACACCCCAATCAATGCAGAGGGAGCCTTCACGGGCTCCGCTGAGCCGCGCCCCGGAAGCAGCTACCTCATGCCGGAGAAGTGTCGTAAAGGCTCGTCCGAAAGGAGAACGATCCTGTTCTGAGACATAGACGGAACTTCCAGTGGTGAGCTGCATCTCTTTAACGATTTGCTGGGCAAGGATGCGCCAGTGATCGACGGCCTCAAGGGTTTGTTGCCCTGTTACAGGCCGGGCGACGGGTTGAGGCGCAAGGCTGCATCCCCAAGCGGTCAAAGTGAGCAACATGCTCATAATACACAAAAAATGTTTCCACATACCCGTCCTCCTGCATGTGGTCCATCACTATAATAGTTTACTCCTCAATTCAAGTTTTTATATAAGCTATCACATATTAAACGTGGTGTACCAAATGATACCGCCGAATATAAGATGTCATATGGACACAAAAGGAAACCTGATACTGCACGTGACCGTCTCATATCCGTTCAGCTGTCTATGGCTTTCGTGCTTTCAGCGCTCTTTTCTAGTACTGCGCCAGTGATGATCGGGCCTTTAAAAACATAATAAAACTAAACAGTTCACACAAATAAACTGCTATCAATCTTGCCCACCATCATTTTCCTTATACATGGGCATCCATGCCGCATTGGCCCATTCCTCATGAATCCGCTTGCCAGAAGGGACGGAGGTATCGGGATACAACCATGCTGCAAGCTCGGCGAGGCCGACAAGATAACGAGGCCCGCTTGCGATATCCGAATCGAGGATATACACGCGATTCTCTTTGACGGCATCGAGCAGCTGCCAGTTGTCCCGTTCCAAGACACTGCGCAAGCATTCATCGGTTCTCCGGGTGTCCTCTTCGGCATTCCGTTTGCCCAGGAGAATGCTCTTCACAAAACACTGCGGATTCCTTTCAAGAACCCATTCGGAATCCACCTGCATGGAGCGTATGCCAATATCATCAGCAAGGTTGTTTGCCCCCGCCATCTGCGTCAGATCATACAGACCTGAGCCCGGCCCCGCTATTCTCAAGGGCGTGAAATGCTCCGCCAGCACAGTTGGCTTTGGCTGACCGGCTATGCTTTTTTGTATCTGCTCCGTCCAGCGTGCCACCCATTCCCAATAGGCTTCCGTGCGCTTTTGCGCTTCCGGGCCCAAAATCGATGCGAGCGTCCGCATCTCTTCAGGCAATTTTCCGGGCTCCGTCAGATCAAGCCGCAGTACGGCGATCCCCAAAGGTTCCAACTGCCGTTCCAGTTCCGGGCCTGGGTTTGTTTTCCATGCAAGGATAACGTCCGGGCGAAGTTCCGCGATCACTTCGAAATTCGGCATGAAGCCGCGCCCTACGCTTGGCAGTCTCGCCACTTCGGGAAACTGTGCCTTTCGGGTCTTCGTGTGCTCCGTGATTCCGACGAGCGTGTCTATTCTCTCCATAATCCGGATACATTCGACGCCGGAAGCGGAGAGCGACACGACTCTGCGAACCGGAACGGGAATATGGACGCTTCTTCCCAAGGAATCCGTAACGACGGTTTCCGGACCTTGTGCCCAAGTCGCCGAACACATCGCCAAAACAAGAGCGGCGAACCATCCCAGAATGCGGTTCACAATATATCCTTGAGCGTACGCACCAGCGTATCCGCCTCGAGTTCTTCAAGATGCATATATTCGGCTTCCAATCCTTCAGAAAGCGTCTTTGCCATTGCAAACTGGACGAGGCCTTGCCGCTCCACATCGATCACCAAGGAATGAGTGCGGCCATCGGCGGCAATACGCCGGGCGGCCTCCAGCGCAGCGGGCATGGGTTTCATCCCGTCCGGTGCGGCGTTCGCTCTTCCATCGGAAAGGACAAGCAGAATAGGTCTGGTATCGGGATCTTTCCGAAGCTGGTTCCTGATGATGCGATGGCTTTCCTCAAGTCCCGACGCAAGGGGAGTCCTCCCCCCCGTGGGCAGCTCCTCCAGCCTCCGGTAGGCCTGCTCCACACTCCCCGTGGGTTCCAACAGGACTTCGGCCTGTTGGCCGCGAAAAGCGATAAAAGCCACTTTATCCCGCTTCTGGTAGGCGTCCATAAGAAGAGACAGCACGGCGCCCTTGGCTTCCTCCATACGTCTGGCCGCCCCCATTGAGCCGGAAGCATCCACGGAAAAGACGATCAGGTTGCCGATTTTCTTTTCGCGGCGTCTGGTGCGGATATCCTCAAGGGTAATGACGGGGCGGGTCCATCCTCCCTCGCCGACGCGGTGGCGCAAGGCTGCGGCTCGAAGCGTCGCATCCCACGCGATATCGGCATACTTCATTTCACTCCCCACGAGTGGAAGGCTTCCTACAGGCCTCCCTGCCTTTTGCAGCGTGGCCGTACGGGAGCGCCGTCCTGTTCCTTTGCGTTGCACCCGATCTTTTCTCAGCCTGATAGGCTTGATCGTAAACGGATCTCCAATGGCAAAGACATGCTCCACATCTCCCAGCCCTGCTGCTCCTGAGCTGTTGGCCTGAGGGGGAAACTGCGGAACTGTATCAAAAGGCTGCTCCTGTGAATGGGAGTGCTCTCTTTGTTCGTCTCCATCCGTCTCGCGTCTGGACTGCTCCTGTTCTTGCGAGGAGGAACGTTCGTTCCGCTCTTGCTCCTTCTGTTCTTGCGGGGGCGGGGGCGTCATACGGCGCCGGTGCGCCAGCGCCAACTCCGCCGCCTCCAACACGTCTTCTTCCCGAACATCCAGCCTTCCGGCCAGTGCCGCGAATGCGCGGGCCGTCCGCTCCAGGGCCAGCTCACCACGATGCCCGGCGCAATGCGCTTCAGCGGCAAGCTCCGCCATCCGTTTCAGCAAAAGCCGGGGGATACGGACTTGTGCGACGAGCCGCTGCGCCTCCCGGATGCGGCCGGCAAGCGCGGCCTCCCGTTCCGCGTATTGAAGGAGAAATCCTTGCGGATCTGCGTCAAACCGCTCGCGGAGCCGCAAGACCTCCAGCCGTTCTTCCACGTCGCCGGGCGCGGATACCGAAACCGCCAGCCCGAAGCGATCCAGAAGCTGGGGCCGAAGCTCTCCCTCTTCCGGGTTCATCGTACCGACAAGCACGAAATGCGAAGGATGTTCTGCGGAGATGCCTTCCCGCCGGATCCGGTTCACGCCCTCGGAGCAGGCTTCGAGGATGACGTCCGCCACATGATCAGGAAGCAGATTGACTTCATCTATATACAAGATGCCACGGTGCGCGGCTGCGAGCAGTCCGGGCTGAAGGACACGCACACCCTCGCGGAACGCCGCTTCCATGTCCAGGCTTCCGGCTACCCTGTCTTCGCTGGCGGACAAGGGAACATCCGCCAGCTGGGGCGCAAAGGCCACTGATGGCAGCGCCCCCTTCCGTTTTTTCCCCGCGCAGGAGGGGCAAAGCCATTCTTCCGGGGCAAGCGGATCACAGTGCCACGGGCAGCCCGCAACAGCTTGAGATTGTGGCAGAAGCGAAGTCAGACCGCGCACAGCCGTGGATTTCGCCGTTCCTTTTTCACCCCGCAGCAACACGCCGCCAATGCTCGGCAAAACGGCATTGGCGAGCAAGGCGCGCTTGATCTTTTCCTGCCCTACAAGGGCGGTGAAAGGAAACACCCGCCATTTGCCGGACATCACCGCACCGCCTTCGCGGACCCGACATTCTGAAAAGGCTTTCTCCTCATCCTGTGCGGCAGAACCAGCCGGGCCGCCTGCATGACATCTTCTCTGGCGGCCTCGCCATCCCCACGCCATGCGGCGATGGCCTTGACGGTTTTCAGCATGACGATATCCGCTCTGTGCCCATCCACTTCCGTTTCAATAGCAAGTTCGACAATGGCGCGCATGACATCTTCCGGAACAGCGACGCTCCCGAGTTTCCGTCTGGCGGCGACAATCCGTTCGGCTATCTCGTTTTCCCGTTCCTGCCATGCGGCACGGAAGCCCACCGGATCATCTTCAAAGGCCGCACGGCGCGTCATCACCTGAAGCCGCGCTTCCGGTTCCGCCATGCCCCTGACCTCCACGCACAGCCCGAACCTGTCGAGAAGCTGCGGGCGGAGTTCCCCTTCTTCCGGGTTCATCGTTCCAACAAGTACAAAACGGGAAGGATGCGACCAAGAAACGCCTTCACGCTCGACCGTGTTTACGCCCATTGCCGCCGCATCCAGCAATACGTCCACAAGATGGTCATCCAGCAGGTTGATTTCGTCCACATACAGGATACCCCGGTTGGCATCCGCAAGGATCCCCGGTTCGAAACGCCGTCTGCCTTCACGGAGGGCCGTTTCCATATCCAGTGAACCGACGACGCGATCTTCCGTGGAACCGACCGGCAAGTCGACCACACGAACCTGACGCGAAACGGATTCAAGAGCTTCCTGCTCCAGACACCACGGGCACAACGCGTCGCCGTGGGGGTCGCATCCGCAGGGACACCCATCCACCACGTCGATTTCCGGGAGAATCGCTTCCAGAGCCCGCACAGCCGTGGACTTGGCGGTCCCTTTTTCGCCTCGGATAAGTACCCCTCCGATGCCGGGATAGATCAGATTCAGCAACAGGGCCTGTTTCAGCTCCTCCTGCCCGACAATAGCGGAAAAGGGGTAACGCTGGCGAAGTGTCTTCATAGCTTCTCCTTCGATCTTACTGGTTGTTTCCGCGCACGACTTCCAGCGCCCGTTTCCATTCCGCCACATCGTCGGACGTGACGATGTCGATGGAGCCTCCCTGAAATTCCCCACCGAACGCCTCCGTACGGTCTTCCAGAGTTCCCTCTATATCCATGTAGGCCTCGCGCAATTCGGCGAGCACATCGGGATCGGCTTTCCATAAATGCCGGGCTTCGGCCTCAAGCAGCCGACGGGCGATTTCTTCCAGTGCCCACGGATTGTTTTCATCAAAAAAAGCCCGGGTTTCGGGATCCAGCACGAAGGTGTTGGCGATATCGTCGAAAATCCAGTCATCGACGGCCTGCGTGGTGGCTTCCCACCCGTACACGCGCCCGGTACGCTTGGAAATATCGCCCGCGCCCTTGTATCCGTGCCGCTTCATGCCCTCTATCCATTTGGGATTGAGCAAACGGGTCCGCACGACGCGGCGCACCTCATCAGTCAGATCGCGTACCTGCACCTGTTCGGGTTCGCGCGTGTCGCCGTAATAGGTTTTAACCTGCCCTCCCCGGAAGTGCGACGCCGCGGCCGTCATGCCGCCGTGCGTCCCATAGTAGCCGCAGCAGTTGAACAGATCGTGCTCGTCGCTGACCACCTTGTTGTAGGTAACATCTACTGTGGAGAGGCTGGCCTCCAGCGCCCTCGGGCGTTTGACCCCGAACGCGTCCTTGCCGTAGGCGTACCCGTTCCAATGGAGAAAAATATCCGCGAGATCGGCCTCCGTCTGCCATGCGGACGCGTAGACGGCGAGATTGACCCCGGCCTGATAGGTTCCCGGCTCCGAAGAAAAAATACGAAAGGTCGCGGAACGCCACGCATCGGGATCATCAGCTTCGATAGCCGCCAGACGTTCCTGCGTATGTTTGCGGACAAAGTTGCTTTCCAGAGGTTCATCCAGCGCGGCGACGGCCTGTACCGCCGCATCCAGCATGTGCATGGCCGCAGGGAAACTGTCCCGAAGCAGACCCGATACGCGGACGGTCACGTCAATACGCGGGCGGCCCAGCTCTTCCAGCGGGATGACGTCGAACCCTTCCACCATCCCGTTGCCCAACCAACGCGGAACCACTCCGAGAAGGTAGAGGAGCTGCCCCATCCCCTCGCCGTCGGCCCACATCATGTCGTTGCACATCCAGAACATGGCGACGTTCTCGGGGTAGCGCCCCTCTTCCTTCAGATGTTTGGCGATAAGCGCGCGGGCGAGGTTCTGCCCTACTCGCCACGCCGCACGGGTAGGCAGGCGTCGGGGATCAAGCGCATAGAAATTCCGGCCAGTCGGCAAAATGTCTTCACGCCCCCGCGTAATGATGCCGGAAGGCCCCGGCAACACATAGTTGCCCGTGAAGGCGCTCAGCAAAGAACCCGTCTCGTCCGTGGCCTCCATCCGTTCGATGATGCCGAGAATCCTCCGCCCCACCGAAACAAGGCCCCCCAGCGCGTCCGGCACGAGGCACGCATCCCCCAGCAGGGAGCGGATACATGCGGGGAGAGCCTCCGGATCCGTACCCTCCATCAGTATTTCACATACGGCAACAAGCTGTTTTTCCACCTTTTCCAACAGGCTGGCATGACTCTGCCCAAGGCGTTTGTCCACTCCTCCCGGTTCAGCAAGTAGTGTTTCAAGCTCGAACCCTTGGGCTTTGCACAACCTTTTCCGTAACGAGTCGGCCTGTCCCGCATCGTACCGGACAATGGACGCGATAAACTGCGCCCGCCGTTTCCCCTGCTTGAAACACGGGAAAAGGGCCGCGATAACCCCCCCCCGCCGTTTCCCCTGCGGCGTTTCCCCAAAAACGTGCATACCGTCTTCCATATGCGTATTGCGGAGAAGGCCGAGAGCCGCATGGATACGGGAGGCAAGGGTGGCGAAGTCGGGGGACGTTTCAGGAGAGACTTGCGATTCCAGATTGGCGGCAGCGATGCCTTCCCGGATCAGGTGTTCCAGCTGGTGCGCCCGGTTGGGATTCCCGGCGCGAGCCTGTTCCCATTCCCCAAGCAGGCGATCCAGCTCTTCCAGTGCGTCGTAGAGGCCGCTCTGCACCATAACCGTCTGCATGTGATCGACTAGTTCCGCATAGCTCCGCCGCTTGGCGATAACACCTTCCGGAGGATTGTCGGAGTTGTAGATATAGACGTGCGGAACTTCATGCAGCGCAAGATCGGGGAAACAGGCACCGGACAGGCCGACGCTCTTCCCGGGAAGAAATTCAAGGTTGCCGTGCGTTCCCACATGCACCACGACATCCGCCCCGAAACCGTCCTGAAGCCAGCGGTAGGTCGCTATATATTGATGTGGAGGCGGCACGGAGGGATCATGCAATATTTTGCAGACCTGCCCGTCACACCGGGAGCCGGCGCATCCGCGCTTGGGCTGGATGCAAACCACGGCATTGCCCCATCGGACGCCGGTAACGAGGATATCCCCGTTGAGCACCATTGCGGCGGGGACACCGTTCATCGGTTCCCCCGGCGGATTGCCCCATGCCTCCGCAACCTTTTGCCTGACGTTTTCCGGGTAGGCATCGAACCATCGCCGATAGGTTGCGAGATCCACATGGGCGAGTACCCCGCCCTTTGCCTCAATTTCCTGCACCGTCGTCCAACGGAATTCGGAAATCGCCTTGCGCTCCATGATGGTTTCGATGAGCGCCGCACCGGACTCGGGGACATCCACGGCATATCCGGCCTGCCGCATGGCCCGGAGGATACGGTTCACCGACTCCAGAGAATCCAGCTTGGCGGCTCCGCCTACGGATGCCTCCACGGACGCGCAGGGATCACTGTTCAAAAGAAAGGCGACCCGACGTTCCGCCACGGGCTTATTTCTGAGACGCAGCCAGCGGGCGATGCGGGAGGCGAAACGCTCCACCCGTTCGGGATGGGGCGTACGGCGCTCGATTTCGGTTCCGCCCACGCCGGACTGTGACAAGGTGCCGCCACCGAGGAAAAACGGCTCAATGGCTCCTTCAAATTCGGGCATGGCGACGGCCCACGACACTTCGCTGTTCAGACCCTGCGGATCGGCTTCCCATTCCTCAAGTGTTTTTGAAGAAGCGAAAACGGGCTGGAAGATAGGCACGCCGAGTTCACGGAAAACGCGCACGCTTTCCCGCGCCGGGGAATCGTCTCCGACAAACGCGGGCATATTCCCACCGTTATTGGTGAAGTACGGCAAAAACTTGACGAGGGCCCCGATCCGGCTCCCACTCTCCCCAAGAAAGACCTCACGTGACCAGATCGTCGCCCCCTTGTTGCCCGTCGCCTTGTCCCGCAGCGTATTCGTAAAGGCCGGAAACACGCCCAAGCCTTTCGCTTCGAGAGCATGGACAAGTGCCGCTTCCACGTCGGGCATGTCGTTGACCCAGTAATGCCGACCGAACAGCAATCCGACCGTCCGTTCCGGATCCAAGCTCAGGCCGCGTTCACACGCATACCCCGCATACCACTCCAGATAGCCCCGCACTGTGGCAAAGGCGCGGACCGGCGCATCGGGATGCCAAAGCCCTTCCCAAGGAACGGGAACCGGTTCCGGAACCGCCGCGGCATTCGGCAATGCGTCCAGAAAACGGAACAGATTGCCGAGATTCTCCGCGCCGCCATAGGTCAGATAGCGATAAGCCGTCTGTGCCGTTTCGACGGGTACCGAGGACAACGCCCACGCAGCCGGATCGTAACTGACGCAGACCACCGGTACCGTCTTCCCTATCAGGCGGATGCCTTCATCAAGCTGATCCCACAGCGCGTCCGTTGTCCGAAACACGAAAAGCGCTGTGGCGGAACGCATGGTTTCAAGGCAGCGCTCCACGCCGTCCGGCTCCTCCAGCATACGGGAAGACAGGACGCGCACCGAGGGCATCCCAGGGCGAGAGGCTGCGGACATCAATGCGCCCACATGGCTGGACCAGGCGACACAGACAACGGACATGCATTCCTCCTGAAAAGGATACGGGAAGGGGCGCGGCAACACTCGCAGCCCCTTCCCTGTCATGTAATGGAGGGAGACCCATTACAATTTTTAGAACCCGGCCTCCAGACCAACGAAAAACATGTTGATCGGAACGCGGGAACCGTTCGTATAGCGGATTTCATCCTTCGTGGTGATACCTTGCATTTCGATGAAAGGTTCCAGCCAGTATCGTTCGTAATCAAACCGCTTGGACAGCTTGAACTCGCCCAGCCAGAAGTTGCCCTCGGCGATATCACCGTTGTCCGTCTGATCCTGCCAGATGCGGCCCAACCATGTGGCGCTGGCCTGCAACGTAAACCAGTCGGGATGTGAGAACGTAAACCCAAGGCTCGCCTTGCGCGTGGGAACATTGTGCAGATGGTTTCCCTGATTGGCTCCGGAGCGGATTTCCGGGCGCAGCGCGGTCCCTTCGGCAAAAAGCTTCAAATACTCGTTGTATTGGTAGTGGATGTTGGCTTCGATGCCGGTGATGGTCACCTTGTCGATGTTTTCCTTTATCTTGATGTTGTAGCCGTCTTCCTTTCCCTTCGGGATGTTGGCGATGTAATCCTCGGCCCATGTCTTGTAGCCGGTCACATTCAGGGTCAGCCTGTCCGTGGGGTTGACGTCCACACCGACATCCCACGTCTTGGACAGTTCAGGTTTCAGGTCAGGGTTGCTCTTATAGCGGCTCGAACCGATGATGGAACCGCCAAAAAGATCGTTGAGCGTCGGCGCGCGGAACGCCTCACCGTAGTTGGACCGGAACACCACAAGGTTATCCCATGGGTCCACGCGTACGCCGAGCTTGGGAGAAAAACGCACGTTGCTGGCCGAAGCGAAATCCTGTTTGTCGGGATTCACCCTGTCATTGGTGTCTTGAAGGTATCCCTTGCTCCGCCAGTAGTCGTAACGAACGCCGGGTACGACGGTCAGCTTGCCGTCCCAAATCGATATTTCATCCTGAAGATAGCCACTCAGGTTCAACTCCTTGCCGCCCTTCTGAGTATAGCGGGTCGAAGTGAAGTAGTTGGACTCCGAATCGAATTTTCCCCAAGAGCCAGCGACCCCGACCGTAAACAAATGCATGTCGCCAAGGGCAAACGTATTGCTTTGATCCCAAGAAACGGTCCGCATCCTGGAAGGAGCTTCGGACGTTTTGACCGTTTTGCTGGCGTTGTCATAATCGGACTTGGTGAAGTCGCCCCGAACGGAGAAACTGCTGTCCACTACGCCAAAATCCTTATGCAATCTGGCACCGATGCCCTGATGCCTATTGCTGTACAGGTTAAAGTCTTCGATGTGCCATCTACCTGTATTTTCAAAGGAGGACATTTCTCCATGTATGGAGAGATCCGCGGTTTCGTCAAAACGGTAATTCAACGCCAACGCCCCGTTGTAGTTCTCCATCTTCTCTCGGGCACTGTTGAATTCGTTCCGGTTTGAACTGGTTTTGGGACTGTGTTCCGGCAGGACGTTGAAACCGCGCGACTTCAACATGCTGCCGGAAATGGCGTAGCTGAATTTGTCGATAGCCCCGGTATGGTAGAGTTTGTTCTGCCATGTGTTGTAGCGTCCGAACTTGGTGCCGACCGTGGTTTTGAAACCTTCTTCCGTCGGTTTTCTCGTGATGATGTTGATGACGCCGCCCATCGCGCTGGAACCGTACAGCGCGGAAGCGGGCCCACGCACCACTTCGATGCGCTCCACGGTATCGAGGCTGATGGTGTCCCAGTTGAAGATATTGTTCCCCGCCGTCATAACAGGGAGGCCGTCCATAAGTACCAGGACGCGCCCGTTGACGTCGTCGCCGCCCATACCACGGATGATCACCTTATTCTGCGTGCTCGTACCATAAAAGGAACGTGCCGAATCGACGGTAACGCCCGGCATCGTGCGCATGACATCCAACACGTTGTTGGCGGGCATCTTTTCGATCTGTTCGCGCGTCACCACGGAAACGTCTGCCGTCGTTTCACCAAGGCTGTGTTCCGTTTTGGTCGCTGTGACGACGACCGGCTTCATGGTCGCACTGACGGTTTCCTCCGCAAGTGCGCCTTGCGGGAACAAACACAGAGCCCCCAACAACGCGGCCAGACAGGTTCCTTGCTTCTTCACTGTTCCATGTCCTCTTCTTGAAAAATCCCTGAATGGGACGGAAAAACCGCCCCCTCCTCTGTCGTATCGGGAAACCACAGGGAAACCTGCGGATTGTCCGCGGCATGGAACGCGCGCATGGGAAGACCATAAACCGAGGCGATGCGTTCGCCCGTCAAAACATCCGCCGGAGCGCCGGAAGCCACGATCCCCCCATCCTTCATGAGGAGAATCGTATCGGCATAGCGGGCGGCAAGATTGATGTCGTGCATGGAAAGGATGACGCCCTTGCCCTGCTTCGTGGCAACACGGCGAGCCGTTGTCAGTACTTCCACCTGATGACGGAGATCCAGGCTGCTGGTGGGCTCATCAAGAAGCAGCCAATCCGTCTCCTGAACAAGAGCGCGGGCCAACGCAACCTTCTGGCGTTGCCCTCCGGAAAGGTTGGCAAGAGGACGCTCCGCGAGCGCATCCAGATCCAGCCGGGAAAGAACCGTCCCCGTCAACGCCACATCGGAAGGGGAAGGCCCCCACACAAACCACGGTTTGCGTCCAAGCAATACGAACTCAAATACACTGAGCGGAAAACGCAGGGACACATCCTGCGGGATATAGGCGAGCTTGCGGGCACGCCTCTGGGCGGTCATGCGTCCTATCGGCATACCCGACAGGAGCATTTCGCCAGAGGAAGGTTTCAAGATTCCCAGCAACAGCTTGAGGAGCGTCGTTTTTCCGGTTCCGTTGGGACCGAGAACGGCACAGATCCCACCGCTTCGAAACGTGAAGGAAAGGCCCTCAATGAGGGGCCTCCCTGCCGGATAAGCAAAAGACAGATCGCGGAGTTCAAGCATGATTCTGCCCTTTCCGCATCAACAGCCAGAAGAAGAAAGGAACGCCGAGAAAAGAGGTCAAAATCCCGATGGGTATGATCTGAGGAGGGCAAATGTTTCTGGCGAGCACATCGGAAAAGGTGACAAGGGACGCCCCAAACAACGCCGCACCGGGAATCAGGAAGCGGTGTTCGGCGCCAAGGGCAAGACGTGCGATATGCGGGGCAACCAGTCCGATAAAACCGATGACTCCGGTAAAGCATATAGCCCCCGCCATGAGCGAAGCGGCCAGAATCCCGCCGATACGCAAACGCCGCACATTGACGCCCAGCGACGAAGCGGTTTCTTCACCGGCAAGCAACGCATTGAGATCCCATGACAGTTTCAGTGCGAACGGTACCGGAAGCAAGATCATGACAGCGGCCATCCCCAACTCCGACCATCCCACGCGTCCCAAATTGCCGAACCCCCAAAAGACAATCGCCTGTACCTCATATTCCGTGGCAACATATTGCAGCAACGAGGTCGCGGCGGAAAACAGGAACATAATGGCAACCCCGCCGAGGATCAGCGTTTCAGGACGGCTGTCGCGCAGTCGGGCAAAGCCCAGTGCCGCAAACGCCGTCAATGCGGCGAATACAAAAGCGTTCCCCGCCATCCCCCATTGCGATGCCCCGCCCAGTAGAATAGCCAGCGCGGCACCGAAGGCCGCACCGGAGGAGATGCCCAGCGTAAAAGGAGAGGCCAACGGGTTCCGCAGTACCGCCTGTGCCAGCGTTCCACTCATGGCAAGTCCGGCTCCCACCAGCGCCCCCATGAGCACTCGGGGAAGGCGCAGGCGAACAAAGAGCGCCAACTCGTGTTCAGAGAGCCCCAAGGGAAGGCGCACCACACCGTTTCCCACGCTCACCCCCAAAAGGAGCATACACAACGCCACCAAGGCGAGCAGCCCCAAAAGAAGATTCTGCCGTTTACGGCGAGCAAGGTAGCGAGCAGCAGGAATGGCATGCATCTCTTCAATCTCATTTGAGTATTATTTTTATTAAAAAAATGTCACCAGAATAAGTAGCACATTCTTTACGATTGTGCTACTTCTTTTTTCGTGTTCGACGAGGTTCCTTACGCCCTCATCTCTTCCCAATACACCCAGCGACAGGCTCCTGACTGATGATTCAGACTGAACATATCACCAAATCATTTGGCCGAACCCGCATCCTGTCCGGCATAAGCCTGCATGTGAGGGATCGGGAACTTGTGGCCTATCTCGGACCGAACGGAGCCGGAAAGACAACGACCGTACGTATCCTGTCCGGTCAGGCCCGGGCAGACGGCGGCACCGTCAAACTTGCCGGGCGTAACCTCACCGAACACCCGTTGGAAGCCAAGGCATTGTGCGGCGTCGTGAGCCAGCATCTCAATCTGGATGCGGAACTTTCAGTACGGGAAAATCTGGACATCCACGGACGGCTTTTCGGCATGAACGCATCCGAGAGAAAGGAAGGGAGCACCAGTTTGCTTGAAACCGTCGAAATGGCACACAAGGTCGACGTGCTGACGAAAACGCTTTCGGGGGGAGAAAAACGGCGTATCATGCTGGCGCGGGCCTTATTGCATAAACCCCGCATCCTCTTTCTGGACGAACCCACGGTAGGGCTTGATCCGCTCATCCGCCGAAAACTCTGGGGCTTGATCAAACGCATCCAGCAGGAAGGCACAACCATCCTCCTGACAACGCATTACATTGAGGAAGCGGAATTTCTTGCCGATCGGGTTATCTTTCTCGACAAGGGGCGCATCGTTGCCGAAGGTACGCCGAACGCGCTCATGAACCGAATCGGCCAATGGGCTCTTGATGTCCAGTGCAACGGTCTGTTGACGACCCGCTACTTCAATGAACGCGATGAAGCCGCCAGAGAAACCACTCAGGAACAGGGGACCAGCACGGTGAGGAGGGTCAATCTTGAAGATGTGTTTCTGAGCATTACGGGACGTAAAGTCTCGGGGAGCGCACAGTGAAGCCCCTTCGCGGTATGGCGGCCGTATACCTGCGGGAAATGCTCATCCTCAGACGCCGCATACTCAAACAGTTTGCTTCGTGGCTCGTCTCGCCGCTTCTGTATCTGGTGGCTTTTCATTACGCCATGAACGATACGCTCGTCGGCTCGCGTCCCTATGCCGATTTCCTCCTGCCCGGGCTCGTAGCCATGAGCAGCATGACCCAAAGCTGGGCCATCGCCAGCGACATCAACATCAGCCGTTTTTACTGGCATACCTTTGATGAATTTCAGACGGCCCCCCTCCATGCTGCAGCTTATGTTACTGGAGAGGTACTGGCGGGGATGACCCGTGCCGTATTGGCCTGTCTTGTTGTCATTGCTCGGCGGTATCCAGATCGCCTATGGCGCACCGGGGCTCTGGCTCGCACTCTTGTTGAACGCGTGGTTCTTTTCAAGCCTTGCCGTAGCGCTTGCTTTGCATGTCAAAGCCCATGCGGATCAGGCGCTGCTGTCCAACTTCGTCATTACGCCCATGGCCTTTCTCGGCGGCACGTTCTTTCCATTGGATCGCCTCCCCGGTTGGGCTCAACATGTTTTGGAACTCCTCCCTCTTCCCCATGCGGCGCAAGCCATGCAAGCCGCCGCTATCGGACAACCCGTGCGTTTTCTTTCCTGCGGCCTGCTTTTTCTTGGTGCCGGCGCCGCGTTTACGTGGGCTATCTTCAGTGTCAGGAGCGCACAGGGATGAACCTGTCAGGAGGGCGCTGTTTCTGCCTCATGTTGGGCGTGTCGCTTTTGGCACACGGAGGGCTTTTCCTCAATCGCTCGCCGCTGGCACGTCTCTCCGAATCTAAAGAAGCTCCGCTCTCTCTGCGCCTCGCCGTAACGCCAGCTCCACCCGCGCCGACCAATGCAGCGGAATCCAGCCCGCAGCCCCCCCCGCTTGCTCCGAAAGAAAAAACGCCTCCCCGACCAACGCCCCCGCAGGA
>OATQ01000499.1_pt1 | contig 16498 bp, 10 predicted proteins | sample 1495061 | NCBI WGS metagenome assembly OATQ01 (sample SAMEA2579979, study PRJEB22360) | human gut metagenome
AGACCATGTTGTCCGACGCCTTGGGGAACATCTGGTAGTTCACGGCTTCCCCGGTACTCCAGCTATGGCGGGCGGGGAGGGTATCCGAAAAACCGGGAAGACCGTTCATCACATAGTCCATAATGTCCCGCGTTTCCCTCATGGCGTCATCCGTCATGTTCTGGCGGGTGAAGCGCAACAGGGAGGTCATGGGGATAAAAGAGGACAGCATATTCCCGGCATAGCGTTCCCCATGCCTTGAGGGGTCTTGAAGAACTTCCAGCGTTTCGGCAAGGCCCTGTAGGTAGGTCTTGCTTGAAAGGTTGTTCGTCAACGCCATTGCTGAGGCGATTTGCCCCGCGTCGCGTTCGTTGGATTCGGAAGCAATGACGTTGAAGTCTGCCGCCATGCCAAGGAACATACCGATGGGGTCATAGCGACGATAGGAGACATAGGAGTTGCCTACCTTGATGCTGTAGGGTTGCCAGCCTGTTGCCTCAAGAGCCTTTCTCAGCTTGGGGTCTTTAGGTGCGCTGCCGGTGATGATGCCATTGTAGGCCAGCATTCCAGCCGATGCCCACAGGAGGCACCCGGTAGCCATTTGGCCTGTTGCCCGTGCCGCCTCTTCCCCGCCTTTAGCGAGGGCTTCACGGTAGCGGGAAGATACCAGATTGAGGCCGGGGGTGTGCGCCGTGAAGTCCCGCAAGATGTTGGCAGGGGTCTTGATGAACGGCACCACAAGTCTCATTCCGGGGTGTTTGTTGGCAAAGGTCTGGAAGTCAGCCGCATAGCTTCCTTGCTCCAAGGGCTGTGTCCATGTGGCTTTCCGGGCGTATTCAAGGGCCTTTTTCGCTATGCTGTTCGGTGTGACGACCGCCGCCCCTGTCTGTGCGTCAAGGCACTCCTTCAACCCGTTGGCGATGAATGCGGCTATGTTCTTGTCGTCCTTCATGCCCTGTTCAAAGGCCATATCATACAACTGAGCATGAAGCGAGGCCCGGAAGTTGACTTGCTTGAAGAACTCCTCAGTCGTCAGGAGGACGCGGGAGGGGAAGCGCAACACAGTGCCTACCCAACCAGCTTGACGGCACAGGAGTTCTTCAACAGCGGACAGATCCGCATCAGGGGCCTTGCCGAGCGTTTTGTTTCGGAGGGCCTTGAGGTTTTCATAGGTAATCTGGTGGCGCATCCCTTCACCCGCCATGAAGTTGCCCCCACGGTCGAGAAGGTTGTCCCCCGTCTTGAAAGCCTTCCCCGCCATACGGAAGGAATCGCTAAGGTAGCTGAACAATGCCCCAAATGTCCTTGCCCCCTGTCTGACTTGGTGCATGTCCAAAGAAACGGCACCCCCAACCATCTGGTCAATCGGCAACCATGCGGTCTTGATGGCGGAGCCTACAGCATCGGCTACCCATGAAACGGGAGAGAAGAGGATACCGTTGATGCGGGATTCATTCAGGACGCCAAGGTAAGAAGCCGTGTTGAAGGTGTTCATGTGGCGCGCCGCCTGCTTTACGTCATCCTTCATCATCTCCATGTCAGCCGCGTATTTCTTGAGTGTGTCTTCATTCCAGCCGCGTTTTGCCATATCCGCCCACATCTCATGTGTGGTCATGGTGCGGGCTTCCTCATCCAGCTTGTTTCTGAGGCCGTTCTTGCCGAACATCCAGTCAACGAGGCTGTCCTTGATGGTGATCTGCCCTGACGATGTGGCACGGGCGGCACTGGTCTGCATGTCCTTGGTGAGGCGTCCGAACTCTTGGTTCAGGTCGGCAAGGCGGGAAAGCATGTACTTCTCCGCATCGGTAGCCGTTCCAGCTTTTACCGCCGCGCCTAGTTCGCTCCCTTCATTCACCAGACCATGAACAACAGTGCGAAACTGTGTGATGAACTTGGAGGCATCCCGTAGCACAGAGAGTTTTTCAGCCCCCGTAGCAAGGAAAGCATCAAGACAATCATAGCCCATGTCTTGAAAGTCCCGTACCCCTTCCGCAATGACAGACTTGTGCCGCTCTACGCCTTGCCCTTTGAGTGTGGCGTCATAGTAGGAGTCGGCAATCAGCTTGTGGGTCTTGTACCGGGACTCCTCAGTGTACTTGTGGCGTTTCAGGTTCACGCTGTCGAACACATCACGAAACGACTGTTCCGCTGTGGTTCCTCTGTTGGCGCCTTCCTGCATCACGGCCTTGATTTTGCCGGATGTAGCGGGGTTGATATGGGGAGAGGAGGAAGGGGGGGATGTTTCTGTCGTTGTCGCCTTCACAGAGGAAGGCACGGAATCAACAGCCCCCGCCGTGTGTGGTGGCGATGTTTGCAGAATGCCGCCAGATTGCGCCGCCTCCTTCATGGTAAAGGAGTTATCAAGCTGCCTAGCAATCTCCTGTGTGGAGGGGATGCCCGCCAAGGCTTCTTTTCCGTCCGTTCCCGTTCGTTCTGCAATCGCCTTGAGTTCCGAGTCATACGCCACATGTACTGCCTCACGTTCCGCCGCCGTCTTTGCGGAGTGCATACCTTTGACGGCCTTGACGCCCGCAAGGAACATGTCGAGAACGCCCCCAATCACAAGGCCCTCAGCCGCATTTTTAACACGGCCCAACAGTTCGCTGTCGTCCTCTTTAGCAGCGAGATAGGCCGCGACGGGTTGGAGAAGGTTGGGGTGATCGCTTAGGAGATTGGAAAGGCGTTCTTCATGCCCGTCTCTGGTCATGAAGTCAGAAAAAGCCCCTTGCGCCATGCCCCGCCCAATTTTTGCCAGTTTGGTAGTGCCTTGGAGTATCTTGCCACCTTTGAGGAGTGCGCCGCCCGCCCCGAATCCGGCAAGGAATGTTCCGACCTCCTTTGTAAATTCACCTGCGGCGGTCTTTGGCGTGTACTCCCAAAGTTGCCCCCATTTGTCATCAGGGTTTGTTGGTTCTTCTCCACCAGTTACTACCCACTGAGCGAGGTTCAGGGTGTCATTGATGGCGGCGGTAGGGGAGGAAACAAGACCGCCCAACGCATCCCCCACATAGTCAAGGACTGAGGGGGGTTCCGCTTCCCCTTCCCTTGTCTGCCCCTCATAGGAGGAAGGCGTGACGGTTGCGGTGATGTAGGGGGAAGCATTGGCGGCGTTCGGGTGGAACTGTTCAAGTACATTGAGGTCTTCACCGCCGCTGTTGTTGATCCCCGCTTCAACGCCCGAACGGATGATCTTTCCTGTAATCTGTGATGGTATCATAGTCTCCCCCTCCTATCGCTGCGATTTCCAGATTTCTTTGTGTTCACTTAGATAACGTTGTGCGTCCTCCAAGCTGTGGACATTGACGGACGCGGGGTCTATGCCGCCTGTGGCAATGGCAAAGACGTTTTCCCATGTAGGTTTTTCCTTACGGGAAATACGCTGTTGGAGGTCATAGATCATCATGTATTCAAGGGTATTGACCTTGCCTGACACTGAGGCGGCGGGATACTGCTTTTTGAAGTAAGTGTTGCGGCGGTCTTGCGCTTCTTTGGCGGGAGAGGGGAAGGGCATAAATTTAGCCCCTTGGGAAATCCCCCCATTGCTACTATCGCCTTTGACGGGTTGGAGTTTTCCGGCATGAACGCGAAATTGGTTCATCTGCTCTATTTCAGACCAACGCTTGAGGGTTTGGCTTTTCGTCTGTTGGAGAGCGTTGTTGTAGATGAGAACTTCCTCTTCCGGGGGAACGCTCTTTGCCCCGTCATGCTTCTGCAACCATTCCGCTTTCCCTTCCGTGAACAGGTTTTTAAAGTTCAGGGCAGTCATGTTGTAATCGTCGGTACGTTCTTTCTCCACGTCTACACCTTGGAGGTTTGCGGGGTTGTAGATGGACGCGGGGTCAAAGTCTTTTGCGTAGAACAAAGAAGATTGAAGATGTTCCATGCCCGCCATGATCAACTTGGATTCGGTATTGTCTTCCTTTGCCTTTCCCTGTACGTGGGCTTCATAGTAGGGGAGGGCGGCTGTGGAACCGAACCTTTTAACGGCGGCCTCATAATCTGCTTTTTCCATTTTTCCGCCATGATGTTTGGCAAGAAAATCCATCCACTCAGAGGAGCTTGTTTCATCCATAAGGGGATTTTGATGTTCGTTGGCCTTGTAGAACTGCGCGGTAGACCATGCGGACTGGAAAGCATAGTTGCTTACGCCTTTAGCCTTGAGGAAGGAGGCAAGCCCCTCTGACGTCTTGTCATAGTCGGACTTGGCAAATTCGATTCCAAGGGAAGGGGCAATGCGGGCTTCATGCTGCATCCTACGGGCTTCCTTTTGGTAGTCCTCTTGGAGCTTCTGTTGCATCTTCGCATGGATATGCATTTCCCGAGTTTCTTTTTTCTTCGCGAATCCCAAAGACGCGGACAGGGGAACACCGTTGATGGTGAGTTCATCGGCAAGTGCTATCACCTCATCCCCGGAATCGTAGTCCTTCTTTTCGTCAAAAGAATCTGTAATGTTGTAAAGCGTATCCAAAAGAAGGCCCCGCACGTCCGAATCCATGAGGCCATTGTTGCTGGCGTCCCTCGCTATGTTCATCAGCTTGGAGCCAAGTTCAGCCCGTACCGCCGCGCAGGTGTCTGGATTGTCGAAAGACCGCCCGCCGACAAGCGGATTGAACAGCGTTTTAGCGGCCTCTGTCATATGCGCGAGGAGATTTTGTTTGAGGAGGACTTGATTTTGTTCGACCTGAACCTTGCTCAGACCTCCAAGGATGGCCTGCTTCGCCTGTCCGATGTGTGCGCTGTAGTGTTCGGCAAGGAAAAGGTTGTTTTCATACCCGTCAAGACCTGCCTGTTTCCTGTATTCCGTCTCGAACTTATCAAGGGCCTGTGAACGCTTTCCGGGGTCTTTTTCGTTGATAAGGCCGGATGTGTAGGCGTACTCTGCCGCTCTATTTTGGAAGTCTAGCGCAAGGGTGTTCAGGCGGGCTTTTTCGTAGCCGCGCTGTACATAGGGGCTGAGGCCCGCGTGTTCGGGGTATGCTTCAATGTGCTGTTTCCAATCCATTTGATTCTTTGTAGGTGAGGCGTTTTCATTGAAGATGTTAAAGCCTTGCGCGGCTTCTTCCTCAACTTGTTTGTCAAGGCGTTTTTCGAGATACCCTGACAGGCTTTTATCAAATACGGATAGAGAGTTAGCGAGGTTTTTAAGCTGTGCTCCCGTACCTACGGGGCGTTCAACCTTTCCGGGGTAGGCCCCTGTAAAGGAAGACAGGGAACCGGAGTTGATGGTGGGGCGGAATTGAACAACGGATTCAAGTTGCTTGCGTATGGTGGGCTGTGAGGATTGTTTGACAGGGGGCATGGTAGGCTATTCCTTTTCAAGATGGCGGTTGAGTGGGGAAAGGAAGGGGCGGGGAAAAGTAAAGAGGGGGAGGGGCTGATTATTTCCTCCTCCCATTCTTTTTTACGAGTGTTTTTTCCCGCCATTACGCCGCAATACGTCAATCATGTGTTGTTCATACGCCTTGACGGGGTTGAAGCCCTGAATACGCCCGCCCCGCCCGTTGCCCTTGAACAAGGGGTGAACGAATTGGTACGGGTGCCCTTCGCGTTCTCTTACGCCAGCAACGAAACATGCCATTGCATTGGCAGTGTCTTCCTGATTGACGACCGTAACCGTAATTGGTGCCAGACCGTCAAAGGTGACAATGCCGTCGTCTCCCTTGGTTTCGTCTTCAAAGGTCAAGGCCATGCCGTCCCTGTCTATATCAAGGAACTCCGCGAGGGGCCCGGAAAGACGCCAGTATTCAGGGATATTGACGTATTTTTCTTCATAGGCGTCAATCAGGGCCTTTTGTCCGCTGTCGACCTTGAGGATGTGGATTGACTGGTTCTCCACATCAAGGGCGGTCAGAATATATCTCAGCCGTTGAAGGCTCATACCGCACCCGTACAGCTTCCGGGCATGGGAAAGAGTGATGAAGCCTTGGGGGATGAAAGATCGCCAATTGCTGTTGCCTCCTTCATCAAGACCAGCCCTGACCAGAGGAATGGAAAACTCCCCACAGCGGCTGACGATGCAAGGCGTGATGGAAGTGGAAGGCAGGACGGTGGTGGCGGCGGTAGTGGTTGTGGTGGAATTGTTGGACATGATGAAATACCCCTTTTTTGAATGTGTTGTAGATGATGAAGACCTTTGACGCCGTTATATGGATTGAACATTCCCCAATTCGTCGTGTTCAAAAACGAAAGCCCCCTCAGCGTCTGTACAGGGTACGCTAAGGGGACTTTCATTGGACAAGGGGTATGTTCTGTCCAGCAATATGTGTTGATTAGAATGATGATTATGATCTATGATAAATAGTGGTCTGTTGTGTGCCATTGTCTATGTAATATTTTTAAGACTGCCTTATGTTCACATAACCACCATAAAATATAAGGTGCTTTATGCTGATATAAGGTCACTCTTAACTATATTACGTTATCCATGCTTCTTTTTACTTGAAAGGCGGGTCTTGATTAAGAAGGATCATGATCAAAGAAGCGTAAGGGTATTGAAAGTGAATCTTAAAAAGACTTAAAGGTCTTTTAAAGACTCTTTAAGGGAGCTGAAAGTGAAGAAAAGAAAGGTGGAAAAGACCCCCCTTACCCCCCACGCAAGGTTGCATGGTGGTAAGGACACATGCACAGGTCAATACAAAACTGTATTCACCCCGTGCATGTGGAACCCCCCTATCCGTGAAAGAGGACAGGGAGGCGTCTTTTCTGCAAAAGACCCCCCAAAGAAAGCACGAAAGAAAAGAAAATGGTTGGATGAGGTAGACGCCCTCCCTTGTTGTCAGGGGGTGTCTCTCTCCGTAGGTGGATGGTAATTCCAACATGCTTTTGATATTGAAGAATTGAGAAAGCGACAACTTGAAAATTCAAGCCGTCTCTCTCCGTAGGTAGGACTTAATTTAACTGTTTGTGATTGTTGAATAGTTCTATCTTGGAACTTTTAGAAAGAAACCCCGTCTCTCTCCGAAGGTGGAACCTAATTCCAACTAGCTTTTGATATTGGATAAAAAGGCTGTCCCGTATATTGTACGGAGTAGGGGGCGGGAACGTAGGGTCACACGCAAGGGTAATCCCGCCGATTTGTCGGGTTTGGGAGGGGGTCACAAACCCCGACTCCCTTTTTCCCTTCTCCTCTCCTACCTCCCTTCTCCCCTCCCATCTCCATCCTTCATTTAAGCTCAAAAACCCTGTGCCCACGCCCCTCTTTTCCTCTTGAAAGGGAAAACATGACCTTGGGTATGGGCTCCCGCTGCAACGCGCCGTTAGGGGCGTGTTCATGGGCGTTTTTCGAAAAAGATGACCTTGGGTAGGGGGTGTCTACCAAACACCCCTGAGAGGTGGCTATTTCTTGCCGTGGATGGGAGAGGATGTGAAAGAGGCAAGGTTTTCCCTGACGACCTTTTCAAGCCCTCCTTTCTCCATCCCTTCACACAAGGCCCGGAACAGCACGGGCATGGAATACCCCATGCCTTCCGCGTCCCGTCCGTAGCTGTCGGCAATACTGGTTCCCGCGTGCCCTTGGAGGGCGTCCGTCAGCTTCCCGTCTATCCCCGCGTCCCGCATGGTACGCTTGAAGGTATGCCGGAAGGAATGGAACGTCTTTTGCGGCGTATAGACTCCGATGCTGATTGTGTATCTCCGCCACCATTTCGAGAAAGGCGCGGTCAAGGTGTCCGTCTTTGAAGTGAGGGTAGGAAAGAGCTTACCGCCACCGCCACCGCATCTTTCCCCTTCATGAACGGTTGGTAGAAACCCCTTCTCCAGCAAGAAAGGATGTACAGGCACCTTGCGCCGGGATGTCTTGTTTTTGATGCGGCGTCCTGTGGCGGCGTCTGCATGTATGAAAATGTAGGTGATTCCGTCCTCTTCTCGAATGTCCTCAATATCTAGTTGCCCTATTTCCTCAAGGCGTGCACCTGTGAAGATGCCCAACAGGATAAGGCGCTGATAGTCCCGTTTCTCCTCTAGCGTAAGCCGTTTGACGATTCCGTTGGAATGCGGGCCTTGTTCTTGCTGAAAAAGGGGAGAACAGAGAATGCCCCGGATGTCGTCCATGTCATAAGGAATACGGGAAGGCCCCGCATTGTCGGTGTTGTGCTGTGCAGGGTCAACGGCGCGTATCTGGTGCGCCGGATTCGTTTCAATGAACCCATTGTCAACGGCATGGCTCAAGACGGCCTTGATTGCCGTAAGTGCCTTGTCATTGATGGTCTTTGGGGAAAGTGTCTTTGGGTATGGATCTTCTGTCTTTCTGCTTTCAAGGCGTTTGATGACCTTGAGGATAGGAAGATTTTGAAGTTCCTTAGGAACACGGGAAGGGCATTTAAGAAGGGTGTCCTTGAACAGGCGGATATGTCGCGCTTTGATGCTCTGGACAGGCAGATCCCCGTTGATCTCCATGAAGCGGCGTACAGCGGCCCCAAAGTCCTGCGCTGTCTTGGGGGCGGGCTTGCGTTCGGCAAGGTAGCGTTCCCATACTTCCGAGAAAAGGGGATTGTCTTCATGTGTAGAGTCCAGGGAGACGCCAACAGCAACAACATCACCACTACAAATGATGTTGGATGGAGCGGCGTATGACGCCCCCGCCAGCGGTGTTTCTACCCATTCCCCGGAGAGCCTCTTGAGAATGGCCTCTTGCGCCTTGCTTTCCGTCCGCATAATGGCAAGGGCAAGCTGATAGTAGGCGAGGTTTTCCTTGGCAATGTTCAGGTGTTCCCGCTCTATGAAGGCATCCGTAAGGTGGTGTACTGGGTAGGTTTCACCCTTGGCTATGAAGAAAGGCGCATCATGGATGAAGCGTTCGGCATAGGCGCGTTTGGCGTCCGTTTCCTCAGCCGTCAGCCCTACAGGGCGGATAACGGGGGCTGTTGCGGGAGGCGTGTAGGGGATGCCCTTTTTTTCGGAAAGCTCCCGTATCAGGTCTTCCCTTTCCTGTGCCTGTTGGCGTTCCCGTTCGATAGTTTCAGGAGACTTTGGGACAACGCGGGATGCTTCATCATCCGCAAGGGCGTAGTGCAGGTAAAGGAGAGAAAGCCGTTCAAGCTCAAGAGGCGAGAGGAACAGGGAACTTTCGGTAGACGTAGCGGCGGTTGTGGTTTGCCCTTGCGCCGTCGCCGCTGTCATTTGACCGTTCCGTCGGGCTTCCGCGAACTGTTGGTCAATCTTCACCCTCTCAAGATTTCCTTTCCGCTTGGCTTCACGCGGATCTTTGGTCTTGAGGCTGTAGGTGATCTCTTTCTTGGGGGCATAGTAGTCCAGCAGGTCAGAGGGAACCCTAACCCGAATGTAATAAACAGCCCCGCGCCGCACGATATTGGAGGATAAAGACAAGGCGTCCATGCCCCTCTGTGTAACACCTTTGTGTAACACTTGGAACAAGAACGCCTAAAAAGAAAAGCGGTTACTGTAAAAGCAACCGCTTATATTCTCATGGTGCCGAGGGCGGGACTCGAACCCGCACAGGAATTCCCACTACCACCTCAAGATAGCGTGTCTACCAATTCCACCACCTCGGCGCGAAAAGAGGTATATGCAAAACAGAGGCGGCTGGCAAGCTTTTTTTTGCGATTCAGTGAAATTTTTTCGCCTGTCCGCATGGGGTCCCGGCCTTTTTCCCTGTGCGGGTGTTACGGATGGCTCGAGTGGGGAGGAGCCGCATTCCTTGCTATGGAAGGGGAGGAGAAATCTGTTTGTTTCGGCTGCTGAGGGTTCTTTTCTGGGGGCCGCGGAACCCAGCGCTTGGGAAAGCCGCTTTGATCCGCACGCTAGAGGAGGGTGGCAGCGGCGGAAAGACGCGCTTTTCCTTCAATCTGTCGAAAAGGGTTGCCTTGCCGGGCTGTTGCATGTCAATGCAGGGGGAATCGGCTGAACAAGGATGGTGGGCATGAACGTCTCGTTTGAATAGTCCAGATGCTTTTATCACGTGGCGAGGCTCGGGAGCATTACCCTTGCGGCCAAGGCGTTGTTCCTTTCGCAACCGGCGGTGAGCAAGTGCATACGGCAGCTTGAAAAGGTACTCGGCTGCGCGTTGTTTTATCGGATGCACAAAGGAATGCGGCTCACGCCTGAAGGGGAAGTGCTCTACCAGCACGTTGCGCAGGCCTGCGAGCAGATCGCCATCGGGGAAAAGAAGATTCAGGCCATGCTGCATCTGGACTGGGGAAGCATCCATATCGGTTCCTCCGATATGATCATGCATGCCTTCCTGCTCCCGTATCTGGAGCAGTTCCATAAGGATTATCCCAAGGTCCGCATCAGTACCATCACGGCATCGACGCCTGAAACGATTGCCTCGCTGCGGGCCCGCCGGATCGATCTGGGCGTCGTGTTTTCGCCAGTGGAAGAAAACGAGGATCTGGACATAATCCCCGTTTGCAGGGTCCAGGATACGTTTATCGCGGGTAACACATTTCGCCATCTGGAAGGCTCCGTGCTCTCGCCGGATGAGGTTGCCAAGCTCCCTATCGTGTGCCCGGAAAAGGGGACCAGCACCCGGGCGTATCTGGATGCGTTTTTCCAGTCGCACGGCGTTGTGCTTGACCCGGAATGCGAACTGGCGACGACGGTGCTGATCGTTCCTTTTGCGGAGCGAGGGTTGGGGGTGGGCATAACCGTGCGGCGATTTGCGGAGGAGAGCCTCAGGGCGGGAAGCGTCTTCGAGCTCCAGACAACGCATAGGATACCCGAGCGGGCCATTGCGGTGGTGACCAGAAAGCGAAGCCAGATTTCACACGCGGGCCATGCCTTCATACGCTGCCTGACCGGAAAAGAAACTGAAGAGGCCGGAGGTGAGCAACTGCGGGAAAAGTGCAGTCCAGGCTGATCGAATCATTAACTTAATAGCATGTTTCTCATGAGTATATTTCATTTTACGCATGAATGGGCGTAGCGTACGAACGGGAGGCAGGAGGCGCCCACGTTGCGGAGGCGTACGGCCAGAATGGCCGTCGCGCGAGGGGACGCCGGTTTTGCAGTAAGGGGATATGCCATTATGAAAAGAGGTTACCTGTTTATTGCGCTGGCAACGCTGTTTTTCAGCACGATGGAAATCGCGCTCAAGGAAGTTGCCGGACTGTTTAATCCTGTCCAGTTGAACCTCACGCGGTTTCTCATCGGCGGCCTTGTCCTTATCCCGTTCGCCAGGCGGATGCTCAGGAAGCGCGGTGTCCGGATCGACGGCTTGAGCCTCGTTAAACTGGCCGGGCTCGGCTTTCTGGGGATTGTGGTCAGCATGACCTTGTATCAGCTCGCCGTGGAGAACACGAACGCCTCGGTCGTCGCCGTCCTGTTCAGCTGCAATCCCGTGTTCGTGCTCGTTTTCGCCGGGCTCATCCTGCGCACGCAGATCCTGCGCCAGCACGTCATGGCGCTGGTGCTGGAATGCCTCGGCATCCTTATCCTGATCAATCCTCTGGATACGTCCATCAGCACGGCGGGCATCACGTTCACCCTGCTGTCCACGGCGGTGTTCGCCCTGTATGCCGTGCTCGGGACCAAAATGTGCGCCAAGTATTCCGGCGTGGTCGTGACATGCGGGAGCTTCCTGTTCGCCAGCCTTGAAATGGCAGCTGGGGGCCTTCCGTGTCCCCCAGCCTTGAAATGGCGGCCATCGTCGCGGTCAGCCGCCTCTCGGCGGTCGCCGGGGTTCTCGCGGACATCGGGCTCGGCCTTTTCGCGGATATCCCCCTGCTTTCCGGGTATACCCCGTTCAGCGCGCTGATGATGCTGTACATCTGCGTCGGCGTGACCGGGGCGGGCTTTGCCTGCTACTTTATGGCGATGGAGGCGACCTCTCCGATCACCGCCTCATTGGTCTTCTTCTTCAAGCCCGCCCTCGCGCCCGTGCTGGCCTTGGTTTTTCTGCAGGAAGCCATTCCGGTGAGCATGGTCGTGGGCGTCCTGTTTATCCTCGCGGGGTCGCTGGTTTCGCTTATCCCTGCCTTGTCCATGATTCCCGCGATGGCACTCGGAAAGGTATGGTGCTGGAAGCAGGGCCGGGCCTGACGCCTTTCCGCAGACGGGCAACGGCGTTTTCCCTCTTCCCGCAAAAAAAGCCCGGACAAAAACCGTCCGGGCTTTTTTGTGGGGAATGTCGTTTAGTTCCAGGGCTGCTTGCCGCAAGCCTTCAGATATTCGTTGATGGCATCCTTGCCGCCCACGAAGTCCGCCATTTCAGGCCACACCTTTTCAATGGCGACTTTTTTCCACTGCTCTTCGTCTTCGAGCTGGGAAACCTTGAGCCCTCCGGCCACGAGTTCCCGCTTGGAGGCTTCGGCCTGCTCGACCTGGAACAGCAGGGATTTTTCCTGCGCGTACTTGCCCGCATCGATCAGGATCTGACGGACTTCGGGCGTCAGTTTTTCGAAAACGCGCTCGCTGATCACCAGCGGCTGGAGATGGTAGGTGTAGTGCACCTCGGTCAGGTAGCGCTGGTTGGCTTCGTTGAACTTCATGGCCCGGAAGCCGATGTAGCCGTAACACTGGCCGTCGACGTCGCCGGACTGGAGGGCGTTGAAGGTCATGGACCACGGGATGAGGGACGGGATAGCCCCGAACGCCTTGTAGGTGGCGATCATGACCGCGCTTTGAGGCACGCGGAATTTCAACCCCTTCATATCGCTCAGTTTGGTAATCGGGTGCTTGTCGTTGGAGATGAAGCGGAATCCCGTGTACGTCCACGTCAGGATACGGAACCCGGCTTCGGTGGCGTACTTGTTCAGCAGTTCCGCAGGGGCGCCGTTGGTCCCGGCCACGACCTCGTTCAGGTTGGCGAACAGGTAGGGCAGGGTCAGAAGGCCCAGCTTCTTTTCAAGGGGCACGATGTTGGCGATGCCGCCAAGGGCCATGTCGAGCGTGCCCTTCTGGACCTTGCGGAAACGTTCCCCTTCGTCGTCGCCCGGCGAGCCGCCGTAAATGCAGACAACCTGGATGGCGCCGTTGGTCTTGTCTTCCACATATTTTTTGAACGCATTGCCCACGACGCCCATTTCGGAGCTTTCGGGATCGCCCATGGCGATCGTCAGCGTCGTGTGCGGCGCGGCGGCGGGCGCGGCGGAAGCGGAGGCGGCGCACAGGAAGAACCCCGCCATCAGCAAGGAAACGATGGTTTTGCAGCTCATAGCATTCTCTTCTTTCTGATTGGCTTGTGTGAAGCGAAGGCGGCGGGAGGGCCCCGCCGCCCGGCAGTTATTGCAGCCCGGTACCCATGAGGTTGGGCAGGAAGAGCACGATATCCGGGAACATCACCAGAATGGCGATGACGGCGATGTTGATCGCCACGAGGGGCAGCGCCTTGAGGGATATTTCCTCAAGGGAAACATTGGCGATGCCGGAGGCGATGAACATGTTTTCGCCCAAGGGCGGCGTGGAGAACCCGATGCCGCAGCAGCAGATGAGGATGATGCCGAAATGGATCGGATCAACCCCGTATGCTGTCATAATGGGCAGCAGAACCGGCGTCACCAGCATGATGATGGCAAGGGTTTCCATAAACATGCCGAGGAACAGCAAGAGGATAACCACAAAGAACCACACCAGGTTCACATTGTTGGTGAAGGACAGGATCCAGTTGGCGATTTCCACCGGGATCCGGTACGAGGTGAGCAGGTAGCCGAAAGCCGTTGCCGTGAAGACGAGTACGAGCACGCGGCCCGTCAGCCAGGACGTGGTCTTGAGGGACGCCATGAAACTTTTCAGCGTCAGTTCCTTATGGATGAAGATACCCACGAGGATGGTGTAGAAAATGGCCACGACGGCGGCTTCCGTCGGCGTGAAGATACCGGCGTAGATGCCGCCAAGGATGATCACCGGGGCGAGGATGGACCAGAAGCCGTCGCGCAGGGAGTGGATGAAGGTCTTCATGGACCAGTCCAGCCCTTCCGTTTTGAGGTTCCGGCACAGGAAGAAGTGCATGACGCTGAGGCCGATGGCGATGAGGATGCCCGGGATGATGCCGGCCATGAACATTTTGGAAATGCTCTGCTGGCCGGATACGCCGTAGATGACCATGGGGATGCTCGGCGGGATGATGATGCCGATGCCGCCCGCCGTGGCGGTGGCGGCGGCCGCATAGCCTACGTTATAGCCGCGCTTGGCCATGGCCGGGATCATGAGCATACCCACGGCGGCCGTGGTCGCGGGGCCGGAGCCGGAAATGGCGCCGAAGAAGACGCAGGACAGGGTCGTGGAGATCGCGAGGCCGCCGGGCGTGGGGCCGACGATGTTTTCGGCGACATGCACGAGACGTCTGGACACGCCTGCCGCTTCCATGAGTGAGCCCGCTAGGACGAATGCCGGCAACGCCATGAGCGGGAAGGCCGTCAGCGAGGCGAAGGCACGTTCGATCATCAGGCTGAGGTCAATGTCGAGCACGATGAAGCAGGCCATGGTCGCAACGCCGAGGGCGACCATGATCGGGCTGCCGATAAGGAGCAGCACGAAGAAGATGCCGAACAGCAGAAGGCCGATGTTCGCGGGGGAAAGGGCTTCCATCATTCCTTGTCTCCTTCTGCCATGAGCGTCTTTTGGCTTTCTTTGATGGATTCCTGATCCGGGTCAAGAATCTCTTCTTTCAGGATGTACTTGATGACGTTCACCTGAACGATGCGGATGGCCATCAGCAGGAAGCTCAAGGGGAAGACAAGGTAAACCATGCCCAAATCCCAGTCCAAGGCCGGGGTTGCGTACGGGAACTCCACGAGGTCGAGGACGGCGATATAGCCTTCCCACGCCATGATGAGCGAAAAGCAGAGCCAGATGATGTCCCCGATGAACAGGAACAGGTTGCCCACCCATTTGGGCGCTCTGGAGAACTGGAGCGTCACGCGGTTCAGGGCGCACAGGCGCGTCGCATAACATGCGCCGAACAGGATGAACCAGATAAAGGCGAAACGGGCGATTTCTTCCGTCCACGGCAGCGACATGTTGATCTGCCGCAGGACGATCTGGAGCAGAATGACGACGACAAAGAAAACCAGCAGGAACTGGCACAGATAGCTTTCGAAGTGGTCCAGAAGGGCCAGGACTATTTTTTTCACGTTTGCTATTCCTCCTCCCAAATCCTTAAAAAGCGCGGGACGGCATTCCCCGAACGGGTGCCGGGCCGGAAAAAGGCGGAACCCGCGGCAAGAAGACATTCCGTACAGGAGGAATCCGTGTTCCCCTGCCTCTGACGCCGTTCCGCAAGAACAGACCGACGCCAGCGGCGCTACACGGATTCCTTCCGTACTCAAGAGGGCAGGGTCCGCCCCCGCAGACCCGACCCTATGTCTTCATGACGAATTACTTCCAGGCGTCCTTGCCGCAAGCCTTCAGGTATTCGTTGATGGCGTCCTTGCCGCCCACGAAGTCAGCCATTTCGGGCCACACCTTTTCGATGGCGGCCTTCTTCCACTGATCTTCGTCTTCAAGCTGGGAAACCACGAGGCCGCCGGCAATGAGTTCCTTCTTGGCTGCTTCGGCGTTTTCGAGCTGGAACTTCAGGACGGTGTCCTGAGCGTACTTGCCCGCGTCAACAATGAGCTTCTGCATTTCGGGGGTCATCTTTTTGAACACGCGTTCGCTGATGACCAGAGGCTGCAGCTGATAGGTGTAATGCACCTCTGTGAGATACTTCTGGTTGGCTTCGTTGAACTTCATGGCCTTGAAGCCGATGTAGCCGTAGCACTGCCCGTCCACGACGCCCTGCTGGAGGGCGGTGAAGGTTTCGGCCCAGGAGATGGGGGTCGGGCTGCCGCCGAAGGCCTTATAGGCGGCGATCAGCACGGCGCTCTGGGGCACGCGGAACTTCAGGCCCTGCATGTCGGCCATCTTGGTGATGGGGCGCTTGGCATTGGAGATGTAGCGGAAGTCCGTATAGGTCCACGTAAGGATACGGAATCCTGATTTTGTGGCATAGCTGTTCAACAACTCCGCAGGAGCGCTGTTGGTGCCCGTTACCACTTCGTCGATGTTGGAGAACAGGTAGGGCAGGGTCAGCAGGCCGAGTTTTTTCTCGAAAGGCACGAGGTTGGCTATGCCGGCCATCGCCATGGGCAGCGTGCCTTTCTGCACGTTGCGGAGACATTCGCTTTCGTCGCCGAGAGAGCCGCTGTAGAAGCACTGGATCTCGACGTCACCTTTCGTCTTTTCTTCGATGTATTCCTTAAAGGCATTGCCGACCACGCCCATTTCGGAATCTTCAGGATCACCAGCGGCGATTTTCAATGTCTGGCTCGGGGCAGCGGAGGCATAGCCGGTCGACAAGAGCAGGATCATAAGCAGCAGGGACAGGATCTTTGGGCATTTCATCGAGTTTCTCTTCCTTGATGTAAGGGGTTAGAGGCTTGCGACTCACCGTTGGATCATTTTCTTGATGTATCACCTCCTAGGGGAATCGCCGCAAATAATGGGCGACGGGTTGTTCGTGAACGAAAAAAAAGTTTATTTTTTTGACATATTTCATGTAATTTCAATATGAAATAATATATATGAGTCAAAATTGATATTTTTATATAAATGAAAATAAAAAAATTGAGCATAATTATAT
>OATQ01000517.1_pt1 | contig 15680 bp, 21 predicted proteins | sample 1495061 | NCBI WGS metagenome assembly OATQ01 (sample SAMEA2579979, study PRJEB22360) | human gut metagenome
ACGGCACGAGCCAGGGCGTCGACGTCGGCGTCGCCAGACGAGCCCCCCCCGAGGAGCCCCTGGCGCCCAGCACCTCGTTCACCCGCGTCTGGACCTCCGCGTAGCGGTCGCCCAGCGCGGCCTTGCGCGCCACGCCGTTTCCGAACTAGCCGGCGATCACGCGGCGAGCGAGCTCCGCGACCGTGCCGCCGGGCGCGGCCGGGGTCGTGCCTCCAGAAACAACGCCGCCCGTGATCGCCGCCTTCAGCGCCGCCCACTTGGACGCCGCCACGTAGGGCGCGGGGCAGAGCTTCCCCGTCACGTCGTAGTGGCGGATCACCCCGGATGCGCCGATGCCGTACTTGGCCATGAGCCTCTTGACCAGCCAGCCCAGCTTCTCGACCTCCGTCGCGCTGAAGTCATAGCCGGCAGAGACGACCTCTATGCCGACCGCGCGGCAGTTCATCTGCCAGTCGCCCGCGTGCCAGGCGGTGCCGCCCTCCGCCACGCTCTGGTAGATCTCGGGCGTGATGTCGTCGACGAAGTAGTGCGCGGAGGCGCCCTGGCCCTCGTTCCGCGCGAAGTACGTCGCGTTGTTGCGCGCGGACGCCAGGGTCGCCGTGAAGTGCACCACGATGCGGTCGATCGCGCGGGAGCGCCCGCGCGTCATGTGGTCGCTCCCGCACTGCTTGAAGAGGATGCTATACGCCATCGGGCACCTCCTCGAAGCCGCCGTCCTCGCCCTCGCCGGGCTCCCAGCCGTCCGGCGCGGCCGCCTCGACGCCCTCGCCGCGCCGAGCTCCGCCATCACCGGCGACAGCACGGCCATCACGAGCGCCACCACGACCGCCCGCCACTCGGGCTCCAGCACCGCGCAACCCACGAGCATGTCCACGTTGGCCACGACCACGCCGAGCACGCCCTGAACGATTGTTCTCACCAGGCGCCACGGCCACTCGTTGGATGTCAGGAAAGCCTTCATCATTGCCCCTTCCTCAGGTTGTCGATCTTCGCCTTAACGACGGCGATGTCCTGCTCCAGGGCGTAGGTGCGCTCGACGAGGCAGTTGCGCCTCTCGACCTGCCTCGTCAGGTTGTCGATCTTGACCTCCATGACCGCGCGGCTGCGCGAGTTGGACACGAGCGCCACGGCGAGGGTGAGAACCCCCGTCGCGAGCGCCGCGACGACAGACTCCATGCGCGCCTCCTTCCTCGAGCGGGAACGCCCCGCCCCTCGGGAGAAGTGTCCGATGCGGTCACAAACGCCTATTTCTAGCTGCGGAAATGTTGCGAAGCGTCGCCTTCCGTCGCTTCACAAAGGAGTTCACACTCGAAGTGTGGATACCGTGAATATAAGATTCTGACAATACGTAAAGATTCTTTACACATAGTATAGATGATGACAAGACGTTAAGAAGGAGGAGCAAGATGGGGATGGCGGAGCAGGAAAAGATAAATCGCATGCAGAAGAACCTCTCCGTGATCAGGAACGTCGCGCGGTGGACAACAGAGCGCCTAGGCGAGGAGATTGGGGTCTCAAGGCAGACGATCAACAGCCTAGAGCACAACAAAACAAAGATGACGAAGACGCAGTATCTTGCCCTGAGGGCGGTGTTCAACCATGAGGCTATGATCAGCGAAAACACTGCTCTCGCTCAGGTCATTCAGTCTCTGGTGGACGAACCGGTGGAGGAAGCTCTCTCCGACGAGACGGAAGAATCCAACGGCGCAGAAGACGAGGTGCAGATGGACGCAATGGATGGAATGAGCGTGGCGACGAACGTGCTCGCCGATAGAAAGATGGCAGCGGCAATCGCGGAGGCACTGCCGACGGCAATGGCGGCGGCAATGCCACCGCTGACAAGTCTTGTTGTATTGCCAATCGTGAAGCAAATGATGAAAAGGGGCGGTGAAACATGCGTGAAAGAGATACGGTGGCAGTGGATGGCCGATCCGAGCGTGAAGAAGGCCCAAGAGCAAGAGGGCAAAAGGCACTAGCGTTCGTAAAGAGCCATGGGATAGAAATCGCATTTGGAGTTGGATGTCTGGTGCTGACGGTGGTATGCGTCAAACAGGGGAGAACAATTGAGCTCCAGAGAAAACTACTTGAAAAGAAAGACACACTGCTGAGCGCGAAAGACTGGAGGATTCGCGACTTGACCGAGCTCTGCGCGGAAAAGGACAGGCGCCACCTGGAGCTAGCGTCGGCAGCCCTTAGAGACGGGTGCTCGGAAGGCGGAAGGACGTTGGCCGACTATCGATACCAACTCAGTGGTCAACTCTAAACCAAGAAAAGTAGAGTAGGAAAGGAAAAGACATGGGAAGGCGCAGAAACAACCCCGAGCTGGTAGAAGAGCTGATTGATAATCTGTGGACCCTAGACCACGATGACTGGGACGCGAAGTACGAGTCACTGAGCGGTAGCGACAAGCATAAGGTTGCAGGCGCGGTCAACGATATGGAAAAGGAGTACTTCGCCGACACGACCACGGACGATGACGACTGGTAGGGCGACGGCTAAAGAGGTCGCTTGACCCCGCCCCTCGCGCCGCCCAGCACGGCGGGCTCGTCCCGAGCCCCCTGCGGCGGCGCGCTCCTCGCTCTCGGGAAGGCCGGCGATCTTGCGCCAGCGGCTCATCTGCGTGGACTCGTCGGCTCCGGCAGCGCCCGCGCTTGGCAGGCCCGTCGCGCCGGTCGGCGCCGGGGCGGCGGGTGCCGAGAAGAGCCAGGGCTCCGCGGCCTTGAGCTTCTCGATGTTGTTGTCGTGGTCTGCGAGAAGGGCGCGGGCGGCCTTGACGTTGCGCGCCCCCGCGAGCTGGAGCTCGAAGCCCACGCGCTCCTCCTCGCCGGCGCAGCTCGTCCATCTCCGCGCACAGCTTCTCGGCGCCCTCGGCGGTCTTCGCGGCCTCCGCGATCTCGCTCTCGAGCTCGGCGATGCGAGCGTCGCGCTCGGCGAGCGCCGCCTCGTAGTCCTTGTGCGCCTGAGCGACGACGTCGCCGCCGTCATCTGCGTCGCCTGCTGCTGCGCCGCCTGGTCGCCCCGCGCCTGCGGCTCACCCGCGACCTGCGCCTGCGTGGCCGCGCCATCGTTCCCGTCACCCATGAGAGGACCCGCCTTTCTCCTCGGGCGGGCAAAGAAGATGCCCGCATCGTTTCCGATACGGGCATCTTCGAGGCTTGTCACGAACAGATGTATGACCAAGGCGAGGACATTTAAACCGATCCTATTATTCCCTTGGGAACTGATACTTCTCTTCGCCGTTTGATATGGAAATGGAGTGATTAGAGGCCTGTAGAGTTATAGAGCCTGGGGTACCATGAACTCCTCCTCTGGCAGCATTAATCGGAGGTTCGATGTACTTTTCAATAAACGTTGCCATTCCATGCTCGGCGTTATTCTTTAATAAAGCCCAGGCATCATCACCTACCGCACTTTCTCCGCCAGCCTCTGCATATGCTGCGCACAATTCCTCAAGCCTATTTGACGGAGTCGGATCGAATACTATCAACACTGGTGTAAATCCGGCAGCAGCTGCCTCTCGTGGGAAGGAAAGCTCCTCGCCAAAACGGCCCTGTCCACTTGCAGCGATTGTCATACGCATTTTCAGTTCATAGACCCTGCCCGTATCCTTAACATAGCAGTCTATCTGCCTGCCTTGAGATGTCGGCTCGCCTTCAGCGTTCAATCTATGGACAACAGAGTTGCTCGAACCCATCGACTCTCCTCCGAGACATGAGGCGATGATGGGTTCGAACAGGTAGCCAGTTTCCTGTGCGCTTCTGTTGTCGAGATCAAAGCACAGCTTTCTCCAAGACATCCAAGAAAACAGGAGGCGAGATTCACAACGACCGTATTCCAACAAGCAACGCGGTCCAATTTGATCGGGAGCCGGAAACGGCTGACGGGATAGGATCCGATAATACTTCGCGCGACGCCTATAGAGTGTGGCTAGGTTCGAGAGGTAGTGATATTCCGGAGACGTGAGGTCGGTGACCCCGGCTTCCCGGAGAATATCTAGGGCAATCGCCTCACTTCTCGAATCAAGCTGGGCAATATCATCAACAGTGATGTCGAAAAACGGTTTCTTTGCCACATGGTAAAGATCCTGGCCAAGCCATCGAGGAACATCGCCTTCGTGCAAATCAAGATGCGTCATAGCAGCTAATAGAGCGACTTCCTGAGGGGTAATCTCTACTAGAGTATCTCCTTGGCCATGCCGAGAAAAATGTCTGTAGAACTCACGCTCAGATCCAGTTAGCTTCATCCTTATCTCTCCTAAAACAAAGTTGCCTGATTAATCGGGCAAAGGGTCTCTAGGTGTCGTTCCGTTCGCGCTAGCGCTGGGCTCTTGGCTCCAGCTTTCGTAAGCTCATACGAAATAAGACCGCTCTCGACTTCGCCGGCACTTCCGTCATCTGCATCCAGGATTGCCTCGGCGAGCAATTGGGCGAAAACGGGGGGAACGGCATTTCCAATTTGAAGAATGCGCTTACTCCGATTGCCGCAAAACGTATAGTCGTCGGGGAATGTTTGCACTCGCGCACACTCTCGTATCGTGAGCATCCGGTCACGCTCTGGATGAACGAATTCGCCGGGCGCCGCACTGGTAATCGTCAGGCAGGGTTCATCGTAGACAAGTCGTTTTAGGCCGGACGGAGCACCGCCTCTCTTCTCGGAGGGCGTGCCATCCATTACGCGACGATGTGCCCTCCGCTTAAATGAGTCATGCTGCAGGTCTTCAGGCAAGTCCTTCATGGACTGGCCCTGCTTTAGAGCGTGAATGCGCCGCAGTTTTATTCCGGTTTCAACTTTTGGCTCCTGGTCAAGAGAGGCATCGCTTACATCCTCAAGATCACCGATTGCATCTCGAAGCGTAACCGACGAAGAGCGATAAATCTGTCCCGTTGCCGGGGTTGTGGGCGTAGGGTAGTTGAAACGCTTTCCCTCGCGATTTCCTACAAGGATTACGCGCTTTCGACGTTGGGGCACCGAATACTCCTGCATGTATACCTTCTTGATATAAACGGAGTATCCAAGCTCAGCCATCCGCTTCACTGCCTCGAATATGTACTCGCCTTTCGCGGTTGTAAGGATGCCCTCAACATTTTCCATCACGAACCATCGCGGCCGAAAAAAGCGTAAAGCATCAGCATAGTTTCTAACGAGCTTGTTCCTCGGATCATCCCAGAACCTCGATCCCGCTGAAGTAAAGCCTTGACAGGGAGGTCCACCGATAATGATGTCTGGAGTTCCAATCACATCCGACAGTTCAAGAGAAAGCTGCTGAAAATCGCACGTTGCGAGATCCAGAACATGGGCACCGCCCAGATTTCTATTGTACGTGTCAACCATAGTTGGTTGATTGTCATAAGCGGCAACAATATCAAAGCCCGCGCGAAGGAATCCGAGGTCCATTCCGCCGGCACCAGAGAACAAGCTAATTGCCTTAATTGGCGCATCTGTCATTTTCATTCACGTCCTGCGAGCTCGGTCAGTTTATCGGACGTGATTTTATCATCGCTAAAGCACCCCCAAATCTGTAATGGAGAATCGTCTGCATCAAAACAGTATGCAGGTCCCATTCCGACCAACAATGCCGAATATGTTGTAGCTACTATTTTATTCAATTAGCGATAAAACACGAGCTCCTACAACTGGGCCTCTATCGACTGGCAATCACCAACTTGCCGAACGGAATCGTGTCGTTAAAGTCGCCACGTAGTAGCGAGCTCTCGGTCGTAGCTCCTCGGCTGTTTCACGCGCTCAAGTCTTTCGACTTGAACTCGCGCCGGGTGCGTCGCCGCTGTTCCGCTCACGATGCAGCATCCTTGCGGCAGCACGGGAATCATGCTCATGGACGCGCCGTCGATGAACGACACCGACTTCGCAATGGCCTTTAGGTCCTCGTCGTTTACGAGCCTGTGAATGAAGTAGTTGTGCATCTGCGAGAGAATCGTCGGCGATATGTCGGCGGGGCGCTGGCTGCACACCGTGAGATACATGCCGAACTTGCGGCCCTCCTTGACAATCTCCTCGAAGGTCTCCAGCCGATAGTCTCTCCAGCTCTCGCTCTCGCGCTGTGAGGAGTAGGAAAGGATGTTGTGCGCCTCATCAATGATAAGATGAACGCTCGATTCGAGATCGCTCTGCCCCCGTTTCTTCTGTTCCTCGTACAGGTATTTTGCTATGACAAGAGGGATGACTCGTTTCTGGTCCTGATTGACCTTGAGGAGCGAGAAGACGACGACCGGGTTTTCTATTTCTTCGATCATGCCGTTCCCGCGAACCTCGAATAGCCTCCTAGATTCTTGGAGCTCTGATGAGTAACGACCAATCCAAGAGGAGATGTGCTCTCGGGTGATGCTTCCCCGACGCCACTGTTCCAGATAACGATAGTAAGCAAGGAAGGCGAGTAGCCTTGGCACATCGTTTGCCAGCGATGTAAAATCTAGCCGCAAAGCGAGACAGTCTTCAAAGACTATAGGAACGTCTGTAGGGCTATTCAGATAGCCGTCGCTATCACCTTTATTTGTGTTGTGAACAACCGCGCCCCGGTCGCGTGTCTCCAAGCAGTCGAGTGCGGCGGTGGAGTTTTCGAGCGCATCTCGATATGAAGATGAAGGAATCGCGAATGCCACCAGCCGTGCGAGGTCTGACCTCTGCTCTCCGAACGAAGGGGCGTTCCCACAGTAACCAGCGAGAAGATTCTCGAGCATCTTCTTAAGGTATACGCCCGGGAGATTCTTCGCTCGGACTCGTTTTGCAGCGCTTATGCAGCGTGAGAGAAAGGGTTTCTGCGTTTTGTCCGTTGCGCGCGTGAGGATTGACCAGATGTCCACGTCAGAGTAGAAATCCTCTGGGACGGGAACCTTATCGCCAGCTGTTCGTGTATTGAGCTCAAACACGCTCTTCGAATCAGTCAGGATTCCGTCGTCAACATACTCACCGTTGAAGTCGATGAATACGAACTTGCTCTTGACGTTATCCGGCCCGACTCCATGATCAATTCCCTCGAAGCAGTCGCTATATACCTTGCATAGCGTATTCGACTTGCCCGAACCGGTGTTGCCGAAGACCCCGATGTGACTGGCGAACAGCGCGTTTGCGGGGAGGTATACGGAGGTGCCGTCGTGTCCCGCGAGGGTGCCCACGCGAAAGATGGGCTCGTCGGGTAATGTCGGCGAGTTAATCGATCCGAGTTCGTCAGCCGTGAGGAGATATGCTTTCGACTTGACGAGTGGAAGCGTTGAGATTCCCCTGTCGAATCTATCTTTGGACATGACTCCGAACACGGACACGTCCACGAATCGCTCTATCGTTTGCCCAGGAGCGACCCTGGAATCAGCGGTTTCACGAATGACGCGGCTCTCCTGCTGGTAGTCGCCCTCGATGATGCCAATGACGTTGTCGTACCCACAGGGGATCTTAATGTACCCCCCGACAGAAACGCCTCTCACCACCTCACCACGGAAGAAGGTATGGGCCTCGTTGGCATCGGCGTAGATGCGCACCTTCAGGCGCGCGCCGTGAACCTCGGAGACCTCGCCAACGAGGAGGCTGTCATCTGCTACTCCGAAAGACACGAAAGCCCCCTCGCAAAAACATCCAGTCCGAGCTTCAATCCGTCCTCGGGAACGAGGAGGATAACGTTGTCACAATCCACGAAATGATCCTCGTAGCTGCCGGCGTCATCGGCTTTATAGCACGAGATGAAGATGAGAAGCTTCGGGTTCGACCTCGCGGCCCTCACGGTGAGCTCACGTATGTGCTCGTCGGCAAAAGAGAAGCCGAAGACGAGGAGGAGGGCGTTGTTGCGATCGAGTTCGTTGGCGTAAATCCGGAGCAGGTCGTAGTAGTAGCGCTCGAGCACCGTCTCCCCGAACTTCTTCTTTGTCGGGTTCACGATGCAGAGCGTCGAGTCATATTGCTCTTCGAAGCGAGCTAGGAGTGTCTTCTCCTCTTCGCTAAGCCATAGAGCTTGACCCTCAAGATTACCGAGGGAACTGTCATCGCAATCGTTCTTGACGAGGCCTCTGACGTCATCGAGGACGGACAAGGTTCTTATGTCCTCGCACCCGGAGAGGCATGCTTGGAGCGTGCCACCAGGGTTCGAGTACATTACACTCTCGCCGTCTCTCCTCCATGTCAGAGAGCCGTGCGGCTTTATGACGTTCGTGGTAGCGACCTGGGCCTTATACTCCATGAAGAGTGACTGCTCGTATTGGAGCCTGCTATAGGCGGAGGAGTCGAACTTGGGGTGTTCCCTGCCAACGAAACCGTCGTTGTAGGATGCTGAGTGCCCGTCAAGAGCCCTCTCGATGAGCGGGTCATAGTTTGTCGTAAACAGGTTGATACGTTTGGGAATCGTCGTGGTTCCGCGGTCTCGAACAAGACCGAGCAAAGAGCGAAGCGCGCTGGCTTGGTCAGGGGTAGGGACTTTCGTTTCGAGAGGGAGCATGACCGAGCGGAAGTACTCTGCCTTCAGGAGACGCAGGGCGGATTCCCAAACATCATTGGTAGAACTCTCGAGCTTCTTCTCTTCCACTGCGCGAAACCATGATTCACGGCCCTCGAGAGTCGGGACAACGCCAGCTGAGAATCCCGATCCAAGCAAAACGTTGATGTGACCACAGGACAGAGCGTTCCGAAGAAACTTCGAATTGTCGTCAGACGGCAATCCGTCGGAGTCGAGAAACTGGCCGTTTCGTCCGAGAGTGAATCGCCTCAGCTTGAAGGGCTCCATACCCATTTACCGCAACCTTTCGAGAGGGCATAAGAAACAAACGGTGTGCCGCGCGAGCGAATATCGCATCAGATTCAGGTGACGCTATGTAGCATTTTACCACCTGAGCCTGCGGTCAAAATGACCTGGCGGAACTTGATGGGTGTAATGCCGACCAGGAAAGAGGACAAGGTCATGAGGCTCACGATTGACGGCCACGAGGTCGAGTCCCCGTCCGTCGCGCTCACGGACGCAGAGGGAAAGACGTCAGAGCATGCAATCGCAGCAAGCGCGCTCGCCGGCGAGAAGTGAACGCGCTTCATTTTTGTCTCTCAAAATCTAATTTTCACGATTTGCATTTTCATCCCGTTGTCACCGACCCTTGCGAGAAACCGGAAAAAGCCGCTGACAGAAGGGTCCCTTAAATCGTTGTAGCCCAGCATATAGCCGCGACTTGTGACCTGCAGACTGCTGTCCCACGTGCCGATTTCCTTGGCGGCATCCGAAACCGCAAAATATGCCCCCACATCCTTGATTTTTGCAGTCTTAAGCCATTTTTTTGCGATCATCTTCACTGCCGTCCGATTGGCAGCATCAAAGACCAGCACACCGCCGGGGAAAGCGTCCGCCATCCCCTGCACCAGTTCCCGGACCTGCTGGGTCAGGAAGTAATAGAACACCCCGGAGGCGAAGAACACCGCCCCGCCGGAGGCATCGATTTTGCCAAACCATGCGGTGTCTTTCAGGTCGCAGGGGATATTTTGTTCCCGATCCCCGGCGGGCAGTAGCTGCTGCCGCAAGGCGATTACATCCGGGAAGTCCAGATTGTAAATCTTGCATCTACCGTTGTCGCAGGTTCTGCCGGTGTTGTCCAGCCCACAGCCCAGATTGACCACCGCCGCATTGGGGTGGCCTTTCAGGTAATCCCGCACCTCGAAAGCAAGATCACTCTGCCGCATGGCCACCTCCAGCGCACCAAAGCGCTGCATCAGACTGCGGGAGTTTTTCTCTGCCTCTGAAAAGTCGTAGTCGATCTGGTCGAGCAGACGAACCGCTGTTTCATCCCTGTAAAGGTTCGGGTACAGCTCCGTACACAGCTTTCGGGAATACAGCGGGAGGATCAGCGTCTCCTGCACGGTGTTTTTCTCAATTTTACATTTCATAGGTTCCCTCCTCAGTGAATAAAAACTGTCATAATTGCCGCCAGCACAGCCGCTATAACCGTCATGCCTATCGCCATGTGCGGGATGGATGCAAAAATGCCCGTGCTTGATGTCCTTACTTCCGCGCCGTGACGCAGAGCCACTATTTCTTTTTGCGTATCTGCACCTCGTGAAAACCCGCCTGCTCCAGACACGCCTGTAATTCAATGCCCTTGTAGATGGTCATGCCGCCGATGGTCTGCGTCCACCTCTCGTCCTTGTCCGTATCGCCATTGCTCTCGTTGCAGATAAGAATTGTCCCGCCTGGCTTCAGCGTCCGCCAGACCCCACGGAAGCATCGGCGCAAATCAGGCCAGAAATAGACGGTCTCAAAGGCCGTGACAGCATCGAAGCAGCTATCCTCAAACGCCATATCCGCCACGCTGCCTTGCAGAACGGCGCAACGCCCCTCCTGAATCGCAATTCGGTTGAGCTTTCTAGTCTTCTCCACGCTGACGGGCGAATAGTCGATGCCCTTGACGACGCCATGCGGGCATTTTTTCAGCAGCCGTTTTATGTTCGCCCCGCCGCCGCAGCCGCAATCCAGCACCTTGGCATTTGGTGCAAGTCGTAGAAATCGAAGTCCTCACCGCGCCACAGGGCTGTGGCCCAGATTCATCATGGCAACCATAAGTTTTCCGCTGAGGCCCACGGGCTTGCGGGCGTTTTCAAAGAACGACATCTGGCCCCTCCGATTTCGTGCATTCCGCATAGGTCAACGGGAACGAGGCCTTTAGCACCGCGCTTTTCTGCACCGCCCAGCCGTTTTGACGCAGGAAACGTAGGTATTCCTCGCTTGTCCACCTGCTGTGGAGGGGGAATCCCGCCATACTCATGAAAAAGGCTTTTGCCTTGCCGGAAACCGAGCTCCCCGCGTGGGTGAAGGTTGGCGCGATGAGCACGCCGTCGTCCTTCAGCACCCGCCTGATTTCTTGCAGGGCCTTTTCCGGATGCGGCACTATGTGAAGCGCGTTGGACGCGATCACCACATCAAAGGACTTCTGTGCATAGGGCAGGCGGAACATATCTTGTACGGAAAAGTGCAGCTTTGCGGATTGATTGTCACGCTTTGCTTCAAGGATCATCTTTGCAGAAGCGTCCGTAGCCTCGATGTGCGCCGCCGCATTTACGATGCTCTTTGCGATAAGCCCCGTGCCGGTGGCAACCTCCAGTACGGTTTTTGCTTTCACCACCGGCCTGATCAGCTCATACATCTTCCCATACGCCGCCCGGTCCTTTCGCATGAATCGGTCGTACCGACCGGCATTCTTGTCCCAGAAGCCCTTGCGTTCGTGCATTGCTATCGCCCCCAAATAGTTAGAGACATCTAACTATAACACACGAATCATGCAGTAAGTCTTTGTGTCCGTTCATGAGAGGCTCGGAGTGAAACGGAATGTTGGGGAGATCGCCCCTGGCAAGCTTGGCCTCATAGTCCGTGACCGCCTCGGCGATGCTGTCTTCCTGGTCGTGAAAGACGAGTGTGAGCAGGTAGTAGCGAGCCTTGTCGCCGCGGCCCGCTCTCGTCGACGAAGATGCTGAGCTCCTAGGCCAATGGGGACTCCTAATGGAATGGATAAAAAAATAGCCGGGGGACTCCCCCGGCACTTGGAGGTAGCTCAATGGGCCACCAGTAACCTTATAGCATACTCTAACGGTAAGTGCAGGGGGGGCGAGCCGGTACATGGCGTCGCGGCTGATGCACAGCATCGCGCACGCCTCGTCGGCGCCGAATATCGCGTTGGTCGATGCGATGAGCCTCACCGGGCTCCTGCTAATGCTCTTGGTCATGGTCGTCCTCGAGCTCCTTTCGTCTCGAGGCTCCCTCGCGTGCCCGGCCGCGGGCGGCTCCCGGGGCGGTCGCCGCCGTCATTTTCTCCCGCTCCTCGACCCGATGTAGGCGTCCACTGACGCCCTCGACACCAGGAGCTTCCTGCCGAGCCTGTACGAGTCGATCTCTCCCGACCAGATGAGGTCGTACGCCTTGTTTCTGCTCGCCCTCATGTACTCCCGCATCTCGATCACCGTCATCCATTCGCCGCGATCTTGGTTGCCCTCGGGCGCGGCGCATTCGGCTGTGCGTGCCATGGTTCCTCCAATCTTCCCGTGCGGCACCGCGCGAGGACACCGCACGACACCGTGTGCCTTTTCGTCTGCGCGACGATTGAACCGCCTGATGGCGCTTGGCGCGCATGGCGGGAGCGGAGATGGGTCGAGGTGGGTCGAGCTGGTCGGGTCTTCACGAAACGGCCATGAGCCGCATGGCTTAGCTGCGAGCTAAGTCCCCGAAAAGCAAAAGGCGCCCATGCGGGCGCCTGCCTAGTAGCTGGAGTTGTTCGGTTGTGGTTGGAATGCTTCTCTTCCGCGGTGCTGTCGTCCGGGGTCCGGCATCTGTCGTTCGCCTCTTCTGTCGTGTTTGATGTTGCGTGTTCTGCGAGCGACCTTGCACAGGTTTTTCAGCCCGTTGCCCCAGGTGCACCCGGGTAAATGGTACCCACCCGCCGGGACAAGGACATTGCGGGAGGGCCGTCTGGGCAAGCTAGGATGGATGAGCGGCGGGGTTCTAAATGCAATAATTCGAGCTAGAGGGCCTTGTACTCTCTTTTGTAAAACGCGAGGGTGCAATAAACTCGACGATCCCCCTGAACCTTTTCTGAACGAATCAGCTCTTAGGCGGTATGACGCGACACGCATCGGTAGTGCTCGGACTGGGTTAGTCATCGAGTGGGTATAGAACATACGTTCTGTATAACGTTATAGCACCAGGTGGCAGGCGTAGTTTCAATCGAAGCTACGCCTGCTGCTATATATGGGTTGATGGCGGGATCCGCGCTTCGAATGCTTCTGCTTGCGCTTCAGCTTTCGCTGCTCGAAGCGCGCCTCCGCCTCATCCGCGCGACGCTGGCTTCTTGCTTGAGCCGATTCCCGCTTCATCGTCTCCCGCTGACTCGCGAGCGCCTGCTGCGCCTTGGTGCTCATCGCCGGCTGCTTGAGGGCTTTCGCCGCCTCGCGGGCGCGTCGCTTGGGGTTCTTCGCGGGCTTGCTCGCCTCGGTCGAATCGTGACCGAAGAACGAGAGCTTCGCCCATTTGTTGACAACGAATCGCAGGATCTCCTCATTGGACGGCTCCGCGCCGAAGACGATGCGGGCGGCGCCGTATCTGCCGTCCTCGACATGCTCCGCCAGCCCGACCCAGAATTGGCCGTCGTGATATACGGTCAGGGTGGACGACACGCTGATCTGCATGGCTGCTTCCTCCTTTATGTAGATGACCATGCAGAGAAGGGACAACCAAGGAGGCAGGTTACTGATGCGGACTCCCGCACGCCCACGACTACCCGACGGGGACTGTGTTTTCATCTCTGGTGCCCGCATTGTAGCACGCGCGGATTCACGATGTTGATTGCCGGCGCCTAGACGGAGATGAAGGCGGTTCGATCTAGGTCAAGCCGGTCGCTCGTTCATGAAGCGGCCGATTCCCTGAAAATAAAAGGCGCCCACGAGGACACCTACAGGCTATCTTCGAACTACTTGGTTTGGGGCAGACGGAGGAAAAAATAGGGCAGAGTCGCTCTCACGATCCCGCCCCGCAAACCCGAGGGTTTCTAACTGGCTCCATTATTCCGGGCTTCTCAGTTCTGTCATTGACCCAGGTATCACCCGTCTCCTATAGCGAGTGAATATAAAAATAGGGCAGAGTCGCTTGCGCAAGTCCGCCCCTAAAACCGTGAAGGTTTTGCTATCTGCAGGCTATTCTACCAACCCGAGCGATTCTGTCAACCTGCGAAGGAACTCGAGCGCGGAGCGAGCTGCGGCGTCGGGCCCCTTGTCGGGCAGCGCCTCGGTTTCGCCGTCGGCCCTGGCGAACATCTCGGCGAGCTCGGATGCGGCGCGCGAGTGCGAGGAGCCCTCGGGTACCAAGCCGGAGTGCGCCACGAGCACGGTCGCGACCTCCTGCATGGCCGTATTCCCCATCCACTTCCTCCTGGTCGCCTTGGGAATTCCCACGGCGGCGACCCTTCGGGAGACGCCGCTGGACGCCGAGCCCCGGGCGGCGCCCCTCTCGGCGAAGCAGTTGATCAGGCACGAGCCGTGCGCGGCGCAGTTGCGGACGGACTTCACGCGTTTGAGGTCGTAGTGGGAGGCCTCGAGGCGCCTGTCGCCCCATCGCCTGGCGCAGAAGCGCACGAAGTCGATGAGGGTGCCGAACGAGGTGAGCTCAAGGAAGGCCCAGGCAGGCATGTCGCCGGAGTACTTCGCGTAGAGGCTCGAGCTGTAGGGGCTGCGGCCGCTCATCTTGAGCTCGCGCAGGCGGTACTCCCTGTTTGCAGTGGTAAGCGATGCCATGTAGTCGGCCACGATGGCGTAGCCGTCCTCTCCACGGTCCTCCATCTCGCGAAGCAGTGTCACCTTCTGGAAATGCTCGATGTCGAGCGTCATGCCGAGCAGGGCGTGGCGCAGCTCCTGGTCGAGCGCCGCGAGCAGGCGCAGCTGGCCGAAGTCGAGGTCTACGTAGCGGCCGTCGCGCGGGCCTCCCTCGTATTTCGAGAAGAGTTTGCGGTAGGATGCGAGCTTGAAGAAGTTGCACTTGTCGCGCAGGTAGTCCGCGGCCTCTTCCTCGGAACACAGTTCGAAGGCTACGCCCTTCTGCTTGAGATGCTCTATCTGCTGCTCGATCGTGAGGATCGGCTTCCTATCGTGGGGTTCGGCCATGCTCGGTCTCCTGTCATTGATTTGAGAATCCTATTCTACCAGCATGTTTGCCCTGAATCCTGAAGGCCCGTTCGCCAACTCATAAGCAAGCCACCTGAGACTACTCACTTTGTTCACGAATGGCGAAGACCTGCGACCTGGGGTTTTGCAAATGGCGCGCAAGCCACCCGCGTTAATTCACTTGCGATTGCAGCTGGCGGCTTGCGGGCAAAAGGGCGGTTGAGTTTCAAAACGGGCGTTTTCGGCGCCATCGAGCCTCCAAAGGCGACCCGCCGCGCACTTTGGGACAAAAACAAAAACTCAAAGCCCTGAGTTTGAAAAAAGTTTTTGAGGTTGTCCCAGCTTTTGTCCCCGAAGCCGACGAAACGCGACATCGCGTCATTCGGCGGCACGCGTTCCGTGTCGATGCCGAAAACTGGGTGTAACTGGAGTGACGGGACGGCAGAACCGACGCCATCGAGTGGGAATAATTCGCCCCTCAAAACGGTTCGCTACGCTCCTGAGCAAAAAGTAACAAAATAGCAGTTCAACGAAGGGTTTTTGTCCAAGTCGGGCAGAACCCTTCGTCACACTGGGAAACGCTCCGTTCGGGTTTATTCGTACCGGAATTCGTACCGCCCTGAGGGCCCTGGAGCCCCAGGGGAGGAGAAAAGGAGCGCAAGCATGACCGACTGGAAGGCACTCGAGGACGCCGAGGACCACGCCTACTTCATGGCGGATCTCATGGACATCTCGCCCGAGAGCTTCACCCTCGAGGAGAAAAAGCAGATCCTGCGCGACATGATCGAGAGCTCCACCGCCATCGAGAACGCGATGCGCGACGAGTTCGCGGGCTCGACGAGGTCACCCAGACCCGCCTGATAGACGACCTCGCGGCGGACAGGCCCGAGGAGCCGGGAATGGTGGTACGAGGTGCTCGTGGACGGCCCCAGGCACCGCGACTTCCCGACGCTTACCGACGGCCCGCGCCGGAGGCGGTAGCGACGGTGGCCCCCGTCCCGACAAAGGGGCGAGGGCCTCTCCTTGTGTAGACCTTCGTGAAGCGACGGAACGCTACGGATCGA
>OATQ01000528.1_pt1 | contig 15261 bp, 6 predicted proteins | sample 1495061 | NCBI WGS metagenome assembly OATQ01 (sample SAMEA2579979, study PRJEB22360) | human gut metagenome
CAGATATGTACCCCCCATTTTGTGCTTATCCAGCCGCCCGCCAATCAAAATTCCCCAGTGTTTGTTTTTCCATTCGTTCTGTAGAAAAGCACTGTAAACCTTGACCGTCTGGTCCGTATGGCGGTCGTATCCCCACATATTATCTTTCAGCCGGTCACGGTTATATTCAAGTCCCACCGTCAGGTCGGAAGGCATAAAAAGACATTTGTCGAATGTGTGCACATATTGCGCACCGCCCATAGCGGTGAGGTCGGTCGTCTTTCCGTATGCTTTCAGAGGATCGTTGCCGGGACCATAATAACTGTCACGATCCGTATTGGCTGCCGAGGCAAAAACACTTAAACGATTCTTTTCATTCGGTGAGAAATAATCGTATTTCAGACTTCCGCCATCTATGGAGTGTTGTAACTGTTCGGCAATATGTGCTTCGTGAGGAGGACGGTCCAGCATATCTCCACCACGACGGAATTCCTGCATATGATGGTATTCAAACGTCAGTTTGGAGTAAGTACTCGTTTTCAAATAAGAACGGAAACCGACCGTCTGATTCTTCAGTTTCGGAAGTTCCGTAAATCCGTCTCCGTCATAATCATATCCCGACCGGTGACGGTTCTGCCCGAAGATATACAATCCGGCACGATGATCATCCGTTACAAGGGAAGCATTCAGCGAGGTGTTGTTATCGAATGCGGAACTGCCACCGATGGAAGTGATCGTATGCGATAACTGACCGGAATTTCGCAGAGGCTCCTTCGTGATGATATTGATCGTTCCCGCAATGGCCGAAGAGCCGAACAATGCCGATCCACCCCCGCGCATGACTTCTACACGTTCAATCATGCTGGCAGGAATCTGCTCCAGCCCGTATACCCCGGAAAGGGCACTGAACACGGGACGGGAGTCGATGAGTATCTGTGTATAGGGGCCGTCCAGCCCATTGATCCGGACTTGCTGAAACCCACAATTCTGACAGTTAGTCTCTACACGGACACCAGGCTGAAAATTCAAGCCCTGTGATAATGTAGAAGAATTAGTGGTTTCAAACAGTTTCAAATCTACTACATTGACCAGAGTCGGTGCCAGACGTCGGGTCGTTTCACTACGGTTGGCAGAGACGACTACTCCGTCCAGAGCAATCGCATCTTCTTCCAGTTCAAAGTTCTCTTCCAGCGTTTTACCTTTTTTCAAGGTCACACTACGGGTAACCGTCTTATACCCTACCGAGCTGACTTCCATCATAAAGTTTCCTTCCGGCAGATTCTTCAGGAAGTAGTGTCCGGTAGCGTCGGTGACGGTTCCTATAGTGGTTCCCTTTAATGCTATGGTAATATAAGGCAGATGCTCACTTGTCTTTTTATCCAATACATGACCAATTATATTCGCATCAGATTTTTTCAATTCCGGATACTCCGGATGTTCAGCCAATGCAGGCAACAAGGCACAACATAGGCTGACCAGGACTAAAAGATATTTTTTCATTGTCGTTAGTCTTTTAATGTTTTAAATCAAAAATAATAAGGATGGGAAGCAACAGCAGTTTCCAAAGAAGACCTGCCTGCTTCTACGTGATGCAGACTAAACGACAGGAGGCGCTCTGAGAGAAATGGCGCCCGGACAGGGACGACAATACCGCATACGCTGCGGAGAGGCGAGAAAAATACATAAAAGAGACAGGACAGAAGTCACAAACAAAGGTGTCAAACCATTATCTGTCACCAATGTATGGTCCAATATGTGAATCAGCTGAAACTCTACTGTCGTATGGCTATGTTCGCCACCTTTCTTAAAGGGATGTGAATGAACAATCGTAACCCCGTTTACCACATGGGAGTGAGTAAACAAAGTAATCCCTGCCATGTACGAAATAAACAGTACAGGCAAAAACCACTTCATTATATTCAGGTATATTTGTTTCATTCGTCAGTTTTTGTGCAGCGAAGATAAGGTTTATCTTCTGCGGCAAAGATAGGGATTGTCCGGTTCCGAAACAATCCCCATTTATAAGGATTTATAAGCTAAAAAGATTATTAAACCATTATTAATAGCTAATTTTCACTCCAGCAAAGAAACTTCTCGGCAGTGAAGGGCCATAAATATAGCCCGAATCACGGTCGGCTCCCTTATCAAAGTCATTCTGATAAGCATTGAAGATATTCTGTATTCCGGCATTCACCTGCAAGTTCATCGACTTATAGAGTTTGAAGTCGTATGCCGCCTTCAGAGCGATATCGAAGAAGTCTTCCGTATTGACCGTAATCGGTTTGTCGAGGAATCCGGGAACAGGTTCGTGAGGTATCAGCATCGAACCCGTATAGGTACCGGAAAGGGCGATAGACAACGGTTTGACCGGAGTATAAGTAGCTGTAAAATAGCCGTAAGTATTCGGGGTACGCATCATCTTCTTTACTGCCGGAGCTTCTTTGTTCCACACGTGCGGTTCGCTGTAATGGCTCTGCTGCAAAGTAGCCCCAGCCTGGATCTGGAATTTATTCAGATAAGCCATCTTTCCTTCCAGTGTCAGTCCCATCACACGTGCTCCGGGAGCATTATAGCGTGTACGTGTCAGAATTCCGTCTTTTACTTCGCCATCAGTCAATGCAAAGACATCCGACAATTTAGTATAGAACCCTTCCACCAAAAAGTTAATCTGGAATGCACCGAAACGGTGGTAAATATCTGCTGAAGCACTTAAGCTCTGTGATCTTTCCTCTTTCAGATCCTTTGCAAGCTCAACCATTGCCACATTTCCACCTACGTTCTCCACATGCAAATCTTCATCAAAAGCCTGCGGTGCACGGAAACCGGAAGAATAGCTCAAACGCAGGTTAATATTTTGGGTAGGATTGAAACGCAGGTTAGCACGCGGGCTGAATATAATATGATCAATCAGGTTATGCTTATCCAGACGACCGCCAAGCAAGAATCCCCAATGATCGTTCTTCCATTCATTTTGCAGGAAAGCGCTACCGATATTTACTTTTTGATCTACCGTGCGGTGATATCCCCACATATTGTCTTCCAGCTTATCCTGGTTGAATTCGATTCCGGCAGTCAGGTCCGAAGGCATAAAAATACATTTTCCGAAGCTGTAGACATATTGTGATCCTGCCATCCAGTTCAGGTCGGTAGTGTTTCCGTAAGCATTCAGATCCTGCCCGCCACCATAATAGCTGTCACGATTGATGTGTTGTGCGGATGCAAACACATTAAAACGGTGCTTCTCGTTTGGTGAGAAATAGTCATATTTCAATCCACCGCCATTGATGGAATGTTCTGTCTGTTCGGCCACATTCGCTTCATGAGGCGGACGGTTCAGTAAGTCTCCTCCCCTGCGGAATTCTTCCATATGATGATATTCGAAAGTCAGTTTTGAATAAGTAGTCGTTTTCAGGAAGGAACGGAAACCGATTGTCTGGCCATGTATTTTCGGTATTTCAGAATATCCGTCTCCATCATGGTCGTATGCCGAACGGTGGCGGTTCTGACCAAAGATATATAAACCGGCACGCTGATCGTCCGTTACAAGAGAGGCATTCAAAGCAGTATTATTATCGAAAGCGTCTCCATCTCCAATACCGGTAATGGTATGAGACAACATTCCTGAATTGCGAATCGGCTCTTTAGTAATAATATTGATTGTACCGGCAATGGCAGACGACCCGAACAAAGCTGAACCGCCTCCACGCATTACTTCCACACGCTCTATCATGCTGGCAGGAATCTGCTCAATGCCATATACACCCGAAAGTGCACTGAAAATCGGACGGGAATCAAGCAAGATTTGTGTATAAGGACCATCCAAACCGTTAATACGTACTTGCTGGAAACCACAATTCTGACAGTTGGATTCTACGCGTACTCCCGGCTGAAAGCTCAATCCCTGTGCCAGAGTAGTGGAGTTGGTCGTTTCAAACATTTTCATATCGACTACATTCACCAAAGTAGGCGCTAAACGACGGGTGGTCTCGTTACGATTGGCGGAAACAACTACGCCGTCCAAGGCAACCGCATCTTCTTCTATTTCAAAATCTTCTTCCAGCGTACGGCCTTTCTTCAGTGTTACATTGCGTCTTACGGTTTTATAACCTACTGAGCTGACTTCAAGCACGAAGTTACCTTCGGGGAGGTTCTTCAAAAAGTAGTGTCCGGTAGCATCGGTCACAGTACCGATCGTTGTACCTTTCAATGCCACAGTAATATAAGGCAGGTGTTCTTTGGTGTTTTTATCAAGGATATGACCTACGATGTTTGCATCCGATTTACGTAAATCCGGATATTCGGGATGCTCATGGAGAGCAGCTTGTCCTTCGAGGGCAGGCAACAATGCACAGCACAAGCAGACAAGCGAAAAGATGTATTTCTTCATTTTTCGTTTGTTATTCGTTTTCGTTAAGTGATGATGTGAACAAACAGATGAGGACTTCCCGCTTTACTATAAAGCAGGATACCATCGGTTCAAATGACGGAAAAGCGAATAGCAGGAGGGGCTCTGAGTGCCACCACCCCATGATAGGGAGAATAGTAGTGCGTATGCTGCGTAATACCATGCAACCGCCACAAGAGGAATGGAATAAAAAGAGAGAGAGCAAACACAACAGCCGCACCGTCCGTTGTCAGATGTGACAGGAAATGAACTAATAACAGTTCGACTGTTGAGTGCTTATGTGCCGCCCCTTTCTTGAAAGGATGCGAATGGACGATTGTCACGCCATTGACCACGTGTATGTGAGCAAAGAATGTGATACTTACCAAATACGATACAAACAGTACCGGCAAGAAACAGCGCATGATATTCAATGACAATCGTTTCACCTCATCTTAAATTTTGAGGCGGCAAAGATACAAACTATTATTTTAACAATCAATACCTATATATACTGATTTTCATTAATACACAGCTGAAGATATCACCTGTATAAATAAAATAAGGAATACCATAGCAATCGGATAAACGGTCGCGTATGCCACGCTTGGAATATTACTGTCTACCATCGAATCGGCAGCAGCCAGTCCCGGAGTACTGGTCATACCTCCCGTAATGGTTCCCAGTAGATCAAGTATGTTGATCTTGAATACCAAGCGTCCTACAATTACCGCAACCAGCATCGGTACTACCGTGATAGCTGCACCCACTCCGAACATCAGTAATCCGCTTTCCTGAAAAGTAGCCACAAGGTTCTTTCCGGCAGAGGTTCCGACTTCAGCAAGGAAAAGCAACAGACCTAACTGCCGCAACAGTTGATTGGCGGGACCGGACATAGACCAAATGATAGGCCCTGTCTTACCAACGGCACTCAAAACCAACGCCACCATCAATACTCCTCCGGTCAATCCAGGTGAAAACGACAGTGTATCGGAGAAAGAAATATTCAGCTTACCAAATAAGACCCCCAGCACAATACCCATCGCGATGGGGAAGAAATCAGTATCGGAAAGTTTCTTCGCATTGTTTCCCAGTAGGCGGGCTACTCCTTTGATGCCTTCCTTCTCTCCTACCACCATCAGTTTATCACCAAACTTCAAAGCCAAATCCGGTGACGGAGATAAGTCAATACCGCTTCGACGAACACGGGTCACCGTACAACCGAAGTTTTTCTGTAAATTCAGATCACCCAGTTGCTTATTGATCATATCTTTCTTGGTCAATAGTAAGGACTCGATTTCCTGTGTTTTATCCAAAGGAAGTTCGCCTTCTTCACGTTCGCCAATTAATACAGACAGCTGATTCAGTGATTCCTCACTGCCTACTGCCTGAATATAGTCTCCTTCGTGCAATACTGTATGCGCGGTGGGGATGGATATTTCATCTTTATGTTTCAGACGGGAAATAACAGCACCTGTCATTGCCCGTGCATTGATCTGCATCAAGCTACGGTTGAATACGCTTGCATTAGTGACACGGTAGATACAAGTGCCCAACTCCGGAAATTGTCCGCGGCGCTCTATTTCAAGGCGACGGGCTTCCTGATCCAAATTTACACGCATGATTTTGGGAAGCAGCTTCACAAACAAAATCACTCCGATTACACCAAACGGATAAGCGATACCGTAAGCAATGGATGCTAACGGAGAGTGGGTACTATCACTTGCTACCGCCAATCCCGGAGTACTGGTCAAAGCTCCTGCAATCAATCCGACTACACTCGGCGTATCAATATCGAACGCATACTTCAAACCTACTGCCGTGAGGCAGGCAGAACAGATAATAAGCATAGTAATGAGAATCAGCGTCTTTCCTTTACTACGAAAAGAGTCGAAGAATCCGGGACCGGCCTGAATACCGATGGTAAAAATAAAAAGTACCAAACCGAAGTTTCCTAATTCTTTAGGAATAATAACACCAAAGTGTCCAAAAAGAAGAGCAATAAAGATCACCGCTGACACATCAAGCGATAGCCCCTTAATCTTAATTCTTCCTAACATAAATCCCAACGCTACTATCAGAAAGAGCGAGAAATAAGAGGAATGCAATAAGTCAGTAAACATGTTTTTTAAAGGTTAGTTAGTTTAAGGGCGCAAAGGTACGGATTTATTTCAATCCTCACAACATTCTGTGCTACAAGTCACTTCCTCGCCCTCTATCTCTAATGTAGCATGATGGATACCTGCTGCTTCAAGCGCCTCCTTTATACGATGTTTTATTTCCTCCATTTTTGCTATATCATCCACTACAACGTGTGCAGTCAAAGCCGTTTCCGTAGTACTGATGGCCCAAATATGCAGATGATGACAGCTTTCTAGCCCCGGCTGTTCCACTATCAGTTGCTGAATCTGCTGAGTATCGATTCCCACCGGAACACCATCCAGCGATAATCGAAGACTGTCATGAAGTAATCCCCAGGTAGAAACAATAATAATCACAGCGATGCCCAGTCCGATAATCGGATCGATGATGCTCCATCCCGTATACATGATAATAATACCGGAAGCAACTACTCCGACAGAGACCAGTGCGTCAGCTGCCATATGCAGGTAGGCTCCTTTTACATTCAAGTCTTTATCCTTATCCTTCATAAAAAGCCAGGCAGTAAGTGCGTTGACCACCACTCCCACTCCGGCAGTCCAGGCAATGGCGGAACCGTCAACTGATACCGGATGAAACAGCTTGTCTATGCTTTCAGCGATAATTATCCCGACAGCAACCAATAATATGACTGCATTTAGTAAAGAAACGAGGATGGTACTTTTCTTATATCCGTAGGTATAACGACTATTCGGGTGTACTTTCTCCAACCGGAAAGCCAACATAGCAAGAATCAGGCTTGCCACATCTCCCAAATTATGTCCGGCATCAGAGAGCAATCCCAGAGAATCGTAATAAAAACCAACTCCGAACTCGACTATAACGAAAGAGATATTCAGAACGATACCTATTATAAAGGCTTTATTAAGAGACGTTACCCGATGATTATGTTCGTGATGATGAGGTTCCATATTCTAAATAGGTTTATATCATATATTTAGGAAACAGTTATCTAAGAAATTAGTTCACTCTTTTCTCAAACATCAAGAATGCAACAAGAGCGGTGACAGGGCTGTGCTCACCAATAAAGTTTTCATCATAACAAAACAATAAAACCAAATAGCTGGTCCACATGATGAGATTCAGTTCCATGAAAGTTACGATAGAGGCACGTGCTCCATAAAAATCATCAATGCATGCTCTAAAGACATAGTAAACAATACAATCAGGAAATAAGTAATCCCTGTCAATACACTTTTCTATTGTAGCCACCTTTCATTCTCTTCTCAATTTCGTATTTTTAATATTTAATTAGTAAATGACTGCAAAAATAAGGACTTATCCTTCCCTATTCAATACCTATATATGATTAAACGCCCATTTTTTTTCATTTCTTTTAGGTATTGTCCCTGCTTATATATCCCCCTAACTTTGCAAACGAAAAATAAATTAATCATTATCTATCAAAATTAAGTATGAAAATATTAAACTTATGGATGGTTGCTCTAATGGCACTATCATTCTCATTCACTTTTGTATCTTGCGGTGACGATAACGACGATACCGACAATACAGAGCAAGCAAAAGCCATTGCCGGCACTTACAAAGGTTATTCTATTGGCGAAAGCAGAATGTTCTCTGATTATCTGATGGGCGACGATGCCAGCGCAACAATTACCGCCAATACAGATGGTACCGTCAATCTGGTTTATAAATCAGGATCCGGAGATTTTATCCTGAATAACCTGACAGTTTCTTCCAAATCATTTAAAGGCGAAGGTGAAGTTGCCCTAGCTATGGAAGGAAGTGAACCTGCCAACTACGAATATACACTGGAAGGTAGTGTCAGCGATGCTAAAGTACTAACCCTGAAAGCCAATGTTCCTGTGCCAATGGGTGGCATCGATATCAATTTCATTCAGGCAGAAACTCCGATTGCTTATTACGTAGCCGCTACTTATAAGTATAATACTAATCTTGCTATCAGCGTTATGGGAAGTTCATATGGTTCTACCGAAGATTGTAAAGCAGTCATTAAACGTGCATCCGAAACGACAGTAGATATCGCCCTAAACGGTTTTGGCAATTTGACCGGAGGCGGTAATATGAATTTGGGAGACTTCACGATTAGCGGAGTAAACGTTGAAAAAGCAGATGACGGCTACACACTCAGTTTAGGCGCATTTGAATCTGCAGCCGAATCCGCAAGCGGTACTACTCCAATTACAGGTGAAAGTCTGGAAGGTACAGTTACAGCAAATGGTAAAGCTAATATTACGGTAGCCTTCAAACCAGGAGCCATGCCTATGGCAATCACCGCAGTATTCACCGGAAACGTCAAAAAAACTAGTGCACAATAAATAACTAATAGAAAAAATGAGAAGAAGCAGTAACGCTATTTTCAAAAATATAATGATACTGGGAGCGGCTATGTCGCTCTCAGCTTGTAATGGAATGTTTGAAGGGATTTATGACGATCCCATTGAAGCGGAAATGGAGATTAAAGAAAGTAGCTTTTCACAAATCAATGCTACCGAGTACACTAACTGGGTCTATATCGACCTATCCGAACGTAAAGCAACGACTATTGAAATCGGAGAGGAACATAAGAGCGAGATACCGGCAAAATGGGACCTTGCCATCCACCGCTACGACATCAAAACCAATGAAGGTGCAGCCTTTCAGACAACTTATACAAGTATTGATGACCTGAAGGCCAGTGGAAAACTTCCCGCCGAAGAAAATTTTGTAAAAGACGAATGGACGACAGATAAAATAGCAATCGATATGTCCGGTATGATGGAAGGAAACATTAAATATACAGAAGACTATCGTAATGATATTTTATCCGGCTGGTTAAACGTAGACACTTCAAGTATGCCTCCTATTTACACCATGTCCAATCAAGTCTATCTGATACGGTTGAAGGATAATACCTATGCGGCCATTCGTTTTACCAACTATACCAATGCCAGAGGCATAAAAGGATATATCGACTTCGATTTCCTATATCCACTTGATTTCGAAGAAAACAACTAAGAAACCAATTACAAAGAATGAAACCTACATTTATAGCATCAATCTTGATATTCTCCTTTATAGTAACCTGTTCCACATCCGCACAACAATCAACCGAGCACATCAGCGGACGTGTTACTGATACCAATGGTGAACCCCTATCAGGTGCGACCATTTCCATAAAAGGAGAAGAAACAGGAGCCGTCACCAGTGTTGACGGAACCTATACATTACAACTGCCGGGAATCGGTTCATATATCATTACTGCATCTTACATAGGTTATCAAACCGAACAAAAAAGAATAACTACCGAGAAAGGAAAGAAAGTTAACTTCAGCTTATCCGAAGATCAGTTCGACCTCGGAACAGTCGTTGTAACCGGTACCCGTACTCCCAAATTGCTGAAGGACGCTCCCATCATCACCCGGGTTATCACCTCAGACGATATTAAGAAAGTTAATGCCAACAACGTTGCCGACCTGCTGAAAACAGAGTTGCCCGGTATCGAATTTTCCTTCTCTATGGATCAGCAAACCGCTATTAATATGCAAGGCTTCGGCGGTAATTCCGTACTGTTTCTGGTAGATGGCGAACGGCTGGCAGGGGAAACACTGAATAATGTAGACTACGAACGTCTGAATCTCGACAATGTAGAACGCATAGAGATAGTGAAAGGTGCTGCATCTACCCTTTACGGTTCCAGTGCTATCGGAGGAGTAATTAACATCATCACCCGCGAATCGGACGATCCATGGAACTTAAATCTTAATTCACGTTTCTCCGAACACAACGACCAGCGGTATGGTGGCACTGCAGGATTTAATGCAGGCAAATTCAACAGCCTGACCAACGTGCAGTATAATAATGTAGACACTTATGCCGTAGACAATCCGGGAGATTTCTCAACAGTGTTCGGAAGCCGGGTGTGGAACTTCAAAGAACGTTTAATATACCGTCCGCTGGAAACGCTCAAACTGACGGGAAGAGCCAGCTATTATTTCCGTGAACGCAATAAACCGGGGGATACCCAGGACAGATACCGTGGATTCAGCGGTGGAATGAAAGCTAACTACACCTTCAATATAATGAGTAACCTTGAAGTCGGTTATACTTTCGACCAGTATGATAAGAGTGATTATCAGTCTCTTTATAAAAATGACGTGCGTGATTACAGTAATGTACAGCACAATGTGCATGCACTCTATAATTATACCTTCAACGGAAAGCATACGCTGACTGTCGGCGTCGACTACCTGCGCGATTATCTGATGTCTTACCAATTCACTGATAACGCAGACCACACCATGCATACGGCAGATGCGTTCGGTCAGTTCGACTGGAACCCCACAGAAAGACTGAATGTGATAGCCGGATTACGGTTCGACTACTTCTCCGACTCCAATGTACGCCATCTGTCTCCACATTTGGGAATGATGTATAAGATAGGCAATTGTTCATTAAGAGGATCGTATTCGCAAGGATTCCGCTCTCCTACCCTGAAGGAGATGTATATGGTGTTCAATATGGCAAATATGATGATGATTTATGGTAATCCGGACCTTAAGTCGGAAACAAGCCATAATTTCTCTGTATCTGCCGAATATACCAAGAGTCGTTATAACTTCTCTATTACAGGATATTATAATCTGGTACACAATCGTATCAATACCGTTTACAGCGAAGACCCCAAAGGACAAATCTATACCAATACCGACAAAATGGATATTGCAGGAATTGACGCCAACGTTTCCGCCAAGTATCCTTGCGGACTCGGCTATCGTCTGTCATACACATATATTCATGAATTCATGCGCGACGGTCAAAAGAAATTCACGGATACACGCCCCCATACGGCAACTGTAAGAATCGACTGGGGTAAGACTCTGAACAAAGTCGATTTCAACTACTCACTCAACGGACGTTTGCTGTCAAAAGTTAAAACAAACATCTATAACGATAGTTTCAACAATCCGTCTGCCGGAAGCCAGGCAGTCGAGTATCCGGGATATATGATATGGGATTTTACTTTCTCGTTGGGAATTATAAAAGGAATCAATATGAATCTGGTTGTAAACAACCTGTTCGACTATGTGCCGGATTATTATTATTTCAACTCTCCTACCACAACGGGAACCAACCTGACATTAGGACTATCACTGGATATAGACAGGCTCTTCAAAAAATAAACGGCAACAATAGAACTACATACAAAGCTAAAAATAAGAGAAATGAAAAAGAAAAGTAAAATCATTTTAGGTGGATGCATCGTTGTAGCAGCCCTGATAGGTCTATCCGCATGGAATGCCTGGTTCAGCGCTACCAAAATAGCTTTCGTCAACTTCCAGACCATACAGCAGGGAAGCATCTCGAAAGCCAACGACAATTCATTCATCAAACTCAGCGAAGTGTCTCTTGACAACCTCGATCGTCTGACCAGTTATGACATGGTATTCATCAATGGCATGGGACTGCGCATTGTCGAAGAACAACGTCAGCAAATACAGCAGGCAGCAGATAAGGGTATCCCCGTATACACTTCTATGGCTACCAACCCTACCAATAACATCTGCAACCTCGACAGTATACAGCAGAATCTCATACGCGGCTATCTGAGCAACGGCGGAAAGACCAACTACCGCAATATGCTGAACTATATCCGTAAAGCCATTGACGGAAAGGCTTCCGTTGTACCCGAAGTGGAAGATCCGGCAGAAAGACCGAGCGATATGCTTTATCATGCCGGAATCAGTAATCCGGATGATGAACAGGAGTTCCTCACCGTTGCCGATTATGAGAAATTCATGCAAGAGAATAACCTTTATAAAGAAGGGGCACGAAAAATCATGATTACCGGACAAATGGCAGATGCCACCGATCTGATAAAAGCACTGGAAAATGCGGGATATAATGTTTATCCCGTTCAATCCATGACAAGATTCATGTCATTCATTGAGGAAGTGCAGCCCGATGCCGTCATCAATATGGCACACGGACGTATGGGAGATAAAATGGTGGATTATCTGAAAGCCAGGAATATCCTTTTGTTCGCTCCGCTCACAATCAACAGTCTTGTGGATGAATGGGAAAACGATCCGATGGGAATGTCGGGAGGCTTTATGTCACAGAGCATCGTAACACCGGAAATAGACGGAGCTATCCGCCCTTTCGCCCTTTTCGCACAATATGAAGATAAAGAAGGATTGCGCCATTCGTATGCCGTCCCCGAACGTCTGAAGACTTTTGTATCTACAATAGACAACTACCTGAATCTGAAAACAAAACCTAATTTTGAGAAGAAAGTAGCTATCTATTATTACAAAGGTCCCGGTCAGAACGCATTGACCGCTGCCGGCATGGAAGTAGTACCTTCCCTTTACAATCTTCTGCTTCGTATGAAACAGGAGGGATACAATATATCCGGTCTGCCTGTCAACGCTCAGGAACTGGAAAAAATGATACAAGCCCAAGGGGCGGTATTCAACGCTTATGCAGAAGGAGCTTTCAACGACTTCATGCAAAACGGACATCCCGAACTGATCACCAAAGAACAGTATGAAAGCTGGGTGAAAGAATCGCTTCGTCCCGAAAAGTATCAGGAGGTGGTAGATGCTTTCGGAGAATTTCCCGGCAACTATATGGTGACTCCTGACGGCAAATTAGGTATTGCCCGTTTACAGTTCGGTAACGTTGTGCTATTGCCACAAAACGCTGCCGGAAGCGGTGACAATTCCTTCCAGGTGGTGCACGGCACCGACATGGCTCCGCCACACACCTACATTGCCTCATACCTGTGGATGCAACATGGCTTCAAAGCCGATGCACTGATTCACTTCGGTACACACGGCAGTCTCGAATTCACTCCGAGAAAACAAGTCGCATTATGCAGCAATGACTGGCCGGACCGTTTGGTAGGAGCCGTTCCCCACTACTACCTCTACTCTATCGGAAACGTCGGAGAAGGTATGATGGCCAAACGCCGTTCTTATGCTACCTTGCAATCATATCTCACTCCTCCTTTCCTTGAAAGCAGCGTACGCGGCATTTACCGGGAATTAATGGAAAAGATCAAAATCTATAATAACTCCCAGAAGGCAAACAAAGATCAGGAGTCGCTGGCTGTGAAAACCTTGACTGTGAAGATGGGAATCCATCGTGATTTAGGACTGGACAGTATGGCTAATAAACCGTATACGGAAGATGAAATCGCCCGTGTAGAAAACTTTGCCGAAGAACTGGCTACAGAGAAAATCACGGGGCAGCTTTACACAATGGGAGTTCCTTACGAACCGGAAAGAATAACTTCTTCTGTCTACGCGATGGCAACAGAACCGATTGCCTATAGTCTTTTTGCTCTTGACAAGCAACGCGGCAAAGCTACAGAATCTGCCGAAAAACACCGAAGTGTCTTTACCCAGCAATATCTCATGCCTGCCCGCCTTCTCGTAGAGAGACTGATGGCTAACCCTTCACTGGCAACCGACGAACTGATTTATCACACAGCCGGAATCACTCCGCAAGAGTTGGCAAAAGCGAGACAGATAGAAGCCGAGCGCAATGCCCCCAAAGGCATGATGGCAATGATGATGGCTGCCGCAGCCAAAAAGGATCAGGCTGATAATGAGCCGTCGGGCAATGGTCATCCGGCTTCGGCAAAAATGGAAAAAGGACCTCATGGTAAAATGCCTGCAGGCATGAAAGAAGGCATGAAGAAAATGGGTGCTAACATGGACCCGGAAAAAGCGATGGAAATGGCCAAATCAATGGGTGCCAGTCCGGAAGCTTTAAAGAAAATGGAAGCCAGCATGAAGGCTAATAAGGATACATCCACAGACGCTTCGGGCAAACCGGCAATGGCAGGAAAGACTGAAAAGCCGCAGGGTATGTCAGCAATGATGGCAGCTATGGGAAAGGCTCCGAAAGAATACAGCAAAGAAGAGGTGGAATTTGCGCTTGCAGTAGCTGAAGTAGAACGTACCATCAAGAATGTAGGCAATTATAAAAATGCACTTCTGACAAGTCCGGAAGAGGAACTGAGCAGTCTGATGAATGCCTTGAAAGGCGGATACACAGCTCCCACACCCGGTGGTGACCCGATCGCTAATCCGAACACGCTACCTACCGGACGTAATATGTATGCCATTAATGCCGAAGCGACTCCGACAGAGTCTGCCTGGGAAAAAGGTATTGCTTTGGCCAAGCAGACCATTGATACGTACAAGCAACGTCACAACGACTCCATACCACGTAAGGTCAGTTATACACTATGGTCATCCGAGTTTATTGAAACCGGAGGGGCAACCATCGCACAGGTACTTTATATGTTAGGTGTTGAGCCTGTCCGTGATGCTTTCGGTCGTGTCAGCGATTTAAAACTGATTCCTTCAACCGAATTAGGACGTCCGCGCATCGACGTGGTAGTCCAGACTTCCGGACAACTTCGTGATCTTGCCGCCTCCCGTCTCTTCCTCATCAACCGTGCAGTAGAAATGGCTGCCGCCGCCAAAGACGACAAATATGAAAATCAGGTTGCCTCCAGCGTAATAGAAGCCGAACGGGTGCTGACCGAAAAAGGATTAAGCCCGAAAGATGCCCGCGAAATTTCAACATTCCGGGTATTCGGAGGAGCCAACGGTATGTATGGAACCGGTATTCAGGAAATGGTAGAATCCGGCGACCGCTGGGAGAATGAATCGGAAATCGCCGATACTTATCTCAATAATATGGGCGCGTATTACGGCAGCGGAAAGAAATGGGGAGTAATCCAAAAGTTGTGGTGCGAC
>OATQ01000538.1_pt1 | contig 14981 bp, 6 predicted proteins | sample 1495061 | NCBI WGS metagenome assembly OATQ01 (sample SAMEA2579979, study PRJEB22360) | human gut metagenome
GCGGATAGTAGCGATGTAAGAACCATTAGTTACATAACGGATAGCGGCTACAGTCTGCAACTGGGTCGTTCCTTCGTAGATGCTGGTGATACGTGCGTCGCGATAGATGCGCTGGCAAGCATATTCCATCATGAAGCCCGAGCCTCCGTGAATCTGTATACAGTCGTAAGCGTTCTGATTCGCATATTCGGAGTTCATACCTTTGGCAAGCGGAGTGAAACTGTCGGCTAACTTTGCGTATTTCTTCTGTTCCAGACGTTCTTCCGGAGTCAGCTTGCGTTCGCGTGAGATGTCGTCCAGTGCTTTGTAGATGTCTACGTAGCGGGCTGTCTGATAAAGCAGCGCACGGCCGGCATCCAGCTTACCTTTCATAATGGCGAGCATGTCATACACGGCAGGGAAGTCGATGATTGCTTTTCCGAACTGCTTGCGGTCTTTGGCATAGGCCAGTCCTTCATTGTAAGCAGCCTGGCTCAATCCTACAGATTGTGCGGCGATACCCAGACGGGCACCGTTCATCAATGCCATTACATATTTGATCAGACCGAGTTTGCGGTCACCGCAAAGTTCGGCTTTGGCATTCTTGTAAACCAATTCGCAGGTAGGAGAACCGTGGATACCCAGCTTGTGTTCGATACGGCGTACATCCACACCACCCTGACGCTTGTCATAGATGAACATGGACAGACCGCGACCGTCTCTCGTTCCTTCTTCCGAACGGGCAAGTACCAGATGGATATCTGCATCGCCGTTGGTGATGAAACGTTTCACACCGTTCAGCAGCCAACAACCGTCTTTTTCGCTGTAAGTAGCTTTCAGCATCACTGCCTGAAGGTCGGAACCTGCATCCGGTTCGGTCAGGTCCATAGACATGGTTTCACCCTGACATACACGGGGGATGAAGCGGCTGTGCTGGTCGGCATTACCGAATTCATACAGTGTTTCGATACAGTCCTGCAAAGACCAGATATTTCCGAAACCTGCATCGGCGGCAGCAACGATCTCGGCACACATGGTGTACGGAGTGATCGGGAAGTTCAGTCCGCCGAAACGGCGTGGCATTGTCATTCCGTTCAGACCGGCTTTGACCATCGCATCCAGATTTTCTTTAGTGCCGGAAGCGTATTCCACCCGTCCGTTGGCGCAGTGTGGACCTTCTTCGTCAACACCTTCAGCGTTTGCATTGATAATTTCGCCTGTTATTTCTCCGGTGATCTCCAATACTTTATCGTAAGAGTCCAGTGCGTCCTCAAAATCCAGAGGAGCGTAGTCGAATTCATCTTTATCTCTGTAGTTGCGTTCTTTAAGTTCGCAAATACGTTTCATCATCGGATTGTTCAAGTGATACTTGAGTTCCGGTATTTCTGTGTAAAAATTAGCCATCTTTCTTTACTTGCTATTCTGTTTATAATACTTAATCATCTTCGGCACAACTTCTTCGATGGTTCCGTTGATTACATAGTCTGCAATCGTGTTGATCGGAGCATCCGGATCGTTGTTGATAGAGATGATAATACCACTTTCCTGCATACCGGCGATATGCTGGATTTGTCCTGAGATACCACAAGCAATGTAGAGTTTCGGACGAACCGTTACACCTGTCTGACCAATCTGGCGGTCGTGTTCTGCAAAACCTGCGTCAACAGCGGCACGGCTTGCACCTACTTCGGCGTGAAGTTCCTTTGCCAGGCTGAACAGCAGGTCGAAGTTTTCTTTCGAACCTACTCCGTAACCACCGGCAATGATGATCGGAGAGCCTTTCAGGTTGTTCTTCGCTTTTTCTACGTGGCGTTCGATTACTTTGACCACATAGTCTGTGTCGGCTACGTACTTCTTCACGTCGTGGCGGATCACTTCTCCCTGATAAGCCGGAGAAACGATTTCTTTCTTCATTACACCTTCGCGAACGGTTGCCATCTGTGGGCGGTGTTCGGGGTTGACGATGGTTGCAACGATGTTACCGCCGAATGCCGGACGGATTTGGTACAACAGGTTCTTATAAACTTTTCCTTCTTTCTTATCTTCGTGGTCACCGATTTCAAGGGATGTACAGTCGGCAGTCAAACCGCTGGTCAAAGCCGAAGAAACACGTGGGCCGAGGTCACGACCGATAACGGTAGCGCCCATCAGACAGATTTGCGGCTGTTCTTCTTTGAAGAGGTTTACGAGGATGGAGGTGTGAGGAAGTGAAGTATAAGGATAGAGTCCTTCAGCGTCGAAAACGTGGAGTTTGTCTACTCCATAAGGAAGGATTTGCTTTTCAATTTCTTTGAGGCCGGTGCCGGCAACTACTGCTTCGAGTTGGCAGTTGAGTTCGTTAGCCAACGAACGACCTTTTGTCAGAAGTTCCAGGCTGACGTCTGCGACGATGCCTTCTTCTATTTCGCAATATACAAATAAGTTATTCATGATTATCCGATGGTATGGTTAGCTAACAGTTCAACAATCAGTTCTTCCACATCACGGTCGCTGCCGCTGATGGTTTTGCTCTCTTTGGCCTGGAACACGATGTTCTGGATGGCTTTTACTTTCGTAGGCGAACCGGACAGACCGCATTGGGCGAGGTCTCCGTTAACGTCGGCTACGCTCCATTCGGGCAGGTTGAGGTAATCGCGTTTGTCATACAGGTCGGTATAGTCGAGGTTACCTTGTTGTTTTTCCGTAACGGTTTTGGCGTGTTTGTACTTCTGTACCAGCTTGGCGTTACGCGGGCGGCAGGGAGCAGCCGAACCGTTGACTGTGATAACGATGGGCAGCGGGCCTTCTACCGTTTCAACACCACCGTCGATGTGACGTTTCACTTTGATTTTGCCGTCACCTACTTCCAGAATCTCTTCAGCGTATGTGATTTGCGTCAAACCAAGTTTTTCTGCCACCTGCGGACCTACCTGTGCCGTGTCACCGTCGATAGCCTGACGACCGCCGATTATAATGTCGCACTCACCGATTTTGCGGATAGCAGTTGCCAGAGCATAGCTTGTAGCCAGCGTATCTGCACCGGCAAAAGCGCGGTCAGTCAGCAAATAACCATTATCGGCACCACGGAAAAGTCCTTCACGAATAATATCAGCAGCGCGTCCCGGTCCCATTGTCAGAATGGTTACGGTAGAGCCTGGGTGAGCATCTTTCAGACGAAGAGCTTGCTCAAGGGCATTCAGGTCTTCGGGGTTGAAGATGGCAGGGAGTGCCGCACGGTTAATAGTTCCGTCGGCTTTCATGGCATCTTTCCCAACGTTACGTGTGTCGGGAACTTGTTTTGCCAATACAACAATTTTCAAACTCATGCTATTAATTTTAGTATTAGTATTTCTACACATTAGCAGCCAGTAGTCAAGTAGTAATAATCTTGCTATCCAAACTATCCGGTTAACTATCAGCGTGCAAATTTACTCAAACACTTGGTTCTGACAAGAAAACCGAGTAAAAAATGCACATTATTAAGTTTTTTGAGCAAATAAGGGCAAGTTTATGAGGTTAGCCATAGTCCTATGGCAGTTTGGGGGGAGAAGGGGGATGGGAATGGGAAAAAGAGACACTACCATAGGAATTGTTTTTTATAAAAACATCTGTCACCGTCACCGTTCGAAGGGTAACTGTCTGAGTATAAATGATTCATCTGGTGACAGCAAGTGGTGACAGCAGTGTGACGGAAGAAGTTGCCGTCACAACGTGATAGGAGGGACAACGGATAAAAAGCAGGTAAAGTAACAAGGGATGGCGGCTCTTGTTTTTATTCTATATACAGGCGATTTCAGGAATGCCTTAGTCTAGTTGGTTTCCATGCGATGAAACTATAGTTCCAAAGCCTTGAAACTAATGGTTCCAAGCTGCAGAAACTTTAGTTCCAAGCCGCAGAAACTAAAGTTTCAAGCTGCAGAAACTCTGGTTTCAAGGTGATGAAACTGTAGTTTCAAGCGGTGGAAACTACTGAAAGCTATATATGCTTGGGTTATAAGGTAAGGCCGACTACAAAGTAGACTTGCTCTTCATAAGGATTGGCGATCACTTTTCCGAAGATCGGCAAAGAGAAAGTAGAGGTAATCTTTAGTTCTTTGGTGGCCGAAAGTCCGATGTTGACAACGTTGAATTTATCGGAATACATGCCGTCCCAAGGGGTAAAGCCTGCTTCAAGGGCAAGGTCCACCTTCTTTATACTGAACGGATAACTGAGTTCGCAGTAACTGGACCACGCACGTTTCCCGTTTTCGCGGTAATCATTCCCCGCAAATGTGGTGTACCAGCTGACTGAAAGCGGGAACTTTTCACTAATCATATATCCGGCACCGACTTCAAAAGTATGTCCGGTGGAGTGTGAACTGTAATTGAAGTACTTGAAAGGTTCTTCTTCCGTTTGCGTGAAGTAGTTGTTGGCGTATAAGGTCAGATTCCTGTATTCGTATTCCAATGACAAATCTATTTCATTATTCTTATGGCGAAATTCGGTCGAACCCCAGACGTAGGCAGTCAGTCCTTTCCAGTTGACGCCCAATGACGGTTGTACGCTGGCGTTACCGCTGTCCATACCTCTCCAAATGTAGCTGCTGACAAAATCCGCTGTTACAAAAACATCCTGTGCCTGTGCTAAAACGGAACAAAATAAGAGTGCAATCAGTAAAATTCGTTTTTTCATTTTGATGACTTTGTTGTATTCGGGCGGCAAAGATACGAATTGTTGACGAATCTGAAAGGACCCGGAAACAGAAAAAGCATTCGGACAGGTGGTTAAACGGGAAGAGTAACCACCATTTTGCAGCCGGAAGTATAGCCGGTATCTATTCTGATTTGCCCTCCGAGCCGTTGTATGATGATGCGGCAGATGTACAGGCCAAGTCCGGTGCCCGGTTTGAAGTCATCTACTTTGGTGAAACGTTCGAACACCCATTCCTGCTTGTCGGCAGGGATGCCGATGCCCGTATCGGTGACGGAGATCACCAGTTGTCCTTTTTCTTTGTCGATGTTGCAGGTCAGTGTGATTGTTCCGCTTTCTGTAAACTTGGCGGAGTTACTTAGTAAATTGCCAATCACACGGGAGAGATAAAAGGCGTTTGTCTGTGCCGTCATTCCGTCTTTATCGCCTGTGATGATACATTCGATGTTCGGCTTGGACAGAGTTTCCTTAAGTTTGGCCATTTCTTCAACACATAGTCCGTATACGTCGGTAGACTCCACAGGAAGAGGCAGTTCGGAGCTGACAAGCTGAGACAGCTCCAGCATATTGTCCATCAAAGAAGCTAACGCGGTAGAATTGCTTTGTATCAACTGCCGGAATTCTTGTCTGGTGGCCGTGTCTAAAGATTCATCGAAGATCAGTTCGGAGAATCCGGCGATTGAATTGAGCGGAGTACGTATTTCATGACAGATAGAGTTGAGGAAAGCCGTTTTCATCTTCTCGCTTTCGGTGGCTTTCATGCTTTGTTTTCTGACTTCTTCGTGCGCAGTCATTAGTGCGCAGTGCATTTTCTTCAGCCGTTTTACCATCGTTCGCTGATAGATGCTCCATCCGATTGCTGCCAGTAATAAGATAAAAGTACCGGTCAGTGCGATTTGTTTGTTTTTGTTGGCGAGTTTGCTCTTTTCCAGTTCCAGTTTGTTGACGTCGAAGCGGGTTTGCATTTCGATCATTTGTTGCTCTCTTTTTTGTGATTTATCCGACATCCGGTTCTTATTGCTTTCTTTTAAAGTCAGATATGCGTTTTTATAATCATTCAGTTTATAGTACAGACCGGCTTTCGCATTGAGTATGGGAACGAGGTTGACTGGTTGGAAATGGTCTGTTTGAGTGGCGGAATCAATGTAAGCTATCGCCTTTTTGTATTCGCCTATTGTCTGATAATATCTTGCTGTCGTCTCGTAAGTGCTTTTTACAACCTTCTTTTTATTTGCTATCTGGATATATTTCTGATAATAGTCCTTTATCTCTTCTTTCGAAATAAGATCTGCCATGAAAATAATCTGCGAATATTTAGCCATGTAGTAATGTGATTCGTCCAGAAATCTCCGGTCGAAAGTCGTATTCAGATGATTCCATTGCTTGTGTAGCTCGATCATTTTGTTCACTTCGTCTACTGCCTTTTTGTTTTCAACAGTTGTATATAAGTCTGCCAGTTCGTAGTGGCACAATATTTCGAAGTGCACCCTGTCTTGCAAAGGATAAGGGGCTAGTATCTCCAGTGCGCGCTCTACGTAAGGAATGGCTTTGGAAACTTCATTGTATGAATGTGTCAGTACCGCTGAATAATCGAGTGATACTCCGGTCAGATATTCCCATTGAATTTGTTCTTCAGGTGTCATTTGTCCGTGATTTTCCTTTTTCAGCTTGTCCAGTTCCTGTTCGATTGTTTCCAGCGAATTGTTCTTTCGCATTTCCGCCCAGATGTTGTAACAATACAAGTAATACCGGAAAAGGGTGTTGTGTTCTTCCGGCAGATATTGTCGGGCGAAGGTTATATACTTTTCTACCTTCTCTTTGTTTTTGGAAGCATATCGTTGTATCAGATTATCGAGTGCGAGCTTCATCATATATTCGTCTTTGGCTTTTGCGGCCTCGGTGAGGGCTTTGTCCCAATATTGGGAGGAAATGTTGAGGCTGTCTACGTGGATATCCGCCAGATGAATATAGATAATGGCCCGTTGCCCGGCATCCGTGTCGTTTTGCAAGAGATTCTGCAGACTGTCGACGGAAGCCGTAACGGCGGAAGCACGTGCGATAGAGGGCGCTAGCAGGATAGCTCCGATGAGAAATAAGAATTGTATTTTTCGTGTGATCAGATTCTTGGTCATATGATTAGATATTATTTGTTTTGGAATAAGGATATGTGAAAGTCAGTACGGGACCTTCCGGAGTATTCGGTTCAATCGTATATGTACCTTTGAAATATTCGATTGTCAGACGGTTGATGCTATGGCGTACTTCTGCTTTTTGTGTTTGCAAGGCCGGATCGGCTAACGGACTGTTGACTACCCGAAAGACAAATAGTTCCCGTTGCGTGTCACGTTCCAGATAGAGAGACACTTTCCTTTTCTCTTCACACGGGTCTGTGTAGATCAGTGTACTGAGAATCAATTGTGTGAATCGGGCGGTGTCTACCTGAAACGGCTGGCTTTCTATTTCCGTATGAAAGTCTGCCTGTATCTTATCTCCGCATCTCATGCGTACCATACCGAGAACGTCCGAGCACAAGGAGATGATTTCGTGCTCCTGTATCTGCCATTTCGTTCTTCCGGCCTCCAGTCTGGAGAGGTCGAGCACGTCGTTCACCAGTTGTATCAGTTCGGCGGAGTTGGTCTGGATAATCTCCGAATATTCTTTCCATTGGTCGGCATCCATGCTTTCCGGATCAGTAGTCATGAGTTGAGAAAACCCTAAGACGTTATTCAACGGGATGCGTATGTTATAGCTCATGTTAACAAGGAAGCGGCTTTTTACTTCGTTCGCTTCTTCCGCAATCTGGCTCATCTTGCGGATTTCCTCTTCTTCTTTCCTCAATTTCTTGCGTACATAATAGATACGTATGGTAGACGGAATCAGGATAAGCAGTGCGATGGCTATCAGAGTCAGTCCGGCATAATGAACCATTGCTTTGTACTGTTCTTTTTCAAGAAGCAGGTTGTCCATGTTGCGCATCTGATAGATTTCATTCGTCTGCGAGATGGATAGTGCCCGATAGAATGAGTCTTTTTTCGCCAGCAAACTTTGGAATAACGGGATTGCTTCATCCGCTTGTCCCGCCTCTGTAAGAATGCTTGCATGTTCTATTTTGTAGTTCAGCCCTTCATTGTCCGATACTTCGGACAGGAGTTCGATAGCATTTTGAGAGTATGACAGGGCCTTTTCGTATTCTTTGGTAATCCGGTAATAATGGGAATACACATTATAATATAATCCCCGGCAAGGAATGTAAGTGGTAGGAGAGAAGTATTCATCCATCTTTTTCAGATGGGGGCGGGCTTCGTCCAGTGTGCCTTCATTCAGATAATAGTCGGCATAGAGAGACTCCAATAACAGGTAGCTGTATGCTTTGGGTGTCTGCTTTGCTTCTGATAGTGTGTCCAGCACTTTCTTGTATTCCTGCAGGTACTTCAGGAAGTTTTTGTTTCTAGTGGCGGAACAAGATAAGGCTATTTCTTGGAGCACGCTTTTGCGCGATTCCAGGGAGGCGGCGGATGGCAGAAGGCGGTAGGCTTCGAATCCGGCCTCTTCGCCTTCTTTAAAGCGGGCGGTCATCATATAAGCAGTCATCAGGCATAGTTTGGCCGATGACATTCCTTGGGGATTGTTTAACTTTTGTGCCAGTTTAAACATCTCTTCGGCTTGGGTGATGCTATATTCTATTTTATGCTTTATGATATGTATGGTTATTTCTGCTCTTTTTCCTTCGAAGTATAAGCTGTAGGAGTTGTTTTTTAAAGCAACCGGAGAGAGCTTGTCCATCCAGATGACTGTGTTTTCTTCGTCTTGGTGGTTGAAGTAATAAACGACATGGGCATACAGAGCAAGACACTGATAATACTTGTTGTCCTGTGTGGTAGCTTCCTCCAATAATTTTCCCAGATAGTAGACGCAGGAAGGTGACATCGGGTCCAGATAAGCGAGTGAATAAAGCATCTCCAGCCGGGAAGAATCGGCCGGCAAAGTGTCCAGTATCTGAAGCAGACTGTCTTTGGCAGCTTCGTTATTGCTGGAGAGAGCCTTGCCGGTTCCTCCTGCCAGTACGATCAGTATGAAGAATATCCATAACCGTTTCATGACTGTGCCTCCTTTCCTTCTTTTGTGGGGTTGATGGGATGGGTGAAATAAAATCTGCATCCGGTGGTGTAGGCAGGGTCTATCCATATGCTGCCGCCGATCCGTTCAATGATCAGTTGGCAGATAGAGAGGCCGAGTCCGGTTCCCTGTGCTCCTTCGTTCAGTTTTTCAAAGCGGTTGAAAATGGAACTTTGCTTTTCCAGTGGGATTCCGCAACCGGTGTCGGTGACGGAGAAGAGCGCAAATTCTTCCGATTCCTGACGGACTTCCAGCGTGATACTTCCCTGCGGGGTGAACTTCGTGGCGTTGATCAATAGGTTGATCAGTAACTGTTGCAGGCGTGAATCGTCAGTGTATAACTTTAGGGAAGCCAGCGATGTGTTGAAACGGAGCTCGGCTTGTGTCTGCTTTACTTTGTTGACGGTATCGATTACGTTATTGCAGATGGCGATAGCGTCACAATAGGTGAAGTTGAACTTCATGTTTCCGATCTCCAGATTGGAAAGGTCGATTACGTCATTTATTAGTTTTAGCAACAAGTCGGAGTTTTGCTGGATGATGTCGCCGCATTGGCGGCGTGTTTCGGCGTCGAGTGCCTGCTCGGTCAGCAGACTGGAGAAGCCGGGGCGGATGAAAGCGGAGTCCGTATCTCATGGCTCATGTTGGAGAGGAAAAGACTTTTGGTCTGCATGGCATTCTCGGCGTTGAGTCGTGATTGCTCCATGCGGATTTTGGATTCCGCTATCTTCTTGTTTTGTTTTAATATGTGTATCACGAGGTAAATCATGATGCCCAGCACTATGACTCCTATTAAAATGCCGCCCATGAAAATACGGTTGAACTCGGCTTTATTCTCTACTTTCATCCGGTTTTCCTCATAAGATGCCCGAAGGCTGTTGATGCGGTGTGCATAGCTGGGAGCGACTACCGAATCGGTGACGATACTGATTTCTTCATACAGATGCGCCGCTTCTACTTTACTGCCCATTTCTATCAGTAAGTTCGCTTTGGCATAAGCTACTTGCAGGTAGATGATGGAGCGCGTCTTTTGCCGGATGCCGGTCAGAATCTCATTGTAATACTGTAATGCAAGATTGTAGTTCCCTGTTGCTTCGTTATATCGTCCTTGCATATAATTGTAGGTGGTGCGATAATAAGGTTGCCTGTCCGAAAGGTAGATTTGCTCTGCTTGCAGCAGGCAGTTGTTCGCATTGCGCAGATCGTTCTTCTGGATATAGTAAGAAACATCTGTAGCAAGTGTCAGAAATTGCAGCGTCTGATGGGTCTGTATGGATTTTGATTCGGAAAGTATCTTTCTGTATTTCTCTGCTTCCTCTGTCCTTTGAGTCAGAATAAGCACCTGTATAAGTTTCAGGATAGTCATTTCTTTATAATGGTTGTTCTCCGAAGGCGAGGCGGGATAACGGATGGCTTCCTTATAAGAATCAGTGGCTTCTTCGGGCATATTGGAGCAGAAATAGGCATCTCCGATAGCTGCGCTCGAAAGGGCTATTCCTAAATCATATCTCATCGTTTCTGCTTTTTCGTACATTTGTCGCGCTTCGTCGATTGCTTTCCCGATGTCTCCGCGCAGGGAGTAGATGTAAACCACCAGTTGCCGGATGCTGAAAGACAGTTCCATCTTGTTTTCCTTTTCCAGTATAGGGCTCAGTTGCTGTCCCCAGGCGATAACGCTGTCTATCGGCGCGATGGAATCGTACGCAATGTTGTTTTCTATCAGGCGTTTCAAATTGGACAGTCGTTCGGTATTCAGGTTTACTGAATGTGAGGGGAGAATCCGGATAAACAGACCTATAGTAAATAATATATAGATATTCCTCTTCATTAAAAGTGGTGTTTTGTTGTATGTGTTATACTAGTTGCCAAAAATAAGCAAAAATCACAAAGAAGCGGTAGGTTGGCGGTGAATATTTTTCTCTTTGTGTTAATATACGTTGCTGCTTGTTCGTTTCATTGGTTCTGTTGCCGGCCATCCGGGAGCTGAGGCTTTATTCTGTGTGGATGTATATAAAAAAATCTGTCGGGGAAGTCTCCCCGACAGATTTAACCAGTAATCTAAGTGAGTTTTTCAGAATGTGATGTCCATTTTCACTACAAAAGTACGGGGAGCGGCTACTGCCATCGGGCGGTAACTGTATTCTTTATTCAACAGGTTGTTGACCATGAATTGGAAGGCGACTTCTTTGGTCGCTTTTACCCCGAAGCGCAAGTCAACGGTGGCATAGTCTGTATTATGTTTTTTCCAGTAAGTAGCCAGTGTTTCTCCTCTCGATTTTCCGAAGAGGATCGTGCGTACATAGTCCATTAAGTCTTGTTGTTGCTTTTCACGTTCGTCCATCATGAGGTAGTCCACTGCCAGTATCTTGCTCTTCCATGCAAAGTTGGCACCCAGATTGATACGCTTCCATTGGAAATCGACTGTTGCTTTAAAGCTGTGCTTCGGGCGGTATTTCAGATATTTGCCTGTATTCGACTTCTCCTTCATCTGAAGGGCGTCGGTGTATAAATCTTCTATTTCATTGCGTTCCTTATAGTCAGCGTCGCGAGGCTCGGTATATACATATCCCAGATTATAGAATAGTTTCGTATTCTTGTTGAAGTCATAAACGCCGTTTGTCGAAATCTCCATACCGTAGATTTGCGCTTTCGATACGTTGTGGAACTGTGCTCCGATACCGAAACCTTTGCCGTCCGTCACCATCTGGATGGCATCGCTGATGCTGTTGATCATGCTGTAGTCTGCGTTATTGAACAGTCCGAACTGAAATTCAACCATGTCTCTGTACTCGGTATAGAATCCGGCTACGTCTACAAATCCTTGGAAGTTGCCGATCTTGTATCCTTGCTTGAATCCCAGTTCGGCATTGTAACCTTTCTCCGGTTTGATGTCGAGGTTCGGATAGATACCTACTCCTCCGATGTCCTTGCGGAGATATTTCTCGTTGATGGACGGGTTGCGGTAACCTTGTCCGGCGCTGGCACGGATAAAGCTGTAATCGGCTAACTGATAGTTCAGTCCGGCACGGAACACGGGGCGGAACGGAACTTTGGCTCCGAATATTTTCGTTTCTGCTTCACGGTGATGGTTGTTCACACGGTAGTATTCGGCTCGTACCCCTGCCGATACGCTCAGGCGGTCCCAGAAGCGCTGGTCGTACTGGAAGAAGGCGGCTACATTATCGCTTTTGTACACCTGATCCATGATGGAAGAATTGTAGCGGACGTGCTCGTAAGTCATTCCGGTAGTGATCTGTGCGCCGCCGTCCCATTTCTTGTTGAACTGGTAGTCAAGATAATAATTATAGTTCTTGTCCGTTTTCGTCTGAACGTTGTTTCGGGTCGGATTCATTACGTTGGACAGCCAGGGGATGAGATCACTGGGGACTTGTCCATTTTGTATGCCGTTCATCAGGTCACTTGGCAGTCCGTTGTCCATCACCCACGAGATGAGGTCACAATAATCGGCGGTAGTGGCGTTGGGGAAGATGTTGCCCAAGGAAGTGAATACCCCGTTCATGGCATCTTCCAGATTATTGTTGATCAGACCGGAGCCGATGCCGACCAATGCCGGGTAGAGCGAACTGTAATCGCCGCCTGCTATATTCTGTATAGTCTGGGCATTCGTTCCCATATTTCCAAGGATGTCGGTGATGGAGTTTCCCTGACTGGGTTTGACTATGTTGTCGGCACTATGATAGAAACGTCCTTTGATCTTGTGTGACGTTCCGTTTTCCGGATTCACGTAGTTGATGAACGGGTCGATGTGGAAGTTGTTTTCTTCGCGTCCCATGTTGGTGAAAGGAGAAGGTTTGTAAACTTCTGTTGGTGATCTCCAGATGAAGAAGTCTCCGTACTGATTGGAAAGAAAATCAACATTCAGACCATAGTTCAATATCTTCATACCCATGTCCGGTTGATGATAAGTCAGGTTGCCGCCCATGCGGAAACGTTTGTTATATCCTTGTTGACGGTATCCCTCATCGGTAAAGAGGTTAATGCTTCCGCTGACGTCAAAGTTGCCGATACGGCGGGAGTGGGAGAGATCGAAGCCTTCATAAATAGGGTTTCGTATGCCGCTGAGAAGGTTTCCGCGCAGGATGGGTTTGACGGAATACTTGTCGTCTTTCCAGAAACTCTTGTCGCTCCATTGGTATTCATCGTTTTCGGCATCACCATATATACCGATATAGGCGCTGAAGCGGGTTTTCGGTGTTAATCCCGGACGGGCGGTACGGATATTGATAATACCGTTGAGAGCAGACGAACCGTACAAAACGGATGAGGCTCCTTTGATTACTTCTATCTGTTCGATGTTTTCTAGAGGTACGGTGTTCCAGTTGATTTCTCCGGTTTTTGGATTTAGGGTGCTCATTCCGTCTACCAGAATCTGGCTGCGGGCACCTACTCCGTAGGTCCATCCGCTGCCGCCACGCATGGAAGGCTGTTTGTCCACAATGTCCACGCCGGGCAGCGTGCGGAGAGTAGAAGTGATATCCGTCGGTGCCTGACGGGCGATATCGCCTGCTTTCACCAAGTCCATGGATACGGTGACATTACTGAGCTTTTGCTCAAAGCGTCCGGCGCTTACCACTACCTCTTCCAGCAGCTTGGTACTTTCTTTCATGTACACGTCTTTAGTGATCACTTCACGTTTGCCGATAACAATGGGCATCAGAACGTCTTCGTAACCGATATAGCTGAACACAAGGTCGACACCTCCCTCCGGAAGTTTGATTTCATACGCTCCGTTTATATCGGACACGGTTCCCTGATTGCCGTGCAATTTATACGTTACTGCGGCGCCAACCAAAGGTTCATTGGTATTGGCGTCATATATATGCCCTTTCAATGTCTGGGCAAAACTATTCCCGAATCCGGCAAGGCAGATGAATAATGTCAGAATATATAGTTTCTTCATTGTTTCTGTAATTTATGTTTTTTCTTCTGGTGGAAAGTCTCATTCATTTTTGTCGGTCAGGTCGAGTCCCAAGTCCAGTTGGGTGATGATAGACCAGTTGTCATACAGTGGACCTAAATAGGAATTGTACAACATCGGACCGAAGTTAGGAATACCTTCCATCACTGGCTGAAGATGGGGGATGAAGGCTATGAGAGGACTCAGCGCTTCCCTGTTCAGATAGATATGCGTATGTCCGTTCTCCTTTTCTATCTGCATGGGGATACCTTCCTTTATCCATGAGAAGAACATCTGAAAACTTTGGTGATCCATATTGGCGATCATAGATAATAAAGAGTTGTCCAATGATTCGCTCACAACTCCCAGTAGAGTCTTCAGTAAGAAAGGATTGGATTTCAGGATAGCATCTGCAATGCCTGCTATCAGATGAGCATCGACCGTCTGTCCCTGCCCTTGCATGGCCAGGCTGATAATGCTTGGAAGGTTCAGTTTGACATAGAGAAGGTCATTTTTCAGATACCAGAAAGCCAGTCCCCGGGGAGAATCTGCATAATTGCGTCCTTGGGTTGCGGCAGTAATATCATCGGCAGACAATGTATTGAACATTAACTTCATCATAATGAAATTAATGACTTGTTGCTGGGATGCGGGATTATCCATGTCGATTTCGCTGAACTTCTGTTCCCCCAATTGCAGTTCGTCCGATGTATATTCGGCCGTAATGTTTCCGTCGGATTCCAGAGTGACACTTTTGAGTAATTGCGGCAGGAGGTATCCTCCCATGCCTTTTATAATAACGGATACGGTTGCGTACAAACTTCCCGCCTCCTTTACCATCTCTAAATCCATGTCGGTATAAAGGGCTGCTGTCAGTATCTGATTGTCCGACTCTCCCCATTCATATTCGCCGGTCGTCTGATTGCGTATGACATCTTTTCCTCTGCCGCGTGTCAGTTCGCTCATCTGATAAGTTTTTATCCATTGATTTTGCGGCATCGTTACATTCAAGTCCAGTTTCATCGTCTTCGGAGTAATGGAGCCGGCGTATTTCACGGTTGCTCCTGCGCCCGAAACTGTTTCTCCGCTGAACGTATAGTTGTCTTCCTGCTCTGATAAGTTTATCCGGAATGATGTCTCTTTTTCTCCCGGAATGATATCGTTTAATGTCAATGTTCCTTTTTTACTGTCTTCTGTCTGAAAGCTGACGGTTTTTCCGATTAACTTTTCTCCGCTGTAGGTCAGATCCAGAGTGGATGGGGTTTTATAAAACGCCCATTTCCGGCTCGGCATATAAAA
>OATQ01000543.1_pt1 | contig 14767 bp, 13 predicted proteins | sample 1495061 | NCBI WGS metagenome assembly OATQ01 (sample SAMEA2579979, study PRJEB22360) | human gut metagenome
CAGCGCGTACGCCCATATCCGCAGCCACGCGGCGCAGGCCGCCGCATTGCCGGTCATCATGGACGACGTGTTGGTCAACTTTGATCCCGATCGCGCCCTGCGTACGGCTCAAACCTTCGGCGATCTGGCTTCTTCGCAAGAAGGTTCGCCGGGGCATCAGCTTTTGTACTTCACTTGCCACCCGCATATGGCGGACATGCTCCGCAAGGCCGTCCCCGGCGTCGGGCTGTATGTCATGGAGAGGGGAACGATCCGGGAAGAGGAATGACGGGCAATGGGAGATTCGAAGTGGCGGTGGTTTTACGAGATCTGTCGGGTATTTTCTCTTTTTGTGGGCTGTTCCTTGAATCCCTTCGGCTCGTGGAGGAGATTGCCGGCGGGCATTCCGTACCTGGGCAATGTCCGGTTGGTAGGCAGAGATTGTGAGGCCCTGTGGTGGAAGCGGGGAACGATGGGTTCGAAGCGCAGCGTATGGTGCGGAGCCGCATTTAAAGAATGGCAAGAGGCACCGTGCTCCATCCGCAGTGATACGATCCTCCGGGAAACGGCCATCAGAAAAAAAGCCCCTGCCGGAACAGGGGCCTTTTCTATCACGGAACAAGGCTACGGACGGCTCAGGTCAAACAACAGCGGTCGGTCGGCCTCAAGAAAGGGCAGTGTTAGGGCCTCTTCGGGCGTCACCCAGCGGAAAGCCTGTCCGTCGTTGGCGACAGGCTCCCCGGAAAATTCGGTGATATGGAAGAAATGGAGCCGCACCGAGCGGAAATCGTAATCGTGCTCAACCGTGCGCCAGAGCCTCGGGTTGCGGACGGATAAGGACAACTCCTCAGCGAGTTCGCGGGCGAGGGCCGCTTCCAGCGACTCTCCGGGTTCGACCTTTCCGCCGGGAAATTCCCAAAAACCGGCCTGCGGATGGCCTTCCGGACGTTGCGCCGCGAGAAACGAGCCGCCGCGCCACAAGATACCGCCCACTACTTCAATCCGTGCCTTCTCTTCCATCTTTCCCCCTCAAAAAACAAAACAGGCGATTCGCCGCCTGCCGTCCTTTTTGCCCATAGGCTTTTCTGCCAAAGCTCGCCGTCGGCTGAAAGCGAGCACGCTTATGCCGATGGACTTTATCTTTTCCCCTGTATCCAACGGGATTTTCGTCGTGTGGCCTTCCCGCCGGTCAAAAATCTCGGGAGGGAGAAGGGGCGCAAACCACGCTGGCAGGTTTGGGGAAGAGAGGGGCCGTTCTCCAGAAACGCTCTCTCCCTTCCCCAATCCATTCTAGTTCTTCGTGAGATATTCGGCGATCATCGCGTCGTAGCGCGAGGTCTTGGCGAACGTACGGGCGGCCATGCGCTGCCGGAAAGGCAGGGAAACGCTCATATCGTTGGCCTTGAGTTCCGCCGTGGCTTCCGCGTAGGTATCGGGATCGGACAGTACGAGGATGCTGTGGAAGTTCTTGGACGCCGCGCGGAGCATACAGGGCCCCCCGATATCGATTTCCTCAATGGCTTCGCGGGGCTTCAACCCCTTGGCCAGAGCGCTCTCGAAATCGTAAAGGTTCACGCAGATGAGATCAAATGCCTTGATTCCCTTTTCTTTCAGAACGGCGAGGTGCTCGGGGTTGTCCTTGTCGGCAAGGATGCCGCCGTGGATGTGGGGATGCAGTGTCTTCACCCGGCCGCCGAGGATTTCGGGGAAGCCGGTCACGTCGCTGACCGCGGTGACGGGCAGGCCCGCGTTTTCAAGGAATTTCAGCGTGCCGCCGGTGGAGACGAGCTCCACGCCGTTGGCGTGCAAAAAGGTTGCGAATTCCGCCAGTCCGTCCTTATGGGTGACGCTGAGCAGAGCCCGCCTGATGGGAAGGAAATCCATTCGATTCGCTCCTGATCCGGGTTGGGCGAGAAAGGGGAGAGGCCGGGAAGGCGTCTCCTCTTAGTGGTGCATGTGATCGCCTTTTTTGATACGATAAAAAGCCGTCGCCACAATGACGCAGAAATACACGAAAATAAGCGATACGCCCACAAATCCCTGCGGCGTGGAGTGCATGGCGTTGCTGACCAGCTCGTTGAACATGGCGGACTCCTTGGCTCTTCCGGCCTCGAACGCCGAAGGGATTTTTCCGGCGGACGTGGTCGAGACGTTAAAGTATTACATTGCCCGGCTTGCGACAAAAGTCAAGCGGGAGCTTCGGAGGAAGCATGGCCAAACCATTTGTAAATCCCTTTGTTTCCGGCCAGTTCCTCGAACTGCGCGTGGATGCGCTGGTGTCCGACGGGCGCGGCCTCGGGCGTCATGACGGCGTGGTCGTACTTGTCGAGGATGCCTTGCCGGGGCAGCTCGTGCGTGCGCGGGTCGCCGCCGTGCGGAAGAGCCTTGCGGAAGCCGCACTTGTTGAAGTGCTCGAGCGTTCGCCGGACGAGCAGGAGCCGCCGTGCCCCCATGCCGGACGGTGCGGTGGATGTTCGTGGCAATCGCTGGCCTATGGCCGCCAGCTCGCATGGAAAGAGCGCATCGTGCACGACGCGCTGGAGCGGGTGGGCAAGGTGGCGTGTCCGCCCATGCTGCCTATCCTGCCCTCCCCCTCCGAGTGGGGATACCGCAACAAGATGGAGTTCGCCTTTGGGGTGTCCGGAGACGGCGGCAAGGCGCTCGGGCTGCGGGAACGCGGTTCGCGCAACATCGTTGAGGTGACGGGATGCCTGTTGCAGACGCCGTTGACCATGCGGGTTCTTGAAGCTGTGCGGATGTTGTCCAATGGGGCGTTTCACGATCTGGACGGGCGGTTCCTCGTCGTCAGGGAGCCCAATGCGGGCGGTTGCTTTGTGGAATTGATAGTGGGGGCCGGTGGGAGCCTTGAGGCAGGGGAGCGGTTCGCGGAGGCGCTGCGGGCTGAAACTCCCGAAGTGACGGGTTTCGCGCTGTCGGAACGTCTGGCTCCCAGCGATGTGGCCTACGGCGAGCGGGCTCTGTACGCGGACGGTCGGCTTGAGGAGCGGATCGGAGATGTCCGGTTGCAGATGGGGCACAACGCCTTTTTTCAGGTGAATACGCCCGCCGCCGAGTTGCTGTATGCGGAGGCCGCCCGGTTTGCCGCGCTTGAGGAACTGCCGGATCCTGTCCTGTGGGACGTGTACGGCGGCGTGGGTTCCATCGGGCTGTACATGGGGCGCAATGCGCGGGTTGTGGGCATTGAGGAAATGCCCGGCGCGGTGCGTTATGCCCGCGGCAATGCGAAGGCGTTGGGCAGGAAGGCGTACAAGGTGGAGCAGGGCGACGCCAAGTCCGTGCTCGGGCGTCTGGTGAAGCTCGGCCCCAAGCCGGATGTGGTGGTGGTCGATCCGCCGCGTGCCGGGATTGATGCCAAGGTCGCGCAGCAGCTTGCCGAGGCGGCCCCGCTGCGGCTTATATACGTTTCGTGCAACCCCGCGACGCTGGCCCGCGACGTGGCCCGCCTGGCTCCGGCTTTCCGCCTGAAAGCCGCCAGGCCTGTGGACTTGTTCCCCCAGACGCCGCATGTGGAGACGGTGGCCCTGCTGGAACGCGCATGATTTCAGGCTGCGAGGCGAACGATGAAAGTCATCGGCATCAATGGAAGCGCCCGCAAGGATGGGAATACTTCTCTTCTCATCAAGGCGGTTTTTGCGGAGCTGGAGGCGGAAGGCATTGAAACGGATCTCGTGCAGTTGCATGGCAAGGCTCTTGAGCCCTGCAAGGCCTGCTTCGGGTGCGGAGGGAAGCGTCAATGCGTTGTAAAAACAGATTATTTCAATGAATGTTTCGCCAAAATGGTGGAGGCGGACGGCATAGTGCTCGGCTCCCCTGTTTATTCCGCCGATGTTACGGCAGGGATGAAGGCTTTCCTCGAGCGCGCGGGTGTCGTCGTGGCGACGAATCCGGGTATGCTCCGGCACAAGGTTGGGGCCTCCGTAGCGGCGGTGCGGCGCGGGGGCGGCCTGGCCGCCGTGGACACGATGAACCATTTCCTTCTGAATAAAGAGGTCATCGTGGTCGGTTCGACCTATTGGAATATGGCCTACGGGAGGGATGCCGGAGATGTCCTGAACGATGCGGAAGGGATGGCCAATATGCGCAATCTTGGGCAGAACATGGCGTTTGTGCTGAAAAAAATCAGATAGGCGCGGTGACGGGGAAGGAGCCGAGGGAGGGTGTCCTCCTCCGTGTTTTTCCTCCGTTTCCATCCTCTTTTCAGCATGGCGGGCGCAATCGCGGTTTCAGCTCTCGGCATTTTCTGCGTAATCATTGCCGCGGCATGGGAATGGCGTACGGGGAGCGTTCGGAAGGGAAAAACGGGTTGACGCACGATGTCCGATTCCCTATAGACTCATTCCTTTCCGTCACGGCATTGTGCCGGGCGCGGGAGCGAAAGGAGAAAGGGAACCATGCTTGCGTATCTTCAGGGCCTGTCGCTTGGGCTGGCATATGTCGCGCCCATCGGCGTGCAGAATCTTTTCGTCATCAATGCCGGCCTGTCCCAGCCGCGGGCGGCGGCCTACCGGACGGCGCTCATCGTCATTTTTTTTGATGTGACCCTTGCGCTTGCCGGTTTTTTCGGCATCGGCGCGCTGATCGAACATTCCGAGCTTATCCGAAAGGGCGTTTTGCTGGCTGGCAGCCTTGTAGTGATGTATATGGGGCTCCGGCTCATGCTGTCCCGCGAGGCCGCCGGTCCGGCGATCAACGTGAACATCCCGCTCATGAAGACCATCGGCATGGCCTGTGTCGTGACGTGGTTCAATCCGCAGGCGATCATCGACGTGTCGCTGCTGCTCGGGTCCTTCCGGGCGGCCTTGCCGCCCGAGGAGTCCGGCCTGTTCCTCTGGGGCGTGGTCTGCGCGTCCTGCCTCTGGTTCCTGTCCCTGACCACCATTTCCTCACTCTTCAAGAACCGGTTCACGCCGCGCCTGTTGCGCATCATCAACCTTGTCTGCGGCCTGGTCATCTTTTTCTATGGCGTGAAGCTCGGCTGGTCGTTCGTGGAGTTATGGCAGAGTACATTTTGAGTGTATTGGGGAAGGGAGAACCACGTTACTGCCTTCAACCCCAACGGCCTTGCGAGAATACTCTTTCTTGTGATGGCGGCCGCATTCTTGAGTGAAAAAACAAAGCCCTTTCCCGCACACCGGAAAAGGGCTTTGTTTTATGGGGAACGTAGCCGTTCCAAAACGGAAAAGCCTTTGTAAAGGGAAGGAAACGTTTTCCCCCCTTTACAGAATAGGGCTATTCTTCCTCGCTGTTCGGTACCTCGGCTTCGAGGGATTCGGCGCGCCGGATGATCTCTTCAAGCTGGATGTCGGCGCCGAGGACGCCGATGATCTCGTCGTTGGCGTCGGTGATCACCGTGGAGACGGTGATGATGAGCTGGCCCGTGACCTGAGACTGATGGACGTTCGTGATGTGCAGCTTTCCGGTGTGCATGGGCTGGAGGAACCACTCGCGGTTCGAGTAGTCGAACCCGATCGGGAAGGCCTTGTAGCCCTTCTGATCGCCGGGATCGCTGATGGCGATGGCGGTGGAGTGCCCCTTCACGTCGGTGACGTAGGCATACTGGATGAACGAGTAGTCGCGCACGAAGTGCTGGAGCTGCGCGGTGAGCGCTTCCGAATCGGCGGTCGACTGGCAGTCGCGGGCCAGACGCTCCACGAGGTTGGAGGCCAGTTCCCCGGCGATGCGCTTCATCTGGTCGAACTCGCTGTCGAAGAGTTCCGGCATGAAACGGCGGACGAGGTTCTTGATTTCCTTGTTGGAGAAGGAGGTGTTGCGCCCTTCCTCGTAGGCGGCCATGATCCTGGTGTGGATCTGGCCCACGGCGGGGTGCTTCTTGGAGACTTGGCGTTCCGGCGGCAGGTTGAACTGCTGGTTGATCCAGTAGGCCACGCCCGCGCGGCCCGCCTTGTCGTTGATGATGATCGGCACGGAGCGGTTGAGGATCTTGGTGGTGTCGAAGATGTTGTAGATCTCTTCGTTCTTGGCCAGCCCGTCGACGTGGATGCCCGCGCTGGTGGCGTTGAAGTCCTTGCCCGCGAAGGGGTAGTTGTCCGGGATGCGGTAGTCGAGTTCCTTCTCGAAATACTGGGCGATTTCCGTGATGACGGTGGGATCGGCGGCCTCGTCGTTGCCGGTGAGGGAAATGTAGTCGATGACCAGCGCTTCGAGGGGCGCGTTGCCGGTGCGTTCGCCAAAGCCCATGAGCGTGCCGTTGACGCCGCCGCAGCCGTACAGCCATGCGGTCACGCCGTTGACGAGCACCTTATGGAAGTCGTTGTGCCCGTGCCATTCGAGCCATGCGCCGGGGACGCCCGCTTCGTCGGTGAAGGCGCGGACGATACGCTGCACGGAGCGGGGAAGCGCCGCGCCGGGGAAGGGCACGCCGTAGCCCATGGTGTCGCAGAGGCGGATCTTGATGGGCATGGACGCTTCGTGGGAGAGCTCCATGAGCTTGCGCGCGAAGGGCAGGCAGAAGCCGTAGATGTCGGCGCGGGTCACGTCTTCGAAGTGGCAGCGGGGCACGATGCCCCATTCGAGGGCCTTGGTAACGACCTTGAGGTAGTCGTTCATGGCCTGCTCGCGGGTTTTGCCGAGCTTCAGGAAGATGTGGTAGTCGGACATGCTGGTGAGCAGGCCCACTTCATCGAATTCCATATCATGGGCGATCTTGAGGTCGTCCATGTTGGCGCGGATCCAGCCGGTGACGCGGGGGAAGCGGTAGCCTCTGGAGCGGCAGACTTCAATAGCCTTGCGATCCTTGGGGGAATACATGAAAAATTCGGAGGCCTGGATGAGTCCGCTCTTGCCGCCGAGCTTGTGGAGCAGGTCGTAGATGCGGGCGATCTGCTTGACGGTATAAGGGGGTCGGGCCTGCTGGCCGTCACGGAAGGTTGTGTCGGTGATGAACATGGGATCGGCCGGGCGGGGGACGAGGAATGTATCGTCGAATTCGATGCGGCTGACATGCGTATATGGGAAAACGTCGCGGTACAGTTCGGGTTCGACGCGGTTGTCCAGCGTCAGGGGGCGGGAAGCATGTTTTTGATACAGTAAGCTCATTGTGCGGTTCCTCCTGAGGTAAGGTAATCTCCGTATGAGATACGGAAGCGCTTTAGTACGTGTGGACAACAAGACGAAAAAGGTCTTTGGGGATCTTTTCCTCAAGCTAACGACTATAGCGCATTTTCATGTGAACCGAAAGGAAATTTTCTTGCGTAAAAACGGTCCGGAATATGGAAGAAAGAGTACAATTCCGCCCTGATGCCGGAACCGATCCGCAGAGTATCCCCTTCGGGGAAGCCAACCCCTTGCGGACCGGGCCCGCGAGGGATAATTTATCTGAAAAGACGATGTTTCAGGGGGTTACGATGGACGCCATAAGCATTATCGCAGAGCAGCGCATTCGGGAAGCCTGCGAGCGGGGAGCCTTTGATTCCCTTCCCGGAGCGGGCAAGCCGCTGGAGTTGGAAGACGACTCGCACATCCCCGAAGACCTTCGCATGGCCTACAAACTGCTGAAGAACGCGGGCTACGTCCCTGAAGAGGTCCTTGACCGGAAAGAGGCCCAATCCATTGTCGACGCATTGGAAAAGTGCGGGGACGAACAGGAAAAGGTCCGGCAGATGAAAAAGCTCGAAGTGGTCATTGCCCGCATCAAGGCCCGCCATCCCAACGCGCCCGTTCTCGGCGACGGCAGCCCGTACTATGAGCGGGTGGTCAGCCGGATTACCGTGAACAAGAAGGACTGAACCGCTTTTTTTCGGGTAGCGGCGCGGTATACAACCGTTTCCAGTACCCCGTTTTGCCGCGGCGTCAGGGAAATAAAAAATGCCGGATGGCCTTGCCGCGTTGAGGCTATACGGCGGGTGCGCCTCCGTCTGTCGGAAACAGTACCTTGCCCCAATCCTTACTCGGAAAGGGAGGGAGCCCTTGCCCTCCGCCTGAGGGCGCATCTCCCAACCTTTCGGGAGACGGGGGCAGCCGATGGAAGCGCCGCTTTCGTTGCCCGGCCTTCTCTTCCCTACCGCTGCGCGGATAGATGTTCTTCCGTCCGCATTTCCCACCCCTCGCCCGGGTGTTCCTCGCTCACATGGAGAAGCGAATTGGCGAGCATCTCGTACAGCCAGTTGGCGTACGTCTCGCCGGACCACCCGCGCTCCTGCACCAGCATACGGTAGAGGTCGCGGCTGGGGGGGGACCAGAAGACATCCAGCGCCATCCCCATATCAATGCCTTCCTTGAGCCGCCGCCCGCGGAGCAGGAACCGCACATGGTTTTCCTGCCTGTCCCTGTTGACGCATCGGAGATCATTCTGGACGCGGGCCAATTGAGGATCGAGCATCCCCGCGCCACGCAACAGGTCGAAGACGGGGCTTTGGGATTCGTGCACCTGCAGGACAAGCTGCGCCGTGAGCTTCAGCGCTTCGTGGATGTTCGCCGTTTCAAGTGAGCGATCGTGCAGCTCAAACACCCGCTCCGTGAAGACGGCCCGGTCCAGCAATTCGGCCACGATGCCGTTTTTGGAGCGGAAGACGGCATAGACGGTCTGCTTGGCGACCCCCGCTTCTTGAGCGATGGCTTCCACCGTTGTTTTGGCGTACCCGCGCTCAAGGAAAAGGCGCTGCGTGGCGTCGAGGATGTTGGTGCGGGTCTGGTTTGCCTGGCGCTCCCGGATGGGCGAGGAATACTTGCGGGCCGTGTGTTTTTCCATCTTGACAGTCATCCTTTCGGGAAGTATAGCACTTGAACGGATAGAGCTTACTCTATTCAATTTGTTTTTGTCAAACTATGCAAGCAACCTGCGGGGAACGCAAGTCGCTTGTATTTTCTATGGGCGCGTGATGATTGAACCGCGCCGACAACCTGAGAGTGAGGTTATATGTTGGTGAAGCATGAACGGCGGCCCTTCCGATTCGGTGTGACTTTGTTGGCCGGGCTTCTCGGCTGCTTGTCCCTCATGGGCTGCAAGGACGAAAAGACGGGGGCCCAGGCCCCGACGGTTCCCGCCGTGGAAGTGGCCGTGGAGATCGTGACCCCGCAGAAGGTGCTGTATACGACGGAACTTGCCGGCCGCACGTCGGGTTTCCAGATCGCTGAAGTGCGTCCGCAGGTGAGCGGCATCATCCAGAAGCGTTTCTTTGAGGAAGGCGCGGACGTCAAGGCCGGGGATGTCCTCTATCAGATCGATCCCGCCACCTATCAGGCCAATCTCGACAGCGCGAAGGCCAATCTCGCCCGAGCCGAAGCCAACGTGGCTCCCGCGCGCCTGAAGATGCAGCGCTTTAAGGATCTGGTGAACATCAGCGCGGTCAGCAAGCAGGAATTCGAAGACGCCGAGGCCGCCTACAAGCAGGCGCTCGCCGACGTGGGCGTCAACAAGGCCGCCGTGGAAAACGCGCGCATCCGTCTGGCCTATACCAAAGTGACCTCCCCCATCTCCGGGCGGAGCGGCCGCTCTCTGGTGACGCCGGGCGCGCTGGTGACGGAAAACCAGTCCAGCCCGCTGACCACCGTGCAGCAGCTCGATCCCGTCTATGTGGACGTGACCCAGTCCAGCACGGAAGTCCTGCGCCTCAAGCGTTCCCTTGAGGACGGCACGCTCCAGCGCGCCGATCAGGATCACGCGGCGGTGCGCCTGCTGCTTGAAGACGGCAGCGAGTACGGGCTTACCGGCACGCTCCAGTTCGCCGACGTGAGCGTGGACGAGAGCACCGGCATGGTGACCTTGCGGGCCATCTTCCCGAACCCCAAGCAGGAACTGCTTCCGGGCATGTACGTGCGCGCCATCCTGAACGAAGGCGTGGACGATCAGGCCATTTTGTTGCCGCAGCGCGCCCTTTTGCGCGACGCCAAGGGCAACCCCACCACGTATGTGGTCAACGCCGAAAACAAGGTTGAAATCCGTCCGCTCAAAGTGGGCCGCACGCAGGGCAACAGCTGGGTTGTGCTCGACGGGCTCAAGGCCGGTGACAAGGTCATCGTCGAGGGCCTCCAGAAAATCCGTCCCGGCTCGCCCGTTCGCATTGCCGAACCCACCCCGGTCAAGCAGGGCGCGCCTGCTTCCGAGAAGCGGTAGGGGGCTTTTTCATGGCACGTTTCTTTATCGATCGTCCCGTTTTTGCATGGGTGATCGCCATTATTATCATGCTGGCGGGCGGGGGTACCATCCTCCACCCTCGGAGTTTGTTTCAACCTTCGGGGGGGGGTTTTCCATCCTCAACCTGCCGATCTCGCAGTACCCGTCCATCGCCCCGCCGACCATCGGCATCACGGCGCAGTATCCCGGCGCGTCCGCGCAGACCGTGCAGGACACCGTCACGCAGGTTATCGAACAGAACATGAACGGCCTTGACTATCTGCTGTACATGTCTTCGACCAGCGACTCTTCGGGGCAGGCGCAAATCACCCTGACCTTCAGCGCGGACGCCAACCCGGACATCGCGCAGGTGCAGGTTCAGAACAAACTCCAGCTCGCGACGCCCCTGCTCCCGCAGGAAGTGCAGCGGCAGGGCATTTCCGTGGCCAAGCGCGGCGCGAACTTCCTGAAGGTGTACGCCTTCGTGTCCGAAGACGGCAGCATGGACAACGCCGACATCGCGGACTATGTGGCGACCAACCTCAAGGATGCGATCAGCCGTATCTCCGGCGTCGGCGAAGTGTCGCTGTTCGGCAGCCAGTACGGCATGCGCATCTGGCTCGATCCGCACAAGCTGCAAAGCTACAAGCTGATGCCGAGCGACGTGATCAACGCGATCAACGCACAGAACGCGCAGGTTTCCGCCGGTCAGCTCGGCGGCACCCCGTCCGTGCCGGGCCAGCAGATGAACCTCGCCATTTCGGTGCAGGAGCGCTTGCAGACCCCGGAGCAGTTCGGCAACGTCATCCTGCGCACCAACCCCGACGGCTCGCTCATCCGCGTGAAGGACGTGGCCCGTGTGGAGCTTGGCAGCGAAAGCTACTCCACGCTCAGCCGCTATAACGGCAAGCCCGCCACGGGTATCGCCGTGAAGCTTGCCACCGGCGCGAACGCGCTGGAAACGGCGAGCAATATCGACGACTATCTGAAGGGCGCCGAAGCCTTCTTCCCGCAGGGGCTGAAGGCCGTGTATCCCTTTGATACCACGCCGGTCGTGAAGATTTCCATCCACGAAGTGGTGAAGACCCTCGGCGAAGCCGTGCTTCTGGTGTTTCTGGTCATGTACCTGTTCCTCCAGAACTTCCGCGCAACCCTCATCCCGACCATCGCGGTGCCCGTCGTGCTTCTCGGCACGTTCGGCGTGCTGTCGGCGTTCGGTTATTCCATCAACACGCTGACCATGTTCGCTGTGGTGCTCGCCATCGGCCTCCTCGTGGACGACGCCATCGTCGTCGTTGAAAACGTGGAGCGCGTGATGAGCGAGGACAAGCTCTCGCCCAAAGAGGCCGCCCGGAAATCCATGGATCAGATCACCGGCGCTCTGGTCGGCATCGCCATGGTGCTGTCCGCCGTGTTCATCCCCATGGCCTTCTTCGGCGGGTCCGTGGGCGTCATCTACCGGCAGTTCTCGGTGACCATCGTTTCGGCCATGGTGCTGTCGGTGGTGGTCGCCATCGTGCTGACCCCGGCCCTCTGCGCCACGATGCTGAAACCCATCGGCGGGGATCACGTGCATTCGCAGCACGGCTTCTTCGGCTGGTTCAACCGCTGGTTCGACAGCGCCACGCTGCGCTACCAGTCCGGCGTGTCCTACGTCATCCGGCGCGCGGGCCGCTTTATGCTCATTTATCTGGTGCTTATCGGCGGCCTGGTCTTCATGTTCAAGACCCTGCCCACGGGCTTCCTGCCCGACGAAGACCAGGGTATGCTGTTCGCCCAGATCCAGCTGCCTACCGGCGCGACGCAGGAAGAGACCACCAAGGTGCTGGAGCGGGTCGAACGCTACTTCCTCGAAGAGGAAAAGGAATCCATCGACAGTCTGATGGGCGTTCTCGGGTTCAGCTTCGCGGGCAACGGCCAGAACATGGCTATGGCCTTCGTGCGCCTCAAGGACTGGAGCGAGCGTCAGGACCCGTCCCTCAAGGTGGACGCCGTGTCCAAGCGCGCCATGGCGGCGTTCTCGAAAATCCGCAATGCGCAGGTGTTCGCATTCGCGCCGCCCGCCATTATGGAACTCGGCAACGCGACCGGTTTCGACTTCCAGTTGCAGGACAAGTCCGGCCTCGGGCATGAGGCGCTTTTGCAGGCCCGTAACCAGCTTCTCGGCATGGCCGCCCAGAACAAGAATCTGGTGGCCGTGCGTCCCAACGGGCAGGAAGACCAGCCGCAGCTGCGCGTCGACATCGACCGTGAGAAGGCGGGCGCGCTCAGCCTGAGCCTGGCCGACATCAACGCGGCGCTCTCGACCGTCTGGGGCAGCTCCTACGCGGACGACTTCCTCGACAAGGGCCGCGTCAAAAAAGTGTACGTGCAGGGCGACGCGCCGTTCCGTATGGTTCCGGAAGACATGGAAAAATGGTTCTTCCGCAACAGCAAGGGCGAAATGGTTCCCTTCTCCTCGTTCGCTTCGGCGCACTGGGAGTACGCCCCAGCGCGTCTGGAACGCTACAACGGCGTCCCGTCCGTGGAAATCCTTGGGCAGCCCGCGCCGGGCGTGAGCTCCGGTACGGCCATGCTGGAAATGGAGAAGCTCGCCAGCCAGCTGCCTCAGGGCATCGGCTACGAATGGACCGGGCTGTCCTATCAGGAACGCCTTTCCGGATCACAGGCTCCGGCTCTGTTCGCCCTGTCCATCCTTGTGGTGTTCCTGTGCCTCGCGGCCTTGTATGAAAGCTGGTCCGTGCCGTTTGCGGTTATCCTCGTGGTTCCCCTCGGTGTGCTCGGCGCGCTCGGCGCGGCGAACATGCGGATGCTTTCCAACGACGTGTACTTCCAGGTGGGCCTGCTCGCCACCATTGGTCTGTCGGCGAAGAACGCCATTCTGATCGTTGAATTCGCCAAGGAGCTGCATGACAAGGGAGGCGATCTCATCGAGGCGACCATTGAGGCGTCGCGTATGCGCTTGCGTCCCATTTTGATGACCTCGTTGGCCTTCCTGCTCGGCATCCTGCCCCTCGCCATCAGCACGGGCGCCGGTGCCGGCGGCCAGAACGCCATCGGCACGGGCGTTATGGGCGGCACGTTCGCGGCGACGGCCCTCGGGATTTTCTACATCCCGGTGTTCTTCGTCGTGGTGACCTCCGTGTTCTCGTTCCGCTGGAAGTGGAAGAAGCCGAAGCGTCGCCGCACGGCCAACATCGTTGAAACCATACCGGGAGATTCCCACAAATGATGTCAGCAAAGTATATGGCGCTCGCGCTGGCGGTGCTGTTGCCCGGCTGCACGATGGCCCCGAACTACGTCCGCCCGGAGGCCCCGGTGGCGGAGGCCTGGCCCGACGACCTCATGCCCAAGGGCACGGTCCTCGCCCAGGCTACCGATCAGCTGGCTTCGGAAATCGGATGGAAGACGTTCTTCACCGATCAGCACCTGCAGCGGCTCATTCAGCTTGCTCTGGACAATAACCGGGATCTGCGCGTCTCCGCGCTGAACATCGAGCGTGCCCGCGGCTTGTACCAGATACAGCGCGCGGATCTGATGCCCGGGGTTTCCGCCTCCGGCGAGTCCTCCAACAAGGGCGTTTCCGCCGATTTGTCCACCACGGGCGAACAGACGGTTTCCCGCCAGCACTCGCTCGGCGTCGGCGTGACCAGTTATGAGCTTGATTTCTTCGGGCGTATCCAAAGCCTCAAGGACAAAGCTCTGGAAACCTATCTCGGCACCGAGGAGGCGTATCGGAGCGCCCGCCTGAGCCTCGTTTCGGAAGTGGCGCAGGCGTATCTGGCGCTGGTGGCGGACCGCGAGCGTCTGAACATCGCTACGGAAACGCTCAAGAGCCAACAGGCTTCATACGAAATGATCGCGCGGCGCCATTCCGTGGGCGTTTCGTCCGAGCTGGATCTGCGCCAGGCGCAGACCAGCGTGGATACGGCGCGGGTGGACATTGCCCGTTACAGTGGGCAGGTGGCCAAGGACATCACGGCGCTCAGCCTGCTCGCGGGTACGAAAGTGACCCCGGACATGCTGCCCGCCAAGGCGCTCTCCGAGCTTCCGGTCTGGCCGGATATTCCGGTGAGCCTGCCCTCCACGGTGCTCCTCCAGCGCCCGGACATCCTTCAGGCCGAGCATACGCTCAAGGCCGCCAACGCGGACATCGGCGCGGCGCGGGCGAATTTCTTCCCCCGCATTTCGCTGACCGCGAACATCGGCACGGCCTCGAACGAGCTGTCCCACCTCTTTGACGGCGGCACGGGCATCTGGACCTTCCTGCCGCAGGTCAGCCTGCCGATCTTCGAGGGCGGGCGGAACGTCGCCAACCTGCGTGTTTCCGAAGCCGACAAGAAGATAGCTGTGGCGAATTATGAGAAGGCCATTCAGTCCGCGTTCCGGGAAGTGTCCGACGCGCTGATCGACCGCGTATCCCTTGCCGGACAGCTTGAGGCGCAGAAATCGCTTGTTCATGCGACTTCCGAGACGTACCGCCTGTCCGGGGAGCGCTACAACCAGGGCATCGACAGCTATCTGGCCGTGCTCGATTCCCAGCGTGCGATGTACAGTTCGCAGCTTAACCTCATCTCCGTTCGCGTCGCCCGCGAGCAGAACCTTATCATGCTCTACAAGGCCCTTGGGGGCGGCGTGAAGGAATAGGGGGATAAAGATTGGAGGGGGGCGGGAGGGCCTTTTTGAAGAATCCCC
>OATQ01000545.1_pt1 | contig 14725 bp, 9 predicted proteins | sample 1495061 | NCBI WGS metagenome assembly OATQ01 (sample SAMEA2579979, study PRJEB22360) | human gut metagenome
GTGGATGCCTTTGAGCGCCAGCCAGTCATAGCCGATCAGGATGATATAGTTGATAATGGCGAGCAGGACGGACAGGATGATGCTTCCCGTGGAAATCTGGGCCAGGCTCATGCGGATATCCGCGAGGCTGTATTTGCTGATTTCCCTATAGAGAAGATAGACTGCACCCAAGAAGATGCAGCCGACAAGGACGGGGCCCAAGGCGCGCAGCAGTCGTTTCAGAGCGAGTAGAAGTTGTTTCAGCATCATGTCTCCGACATAGACGGTTTGCGGAACGGGGACGGGGGTCTCCGGAACGGAAGAATAAATTCCGCGCCTTCTTGATACCTGCTCATTCCCCTTGGCGCAAGGTGGCTGTTCAGAAAGAACGCTGATTTCTCGCCGCTGTTTTTCCGGCTGCTTGACCTATCCGTCGGGATGGACTACCTTAGCAGTGTGGCAATCGCACCGAAGCTCCACCCGTCGCGCAGGCGACGGGGGGCGTTTTTTTTTGTATCGGGCGGTTTCCGCAAGAATATTCAGGAGATTCCAACATGAGCAGTATCCCCATTTCCAAAGAAGGTTTCCAGGCCCTTGAACAGGAGCTGGACCGTCTGAAGAAAGAGCGTCCTCACGTTATCCAGGCCATTAAGGAAGCCCGCGAAGAAGGCGATTTGAAAGAAAACGCCGGCTACGACGCAGCCCGCGAACGCCAGGGGATGCTTGAAGCCCGTATCAAGTACATCGAATCGCGTATGGCGCTGTTCAATGTGATTGATCTTTCGACCCTTTCCAGCGAAAAAGCCATCTTCGGCGCGACCGTGACCGTGGAGGATGCGGATACCGGCGAGGAACGCGAATTCACGCTGCTCGGCCCGGACGAGGCAGACTATGCCAAGGGGACCATTTCCATTCAGTCTCCCGTCGGCGTGGCCCTGCTCGGCAAGGAAGTCGGCGACGAGATCACGGTCAACGCCCCGCGTGGCCGGATCAACTACGAGATCATCGACATCCAGTTCAAGAAAAAGACCGCCTGATTTCTATCCCTGCCAGGGGACTGGTGTTTCCCCCGTGCGAGTTGCCGCTCCGGCCGAAACGGCCTGGGCTGTTCCCCGATTCGTACATGCGAACCGGAAACCGGCAGGCGCTGCGGGGGAGACCCATCATATGCACTATGCCCCTTGGACCTTCTGTATCCTGACCTTCGGCTGTAAGGTCAACCAGTACGAATCCCAATCAGTGCGCGAGGCATGGCAGCGCATGGACGGTGCGAACAGCCCACCCCCCCCCGCCAATGCCGTGACCGACGCACGGCAGGCCGTACGCCGCCTCCAGCGCGAAGCGCCCGGCGTGCCCGTCGTTATCGCCGGGTGCGCCGCCGAAGTGGCCCGCAAGCAGCTTGCCGCCCTGCCCGGCGTGCTCCGCGTTGTGGAGCAGGATCATAAATCCCGCCTGCTCGACGCGCCGCCGCTCGTCCTCTTCGCCGAGAAGGCGGCGGGAAGCGCAACGCCGTTCCCTTCCTCCCCCGCCGAAGCCGCCGCCCGCGCCGCCACGCGCGACCGCACGTTCCCGCCCTTCCATATCGACGGATTCCGCCGGGCCCGTCCCGTACTCAAGGTGCAGGACGGCTGCTCGCACGGGTGCGCCTATTGCATTGTCCCCTTGACGCGCGGCCCGGCCCGGAGCCGCCCTCCGAAGGATTGCCTTGCCGAAATGCGCCGCCTGCTTGAGGCGGGCTACCGCGAGATCATGATTTCCGGCATCAACCTGCGCCAGTACGCCATGCGTGACGAGGGGTGCCGGGATTTTTGGGATTTGCTGTCCTATCTGGACCGAGAACTGGCTCCGGAGTGGGGGAGCGGCGCCCGGCCCGATCCGGCGCGTTTCCGCATCAGTTCCGTGGAACCCGCGCAGCTTACGGAACGGGGCATCGCCACGCTTGCCGAAACCCGCATGGTCTGCCCGCACCTGCACCTGTCGCTCCAGAGCGGGAGCGCGGACGTGCTGAAGGCCATGCGCCGTGGGCATTACACGCCGGAGGCGCTGCTTTCGGCTGTGGAGGGCGTAGCTAAGCTGTGGCCCCGTTTCGGTCTTGGGGCGGATATCCTGATGGGCTTCCCCGGAGAAACGGAAGCGCACGTGCTGGAGACGCTGGAAGTGGTGCGGAGCCTGCCGCTGACCTATGCGCACGTATTCCCGTATTCCGCGCGTCCGGGGACAGTGGCGGCGGAGCTTCCGGATCAGGTCGGGAAGGCCGTCCGGCAGGAGCGTGCCGCCCGCGTACGCGCGGTGGTGGAGGCCAAGCGCGAAGCCTTCTGGAAGGACACCCTTACATGTGAGCGGCTGCTCGTGGCGCTGGACTGCAATGAGGATGCCGGATCCGCCTCCGGCCAGCACGGCGTGGATGAGTGCTATGTGCCCTGCCGTCTGCGGACACCGCTGCGGGGGGAAGGGCACACGCTGATCCCCGTACGTCCGGTCTCCGTGAGCAGGAAAGGAGTGATCGTGGAGCCCCTCCGGCCGTGAAGGCTCTATTAAGATTGGTTGAATGGTCAATCTAAGGATTGTGCATTTTTGCAATCTTTCCTTATCTTTTAGATGCGGCAAAGGATAAGAAAGAGCTTCGGGAAAGATTCCTGAAAAGGTTTTATGCAAAAGATAGGCCTGAAATCCTCTTTTCTTGTGAAAAGGGAAGAACAATCTCTGATGAAGTGCTTATCGGTTTTCTTTTGCAAAGAAGAAGACTGAAGAGAAGATCAGAAAAGTTATGAGAAGAAGGATAAAAATTCGAGAGGGCATTGACTTCCACTGTCGTGTCGGGCATGGTTCACCCATGAGGAACCGCGTCATTTCCAAGGTGTTTTGGAGATGGCCAAGCGCGGGAATACGGTGTCTTTTTTGATGAGGTTTATTTCATGGCTAAGTCTATCTATGTCGGCAACCTTCCTTGGTCCGCTACCGAAGAACAGGTTCAGAGCCTTTTCGCCGATTACGGCCCGGTCGTTTCTGTGAAACTCGTGAGCGATCGCGAAACCGGCCGCGCTCGTGGTTTCGGTTTTGTGGAAATGGAAGAACCCGGTGCTTCTGCTGCTATTGAAGCTTTGGACAACGCTAATTTCGGTGGCCGCACCCTGCGCGTCAACGAAGCCAAGCCCCGTGCCCCGCGTCCTCCGCGCTACTAGTTTGGCTTGATTCATCTGCGCCCCGATGTCCGCATCGGGGCGCTTTTTTTATGCCCGGCCCAATCGGGAAGGCGAGCCGGAGGGAGCCGGGCCAGGCTGCGGAAACGTGCGTTTTGTGGAAGGCGGGGGCGCCATTCTATACGGCTTCAAGATATTTGCTGCAATATATTATCCTTTTGGCTGACGGCGTGCTGTGAGGTTCTCTATTGTTGAGGGGAAAGGGGCGGAAGTGGGTCTGCTCATTGAAGGCTGATGGCTGTGGAAGGCATGAAGTCCAGAACTCCGCTTTCCCCAGAGGAATGATGCATCGACCGGAAGAGCCGCGTGGAACCCCGAGGGCGGTTGGTAATGCGCTTCGTAGCGAAGGCCGCGAGAAAATCATGTCTTCCGTGTCTGTCCGAGCTTATTTCGGAGAGAGCAGGCGCTGCGGGGTTGGGTTCTCTTTTGGTGTGGATAGGTTTTCCATGCGTGCACTGGCCTTTTTTGGGGCCCGCACCTTTTGGGGACGAGGGAATGGACCGGAAGCGGTGTGAGCCTCGCCGGACGTGCGGTTACTTCATGAAACACCAATCGGTATGCTCTCCGGAACGTTGGGATTGCCTCGCGGTGGAGCAGCCGTTATCGTTGTGATGCTCCGGTGTTTGGGAGGATGGTATAAAACGGCCGGGCTAGGCTTCACTTTGAGCGATCGTTACGGGGAAAAGCGCTTCCATGCGAGACCGTGCCTTTCCAAACGATGGTTCCGCTGATTTTTCTCTCGCTATTCCGATTTGTTGGGATGGTTCCGCTTTTCGTGAAAAAATGTGCATTTTCGGGGTAGCCAACCGGGGGCATTTGAGGTAGTGAGAGTCGTGTTTGGTTAAGCACTCAAAGTTCCTTGATGGCGCCGTATCGCGGCGGTGGCTCCGGAAACGGCGCCGCCCGTGGGAGCGCATCCAGTCGAGGCTTCTTTTTCACATCTCTTTTTGACGGTAAGGATTGAACATGTCTGTTCCTGGCAAGATGCACAGTTTTTTTGTTCCGGGCATTTCCCTGATCGGCGTGGGCGCGTGCCACGGTATCCCTCATTATGTCCACACCTACCATATCACCAAGCCGTTGATCGTCACCGACAAGGGCATCGTGAACACGGGGATCCTCAAGATCATTACGGACATTCTGGACGGCGACAACATCCCGTACAGCATCTATGACAAGACCGTGCCGAATCCCACCGATGAAAACGTGACCGAAGGCGTCGCCCAGTATAAGGCCGACGGCTGCGACGGCCTGATTTCCATCGGCGGCGGCTCCTCGCACGACTGCTGCAAGGGCATAGGCATCCTGCTTTCCAACGGCGGCGCGATTTATCAGTATGAAGGCGTGGATAAGGTCAACCACATGCTGCCGCACTACATCGCCATCAACACGACGGCGGGCACCGCTTCGGAACTGACGCGCTTCTGCGTGATCACCGATAAGGAACGCCATGTGAAGATGTCCATTGTGGACTGGTTCCTGACTCCCAACGTCGCGGTCAATGACCCTGTCCTTATGGTCGGTATGCCGCCGTCCCTGACCGCAGCCACGGGTATGGACGCCCTGACGCACGCCATCGAAGCGTACGTTTCCACCAACACCACGCCGATGACGGACGCCTGCGCGGAACAGTCCATCCGTTTGGTTGCCAAGTACCTGCGCAAGGCCGTGGCCAACGGCAAGGACATGGAAGCCCGTGAAGGCATGGCCTACGCCCAATATCTTGCCGGGATGGCCTTCAACAACGCCGGTCTGGGGTACGTGCACGCGATGGCGCATCAGCTTGGCGGCTTCTACAGCCTGCCCCATGGCGAGTGCAACGCCATCCTTCTGCCGCATGTGGAGTCCTTCAACCTGATTTCCCGCCTCGATCGCTTTGTGCGCATCGCGCAGATGATGGGCGAGTGCACTGACGGCCTGTCCGAACGCGCCGCCGCTGAATTGGCGATTTCCGCCATCAAGACGCTGTCGAAGGACGTGGGCATCCCCACGACCATCACCGAGCTCGCCGCCCGGTACGTGAAGGCCATCGATCCCCGCGACATCCCCGCGATGGTCGGACATGCCCAGAAGGACACCTGCGCCGCCACGAACCCACGTACAATGAGCCTGGAAATCATCAGCCAGCTATACAAAGACGTTTTTTAGGAACCGGCAATGAGGGGCGCTCGTTTTTGAAACGGGCGCCTTTTCTTTCCGTATCTGGCCTATTCTTTTCCCATTCCCGGAATGCAATCGGTTGAGAAGGGGAGTGGTCTTGGCCTCCCCATATGGAATTTTCCCGGTTTCTCAGGCGAGGGCCGGGATTTGTTTGGAATCAATGGGGAGAGGGATTTTTGAGGGAACGGCGGGGCACCCGGAGGGCTTTGGACCTCCGAGGGGGGCGGGGATTGGCTGAGAAAAGGGGCTGTTTCGCTTTTTTTCATGTCCGCCGTGTCTCCCGCTTTGGTGCCTTGTATACGTAACTCTTTTGAAATACATATTTTTAAAAAGTATGCCCATACAGTTGAGCCGATATAATTTCTTGATGCCCCATAGTGTTTTCTGATACGGAATTGATGACGCCGGAGACCCCCCCCATAAGGAAAGCTTTTTCCTGAATAACCCGTCTGCCGTTGTCAAACGCTCAAAGAGAACTTACACTGTGCCCGAGGCTTGGCGGGGTTTGGCGCTGCCGGGCCATACGGAGGTAACTTTTGAATCAGTTTACGCGGAATCTCATGCTCTGGGGGGTCATCTCCCTGGCTATGGTCATTGTGTTCAACCTGTTTAGCCAGCCTCAGCATTCGTCCCAGCCGAGCGTGACGTACAGTGAATTCCTGCGTCAGGCCGCCAAGGGTGAAGTGTCCGAGGTGGTTATTCAGGGGAATACCCTTACCGGGAAAACGACCGACGGCAAATCGTTCCAGATTTACGTCCCCAACGATCCCGGCCTTGTGGATAAACTCATTGCCGAGAAGGTCGAAGTCCGGGCCGAGCCTGTCGAGGACTCCCCGTGGTACATGACCCTGTTGGTGTCGTGGTTCCCCATGCTGCTGCTTATCGGCGTGTGGATTTTCTTCATGCGCCAGATGCAGGGCGGAGCGGGCCGTGCCATGTCCTTTGGCCGTTCCCGGGCCCGTATGCTCAATCAGGAGCAGGGCAAGGTCACGTTCGATGACGTGGCCGGTGTGGACGAAGCCAAGGAAGAACTTTCCGAAGTCGTCGACTTCCTCTCCAATCCGCGCAAGTTCACCCGTCTTGGCGGGCGCATTCCCAAGGGCGTCCTGCTCGTCGGCCCTCCCGGTACCGGTAAGACTCTGCTGGCCCGCGCCGTAGCTGGTGAGGCGGGCGTGCCCTTCTTCTCCATTTCCGGTTCCGACTTTGTGGAAATGTTCGTGGGTGTGGGCGCTTCGCGTGTCCGTGACCTGTTTGTGCAGGGCAAGAAAAACGCTCCTTGCCTTATCTTTATCGACGAAATCGACGCCGTGGGCCGTCAGCGTGGCGCTGGCCTCGGCGGGGGGCATGACGAACGCGAACAGACCCTGAACCAGCTCCTTGTGGAAATGGACGGTTTTGAGTCCAACGAAGGCGTCATCCTCATCGCGGCGACCAACCGTCCCGACGTGCTTGACCCCGCGTTGCTCCGCCCCGGCCGTTTTGACCGTCAGGTTGTGGTCCCCACGCCCGACGTGAAGGGCCGCCTGAAGATTCTTGAAGTGCATACCCGCCGTACGCCGCTGGATAAGCACGTCAATCTGGAAGTCATCGCCCGCGGTACGCCGGGCTTTTCCGGCGCGGCGCTGGAGAACCTGGTCAACGAAGCGGCCCTCCAGGCCGCCCGCCTTGGCCAGGATACCGTGTTCATGCGCGATTTCGAATATGCGAAGGACAAGGTGCTCATGGGCAAGGAACGCCGCAGCCTTATCCTTTCCGACGAGGAAAAGCGGATCACCGCGTACCACGAAGGCGGTCACGCTCTGGTGGCCAAGCTGTTGCCCGGGACCGACCCCGTGCACAAGGTGACGATCATCCCGCGCGGGCGTGCGCTCGGCGTGACCATGCAGCTGCCGGAAGGCGATCGTCATGGCTACTCCAAGGCGTTTCTCCAGAACAACCTCATGGTGCTGCTGGCCGGGCGCGTGGCCGAAGAAATCATCTTCGACACGATTACCACCGGTGCCGGCAACGACATTGAGCGCGCTACGGGCATGGCCCGCAAGATGGTTTGCGAATGGGGCATGAGCGATGTCGTCGGCCCCATGACCATCGGCGAGCAGGGCGAGGAAGTCTTTATTGGCCGCGATTGGGGCCATGCGCGCAACTACAGCGAAGACACCGCCCGCATCGTGGACGCCGAGATCAAGAAGCTGGTGGAGACCGCGCGAGAGAACTGCCACAAGCTGTTGCAGGAAAACATCAATCTCCTGCACGCGCTTGCCAAGGCCTTGCTTGACCGCGAAACCATCACCGGCGACGATATTGATTTGCTCGTCAAGGGCGAACCGCTGCCGCCGTTTGATGCGGACCTGCGGCTCCCGCCCCTGCTTCCGCTGACGCGGGGGGTGAAACCTTCAAGCTGGAAGCGGAACCGTCTCAGGATGGCGGGACGGGCGAGAAAACGCAGGACGAAACCAAACAGCAGTAAACGGCTTGCCCCGGCATCCTGCGGATGTCGGGGCATTCAGCTTTATTAGGACAGCAGCGTGAACAACGAACGCAAATGGATTCTTCGAGGGGGGAGGGTGTTGAACCCTGCCCCCTTTTGTCTGATAGGCATTGTGAACGTAACGCCGGATTCGTTTTCCGACGGGGGAAAGTATATCGATCCGCGTAACGCCGTGGCTCATGGCCTCCGTCTGTTGGACGAAGGGGCCGGGATGCTCGATCTGGGGGCGGAATCCACCCGTCCTTTTGCCGAACCCGTGCCCGAAGGTGAGGAAATCGCCCGGCTCATGCCGGTTGTGGCGCGCCTTCGTGAGCAGCGGCCTGATGCGGTCCTTTCCGTGGATACGTTGAAGGCCGGGACGGCCCGGGCGGCATTGGAAGGCGGTGCGGACATCATCAACGACGTGTCGGCCTGCGTGGCCGATCCGGCGTTGCTCGACGTGCTTGCCGAATACAAGCCGGGGTATGTGCTCATGCACAGTCAGGGCAGCCCGCGCGAAATGCAGGTGAACCCCCGCTACGGGAACGTGGTGGAGGAGATTCTGGCCTTTTTTGAGGAACATCTGGCACGGCTGGTCAAGGCCGGTTTGCCCGAGGATCGGATAGTACTTGATCCCGGCATCGGGTTCGGTAAGAATAAGGATCACACCGTGGCCATCCTGAAAGGGCTGGAACGGTTTGCTTCGCTGGGCCGCCCCTTGTATGTGGGGCTTTCCCGGAAATCCATGTTCCGGGAGATCCTTGGCCTCGAACTGGAACAACGGGCCGAAGCCACCCGTCTGGCTGTCGCGCTGCTGGCCGCGCGGGGCATCCCTTACCATCGCGTTCACGACGTTGCCGGTTGCGCGCAAGCGCTGCGGCTTGTCGAAGCTATGACGCCTCTCGCCTGATCCTTCCGGCGTACCCTGTAAAGCTCATTTTGGAGCCGGATCATGGATTTCCTGTCTTTTTATTGGCGTGACGTGCTGGATATCGCCCTCGTAACGCTGCTTTTATACCGCATCCTGCTTCTTATCCGGGGAACACGCGCGTTTTCGGCGCTCATCGGTCTGGTCGTTCTGGTGGCGGTGTACGCCCTCTCGCATTTTATAGGCCTCTATTCCTTGTCATGGCTGCTGGAGAACCTGTTCGGTTCGCTGTTCCTTGTCATCGTGATCCTGTTTCATGATGATATCCGGCAGGCTCTTGCCGCGATGGGGACGCAATACCTTTCGTGGAAGAAACGCCCCGCGCCGTCAAATATGGTCGGCGATCTCGTCTGGGTGTGCCAATACTTCGCCAAGCGGCGCATCGGGGCTCTCATCGTTCTGGAAGGCAAGGTGCAGCTTGGCGACATGATGAAGGGCGGGGTAGTACTGGACGCCCGGATATCCCGGGAGCTCCTGCTGACCATCTTCTTTCCCAATACCGCGCTGCACGATGGGGCGGTGATCATCCGCAAAGGGCGCATTGCCGCGGCGGGGTGTATCCTGCCGCTGGCGCAGATGGACCGCCAGAATTTCGGTACGCGGCACCGCGCCGCGCTTGGCGCTACGGAAGTCAGCGATGCGACGGTCATTGTCGTTTCAGAGGAGCGCGGCGAAGTGAGCGTGGCCTCTAAGGGCCATTTGGCGGTTATGCCCGATGCCGAACAACTGAAAGAGACGCTGAACAATGTTATCGAACACTAAAGACCCCCAGAAAGGCAACTGGCGCTATCTCTTGGTAGCCTTTCTCCTTGCCCTCGGGTTGTGGTATACGCTCAACGCGCGTGAGCAAATCGAGCGCGTGGTTGAGGTGCGCCTTGATTATAAGGGGTTGCCGACCGGATTGATCGTGACGGGAGGCCAGCTCAATAAAGTCAGCGTGCGCCTCCGCGGTCCACAGGAATTGCTGCGGTCCATGACCAACCGGGAAATTTCCTATACGATGGATCTGTCCGGCGTGACGCCGGGCAAGAACGTGATCCCGCTGACGACGGGGGAAAACAAGCCGCCGGAACTGCGGGCCTATGAGGTGCTTGAAGTCACGCCATCCCGGATGATTCTTGAAGTGGACAAGATCATGGAAACGAACCTGCCTGTAAAAGTGGCGCTGAGAGCTTCGCCCGCTGCCTCGTCGGTAAGGCTGAAAGATCTGGTGGTCGACCCGCCGCAAGTGACCGTGCGCGGTCCGGCAAGCGTGATCGCGTCCATGAAGGAGATACAGGCGGAGATCCCGGTGGATCTCGGGGCGGAAGGGAAGGCCGTCTCGGAAGAGGTTCCGTTGCTTGCCCCGCCCGCTGTGGAGCTCAATCCGCAGGTCGTTAAGGTGACATGGAAAATCGATGTGAAGAGGCGTACCCTGAGTTTGCAGCGCGATATCATTTTTGAGGGTGAGAATCCCAATGTAAGCGCTCAGCCTTCACGGGCCAACCTCATGGTTTCCGTCCCTCAGGCGATGGTCAAAGATGCCGGGTACCTCGCGCAATTTCAGGTTTCCGTCCCGTCCGATACGGCGATGCCTGCGGAAGACGGGGCCGTGAACGCGCCTCTTCAGGTTGCCGTGCCCCAAGGCGGGCGCGTCCTGAAAATCAGCCCGGAAACCGTGTCGATTTCCCGGCATCCGAGCGAATAAGCGGTCTGTTCCGCTGTTCTATAACAAAAGAGATCTTGGAGTAGTTGATGAGCGTTCGTCTTTTTGGGACTGACGGGATGAGGGGCCGGGTCAACAAGTATCCTATGACGCCGGAAGTGGCTTTGCGCTTGGGGCTTGCCGCTGGCACGTTCTATCGGGACAAGAACCGACGCAGCCGCGTAGTCATCGGTAAGGATACCCGCCTTTCGGGATATGTGTTCGAGAACGCGCTGGCGGCGGGCTTGCTGGCGGCGGGGATGGATGTCTTTCTTGTCGGCCCCCTGCCCACTCCTGCGATTTCCTTTCTCACGACCAACATGCGGGCGGATGTGGGGGTGGTCATCTCCGCGTCGCATAATCCATTCAGCGACAACGGGATCAAGTTTTTCGACGCCGAAGGGTTCAAAATCCCGGATGCCGATGAAGATCGCATGACGGAAATGGTGCTGGACCCGAATTTCGACTGGAATTATCCCGAACCCGCGAACACCGGCCGTGCCTACAAAATCAAGGACGCTCCGGGCCGTTACATCGTGTATCTCAAAAACAGTTTCCCCGCGCACTTGTCCCTTGAAGGGCTGCGGGTGGTCATTGACTGCGCCAATGGCGCCAACTATAGGGTCGCGCCGCTGGCCCTTGAGGAGTTGGGCGCCGAAGTCGTTAAAATCGGTACGGAGCCCAACGGGTTGAATATCAATTACCGCTGCGGTTCCCTGTACCCCGAGGCTGTGGCCGCGAAGGTCCGCGAGACGCGGGCCGATATTGGGCTTGCTCTGGACGGCGATGCCGATCGCCTCATCGTCGTGGACGAAAAAGGCACCGTTCTGGATGGCGACCAGATCATGGCCCTGTGCGCGCAGGATCTCATGCAGCAGGGCAAGCTTCCGGGCAACATCCTTGTGGCCACGGTCATGAGCAACATGGCGCTTGAAGTGTTCATGAAGGAGCGGGGCGGTACGCTTATCCGTACCAACGTAGGCGATCGCCATGTCGTGGCGGCCATGCGCCAGCAAGGGGCTCTCCTTGGCGGGGAGCAATCCGGCCATCTTATTTTCCGTGAATACAGCACAACCGGCGACGGTCTCCTTGCCGCTCTTCAGATCCTGCGGATCATGCGCCAGCGGGGGCGGCCTCTGTCGGAACTCGCCGGCCTGCTCGTCCCCTATCCGCAGGAACTCCGGAACGTGCACGTCGAACACAAGATACCGTTTGAGGAAAACGCGGAAATCGCCGATGCCGTCGCCCGTATCGAAGAAGGCCTTGAAGGCCGTGGGCGTGTGTTGCTGCGTTATTCGGGCACGGAACCTTTGTGCCGGGTTATGGTTGAAGGGCAGGATGCGGACAAGGTACGCGTGTATGCCAACGAGCTCGCCGGAATCGTGGAAAAAGCGCTCGGATAGACGGGTTTTGAGAACTGTCCGGGGGCATGGCTCGGCTTTTTCTGATGGGGAGGGTGATATATTTATATTGCTCTTCAAGAAGGAATAGGACTTAGCAAGATTGTTTGATATAAAGTATAGATCGAACAAGTATTTGATCGCGCATATCAGTATATTGTTGCAATGAGGCTCGCCTTTCCAGTGGAAGGAGTGAGAGAGTAAAGAAAGGGATACGGGGGAAACCGGCCCAAAATCTTTTTGCGGGGGAAACGAAGTCACATGAATATTCGTAAGGTTGTCATTCCGGTTGCCGGTTGGGGGACGCGTTCTTTGCCTGCCAGCAAGAATATTCCCAAGGAAATGCTGCCTATCTACAACAAGCCCGTTGTGCAGTACGTTGTGGAAGAAGCTATCCGTGCTGGTGTGGAAGACGTTATTTTTGTGACCAACCGTGACAAGAGCGTTATTGAAGATCACTTCGACTATAACCTTCAGCTTGAGGGCGTTCTGGAACGCGCCGGAAAGCTGAAGATGCTCAGGGAAGTCCGCGATGTGGCCGAGATGGTCAACATCATGTCCGTTCGTCAGAAGAAACAGCTCGGTCTCGGCCATGCGGTGCTGTGCGCCAAGGAGATGGTACGTGACGAACCCTTTGCGGTCATGGTCGGCGACGACTTTATGATCGGCGATGACGCGGGATTGACGCAGCTTGTCCAAGTGGCGTCCGAACACGACATGCCGGTTATCGGAGTCATGGAAGTACCCGCAGACAAGGTAAACCGTTACGGTATCGTAATGGGTGAAGAAATCACTCCCGGCGTCTATAACATTACGGATATGGTGGAGAAACCAGCCATAGGCACGGTGGATTCCCGCCTCGCCATTGTGGGACGCTATGTGCTGACTCCGGATATTTTTGAACATCTCGCACGGGTGAAGCCCGGACACGGCGGTGAGATTCAGCTTACCGACGCGCTGGCTTCTCTGGCCCGGGAACGCGGTATGTTGGCTGTGAAGATGGGCGGCATCCGTTTTGACGCCGGGGACTGGGTGGATTATTTGACGGCCAACATCTACTTCGGACTGCGCGATGAAAAACTGCGCGACGGCCTGAAGGCCAGGTTGCGCGAATTGCTCGACTAGGCATTGTGGATGACGTTTGATAAACAGGGGAAACCGCCTTTCCGGCACATCCTCCGGCAGGAGGTGCTGCCGGATAAGGTGGTTTTTTCCTGTTCTTTTATTGTATTGAAATGTATTGTTTTCGTTTCTTTTTGAATTGAACCGATAGAGGGAACAAGCAGCGATTCCTGGATAGGCTGCTGTCCACTCCCTAACACCTCAGGATATCCCCTTGCTTCGAACCGTTGCTTTGCTGACGCCCCCATTCGCTTCCTTGACCTATGCCGTTCCCGAGTGGCTTGCCGGGTTTGCGTGGTGCCCCGGCTTGAGGGTCGCCGTGCCGCTGGGAAAAGGGATGTTGCGTATTGGGGTCGTCCTCGGCGATGGTTCCCCTCTGCCGGAGGGGGTAACGGCGCGGCCCATGCTTTGGCCTCTGGAAAAGGAACCTTTGCTGCCGTCCGGGCACATGGAAATGGTGCGCCAGCTTGCTTTGCGCCAGGCCGTGACGCCGGGGCAGATCCTCGCGATGGTGCTCCCCGCGGGGCTTCGGGTGACGCAGATGCGTCTCCGTACGATGGAAGCGCAAGGCAAGGCGCAGATACGGCTGCTGAAGGATTTGCCCAAGCTGCCAGTAGAGGTTTTGGCTGCGCTTGGTGAAGCGTGGATGCGGGGAGGGGCGGAGTTGCTCGGGCCACGGGAAGACGCCGCCGCCAGCGAGCTGTGTGTACTGCGTTGCGATCCGCCGTGGGCTGTGAGGCCGACCGCGACGCGCCAGATCGAGCTTCTGGAGTTCCTGTTGGAACATGGCGCCGTTTCCCGGCGGGAAGTATTGCGGCAAATGGGGCAGGGAGTCGCCCCGGCGCTCGAGTCTTTGCTCAAGAACGGTTTGATTGGCCTGCAATGCCTCGAAGCCGGTTGTGCTGAAGAGGAAACCGGCTGCAACCTGTTGCCTCCCGCATCGGAAGCCCCTTTCGCGCTTTCCGAAGCGCAGGAGACGGCGCTGGCTTCGTTCCGTGCGGATCTTGATGCCGGGAATCCCGCGTCGCACCTGCTGTTCGGCGTGACCGGAAGCGGCAAGACAGCCGTATATATGGAATTGGCCAAAGAATGCCTGCGCCGTGGCCGCTCCATGCTGTTGCTGGCCCCGGAAGTGGCGCTCGCTTTGAAGCTGCGCCGGGACGCCTCTCTCGCGCTGCCGGATGTGCCGCTCTATTTTTTTCATGGATACCAGTCGGCCGCCCTGCGCGAAAAAACGTTCCGCGAGTTGGCGAAACGCCGCGAACCGTGCCTTGTCGTCGGGACGCGTTCCGCCCTGTTTCTGCCTTTGCCGTCCCTTGGGGCCGTAGTGCTGGACGAGGAGCATGACTCTTCCTTCAAGCAGGATGAAGGGCTTACCTATCAGGCCAAAGAAGTGGCGTGGTTTCGCATCGCGCAGGCTAAAGGGTTATTGGTGCTCGGATCCGCGACCCCGGATCTGAAGACGTTTTACGCGGTCCGCGAGGCGAAAATCCCGGTGTCCACGCTTCCGGCGCGCGTGGGTGGCGGTACGCTGCCTTCGATCAGGCTGGTGGACATCCGGTCCATGAACTGCGTCGAGTCCATTCTGGCTCCGGAGACGCTCTCCGCACTCAAGCAGACGGTGGAGCAGGGGGATCAGGCGGTGATTCTCCTGAATCGGCGCGGTTATGCTCCACTGATGTACTGCATCGACTGTGGGAAGGTGGCCCGATGCCCGCATTGTGATATCGGTTTGACCTACCACAAGGGGCGAGGGCGGCTGGGGCGGGACCATTTGCCAACAAG
>OATQ01000550.1_pt1 | contig 14614 bp, 12 predicted proteins | sample 1495061 | NCBI WGS metagenome assembly OATQ01 (sample SAMEA2579979, study PRJEB22360) | human gut metagenome
TGTGGCTCTCCCGTTCCCGCCGGTTGTGGCTCTGGATGCCGCGTATGGCTTCCTTTTTGAATTTGTCCATGTGGAGTACGAGATAGGACATAGCTCCCGCTCCTGAAACTTTATGTTTTCGACTGTCCCAAGTGTCCCAAGCGTCCCATCCCTTTTCTTTTCAATAGGTTGTGTGTGGGGCACATGATAAATTACGTTTTTGAGGACTGTCCCACTGTCCCAAAATTCAAGCCGCTAATTGGGACAGTTTTTCGTGGGACATTTTTTATTTTGCCGACTGTCCCAAGATAACATGCTGAATATATTAGTATTGGTACAGTTGGTACACTTGGGACAGTATTTTGGGATAAGGGTTATGAAGCAGTTTCTTCTTGGGGAAGGACAAGAACGTAACACTCCTGACGCCCCATGCCTGGAAGAGTCCTTCTGGATTTGAAACGTCCCGGACGTTCGGTCTGAAGCCAATGCGCCTCGGAAAGGACTTTGATTGCGCGGCGTTCCGAGTAGCCACTGACAACTTCGGATTTGAAACTTTCCGGCAAAATCAGATACTCGGTCGTGCCGTTGCGAGTACGCTGAAATCCCACCCGGTTGATGCAGGTGGACATTTGCGTATCCAAATCCTGAAAGCGGCTTGCGCCGTGCCGTTCGATGAACAGCCGTACCGTGGAAAGGATGGCGGTATCCTCGGAAGCTCCGGTTCCGCCTCTTGCCGTGAGCCAGTCCCGGAAGCAGATTTCGATGCAGTTCAATACGTCCAGCTTTTCGGGAAGGATGCCCAGCCGCAGGGCCAGCATTCCGGCCATGCCGCACAGGGCGAAGCGCATGGCCACACGTCGTACCTGTCCGTCAGCGCCTTCGGGGACAAGATGCCTGACGGCATCGGCCATTGCCGGGCCGATTTCCGCCCGGACGGCGTTCAGGGTTTCGACCTTCGTCAGCTTTTGCAGAAAATCATGCCCCGCATGACCGTAATGTTCGGAAGCAAGCAACTTGATACGATTGGCCACGGCTCCGGCATCGGGAAGACCATGCAGGCTGGTGAGCATGGACGAGTCCACAGGCAGCCCCACGAAACGCACTTCCTGTCCGCCTCTGGATTTCAGACCGTTCTCGGCCAGCTTGTCGGAAAGCCCCAGTTCGCCGCTGGAGAGAAAGAGCAGACGCCAGTTCTGGGAACGGCGAATTCCGCCTTCACGGTTCGAGCGGCCTTTGCCCTGTCCGTTGGCCAGCATGTAGGCGCATTCGGCAAGAACACGTCCGTTGACCTGCCCCATTTCATCCAGAATCAGCACATTGTCGTTGTGCAGGGCGGCGATGCCTTCAAGCCCGTTGTCCGTAGCCCGCCAGCTTCGGACATGCTCAGGACCGCCCCAGACGGAGGCGGCGATCTGCAATGCCGTGGTCTTACCGGAGGATGAGCCTCCCTCAAAGCTGAAGCCGCCGCCTTCCAGACCGGCCGGGCGAAGCAAAGGCCCGGCGAAGGCCGCGCATAACGCGAAACTGAGACGGGAGTTGCCGACGCACAATTCCGCTATCTCCCGCCAGCCTTCCATCGTTCCAGATGTACGGTACAAGCCGCCATGCTGCGAGGATTGCAGCACGGTGTCTTCTTCTGTTACGCCGTAAACGGTATCGGGAAGCACGTAGACGGATTCATGCCAGCCCGTGCGCAAAACACAGCGTATCCGTCGGAGGGGCCGGACCGTGGACAGAAATGCCGCCAGCTTCGACCGGGTGGACGGATTGCCGAACCACCCGCCGGAGGCCAGTATGCTGTACCAGTCGTTTCCCTGCCGGAACAGCATTTCCACGGGCATGGCCCATGCGTGCTTGTTGCCATCCGGGTCAATCCATTCCAGCATCAGGCCCCATTCGTTGCCGTCAGCTCCCCGCGTCATGCCTTTGACCAGAAGCGGAGGACCAAGCCGGATTTCCTGACTGTCTCCGTCCGATCTGGTCTCCAGCTTGTACAGCCCGGCGCGTCTGCCTTCCTTCACCAGAAAAAAGCCTTCCGGCATGGGGCAGTCGTCATCCCGCTTTCGCGCTTCTTCCACAACGGCCCGGACAGCCTCAAGAGAACGCAGCCGGTGCAGGTCGTTGAAGTCCGTCGCCTTGCCTTCATGAACCGGGCAGACGGCCAGCTTGCCGCCCACGGCCTGAGCCGCCAGAGAGGCCATCTTCTTGCCGGGATTCCCTTGTGTCTCCGTGTCGTTATCGGCACAGAGGATGATTTCACGCTTTGCATACCTCTCTCTGGCCATGACGGCCACGGCTTTCAGATTCCCGGCGTTGAAGGCCACAAGACATGCATAACCGGTCGCCAGATGAAGACTGATCGCTGTAGCATACCCCTCGGCAATCAGCAGGGGACCGTCTTTCTTCCTGTCTTCGGTGGAAAAGGAAAAGAAGCCTCCCGCCGTGCGTCCTCCCTTGAGAAAGAACTTGTCCGTACCCTCGGCAGTTTGTTCCGGCAGGATGAATTGCAGACTTTGTATCCTGCCGGACTGGTTCAGAACAGGGATAATCAGACGCCCGTCTTTTGTCCGGCGCAATCCGATGGCCGGGACTCCCTTCCGTTGCAGGTAGGGATGGTCGTCCCCGGCGTTTCGGGAACAGTTCCAGATGCTCGCGGCCAGTTTGGCGGCGGCCTGCCAGCGGCGGTTCTGCTCGGTTTCCTTGTGCGCTTTGATGGCCCGGATGCGTTCACGCAGGGCATCCCGTTCGGCGGCGGTCAGTTCTTTTTCTGGCTTGTATGTCCATGTACCTTCATCGCCGGTGCGCCAGTTTTTCCACCAGATGGAGGCCGGAGTATCCAGAAACGCCTTGTACGCGCCGTCCTTGCGATGGGGCCGGTCCGCTGTGCCACAGCGGTGCAGGAGGCCGTCGGCCTGCACGACCTCGATCTCCAGCCCCGCTGCACGCAGACACTCGGCAAAACTGTGCAGAATGTCGGCGCTCATTATCGCTTCCTCAATTGAGGGGCGGAATCTCTGGTATGGACGCAGCGTGACGCAAACCAGTCTTCAAGGTCTTCTATGTCGTACATGACACGGCTGCCGAGCTTGGCGTAGCGCGGGCCAACTTTTTTACAGCGCCAGCGGGCCAGTGTGCATGTCTTCACGCCGTACATGTCGGCAACTTCTTGTGGTGATAATTTTTTGGTCGCCATCAGCATCTCCCTGTATTCAGGCTGAAGTGTGTGAATCCATCCAGAAGCATCTGGAGAGAACACACCCTATGCCCAGAGGAAAACGCTGAACAGACGGGGTGTTAGCAAAGGCGAAACAAAACCTCCCTTTCTTAGGCCTAAGAAAGGGAGGTTGATAATTTTTATGTTATTTTACTATGTTATATATAACGGGGACAAGTTGAGGGTTGCGAACCTGAGCAGGTCAGGTTTCTTGCCTTTCAGGGATTTTGAATAGGCGCTCCGCCGTGGTTGATATACTCTTTCGGCATTGCCCTGCGAAAAATTTCTATGTAATTGCCCGGAGCGTTTTCAACCCCCAACGTCTTGCCAATTTCCTTGTATTGGCGCGTGATTTCGTGTTTGGCGAGTGGGTGGGTGAATTCTCTGGTAACCTTATTTGGTAATGTGACAAGAATGTGTATATGTGCTTCCATTTGTTCAATTTCGTTTTTTAATTTGCCTTCTCGTCCCGCTGCGCTGGTATATTTCTCCGTCATTTCCTTGTATTTCTTTTTCAGCTCTTCAATCTCCCTGTTGAGTTTTGCGGCATCACAGCTTGGAGCTACACTGCTTTCGCCACACCAGCGCGTCTGATTTTCCTCCACAATCGCGGAAAGTTGTGTGGCATCGCAACAATATTCGGGCGAGCCGAGAGCAAAAAACTTATTGAACCCAAAGAGCATGGGAGAAAGAAAGTTGGAAACTTCGCGGCAATCCACGCCGAGCTTTCCTCCCGCCGGGATTGCTTCATGACTTTTGAACACCCGGATACGATAATGGCGAAGCGCTTCCAACTGTTCATGGTTCGTGGAAGCATGCAGCATGAGCATGGCTTCACTCAGACGGATTGCGTGATCAACGTGATGTTTGCGCCATGTTCCCACATAAAGCGCACAAAAGGCGCAGATGCTCCAAACAGCGGCCCCGCCGATCACGACGCACCAGAGCAGTATCAGCGCTACTCCTGCAAGTGAAACTCCTTGCGTAAGTTTAATAACGGTAAACATGGTCGTCAGCCATGCCACGAGAAAGGCAAGGCCACAGCTCAGAACAGCAATCAGCAGAAATTTGATAATCGAACCGTTGGGAACAAACTTCATGGGAGAATCTCCCATTGTCCGCCCTTGCTGGGACCGATGCGGCGCAAGATGCCCTTTTCCTTGAGCATGGTTGTTCTGTAAAGAATCGTGCGTCGGCTCACGTTTAGAACAGTAGCGAGTTCGGTTGTGGTTATGCGCGGATTGGCGGAGATACGCTCAAGGAGCGCAAAAAGTTCTGGTGCAATTCCCGGTGCAATATCGCGCAGAGTTGCATCAGAAAGCCCTTGTTTCTGGTGCAAATTTTGTGTTTTTGATGCAAGTTCTGGTGCAAGTACCCCAGTGTTTTCCGCAGGCCGGTGGGTTCTGCGTACAATGGCCTTGAACAGCGAACTCTCCCGATCGTCTTCAAAATCAATATCTGGCCATGCCTTAAGAGCGCGCAGAATGCCGGAGCCGATGCCGTGGTAGGGCAAAAGCCCCTTGGCGGCGTAAGAAATCAGGATAGGGTTGCGGATATTGGAATTGCCGGCTTTGATATTGGCTATGGTCAGATTGTTCGGCAACGTGCCGGGGCTGATGATTTCCACGCGGTCATCAAAAATGAAAATGCGGATGGGCGCGCTGACAAGATAATCCCTGTGTACAAGGGCGTTGACCAGCAGTTCCTCAAAAACCTGTTCCGGTATTTCCGGCGTGCCCGGTGAGTTGACGCCATTCTTGCCCTGTACCTTGTGCAGGTTGCGCATGACAAAAGCCAGGGCATCCTTGAAAAGTCTGCTCAACGGGCCTTCAAAATCTTCGGTGTCATCGTAGCTGTCGGCATGAACGGCAATTCCCGGAAAGCGGACGCCTTTTGCCACGAACTGCGGAAAAATCAGCTCCGGCTGTTCGGCAAAAAGCAGCACTCCGGCCAGATTGAGATTTCCATCGCCAGCGGCGAGGTTCAGATTTTGCAGCAGGCGCAGTTGTTCTGCGTGGATATCCGGGAAGTCACTGTCATACCGCTTTTTCAAAAAATCCCGGAACAGCAGCTTGTCCAGTTTGTTAATGCCCGCCTTTGTGGGCAATTCATCGGCATGGAATTGGCTGGTATACTGAAAAAGACTGCGCAGTTCCTCTTTTGAATTGATACGTCGCTTGTCCGCCCCGGCTTTCAGCCAGATAACGCCTTTCCTGTCAAAGTAGGGTTTGTCCATTCCTGCAGGAACGGTCAGGGCGATAACCACATTTCCATTTTCAAGAAGAATGTTCTGCGTCTGCACCACAAGCGGGCTGCGGACATGCTGGCTGGCGGCGTTGCCGATCAACTCGGGATGTTATGCCGGACAGTGTTCCATCATCCTGCACGCCGATAAAAATTACGCCGCCGTTGGCATTGGCGAAGGCGGCCATTTCCGCAGCCAGAGAATCCGCATTGTCGATTCGGGACTTGAACTGGCGTGTGCTGTCCTCGCCTGCGGCGGCCTGTTCCCTGAGCGTTTGAAGTGTGAATGCCATGCCTGCTCCTTACAATACTATCTTTTTCCTCACCATGTGTACACGATAATCGGAACAGCCGCAAAAGCTACCGTTGGCCGGAGAGAATGTCCGCCGCCGCGTTGCTGGCAGCGGCCAAGGTCTCCGGCAGGAATTGGGCATACTTCTTTTTGGTGAAATCCACATTTTTGTGTGTCAGCATTTCCGAGATCATGTCCATGCTGAATTTGCCGCTGTTGGCGAGGCTTACGGCAAAGTGATGCCGCAGCCCGTGGAAGGGCCGGAACTTGGGCGGCAGGCCCGCCGCCTTGCGGAAGCGGTCAACCGCTGTGCAGTCTTTGCGCATCTCGCCGTTTTTGCCGGGGGAAACATAGGGGCTGCCGGGAAAATGTTCGTCACGCCATGCCATTTGTTCTTGTAACAGTTCTTCCACCAGGGAACTCATGCCGATGGAGAGGGTTTTTCTGCCCTTGGGATCGCGCAAACGAATGAGCTTGAGGTCAAAGGCCACGTCCTCATCTTGCAGTTTGAACATCTCCCCGCGCCGCATACCGGTAAAAAAGGCCAGCAGGAGCATATTGCCCACATCGCGGGCTGGCCATGTGCGGGCGCAATCCAGAAAGCGGCGAGTTTCTTCCGGCGTCAGATGCTCAATAACCTCATTGTCCTTAACGGGCATTTCGATCTGAAAGGCAAGATTGGGGCAGCGGTTGGTCTTGACGCCAAAATTGATGATGCGCCGCAGAAGCTCAAGAGTATTCCAGAGAGTGGCCGGTTTGCGTTCGCTCAGGGATTTGCGCAGCTCCTCCACCATCTGGGGCGTGATTTCCGAGACGCTTCGCTTGCCGAACAGCGGTTTGAGGTGTTTGAGGTAACGGTTGCGATCCGTGGTCAACCCTTTGAGGGGCGGCCCCTTGATGTCAAAATATGCATCCGCAATTTCGGCAAAGGGCTTGTCTTTCTCCGCCTGTTCGCGGCGGAGTTCTTTGGCGGTTTTGACTTCTTCGCCATGTCTGATGGCCTTTATCCGATCAGCGCGAATTTCCGCCGCCACGTCCGGCCCGTATCCTTCGGAAATTTTGCCTACCTTTTCCCAGATGAGGCGGCGGCCGGATTTAAACGTGATGTAGAAACACAGGTCAGGCGCGCCATTATACATTTCTGACGTTTCGTACACATAAACGCCAGCCCATTTTTTTGGGTGGTATCGCCGTTTTTGGGTAGCCATGAACTGCCTTGGGTTGTGGTTCATACGCGGGAGCAGGTTTTAACCGGCAAAATTTTTCTAACCTATTTCTAACCACACCGTCAATTTCTAACCATTCAGGTCAATGCGCGGCAAAGTCTTGTTTTTGATAAATTATTGAAAATAAAAATAAATCAAAGTCTATCCAGCTGTGTCTAACTCTTTCAAGTTCTGTCAAAAAGGGCTCATAACCCGAAGGTCGTAGGTTCAAATCCTGCCCCCGCAACCAGAAAATTCAAGCCCCTATGGATAACATCCATAGGGGCTTTTTTTGTGCATTCATGTTTTTGATGTGCCGCTGGCACCGAGTGGGGTAGCGATCAATTCAGTACAGCGGGGTATTCGGTACACGGTTTGAATCCCTTTGTGCGGCACGTGGTTATGTTGATTTAACGCTTGGGGAGTGCTGCGGCGTCGGCACAGAGCGATTGTTTTTGATCGCTATCTGGACAAAATGGCGCACAATCCGGCACAGAGTGATCACAGAATAAACGAAACGGGCGGTTCCTCATCGGAGCCGCCCGTTTGTCGATCTCTTCGCAACCTTTCATCTGTTGCCTGAATAAAAGAGAACGCCACATTTAGAGGGTCATTCTTGATGAAAAGGGCAATTCGGAGTGGCCGGGATCAAAGCCAAACCGAATTGCCCTTGGTCGGGGGGCTATTTTTTGCCTTTGCCGGAGGTTTCAGGTGCCCACATGTGGCAGATGATGCCGCCGAAGAGCAGGGTGATCACGCAGCACCAGAGGGCCATATGGATGCCAAACTGTTCGCTCACGATGGGCAGGAGGAAGGTGCCTCCGCCCGCGCCGAAACGGCTGATGGCAATGGTCAGGCCTACGCCGGAGCCGCGCAGTTCCGTTGGGAACAGCTCCGCGGGATAGGAAAATTCAGGGACGATGGAGGCCGCGAGCACCAGGGCAAAGGCGGTGATCATGATGAGCGCGACGAGCGGGGACATTGAGGTCCACAGGATCATCACAGTAAGGATCGCCGCGGATACGTAGAAGGTCCAGAGCAGATAAGCGCGGCGGGTTGCAATGCCGTATATCCAGAGCCCCACGAGCACGCCGATGAGGGTGAACACGTTGTACAGCACGCCGGAGGCGTTGGGGTTCTGGATATTCATCTTGGTGAGCACCAGCGGCAGGAAGATGCTGATGGCAAAGAAAGGCAGCACCTGGGCAAAGAAGAATACGCCGGACACCACCGTATTGCGCCACTGCTCAGGAGCGAACAGCGCGAACCACGAAGTGGAAGCGGGCTTTTCCTCTCCGCGATCAGGCAGTCCATACTGGTTGCCGAGATAGGCATGGATGTTGGCGAGAGCTTCCTGAGGGCGCCCCTTGGCGATGTGCCACAGGGGGGATTCGGGCGTGCCGAAGCGGATGACGAGGGCGATCAGGCTGGGCACAACGGAAGTGCAGAGCACGAGACGCCAGCCGTCGTTGCCAAAGGCGGGGACAAACCCGTCCATGAAAAAGCCGACAATATACGAAATGCAATAGCCGATGGTCCAGAAGACCAGCAGCCACCCCAGGATGCCCGCGCGTTTTTTGGCCGGAGCCCATTCGCTGAGCAGTGGGATGCCCACCGTATAGTCCGCGCCGATGAGCATACCCAGGACAAAGCGCACTATGGCGATGAGCAGCGGATCGGAGAGGAAGAATTGCAGCACGGAAACGATGGCCGTCAGCAGCATGAGTGAAGCGTAGAGAGGCCGTCTGCCGATTTTATCCGCCGTGATGCCCGCCAGAAGGCTGCCGAAGAAGATGCCGAACATGGAACCGGCACCGATGAGCCCCATCCAGAAGCTGGTAAGCCCCAGAGGTTCCATAGCATAGTTGAGCGAAATGCCGACAATGCCCAGCGTGTAGCCGTCGCTGATCTGGCCCATGAAGGTGCCGGCGGTGATTTTTTTATGAATGGCCGAAAACGGGGCATCTTCGAAACTGATCTGTCTTGCTCCACTCATGCCGTGGTTCTCCTTAAAGAGAGTGGTGAAGGTTTACATCCCCTTAGCCTGTTAAGAAGCAAAATAAACCGAATTACGGTATGTCGTACTGAAATATAAAACGTATTTTGCCGATATGTCAATCACCCTCAGAAAAAAACGGCGAGCCCATGAAAGCAGGAAAAGAGCATTGCTGTGTTTTTTTACTCAAAAAATAGAGCATACTATGATTATAGAAAGCCTGCGAAGGGAGCTTGTCCGGGAGACGGAACCGGAACGGGCATGAAAATGGAATAGGATTGCCGATGTCTGCTGTTTGTGGAATATGCGGGCACCGGAGAAGAGGGCGGCTATGGTTCTGAGAAAATAAATGTTTCATAATATATTTATACCATTCGTTAAAAGAGAACGGATGAGAGATTTGAACATAGAAAGTCGGTTCCCCTATTGACATAGAAATACAGTGCGTCTAACCTGAAATAAATGGTATATAATACCATTATACGGTATATTTTTAAGAAAAGATTCGGTTCCCCGGTTTATGCAAGCATCCTGAAAAAAGGCTCACGAGCCTGAGGCTGATGTTTTTAGTTCCATTCACGACACTGTGATTGCCATTGAGGTGCGTATGACTCAGCAAACCATGTTCTTAAAAAACACGGAAACATTCGCGGAAAGTTTGGCGCGTTGTGGTGTTAAATTCCATTTTGCCTACCCTATTACCCCCGCGACCGACGTCATGAAGCGCATGGCCGTCATCCTGCCGCAGTACGGCGGCAAGATGCTGCAGATGGAAAGCGAGCTCGCCGTTTCCAGCGCCTTGGCGGGCGCGGCCTGTACGGGCATGTTGTGTGCGACTTCCAGTTCCGGGCCCGGCATGACGCTCATGCAGGAAGCCATTTCCTTCATGTGCGGTGCCGAATTGCCCTGCCTGATGCTCGACTCCATGCGTGTGGGCCCGGGCGACGGTGATATTCTGGGTGCGCAGAGCGATTACTACATGTCCACCCGCGGCGGCGGGCATGGCGACTACCATGTGCCGGTGCTCGCGCCTTCCGACGGTCAGGAAATCGTGGATCTCGTCCCTGAGGGGATCCGGCTCGCCTACACCTACCGCACTCCGGTTCTTTTCGTGTTCGACGGCGTGACCGCCCAGACCACGGAAACGGCGGTTCTGCCGGAATATCATGATTATTCGGCGGAATACGATACTTCCTCTTGGGCCTATACGGGCACCAAGGATCATCCCAAGCGCGCGCTCATCACCGGCAGCTATTCCCACGCGGACGGCTACGTCATGAACGAGCACCTGCGCGCCAAGTACGAAACCATCCGCGCCAAGGAGCAGCAGTGGAAGGAAAGCAACACTGAGGACGCCGAACTTATCGTCGTCGCCTTCGGCATTCATGGCCGCATGTGCAAGGATCTGGTCGCCAATCTGCGGGCGCAGGGCAAGAAAGTGGGCAGCATCCGTCCCGTCACGCTGTGGCCTTTCCCCGATAAGGCGTTCGAGAACCTGCCTTCCACGCTGAAGAAGATCCTTGTCGTCGAAATGAACCACGGTCAGATGGTGGATGACGTGCGCCTTGCCGTGAACGGGCGCGTCCCGGTGCATTTCTTCGGCAAGACCGGCGGCGATATGCCCATGTACACCCTCGCGGAAATGACCGCTGAAGTGAACCGTCTGTTGGAGGAGTAATCGGAATGCAAAATCTCAGCGCGAAATACGGCAAGACTCTGAATCTGGACAAGCTGACCAGCTACTGCCCCGGCTGCGGTCACGGCATCGTCACCCGCCTGGTGGCTGAAGCCATCGAAACCTTGGGTATCCGCGAACGCGCCATTGCCATTGTGGGCATCGGCTGGGGCGGCTTCTCCCACCATTATATGGATGTGGACGCCATTGAAGCCACGCATGGGCGTTCCCCTTCGTTCGCGGTGGGCTACAAGCTCTGCCGTCCCGACAACATCGTGTTCACCTACTGCGGCGACGGAGACTCCTGCGCCATCGGCCTTGGCGACCTGATGCACGCGGCCAACAAGGGGATGCCCATCACGTCGATCATGGTCAACAACTCCGTATTCGGCATGACGGGCGGCCAGATGTCCCCCACGACTCTGGACGGTCAGGTGACCGCCACCACGCTCAAGGGCCGCGACGTGACCTGGCAGGGCTATCCCCTGCTGGTGCCCGAAATGATGCGTGAAATGCCCGGCGTGAAGTACCTCGCCCGTGAAAGCGTGGCCACGCCCAAGCATATCATGCACGCCAAAAAGAGTATCCAGAAGGCTTTTGAATGCCAGGTGAAAGGCCTCGGCTACTCGTTCGTCGAAGTCATTGTCCCGTGCCCCACAGGTCTGAAGAAGAGCGTGCAGGATTCCTATAAATGGTGCTCCGAAGAAATGCTCGGTTACTTCAAGCCTCAGGTCTTCAAAAGCGAAATGGAGTAGAAATCATGCTGGTCAAATGTATGTTTTCCGGATCGGGCGGGCAGGGCTCTGCGCTGATGGCCAAACTCGTCTGCGAGGGCGCCATGAGGGAGAACCTGAAGGTCGTCATGACGCAGACCTACGGCATTGAGCAGCGCGGCGGCGACTCCACTGCCTTCATCATCATTTCCGACGAAGCCATCGGCAGCCCCATTGTGGAGAATGACGCCACCATCGCCGTGGCGCTGAGTCAGTCCATCTATGAGCAGTGCCTCCACGGCGTGGCCCCCGGCGGCATGTTGTTTACCAACGCCTCGCTGGTGGAGAATCCGGGCACGGCCGAAGGCTTCACGCAGATCCTTTTGCCCGTCTCCGAAATCGCCGTGGAAGTGGGATCGGTACGCAGCGTCAATATGGTGATGCTGGGCGCCGTCATCGCAAAGACGAAGCTCTTGAAGCGCGAAACGATCATGGCCGTGCTCGAGGAGACGATGGGCAGGAAGAAGCCCGAGCTGCTTGAGTTCAACATCAAAGCCTTCAACGCTGGCTATGAAGCCGCCGGGAAAGGGGAATAAGCCATGAGCAAGACCAAGACTCACGTGATCGATGCCCGCCGCTGCAAATCCTGCGGCCTGTGCGTGGATGCCTGCCCCAAGGGGGTTCTGGCCATCGGTACGGAAATCAACGGGCAAGGATACAATTATATCGAACGGGCGCATCCGGAAAAGTGCGTGCTCTGCAACATCTGCGGCGTGGTCTGTCCCGATGTCGCCGTCGGCGTTGTGGAAGAGTAGCGCGGAACGCTTTTTCCGGAGTTTTCCGGAGAAGTCTTCTCAGGTTCCGCAATGGCGGAATGCCGGTCACAGAGAACGCTTATATGGAGAGCATCATGTCCGACCTTATTCCTCTGTTCCGTCCCAAAAGCGTAGCGCTCATTGGTGCTTCCTCGGACACCAAGAAATACGGCTACTGGACGGCCAAAAGCCTGATCGACAACAAGTTTCATGGAGAAATCCATCTGATTTCCCGCTCCGGCGGTGAAATCCTCGGCCAGCCGACCTACCCCGATATCCTGTCCGTTCCCGGCGAAGTGGATCTTGCCATCATCGCCATCGCGCCCAAGCACATCCTGCCCATCATCGAGCAGTGCGTGGAGAAGGGCGTGAAGACCGGGATCGTCGTTTCCACCGGTTTTGGCGAAACGGGTCCCGAAGGCAAGGAAATCGAACGCCGGATGCTGGAGATCGCCCGCAAGGGCAACATGCGCATCATGGGCCCCAACTGCATGGGGATGTACAGTTCGGCGGTCAGCCTGAACGCGAGCATCATCGACCTTGCCCCCGGCCCCATGAGCCTCGTGCTGCAGAGCGGCAACTTCGGCATCGATCTGAATTTCAACGCCAAAAAGCGCGGCATGGGCTACAGTTGCTGGGCCACCATCGGCAACCAGATGGATGTCCGCTTCAATGACTTTGTCCGGTATATCGAGCAGGATGATCACACCAAGGTCATGCTCCTCTATATGGAAGGGCTGCGGGTGGAAAACGAGGAGGATGGGCGCAAGTTCCTTGAAGCCGCCCGCCGTACTTCGGTGAGCAAGCCCATCGCCGCCATCAAGATCGGCCGCAGTGCCGCCGGAGCCCGCGCCGCCGCTTCGCACACCGGTTCCCTCGCCGGCAGCGAAAGGATTTTTGATGCAGCTCTGGCGCAGGCCGGAGTGGTGCGCGTCAACACCCCCAACGAGCTGTTGGATGCGGCGGAAGCCTTTTCCAAGTGCAAACCCGCCCACGGCAAGCGCATAGCCGTCCTTACCGACGGCGGCGGGCACGGCGTTATGGCGACGGACTTCTGCGAGGCCAACAGCCTGGAAGCGCCCGTGCTTTCCGAGGCCACGCAGGAAAAGCTGCGTGCCATACTCAAGCCGCATTGCCCCATCAAGAACCCCGTCGACCTCGCGGGTACGCCCGAAGGCGACATGTGGGTGTTCGATCGCTGTCTCGAGGTGCTTCTTGATGATCCGGACGTGGACGGGATCGTCATTGTCGGTCTGTACGGCGGGTATGCCGATTTGTCGGAAGAATTCCGCGTGCTGGAAATGGATGTGGCCAAGAGCATGGCCGAGCGCATCCGGAAGGGCGACAAGCCCGTTGTCATGCACTCCATCTACCAGCCCCAGCAGCCCGACTGCCTGAAATACCTCAGCGAGCAGGGCGTGCCCGTGTTCGGGGCTGTGGATGAAGCCGTCCGCACCATGGGCGTGCTTGTGGAATACAGCGAGCGCCGCGCCGCCCTTCTGGAAGAGGCCACTTCCGTGCCGCCCGAGCTGCCCGCCGGACGCCGGGAAAAGGCCGAAGCCATCTTTGCCCGTGTGCGTTCGGAAGGCCGCGTCAATCTGGTGGAAACCGAAGCGCGTGAAGTGCTGCGTGCCTACGGCGTGGATCTCGCCCCGCATTATCTGGCCGCTACGGCGGATGAAGCTGCCGAGATGTGGGAAAAGATCGGCGGCAAGGCCGTCATGAAGATCGTTTCCCCCGACATCCTGCACAAGACGGATGCCGGAGGCGTGGCCCTCAATATCGAATCCGCCGAGGCGGCACGCGAGGCTTTCGAGCGCCTGGTCGCCAACGGCCGCAACTACAAGGCCGATGCCAATATCTTCGGCGTGATGCTGACGCCCATGTTGAAGGGCGGCGTGGAATGCATCATCGGCTCAAGCTGGGACAGCACCTTCGGGCCTACGGTCATGTTCGGACTTGGCGGTATTTTTGTTGAAATCCTTAAAGATGTATCCTTCCGTGTGGCGCCGGTGAACATGCCCTCCTGCCGCCGGATGGTGCGCGAGATCAACGGCCTTGCCATGCTTCAGGGCGCCCGCGGCAGCAAGCCCTGCGATCTGGAAGCGCTGGCGGAAGCCGCCTGCCTAATTTCGCATATGGTGGACGAACTGCGCGACATCGCGGAGGTCGATTTGAACCCCGTGTTCGCTTGGGAAAAGGGGCTTGCCGTGGCGGATGCCCGCATCGTGCTGCAGGCACGCTGACGGAAAACGGATTTGAGCGAGGGCCGGGCTTCCCGGCCTTACGCAGAAGAGACAACTTCTATTTGAGGGTAGGTAAAAAATATGCGTGACGTGAAGCGTTTCCCCACAACGACAGGGCTGAGCTGGCTTGAAATGTCGTCCTTTAAGGATCACCTCTTCAAGGGGCATGAGAAGATCGACAAGGAATACGATTACGTGATCGTGGGCGGCGGATACGGCGGTTACGGCTGCGCCA
>OATQ01000561.1_pt1 | contig 14153 bp, 7 predicted proteins | sample 1495061 | NCBI WGS metagenome assembly OATQ01 (sample SAMEA2579979, study PRJEB22360) | human gut metagenome
CTGCCACCGGCCGCCGGCGCGATCTTGGCGGCAAGGAGTGGCGGTTGTTTTGCCGAGGCCTCGTCCTCCCCCACCGGCAACAACTCAACCGCCACCTCGTAGGAACGATGCGTCGTCGTTCCCCGCGACCAGGCGGGCTCAAAGGAAATGGTCCGGCCACGCAGCAGGTCCAGCATGTATACGATGTCATGCTCGGACAGCGGCAGCTGGCGCTCGGCGACAAAGCCGCTGCGTGCAAAATCGTACGACGCCGAACGCGAACTTGTGATGTCGCTCAGATACACAACCGTTGCCACAACAAGGTCGAGTAGACGCACCGAAACCTCGTCGAAGGCCTCAGGTGTATGGAGGAATGTGAGCTTTTTGCCGTACGAGAACGTGCCGCCGCGCACGTAGGCGGCGGCCATGCCGTCGATGTCCTTGACCACGTAGGACACCGAGCCGCAGCGGATGCGAAGCTCGAGCGCCCAGCTAAAGCGGTCGGCAAACAGCGGATTGTAGTACGGTACCAGCGAGGGCTCCAACACCGCCTTGGGGGCATCGGGGTCGACAGTGCCGGCGAGCTTGCGGCGCATGCCCGCCAACTCATCCATGCGCGCGTCCGAAAGATCGGAGAGCGCCTTCATGAGGCTCGGGCTCGTGGGGACGGGCGCCGGGAAGGGAAAGTTAGGGTTGACCGCCGGTGCGGCAGACGCAGGACGCGCGGCTTGCTTAGGCGCCGCCGTAAACGTGCGGACCGGCGTGCGCAGGCCCTCGACGGGCTCAATGCCGCTTGCGTCCAGATACGCAAGCGCCGTGGCGATGGCGTGCTTGCACATGCCGGGGTAGCGATAGGCAGCGGGGCAATCGCAGTCGTAGTCGATCACCTCGTGCTCGTCCATGTCGAGCGCCACGCGCGTCTTGTACAGGTCGCCACGCGAACCGCGCACCGAGCCCTCAACCGTCACGTTTTTGGAGAAGCGCGAGCCGCTGTCCTCGATCGACAGCACGGCGCCGTTGAGCATGAGCGAACGCCCCTTCATAAAGGTGCCACTCAGCGCCGCCTCTTTCCGGAGCGCCTGCACAAACGTCCCCTGCGCCATCACTTCCTCCAATCTCACCCGGGGTAGCTTAGATAACCGTCACGCGGCCTTGGTTGCCGACGATGGCCTTTGCCTCTGCCAGCAGCGGAATCGAGCGTGCATTGACCTTGGCCGGCACCTCGGCACGCAGCACGCGCCCGTCGACTTGCTCAATAAAGATCTCCACGCGGTCGCCGCCCGGGTTGGTGGTGAGCACCGTGGCCAGGCGCGCCATATTGCCCCGGCTAAATCGGCTGTTGGGCACCATGACCTCAAAGACCTTGGGCTTGTTTTTCTCCTCGCTAAGCTCCAGCGGCACAATCTCCTGCGCGATGATCTGGTCGCCGCGGTCCGAGCGCTCGAGCTTGCCCTTAATGCGCACAAACGCGTCGGACAGCTGCGCGCCGGTCTCGGGATCGACCTCGCCATACAGATACCCCTCGGCCTCCTTGTAGGTCTTGGGGAACACCACGACCGTGGCCTCGCCTTCCATGTCTTCGAGCTGCACGATGCCCATGGGGTCGCCGTTTTTGGTCACGCGCTTGGACACGCTCGAGACCATGCCGGCCCACCACAGCGCCTTGCCCTCGGGAATCTCCTGGTTGATGGTACCGCCCGTAGGATTCTGAACTTCGTAGCCAGTGTCGATCTGCGAGAACGAGAAGTCGCGTGCCTTGGCCAGCGCATACTCAAACGGGCGCAGCGGGTGGTCCGAGACATAGATGCCCAGAACCTCCTTCTCCTGGCTCAACTTAAGGTGGCGGTCCCACTCCTGGCCATCCGGATCGGGCACGCTCACCTCAAAGCCCGAGCCCTCAACATCACCAAACATGTCGAAGAACGACGTCTGGCCGCTCGCACGATCCTTCTGGCGCTTCACCGCGGCATCGATGATGTTCTCAGGGTTGTTCTTATCCACAAAGTGCATCATCTGGCGACGCGGATACCCCGTGGAGTCGAAGGCGCCTGCCTTGATGAGCGATTCGATCACACGGCGGTTGGCCTGGCTCGAGTCCACGCGCTCGACAAAGTCGTGCAGCGTCTTAAACGGACCGCCCGCCTCGCGCTCGGCGATAATCGCCTGCGCCACGCCGGTGCCCACGCCGCGGATGCCGGCCAGACCAAAGCGCACGCCCTCCTTGGTAGCCGTGAACTCAGTACCGGACTCGTTGACATCTGGCGACAGCACGGGGATGCCGTCGTGACGGCACGCCGAGACGTAGTGAACGATCTTGTCGGTCTTGCCCGTATAGGACGTCAGAACGGCCGCCATGTACTCGTGCGGATAGTGCGCCTTGAGCCACGCCGTCTGCATAACCAGGATGGCGTAGCCGGCGGAGTGCGACTTGTTAAAGGCGTAGGACGCGAACTCAAGAACATCGTCCCAAATCTTCTGGGCGACCTCGCGCGTGTAGTTGTTCTTGATAGCGCCGTTCATCCAGTGGTCGTAGGTGGTCTCGTCCGAGCCATCCTCCCAGTGGAGCACCGTCGACGTGAGCAGCTTGATCTTTTTCTTAGCCACGGGCTTACGGATACGCGAGTCCGATTCGCCCTTGGAGAAGCCGCACATCTCGACGGAGATGAGCATAACCTGCTCCTGATAGACCATGGTGCCGTAGGTTTCGCCCAGGATGTCGTCCAGACGGTCGTCGTAGGAGACAGCCGGTTCCTTGCCGTTCATACGGTTGATATAGGACGAAACCATGCCGGCGCCCAGCGGTCCCGGGCGGTACAGAGCGATCAATGCCACGACGTGCTTGTACTCGGTGGGCTTCATGTTCTTGATCGTGGCCGTCATGCCGGCGGACTCGACCTGGAAGACGCCGGCGGTGTGGCCGGAGCCCATGAGCTTAAAGATCTCGGGGTCGTCAAAGGGAATCTCTTCCTCTTTGATGTCGATGCCGAAGTTCTTTTTGATGTTGGCCTTGGCCTTGGAGATAACCGTCAGCGTACGCAGACCCAGGAAGTCCATCTTGAGCAGGCCCATGTCGGCAACGGTATGGCCCTCGTACTGGGTAATCTCGACGCCGCCCTTGGTATCGAGCTTGGTGGGCACGTGCTCGTTGACGGGGTCGCGGCAAATCAGAACGGCGCACGCGTGCACGCCCTCGCCACGGGTAAGGCCCTCGATCGAGAGCGCCGTGTCGATGATGCGGCGGGCGTCGTCGTCCTTTTTATAGGCCTCGGCAAAGTCGGGGTTAAACAGATCCTCTTTGCCGGGTTGCTTTTCGAGCACCTGCTTGAGCTTGACCTTGGGGTCGCTCGAGACCATCTTGGACAGGCGCTGGCCCATGTAGACCGGGTAGTCCAGGACGCGCGCGGCGTCGTTGATGGCCTGCTTGGCCTTAATGGTCGAGTAGGTGATGACGTGGGTAACCTTCTCGGGGCCGTAGAGCTGGCGAACGTGCTCCACGACCTCGAGGCGCCGCTCATCGTCGAAGTCCATATCGATATCGGGCATCTCGGTACGCTGCGGGGACAGGAACCTCTCGAACATCAGGCCGTTCTCGAGCGGGTCGAACGCGGTGATGTTCATGGCGTAGGCGACGATAGCGCCGGCGGCCGAGCCACGGCCGGGGCCGACGCCGATGCCGTTGTCCTTGGCCCATTGCACGTACTCGGCAACGATCAAAAAGTAGGCGGCAAAGCCCTTGTCGCAGATGACCTTGTATTCGTACTCAAAGCGCTCTTTGATGTTGACGCCGCCGATCTCGCGCGTGGCCCAGTCGTCACCGTAGTGCTGGCGCAGGCCCTTCTCGCACTCGCGGCGGAACTGGCTCTCGTGCGTCTCGCCGGGGTCGAGCAGCGGGAAGCGCGGCAGGATGATGGAATCCCAGTCCAGCTCCACGTAGCACTTGTCGGCGATCTCGAGCGTGTTGTCGCAGGCCTCGGGGCAATACGGGAACATCGCCCGCATCTCCTCCTCGGTCTTCATGTAAAACTCCGAGCCGGTCATGCGCATGCGGTTGGGGTCGTCGACCTTGGCGTTCATGCCGATGCACATGATGACGTCCTGTACGGGCGCGTCCTCGCGGCGCAGGTAGTGGAAGTCGTTGGTGGCGATGACCTTGACACCCACCTGTTTGGCAATGTCGATGAGCGTGCGGTCCATCTGCTCGTCGGTCAGGCCGTTGTCGGTGGTAATACCGTGTTCCTGGATCTCGATGTAAAAGTCGCCAGGGTCGAAGGTGTCGCGGAAGGTCTCGGCCCACTTGACGGCGCCCTCCATGTCACCGCGGTCGATGTACTTGGGGATGATGCCCGCGATGCAGGCGCTCGTGCAGATCATGCCCTTGGCGTGGCGGCGCAGGTTGTCGAGCGTCACGCGCGGCTTGTAGTAAAAGCCCTGCACGGCGGCCTCGGAAACCGTCTGCATCAGGTTGACGTAGCCCTCCTGGTCCTTGGCCAGAAGGATCATGTGATAGAGCTCGGGCTTATGGTCGCGGGCGAGCGTCTCGTCCGGCGTAAAGTAGACCTCGCAGCCAAAGATGGGCTTGATGACCAGGGGCGGCTTGAGCTCGTCGATATTGCCCTTCTCGTCCCACATGGCCATGTCCTTCACATACTGGGCATGCTCGCGCGGGTTTTCCTCGGGATCGGGCTCCACCAGCTCGTCGCGGCGGTCCTTTTCCAAGAAGGCCTTGTCGTGGCTCCAGGTTTTGTACTCGGGCGTATTGTGGTTGACGGCGTCGCAGGCCAGCGCCAGGTCGGGCACGCCATACATGTAGCCGTGGTCGGTAATGGCCACGGCGGGCATGCCCAGCTCAACGGCACGGTTGACCATATCCTGGATACGGGTTGCGCCGTCGAGCATGGAAAAGACAGTGTGATTGTGCAGATGGACGAATGCCATGTAATGAGCTCCGATGCGGGTTCGTGATCTTAGGGTTACGATTCTACCGCACAGCGCGGACGGCACCCGAACCTAGCCCAAACCCACACGGCTCCTATTGAGTTGCGGTGAAATGCGGACTGTTTGGCGGCTTTTTTGGCCAAAACAGTCTGTATTCCACCGCAAGTTATCTGAGGGCTAGAGGTTGTAGGTGACTACTTGAGGTTCGGAGGGTTCGACGAAGATGGTTGGATCCGCCTGCTCCACGCGGACGAACTTGACGGTCACGGCCTCAAAGCCCGCCTTGTGCAGAACATCAGCGTAGACGCGCGCCTGCAGGGCGTGCTTCTCGAGCAGCTGGTCCGGCGTCTCGTCCGGTGTGCCGCCCGTCTTGTAGTCAATGACCAGCGCGCGTGACGAATCCGCCGGGTTCGTCGCCAAAGCGTCGATGGCGCCTTCGGCATAGGCACCGTAGCGAGCGATGTCCTCGTCCTCGCAGCCCAGTGAAAAGAACGGCACCTCGGCGCGAACGCACGGCCACGCGAGCAGGTCGGCACGAACAGCCGACTTGAGCCAGCGGTCCAGGGCAACGTCGAAGCGTTCGCGCTGCTCCGGCGTCAGGCACCACAGGCGAGCCAGGGCGTCGGCACGCTCAGCAGGCAGCGCATCGGCACCCATCTCGATGAGCCACTGGCAGGCGGCGTGGAAGGCCGAGCCCAGCGCCATGGGATTGCCGGCGGGCTCGACAGCGGCCACGTCTGCATCGGTTATTTCCGAGCCATCCGACTCTGCATCATCGCCGGACTCGTCCATGGGAACACGAGCCTCGGCGGCACGGTCTTCCGTCTCGGCATGGAGCGCCGCGGCGATTGACGAGTAGCTATACGAGTCACGCGCCGGGAACGGACAGGTGCCCATGCGCACGCCCACTGCCTGGGGATACACAAGCTCAAACGAATCGGGCTTGGGGTCGGCAGGACCGGGGACGATTGTGCTGGCCGAATCGTCGGCAGCATCTGCATCGGCATCGCCACGAACAAGCCTGCCCTCGGCATCCAGCGAAGCGTTGGCCTCAAACGCCTGCTCGCCAAAGGTAAAGTCCGAAAGCGAAATGAGCTCGTAGTCGCCCGGCTGGGAGTTGTCGAACACCAGGCGGTCGGCATCGAGCTGCGGCATGTCCAGAGCGTCGGTCGGCAAAATACGGCGCAGCACGTCGTAGGTCAGATCGGTCTCGACATCGAAGGTCGGCGCCGTCACCTTGCCACGGCTCACGCCAGCATCCATCGCCAAGATCACCAGCTCGCGCGCACGCGTCATGGCAACGTAGAGCAAGCGGGCCCGCTCCTCGAGCGAAAGCCGCAGGTCGTCGTTGCGCAGGCGGGCAAATGCCTCGGCGGGAGAGCCCGTCGCACAGACGTCCTCCATGAGCTCCGGCGGCAGCCACAGCGACGTGCCCTTGCCCTTAAACGCATGCTCAAACTGCTTTTTGACGTCGTCGCCCTTCACAAAGGTACCGTCGGCGAGCTTAACGCCGTCGAAACGTGCCGGCAGTGCCACGACCTGTGCTCCGCCCTCGACGCGACCCATCTGTGCCGCACCCGAGGACTTACGCACGCCAAAGCACTCGGCGACCGCCACGACCGGATATTCCAGACCCTTGGAGGCATGCACCGTCATGATGCGCACCGCGCCGTCGCCCCCCTCGTTGAGGGCACCCGGGGCTTCCTTGCCCGCCAAGAAGCGGTCGAAGGCCAGCGCGATGGAACGCGGCGAGTTGCCGAACTCGGCCTCCGCCTCGGCCACGGCATCGAGCGCCTTGAGCACGTTGGCGGCAATGGCCTTGCCCTCGGGACCACGCTGTGCCAGACGTACAAACCAGCCGGAGGCGTTGACCACGTCGCGCGCGATGGCGGCGAACGAATCGCGGCCAACGCGACGAAGCGCATACCGCAGCACCTCGCGGGCGCGCGTCACGAGCGGCAAGTCTTGCAAACCCGGCACATCGGAATCGCTCATGATGCCCGCATCGATGTTGCGGCGCGACGTCTCGCCCGTCTGATCGTCGAGTTTGGTCGCCAGCGCCAGGAACTCCTGGGCGCCGAGTGCAAACATCGGCGAGGCGAGCAGCGGCATAAGGCCCTGCGCCGTATCGGCCGGATTGGCGAGCGCACAAACCAGGGCGCGCACCGTCTGCACCTCGGCTGCTTGGGCAAAGACCGAGCCGCCCGCGATGACGCAGTCGAGCCCCTGGTCGCGGAAGGCCTGGGCGTAGACGTCGGCGTTGGTCATGCGGCCCAGCAGCAGCACCATGCCGCCCTGGGGCTGGCCGGCATCGGCAAGCGCGCGGAAGCGCTCGGCGATCGCACGGGCCTTGGCCTGTGTGCGCTCCTGCGTACTGCCGCCGGCAACAAAGAGGGCCTGGCGACGCGAGGCGTCTGCCACCAGCGTGTCCTTGCGGCCGTCGCTCGCCTCAAGATCCAAAAAGCCCTGCATCAGGCCGCCGTCATCGCCATCGAAGACGCGCGCCACGTAACGCAGCACCTCGTCATGGCTGCGGAAGTTGCGCACGAGCTTGACGAGTTCACCGGCCGGTGCCCCGGACGAGGCCGACACCTCGGACGAAGCGAGGACGGCGCCCGGGGTGCTGGCAGCTGCCGCCGCGCCCGAAGCGCCTACCTTGCGCTCCTGGCGACGGAACACCTCGACCTCGGCGCCGCGGAAGCGATAGATCGACTGCTGTGCATCGCCCACGGTGCACAGCGCGCGCTCCCCCGCACCCGTCAGGTAGCAGATCAGATCGACCTGCATCTGGTCGGTATCCTGGAACTCGTCGATCATGACCATCTTAAAGCGGCTCTCGTATGCCACTCGGATGGCCGGGTAATCGCGCAGGGCCTCGTAGGCCATGCGCAGCAGGTCGTTGTTGTCGAGGGCAGACTGGGCAGCCTTCAGCGCGCGGTACTCAGCCTCTACAGAGCGGGCCAAGCCCACCAGCGCATCGAGCGCCGGGCCACCGCAGGCAAGCACGATATTGATAAATGCATCGGCAGCCTCCGCCTTGAGCAGCTCGACCTGCTCCTTGGGGAACGCCTTGCTCGCGCGCGGCATGGTGCACGACATCATGAGTCGCGCCGCATCGGCCATGGTCTTGCCGCTCGCCTCGAACGCGTCGATGGCATCGAGCGCCGTCTGCGCCTTCTCGGTCGCGGCCTTGCTTGCGCCCAGCGCCGCACGATAGGCATCGGCAAGTGCCGAGGTATCGGCCTGGCCGCGCGCCACGCACACGTCGTCCATACCGCCCGGCAACTGGCTCGACAGCTCCAGCAGGTCGCGCACCAGGCCCTTGATGGTCGTGCCGGTGCCAAAGGGGCCGCCCTCGCCCGCCATGGGATACCAGGCATAGAGGGCCTTGAGCGATGCCGCGAGCTCGGGGGCGGCATCGGGCGCCGTCGCGCGGGCCAACACATGCTCAACAGCTTGGTCCATAAGTTCGTCGGTATCGGTGAGCACCGTGAACTCGGGGTCGATACCCAGCTCCAGCGCATGCGCGCGCAGGATACGCGAGCACATGCCGTGAATGGTCGAGATCCACGCGTCGTCGACGGTCAGTGCTTCCTCGTCCATGCCCTCGTCGATAAGCGCACGGCGCACGCGGTCGCGAATCTCGGCCGCGGCATCTTTGGTAAAGGTAATGGCGAGCACCTGGTCCAGATGCTCAACGAACGGACCTGATTCGGGCGAGAGCGCGTAGACGATGCGGCGCGTGAGGGTAAAGGTCTTGCCCGAACCGGCGCCCGCCGAGACAAACAGCGGACGGTCGAGCGTTTTGACAATCTGCAGCTGTTGCGGCATCAAAGTCGAAAGATCCATGGTCTACACGTCCCTCCTTACAAACGTTCCTTCGTGGTTATACGAGCAGCGCGCATGCGCGGCCTGAGCCGACGTCGGGTCGATGGCGGCAACGTTGCCTGCCTCGAGCTCGCGCAGGCGCTCGGCGATGCCAGCCTCAACGCGATCGAGCAGGGCGTCGAAGTCCATGCTGCCACCCTCGCCGGGGAAACCTTTCTTAAGGCCCGGGATGCGACCGTCGCCGCGCTCTTCCTCGAGCAGCTCGGCGCTCGCAGCACCGCGCAACGCCGGCTTGCCACCCTTGGTCGAAAAGTAGAGCGCCGCGCGGGTGTCCAAATCCAGCGCCCGGCGCATGGCCTGGGCGTAGATGAGCGTTTGGGTATGTGGTGGCAACCAGCGTGGATCGTCGATGGGCGCCGTGCCCGATTCCTCGTCGCGCACCGTAGGGTCGGCGAGCTTAAACTCCTCAACGCCCGTGCGATGCTTGTAGTCGATCACCACGGCACGATTCTCGGCGTCCACGTCCACGCGATCGATGCGCCCGCCAAGCGGCCAACCGGCATACTCGACCTTGAGCTCGTTGAAGGCGAACTCCAGGTAGCGCGGGGCAAAGGGGGCAAGTGCCTCGGACTCGTAGGCAAGCACACCCTCCAGCTGCGGCAAGATCTCGGCCACCTGGCGCTCCTCCACCGCAGAGAGCGGCACCAGCGGGCCCTCGTTGCCACGCTTGGAGGCATGCTCGGCCAAGGTCTCGTCAAAGACCTCGCGCAGCAGCTCCTGAGCACGTGGCAGGTTCTCGGGCGTCACGCGCTCCATGCCCTCCTGGGGCAGACGGGCGTGCAGGTGTTCCAGCACGTCGTGGACAAAGTTGCCCTTCTCCATATTGCCAAAGCCTGCGTCGATCGACTGGGGCTTCACGCGGTACGAGACGAACCAGCATAGCGGGCAGGTCGAATAGGCCTCGATCTGCGAGGCAGACGTCAGGCGCGGCACGAGCGGCGCGTCCTCACCCTCGCCATCGCGACGGCGCAGGACCAGATACGGAATGGCTTCATCGCTCAGATGCTGAGGAGCATCGCAGGTCACGCGCTCGCGCCTAAGACCTTCGCCTGCAGCGGGATCAAAGTCGGCGATGATATCGCCCTCGCCCACGCGCATGGGCTTGGCAGCGCCAGCGGCCTCGGCATGTGCCCACAGCTCGGTCCATACGGCTGCCGGGTAGCACTCGCGTGCCTGGCGATCGTGCGTCACACGGGCGAGCGCGACCGGACCGCTCGCCGCCTGCATCGCACGGCCAAAGCGCACGCGCAGCAGGGCAGCGGGCTCCAAAGACACGCCGTCGCGGCGCAGCTCGGCTGTCAACGTGGCAAGCGGGCCCTCTTCGTGCGAAAGCGGATAGCTGTCCAGGTCGACATCGGCAAACAGCACGGCATCGTAGCTGCCAGGGCGAAGAACCGACGCATCGGCAAGCGACGCGAAGCGCACTTGTGCTCGTGGTGTGCGATCGACCTCATAGGTCTCGTAATCGTAGGCGGTACTGCGCTTGTCCACCTTGGTTCGAACGCCGTCGAGAACCGGCACGGTCGCGGCCTGCGACACGTCGAGCGCGCGAGCATCGTTCATAAGGATGTCGATGGCATGGCGCAGCAAAGCCGTCTCTGCCTGGCGACGGGCCTGGCCGTCAAGGCCGCCTAGAGCGCGATCGGGCAACGCCTCGGCAACGGCAAGCATGGCCTTAAGCGCCGTCACGGGCTTGTCACGCCGCAGCGCCTGGAACACGTCCGAGACCACACACGGTACGTTCTTAAACCAGTTATCGTCGCTCGTCGCCTTGCGCGCGCCCCTCACCTGGCCCTGAACGCTCTGCAGCAGGCTCTTGACGCCCGCGGTAGTCTTGCTGCGCGAGAGACGCATATTCTTATCGAAGGTACGGGCATTGACGGCATCAGCGCCCGAAAGCGGACTGTAGATCCAGTCGGTAAGCTCCGGCGCGGGCCACCACTCAGTCTTGGAAGCGGTGCCCTCGTCGGCGGCTTTCATACGCTCGATCAGGTTGGCGAGCGCCGTAAACTGCCTGCCCGCGATGGACTGGGAAAACGCCGTGAACTCAGTCGTCTCGGCCGCAATGTGACGTGCCGCCAAACGGGCGGCGAGCTCGCCGAACAGCTGGGGTGCCCGGGCAGAAACGACGAGCACGCGCACGGGGTCGGCGGGCGTTGCAGTAGCTTTATCGGCCTTGGACTCCTTGTGCGCTTTCACCAACTTATCGATGGCGTCCGCATAGACATGAGCACGGGCATGGGGGCCGGCGACCTCAATAAAGGCAGGCTGAGCGGCGGCCCCGCAAGCGACATCAGACGCGACGGCGTCCTCCCCCAGCGGCGCGATCTCAAACAGCACACCGCGGGCATCAAATGCCGTGGCAAGCTCCTCGCGCATCGCCGCCTGCTCGCGGGCAAGCAGCACGACGACCTCTCCCCCATTGTTCGCCACGGCAGACAGCAGCTCGAGTAGACCGTGCGTAAACGACGTGGTACCGCGCACGCATACGGCGCGGGCGCACGCCGGCAGGCTATCGGCCAGGGCACCGGCCATAATGCTCGACCATATCTCGACGGTCCAAACCGCCCGCGTAGGCACGCAAAAGCTCAAACACACGAGCCTCGGCATCGCTTTTTGGCTCAGGCTGGCAATTGTTGCCACCGCATCGCTCGGCCGTCGTCCCCGCCACACCCGGCAGCACATCGCGGGCCATGCGCGCGAGCATGCGCACCGTGCCCTGGCTACGCGAAAGCGGCTGCAGGTCGGCATCGTCGCGGCGGGCAATCATATCCGAAAACAGCATCTGACGTTGCAGGTTGTCGACGAAACCGCGCCCGTCGCCCAAAAGCTCCCAAAGCGAGCGAAGCCACGATGCGGGTGTCTTGTAGTCGATACCCAGCGAAATGCCGGCTTCCGCCGCATCATGACGGCACAGATCGAGCTCGGCAAACGTTGGTGCCAGCAACACGGCACGCCCGTGACGGGCAATAAGGTCGGCAAGCAGCGCCGACTCGGCATCGCTCAAATCCGTGCCGGCATTGGTGGTATAGATTCGAACAGGCATGGTCCTCCGCTCAAACCGTTCGCAATAATCAATGCATCCATCCTACCCGCCCAAGCGGACACATTGCCACCGCAGTTCCATCTTTTGGTACAAAGCAACCTGAACCCAACGCACCAGCCGATTGCAGGCATATAAAAACCGCCCCCGGAGGGACGGTTCTTCGTAATTCAATGTTGTCGCTGGCCTACTCGCCATCCTCCAACTTAATGAGGATCTTGCGGTAGCCACCGTACTCGCCGTTCAGCGCCTTTGAAACGCGGCTCACCGTGGTGGACGAAGCGCCGGTACGGGCCTGAACCTCAACATAAGGCTCGCCCTCGTCCAAATAGCGCGCAACCTGCAAACGCTGAGAAAGGTCGCAAATCTCGCGCGGCGTGCAGATATCGGTCAAAAACGCTTGGATATCCTTCTCGTCGTCCAAAAGGCTAAATGCGTGGACCAGCTGCTTGACATCAGGCTTGTCAAACATGTTCTCGATATTCATCGATCACCGCCAAACCCGCCAAAAGGCATCGAAGTTGATACTGACATCGGGCATCGTTCACCCGTTCTATGCAATAGGGCAACGCCTGTGGCTTTTGCCCGTAGCAGTGTAGCACACCACCAAACTAAAGCGACAAGACTCTCTGCCAGCGGCGCGTTTTTCAGGACGAACGCCGTTTAGAAACCATATGCGCACGTAAGCTCCACGAATATTTGAGACAATGGGCGCCCAAACACCGCGGCGCGCCCGCGCAACCATCCAGGTCGCCGCCGTAAGCCGCTTCACGCGACGCCAGCAATCCCGGCGCAAGAAAGGATTCACGCCATGCGCTTTATGCTTAACTGGCTCTTCACCTCGATCGCCATCGCGATCGCCACGTTCCTCGTCCCCGGTATCCAACCCTTCGGCTTTGCCGAGACCTGGGTCTGCTTTGCCTTTGTGGGACTGTTCCTGAACATTGTCGATTCGTTCGTCAAACCGTTCCTGACCGTCATCTCACTGCCGCTCACTATTATTACGCTTGGTGTTTTTCAGCTCGTAGTCAACAGCTTTATGCTCGAGCTGGCCAGCTACCTGTCGGTCAATCTGCTGGGCGCGGGCATCTCCATCGCCAGCTTTGGATCGGCCTTTATGGGCAGTATCCTGGTATCCATCACGCGCAGCATCCTCGACAGCATCGCCGAGGACTAAAACGGCCATTCCGGCCGTGCCCGTCTCAACAGCCCAAAACGAAGGCCGCCCATCGCAAAAATGGGCGGCCTTCTTATTTGTCAAGTCTCAAAGGGCGAGAGAATCTACCATTTCTACCCTGTCCCCAAATGGCAGGTGTGGGTTAGATGACGTAGTCGTAGCCATGGTTGGGAGCGACAAGTTGATCGAGTGTCACACCGTCGAGGTAGTCGTTGATGAGCTTGTCCAGGTTCTTCCACACGTCGAGCGTGGGGCACTCATCCGAGCGTGAGCAGCCCTTGCAGTCGCCATCCAGGCATGCAACCGGTGCCAGACTGCCCTCGGTCAGGCGCAGGATCTCGCCCACCGTGTACTGCTCGGGCGGGCGCGTGAGCACGTAGCCGCCGCCCTTGCCGCGCATGCCCGAAAGCATGTTGGCGCGCACGAGCGTAGCCAAGATGTTCTCGAGATATTTCTCGGAAATCCCCTGTCGCGCCGCGATCTCTTTGAGCGGGATGCGACCGGCCGCCTGGTGCTCGGCCAGATCGACCATAACGCGCAGGGCATATCTGCCCTTTGTAGAAACCAACATGTATAGTGCTGCCTTTCGGTCATTTAGTCCGTAGAAATTCTAGCCGAAAAATTGGTTTTGAAAATACCCGTTCCGGTCAAGATGGTTAATCAGCTCGTAATAATCTTCTATTTCCTATTGCATTACTAGGCTTTAGTGTCTAGTATGCTTCCCAACAGCTAAACGAACAACCTATAAGGTTTATGGGTTTAGCTGCTACACGCACCGTGAAACCACACGGCAACCAGCAACTTGAACACTTTGGAGGTTCACCATGAGCAAGGTTTACACGTCCATCGATCAGCTTATCGGCCACACCCCGCTCCTGGAGCTCACTCACTTTGAGGCCGACGAGGACCTCAAGGCTCGTGTGCTCGTCAAACTCGAATACTTCAACCCCGCCGGGTCCGTTAAAGACCGCGTCGCCAAGAACATGATTGACGAGGCCGAGAAGGCAGGCAAGCTCGTGCGCGGCGGCGACTACACCATCATCGAGCCCACGAGCGGCAACACCGGCGTCGGCATCGCCTCGGTGGCGGCCGCCCGCGGCTACAAAGGGGACATCCCCCAGATGTCGACCT
>OATQ01000565.1_pt1 | contig 14075 bp, 10 predicted proteins | sample 1495061 | NCBI WGS metagenome assembly OATQ01 (sample SAMEA2579979, study PRJEB22360) | human gut metagenome
CTTACCATTCAACCCGGTTGCTGATAAATAGCAATAGCCGCCGTAGGCTGCCCTTTCAATCGGGACACCACACTGTAAGAAGCAGATCCCAGATCAATCCTGGCAATATCTTTCAGACGGAGCATGGCCCCATTCTGTTCGCGGCGGATGATAATATTTCCGAACTGTTCGGGAGAACTGAGCCGCCCCTGCACATTCAGTGTATATTGAAAAGCATTCTTATTCTCTTCCCCGATAGGCTGGCCGATATATCCGGCAGATACTTCCATATTCTGCGACTGGATAGACTGATAAACTTGTTGCGGTGAAATATTCCGGATACGCATTGCTTCCGGATCGAGCCAGATACGCATGGAGTAATCCCCTGCTCCCATTACATTCACGGCACCCACTCCGGGCACACGTGTCAACTGGTCGACGAGATTCAACTTTGCATAATTGGTCAGATACAGACTGTTGTAAACAGAATCCTGTGAGGTCATTGTCAGGAACATGACAATATTCGATGATTGTTTCTGTACAGTGACTCCCTGCACCACTACGGGTTCGGGGAGCGATGATTGTGCGACGCTTACCCTGTTTTGTACCTGGACGGTTGCCATATCAATATCCGTACCGACGGCAAATGTGATCGTCAGAGAATAGGCTCCCGAAGAAGATGAATTAGAGGACATATAAAGCATACCGTCTACCCCGTTCACCTGCTGTTCGATAGGAATACCTACTGTTTGGGCAACGGTTTCGGCATTTGCCCCCGGATAAACAGCAGATACCTGTACCGTTGGCGGTGTAATCTCCGGAAATTGCGCTACCGGCAATATATTGAGTGTCACCAGACCGGCTACTACAATCAGCAAGGCAAGGACGGTAGCAAATATCGGTCGGTTGATAAAAAACTTAGAAAACATAAGATTATAGTTTAGGATTAATATTCAGTTTACGGCATCGGTTTTATCTTCATTCCGTCCCTGACCTTCATCAGAGCCTTCGTGACATACCTGTCTTGCGGAGAAAGCCCTCCCGTCACTTGCCGTAAAGTATCACCTATCAACTGCCCTATCTCAATATGCCGGTAACGAACAATGTTAGAATCATTGACAAGATACAAGTATTTTCCCAACTGGTCCGTCCCGATAGAAGCCTCTTTTACCAACATGGCATTATCGGCTTCTCCATACGGTAACGTGATACTTACATATAATCCGCTCTTTAGTATCCCTTGCGGGTTGTCAAAGTTGGCACGAACTGTCAACGTTCCCGTATTCAAGTCCACGTTCGGAGACAGATAATCCAGTGTGGCCGGATACATTTCCGAACCTTCCTTGCCCAACTGAACCATTATTTTCTTCGGAAGTTCCTGTGCACTTTGCCGGTTGTTCATCAACATTCCCAGCCATTGGTTGTCAGCTACATTGAAATATGCGTACATTTGATTATCCTTATAGATAGTAGCCAAAGTGACAGGCTGTAACGAACCGCCCACATAGCTGCCTACATCAACAGTTGCTTTACTGATCGTTCCGTCAAACGGAGCGCGGACATAGCAATAGCTCAGATTCGTATGGGCCGTGCTCAAAGCTGCTTCCGCATTATTGACCGCCGCCACACCTTCTGCCACGGAAGATTCCGCTTGAAGTACCTGTATCTGACTCACGGCATCGCTTTTGACAGCTTCTTTCATACGGCTGTAATTGCTGCGGGCATATTCCAACTGGGCTTGGGCCGTTTTTAGTGCAGCTTCCGCCTGTTCCACCTTATCCTTATATAAGGTAGGTTCGATGACAAACAATAATTGTCCCTGTTTCACCCGTCCTCCCGGAGTATACGAAGTCGATTGCAGTGTTCCGTTCACTCTGGCCACCAGGTTTACAGTCTTTTCCGTTGTCAGATAGCCCGGATAATCTTTCGTCAGAGTTACATTCTTTATTATTGGTTTAGTTACGCTAATTTCCGGAGTTGGCATCCCTCCCATTGCTCCTGCGCTTTTTTTCTCCTTGCAACCGGTCAATATCGGCAGCGCAAAGAAAATATACATTAGTTTTTTCATATCCGTTACGTTAGGTTATATTTTTATTTATAAATTCTTTATTCTTGCCAACCGCCTCCCAAAGCCTTGTAGAGAGTTATCAACTGGAGTAGCGAACTCCCCTGTGCCTGTACCAACTGATTCTCATAGGACAACAAAGACCGCTGTGCATCCAACACATTCTGAAAGGGAGAAAGCCCCTGTTTATAAAGTTCCAATGAAAGTTTCAGTGTCTCAATTCCCTGATTGCGTACTTCGCGCAGCGCTACAATCTGTTTGATTGAATTCCGGTAAGAATTCATTGCATTATCTGTTTCCTGTACAGCAGTCAGGACAGTCTGATTGAATTGGTTAATTGATTCGTCCAGTTGGGCTTTAGCCAGTCGTGTAGCATTAACCAACTGCCCTCCGCTGAAAAGCGTCCAACTCATTGACGGTGCAATCTCATACATCATGCTTTTACTCTTTGTCAAGTCTTTCAAGTCACGAGCCGCATAACCGAACGAGCCTTTCAGAAAAACTTTCGGCAACCAGTCCGCCTTTGAAGCTCCGAGCAATGCCGCTTGTGCGTTCACGCTTCGTTCCGCACTCCGCACATCGGGACGTCTCATCAACAGATCGACAGGCATTCCCACGCCGATCGGTTCCATATAGTCGGGCAATGTTCCGACAGGTTCCAGTACCGGACGAATGTCCTGCGGATACATTCCCAGCAAAACTGCTAACATCGTAATATACTGATTGATACCGGCTTCCAGTTGTGGAATGGAAGCTTTTGTACTATATAACACAGACTTAGCCTGTGCGACATCCAGCTTAGCCACTAATCCAGTGTTATACCGTACTTCCGTGATTTTCAGTACTTCTTCCTGAGAAGCGCAGTTTTTATTCACAACTTCAAGTTCCTGTTGCAGTTCCCTCAAATTGATATAGGCCGAAGCCACTTCCGCCGCCATAGAAATCATTACTCCGGTATATTCCTCCTTACTGGCAGCAAAGTTCTCTTTCTGTGCCTTTACCCGTTTGCGGATACTACCGAACACATCAATTTCCCAACTCATGCTGAGTGATGCATCATAATAATGTTCCGTAGTTTGGGGAATTGAGCTTGTATTTCCACTTGTTTCCTGTCGGGTCCAACCGGCATTCAATCCGATTGAAGGAAAGAAATTGCCACGTTCGGCCCAAAGGTTGGCACGGGCAGCAGCGATGCGGTTAATTGCCATTGCAACGGAATAGTTACGGTCTACCGCCAAAGCAATCAGAGAATCCAGTTTGCTGTCCCCGAAAGATTTCCACCAATGGTCGTCTACCGGAAGTGTCTGTTGAAACACTTCCCCATTTTCTTCCCAGCCGTTAGGGAGAGGAGCTTTCAAATAGCGGTTTGCAGTTTGCCCAACCGCAGTCACAGTTGAAAGAAACAAAAGGAGCGATATGCTCCATGCTCGTATGTTCATATTCAGTTCAGGTTTTTATGAAATGAAAAGATAACAACTAAAGGATGAGTTTGTTTACCGGCGTAACGACAGAACAAAGTTTCTATTCAGCGTGATGTTATCTTGGGTACGAGATCCCTGTTTATACGGACACTGATAAAAAAAAGCCCTGCATTGTTGCAGGGCTTCCTATATTAAACAGTAACTTTAACTACTTGTTAATGGATGATTTCTCTTATTCAGCAGTTTTTCTTCTGATAGCTCTTTTAGTAGTTGGTGCCGGAGCTTCTTCTACCTTGTGCTCGATTTGTATGCCAGCCAATTCAGGGTCAATCATGATGCGTCCGCAATATTCGCAAACGATTACCTTCTTACGTGAACGGATGTCCAACTGTCTCTGAGGCGGAATCTTGTTAAAGCAACCACCACAAGCATCACGCTGTACGTATACAATACCCAAACCGTTGCGGGAGTTCTTACGGATACGCTTAAATGACTGTAACAAGCGCGGTTCGATCTTAGTTTCCAGGTCTTTAGCCTTGTCTCTCAGTTTTTCTTCTTCCTGCTTGGTTTCAGAAATGATTTCGTCCAGTTCGCCTTTCTTCTGTTCAAGGTCTTTCTGTCTTTCGTCAAGCACCAGTTCATTCTTTGCTACTTCAGCCTCTTTTTCTTCTTTATCTGCAGAATACTCTTTAATTCTCTTTTCACAAAGTTCGATTTCCAATGTCTGGAACTCGATCTCTTTGGTCAGGAAGTCGTATTCGCGGTTATTGCGAACGTTGTCCTGTTGCGACTTATATTTTTCTACTGAAGATTTAGCAGTTTCAATTTCCACCTTCTTGCCGGCAATAGCAACTCTCAGTTCCTCCACTTCTGCTTTGATCTTGTCGATACGAGTACTCAAACCAGCAATTTCATCTTCAAGGTCCTGTACTTCCAATGGAAGTTCACCTCTCAATGTTTTGATTTCATCAATCTTAGACAACATCGTTTGTAGTTGGAACAGCGTCTTCAACTTCTGTTCTACTGTCAACTCATTCGGATCTTTTTTTGCTTCTCTAGCCATTTTACTTACAAATATTTTATGGGATTCGTATTTATTTTACTCAATTGGAGCGCAAAATTAGGAAATAAATCCCGGATTATGGAATAAAAAATTTCTTTTGTATATTGTTCGCTTTCGTAATGACCAATTTCCGTCATCAGGATTTCCCCTTCGTGACCGAAATAATCATGATACTTTATCTCACCTGTAATAAAAACATCCGCTCCCGACCGGATTGCCTGTGGAAGCAGAAATGCGCCTGCACCTCCGCATAGTGCTACTTTTCGTATTTCCCTGCCCGTCAACTTATTATGGCGCAGACAGCCAACCTCGAAGGTTTTTTTGATACGTTTCAGAAATTCAAGTTCGGTTTCCGATTCATCCAGTTCACCGATAATTCCCGAGCCTGCCTGTGTCCAGTCGTTCTGCAACGGATAAATGTCGAACGCCGGTTCCTCATAAGGATGAACGGCCAGCAAGGCTCTGACGACTGCCGATTTTTTGAATGCAGGGAGGATAGTCTCTATCCTTACTTCTCCTTCACGATGCAATTCGCCGATTGCCCCACAGAAAGGATGCGTTCCCTCCTTTGCCCGGAAAGTCCCCTCTCCTTCTAAATTGTAACTGCATGAATCATAGTTGCCTATGTTTCCGCATCCCGCAGCAAACAGCGCTTCCCGCACTGCATCAGCTTGCGCATTAGGAACAAATGTAACCAATTTAATCAGGCTATTCTCCTTCGGTTCAAGTACTTTCAGATTCTTCAGTCCAATTTTTTCGGCTATCTTATAATTCACTCCGCCTTGGGCATTATCAAGATTGGTATGTGCCGAATAGATCACAATATCATTCTTTATTGCTTTCAGCATACAGCGTTCCACATAATCTTTGCCCGTAATGGACTTATATCCTTTAAAAATCAGCGGATGATGTGATATGACGAGATTGTATCCCAACGCGATAGCTTCATCCAACACAGCCTCAGTGACGTCAAGACACAACAAAGCCCCTGCTGCTTCCGCATCTGTCAATCCGATTTGCAGGCCGGCATTATCGAAACCGTCTTGCAATGGCAGAGGCGCGAATTGTTCAAGGGCGCTTACTATTTCCTTAATTTTCATTATTCGTAGAAAATTTGGTTGCAAATATAAGAAAATAAAAGGGAACAAACACTCTTTGTTCTCATTTTTTTAGTAAATTTGTCGCCTATCCTATAATTATTGAACACGATGAAAACAATTTTATTCTATTTTCTACTAACTATTTTGGCAGTTTCCTGTCAATTGAAACAGAGCGAGAATACCGAAAAGGAAGTTTCCGACAACGTAAGTAACAGTGATACTGAAGAATGTATTGCGGACACAATAAGCGCCACCGCTATCTTCTGGATAGATAAAGCGGAGACAAAACATTGCAAAGAATGGGGATTCCGTACTGTTAAAGCAAAAGTTCTCATTCATGAAAACGGAAAGGTCGATTTAGAGGCTTTCGTCAAAAAACAATCGCCGGATATGGAGAAGTATGTACGGCATCATCTCGCTAAATTTCAAGTATCAGAAAAAATGTTGGAAAGCGGATATGTGCAACCGGGTGAACAGTTCGTTCAGCTTCGTTGCTTATATGGGAAAGTCAAAGCAAAGTAAGACTCCGCTCCTCTTCCAACAGGGGACGATTTCTCCCGACCGTTCAGACTTGATGTTTCGAGCCTTGGAAACTCCAGTTCCAAGGCTCGAAACTGTAGTTTCATACGCTGGAAACCGGAGTTTCTAAGGCTGGAAACTGTAATTTCCCATAAGGGAAACTAGAAGTATATATACAAAAAAAGAACTGAAATCCTTGTCCACACCAATCAAAAAGGGTAGCTAAGCCGGTGTTGCAGATAAAGTATCTGCAATGCATCTGCAACGGTATCTGCAATACCTATAACTCTTTGATTTAAAGTTTGATACAAGTGTGTGTTGCAGATGTTGCAGTAAAATAATAGAAATAAGAATTCTTCTTCAAATTTGGTGATAATTTAGCCAGTCGGTGGTATCTCCATTCCTCTCCTTCCCGAAGGAGGGGTGGCTGAAAACCAGGGTGGTAGGTGGATACACAATGCTGATAATAAACGACTTACGCATTCACCTACCACCTCCCCCTACGGGTACTCCTCCTTCCCAAGGAGGAGAATGTTGAATGCTATCGATTATCAAATTATTATTTTCCTAATTAATTTTACCGTCAAATTTGAAGAAGAACCAAATAACTTGTATGAGGAAAGATAGAAATTCCTCCAACTACCCAAAATCATCAAGAGGAATTTCTTCTTTCCGTGAGAACAGTCTTTTTATTCCGGTAGAACTCCTGTGACAACATTATTGCATTTGAAATCATCTATTGCATACTCGGTGGGCCGATACCAAGTCACATAATGAAATGCTCCTCCGGGTTTATTGTCTGTAAGTATTGTCTTACCGTCAATTGTTACCGGAATCATTATCGTCTTTTCTCCTTCAGTCGCCGTCTCATAAGTAAATTCGATTTCAGTTGCAAACTCTACATTTCTCCATGTAATAATCGTTTGCTCACCTGATTTGGTTATGGACGAATAACGGGCGTTAATTAGACCGGATTTATAACTGTTTCCGTAAGATTTTCCACTGGCTTCTACCACTAATGATTCATTGCCATACAAGTCCTTGGTTACAATCTCAAAAGAATAAGTGCCTTCAGGCATATCTTCCAGCAATACCGGAACACCATTAACACCGGAAGCCGGCAGCTCTTTTACCAGAGAATTCTGACGAACATTCCAATAAATAACACACTCTTTAATACGTTGTGCTGTATAGAACAGGTCCAACTGAATGCGTTCATTTCCGGGGCGAACCACTACCGCATCAACTTTTGCTGCATAAATATGTTCTCCCTGATCCAAATAAGGCTGATGCAAATCATTCATATCAGAGCAAGAAACAAGAAAGGATATTAGCACAATCCATAGATAATTATAATTATTCTTCATTTTCATTTTTCTTTAATTTAGTCATTTCTTATTTAGGAAATTCAAAGCCTTCCGGTCTGCCCCACATCTGGAACTCCATGAAGCACATGAATAATCCGCCACTCCAGGTTTCGAGCACTTCAACACGATAATATTTATATGCCGGCATATTTACATCAATATCAAAGTCCTCGCCTTGTCTTGCATATTCCAGATCTTCATTTGTAGTTACCGATGAATTTGAAGGTTTTATTGATTCAAATTCTCCCACCGGTTCCCATTTGAGATATTCTTCCGGATTGCTTTCATTATCAATTTGGGCACCTGCCAACGGATAATCATTTCTACCCAACAATCTGAAACGTTTCAAGTTTCCATGCGTATATTCATAATCCTTACGTTGCTGTATCCTGATACGGCTTAGTTTTACCGGACCTTGTTTCACGTTAAACGTAAAATAAGCAGGCCAATATCCATCAGCTTTCGACTGATATCCGGTGGTAGTATTATCATCGAATAGACGATTCAATGTCCACCCCCAGTCAACGGGCGCACTATGACTTTGCATTGGTTCTATTGATTTAGCCGGGACTCTTTCCTCAAACATTGGCGTCAAGGTGATGTCCTGTTTGTCCGTTATGTTATCCCAACGGTCCGAGACGTAATATCTCAACTTCGTATCTTCCGCTGCCATGCCACGAATCTTGCGGACACCATTTTTGGCTTTGGTATAGATTTTCTCTAAAGAGACATACTCGTTCTTCTCGTTCATGACATCAATATTAATCACAATATTCGATTCTGTCGGATTATTGTAAGTTACATTAATGCCTCCGAAAGCAGCTTCCAGTTTCAATTCTTTCTGTACGCCAAAAATGGGTGCTTCCAATGGTTGCACTTTCACTTCCAGCGGTTCCGATTCATTCTGGCTTCTATCTACCGATACCAAAGTCACAAGACGTTCATTCGTGTCTCCAAACCCTTGTAATTCAAGTATATTAGTATATACCGAAGATTTTACTTCCGACCTTTGCCCGTTATTTAAAATAAATGTCGCTTTCACATATAGCAAATCTTCATCATCCGGAAGTGTATAAGTCAACAAGGCTCCTCCCGGGGTATTTTGCACTTGTACCCCGGTCACATTTTGGGGAGGCATATTATCTACCGGGGTTTGCCCGACACTTTCTTCTGCACAACTATATAGTAATATAGCAATGCATAACATATTTATGATGCCAACGATCTTTTTCATAATTCTTCTTTTTAAATTACCAGCCATAATTTTGTACCAGATTCTTGTTAACCGTCAAGTTATACTCCTTAATAGGCCAAAGATATTCTTTGCGGGTGAAGCTGCGACGATCTATTGATATTACATTATAATAATCCTCTTTATCTGCTCCGTCTATGTTCCAAGTGCGAACATCTTTGTTCAATTCATTCTCCGCTTCCTTCCACCTGCGTAAATCCCAGGTGCGAGCGCCTTCCATAGCCAGCTCAATACGACGCTCACGATGAATAATCTCACGAAGACCCTCTTTACTCAACGGCTTATCCGGGTAAATGGAATATTTTTGCCAAGCTTCCTTAACTCCTTTCAATCCGGCACGTTTGCGCACTAAATCCAAGTATTTGTATGCATCATCCGGTGGGGTGGATGCAGATTCGTTCAATGTTTCTGCATACAACAAATATAAATCGGCCACTCGGATTATCGGGAACGGAATCCTTCCGTCACCTCCCCATGTACCGGAACCTCCTGTTGAAGTATCCATTAACGGGCTATGCAGTTTCTTTGCCCAATATCCTGTAAAACTGTACGACTCTCCTGATTTTCCAGCTATCTCTGTACTTGCATTACCTGCATAAGCTCTAATATAACGTACTTCATCCTTGTTGTTATAATCTTTTCTCTTAAAGTCATATTTTCCGTTTCCCCACCAGATAGCTCTGTTGAAACCGATAGAGGCATAAAAACGAAGTTCACGGTCGAAATGCAAGCCGGCGGTATATTCGCCTTCCCGGATATACCATTTATATTCTGAAGTAGCCAGACGGGGTTCATAACGATGTTGATAGTCAAATTCACGGTCTTCTTCCATAGGTACGCCATTCTTGGTGTAATAAGCTTCCACTACATCAAATGTAGGGGAAAACAATTGCGATACCCACACTTGTGAGGCTTCTTTCGCAGAAACCTTACAACTAGTATATCTTTGTACTCGGTCAACAAAATGATTCTTCACAGATCCCCATACAGTTTCCTTATTCCATTTGGAGATCATTATAGCACGGAGATAATACTCTTGTTTTAAAGTATCAACCTCTACACCTACCAGTTCGGGAATCATAGGAACATCTTCGGGAAAAAGTAAACCTCCGTCAGCTGCTTCGATTGCATCAATCGCGGCTTTACACGCATCGGCTGCCAGTTTCCATTTGTTATCATCTTTTTCAATACTAAACAGATGTACATTTCTGTTATCCACCACATTGGCATAATCCGGATTACCATTGAATAAAGGACTTGCTGCCATTGTCAACAATTGCGCCTTTACACTCAAAGCAATCGCTTTCGTTGCACGCCCCATTTCATTACTTCGGTCTTGTATCTTCTCTGGAAGATCTACAATGGATTCGTCCAACAAGTTACTGACATATTGCACACATTCGTCAAACGGAGTACGATACTGTGCCATTTGCTCCGGAGTATCGGAAACCGGCTGGTTCTCCTTTATCAAAACGATCGGACCATACATACGCATCAGGTAGAAATGATAAAATGCTTTCAAGAATTTCACTTCCGCCACCCAACGTTTGCGTTCGTATTCTTCCAGGTCATAAGGACGGTTTACATTTTCCAGGAAAATATTACAGTCGCGAATTGCCTTGTAAAGAGGTTGCCCGAACCAGACTTTACCAAATTGGTTGGATTGTTCTTCGTATTGGCCATCCCAAGTATTGCCTATCGGATTCGTTTTATTCTGAAGTCCGAATGTCAGTCCCCACATTTTGCGATCTAACCCATTTTTTACTGTGGTCATTTCACCAAAATAAAATTCATCCGCCCCCTGAAAGTCAGGAGTCTCAATAAAGTCTCCCATTGCGGGCAAATAACTGTAACACGTGAACAGGTATCCTTCGCAAGCGTGCCGATTAGCAAAAGCATGATCGAGCGTCGGAACATTATCGGGCACAACATCCAGATAATCACTGCATGAAGAAACGAATAATCCCGCCATTAAGACGATAATTACATTCTTTGTTGTCCTTTTTATTGTATTAAATTTCATCTTTTTCAAGTTTAAGGATTAACTAAAAGTTTAATTGAACACCTGCATTAATAACCATTTGAACAGGATATCCCAAGCCTTTGCCTCCCATTTCAACATCCCAAAGTTTGAATTTGCTGAATGTTAACAGATTGGTACCACTCAAATAGAATCTGAGCATACTTATATGAGCTTTCTTTGTTATCTTTTCCGGAATAGTATACCCCATTTCTACTGATTTTAACCGTAAAAACGAACCGTCTCTCATGAACCACGTACTCTTCTGATAGTTGTTCGTTCTTTTTGTTGCAGACAAACGAGGCCATAAAGCATACAAGTTACGATTTTCTTCGGACCAATGATCGTCAGCATAAGCCTTCAATAAGGTTCTTTGGTTGCCAATAAAAGGAGCTGTGTTTTCCGGATCAATCCAGAATGAAGAACGTGCCGAGCCTTGGAAGAAGCATGAGAGATCAAAACCTTTGTAACCGGCAGAAAAACCAAAGCCATATATGATTTCAGGAGAAGTCGGGTATCCAATGGGAACCATATCCGTTTCTGTAATCTGACCATCTCCATTAATATCTTTATACTTAATATCACCTGCCATTGCTTTCTGATTATCAAAACTCTGTACGGGCGAATTTGCAACATCTGCTTCATCGACAAACAATCGTTCAGCAACATATCCCCATGTCTGTGCCAAGCTATTTCCTTCGCGCCTACGCCATGGAGCATCAGAATAATCCGGTTCTTCATATTTCGAATATTCACTGGTTGCATAAGTAAAATTGCCACGTACCATTAACCACATACCATTAGAAAAAGAGTGGTTGTAATCAACAGAGGCTTCAAAACCATGACTTTTTGCTTCACCGACATTGGCTGAAGGATTTGTTTGCAAACCAATAAAAGAAGGGACGTGCGCACGCGTCATTAAGATATTTTTACGACGTTCACTAAAATAATCAGCTATAATCTCTACTTTGTCAAACAAACCTATCTCAACGCCGAAATCTGTTTTATATGCTGTTTCCCATGAGATATCTTCATTGGGATAGCGGACAAACGAAACACCACCGCCAGGATGCGAATAACTCAAATCAGTACCAAAAGCAATGTTTTTACCAGCATCTGCCACGTTCACGTTTGACAGATAGAAGAAACGGTCTTTGGTATTTCCAATAGCGTCATTACCTACCAAACCATAAGTTGCTTTCAGTTTCAACTTGTTCATCACTTTCTTCCAACTTTCCGGATAGAAATGTTCGTTTGAAATAATATAGCCGGCGCCTATTGAAGGGAAGAATCCCCATCTGTTCTTTTTGGCAAACCTCTCGGAACCATTATAACCAAAGTTTAATTCTCCAAAATAACGACTGTCATACGAATAAGTGGCACGTCCGGCAAGACCTATATTCCGGTGAGGCAACGAAAGTAGTAAAGAGCCTGCATTGGCTTCTTTATATTCACGCATCGTTCCTACAAGTAATCCTGTTACCGTATGTTTTTCATTAAAAACACGGTTATAATCTACGGCCGCTTCCAAATAATAAGAAGTATTGATTGTCTTGGGACCTTCTGTGTATTGAAGCGCTTCCGAACCTTTATCTTCATTCAAAGCACTAAGTTGATATGTGTTTGTAAACTTGTCGTATGAGTCCAGACGATAGAAGAATGGCACATACTGTCTACTTACATCAAAATATGAATAACGATTTGTGTTTGCTAATACGCGTGCATTCAGCCCTTTAGTAATAAACTCCAAATTCTGCTTCAACTCTACCTGAGCTACTATGGTAGTGGCTGAATAATCTTTATACCCCTTCACCAACTCGGCATAAGGATTTGTATAGTCCGCATTGGTTCCCGCATTACCGAATAAGATATTGGGTGCATTCTTATATCTCTCGTCCGGCTGATATACGGGTTGGAACATGACCGGATTAGTGTTCATTACCATTTCATAGAATTTACTACCATCTTTTAGTGGTCCGGTATAATCATCAAAAGTACCATACATACGCACTACAACTTCTGTACTTTTTGTCATATTGATATTAACCGTAGCTCGCATTATCATTCTTTGCAACGATATATTGTTATTAAAACTATTTTTCCCATTGACTTGCAATAAACCACTATCTTTACTATAACTTCCTGATAAATAATAACGGGCTACTTTACCTCCGCCACTGATATTGAAATTAAAACGATGATTGATTGCCTGATCTTTAAACAGCATTTCTTTCCAGTCAATAGCCGGATACACCTGTGGGTTTAATCCTGCTGCCGTAGATGCAATCTTTTCTTCAGAATAAGGCAAGGCCCCTAACGGATCACGTGTACGAACTGCTTCATTATGCAACTTCATATAAGTGATAGGATCTGCCAAATCAACAGTCCTGGTAGGACGTGACATTGCCAGTTCATAACGAATAGAAACTTTAGCTTTTCCTTCGGAACCTTGTTTTGTGCTAACCAAGATAACCCCATTAGCACCTCGCGAACCATATAATGCGGCAGCAGTAGCATCTTTCATGACAGAAAAACTTGCAATATCATCTGTTTGAAGTCTTGCCAGGTCGTCCGTACCCATTTCAATCCCATCAATAAGAATTAAAGGATTGGCACGGGTCTCACCCTCGAAGGTAGTGACACCACGTACAAAGAACTGAGCATTGTCTTTACCCGGCTCACCGCTAGTTTGGTAAGATATGATTCCCGACATACGCCCTGCCAGTGCGGTAGTAAGGTTACTGGAGGGGACTTTCAATTCTGCAGGTTTGATAGTTGAAACAGAAGCAATTACACTCTCCTTTTTCTGTTTTGCAAAAGCCACAACGGTGACCTCCTCCAACTCATCAATTTTCGGTTTCATACGAATCACATACGTACTTTTATCAGTCACCTTAATACGGGCATTCTGATAACCCAAATATGAAACTTCCAACTCCTGATTCGGAAAAGCACTCAATGTGAATTTTCCGTCCATATCTGTTATTCCACCTCCTGCTACGCCTATAACAACGACCGTAGCGCCAATAACAGGTTCTTCATTTTCATCAAGAACCGTACCCTTGATTTGCTTTTTAGATTTTTGATTTATCTCCTGAGTTATAGGAGTTGCTATATCAGTTGGCACTGCGTATGCAGATAGCGAACATAGACATGTACCAACAAGAAGAGTAAATAAAGAATATTTTTTTTCATGTTATAAGTATTAAAAATAAAGTTTGATTTGAAATTATTTTCCAAAATTTCTTTTCACAATAGTTATTCTCCCATAGGCGTTTTGTTTTAGAGT
>OATQ01000567.1_pt1 | contig 14068 bp, 10 predicted proteins | sample 1495061 | NCBI WGS metagenome assembly OATQ01 (sample SAMEA2579979, study PRJEB22360) | human gut metagenome
TAAGGAGCACCCATGGCAGGCAAGCCGCAAACACTAGCTACGACCTCGGCATTCGAGATCTTGGGCCCCGTCATGGTCGGCCCCAGCTCATCGCACACCGCCGGCGCCCTGCGCTGCGCCCAAGTTGCCGCCAGCCTGCTGGAAGGCCGCATCACCAAAGTCACCTTTGGCCTGTGGAACTCCTTCGCCCACACCTACCGCGGCCACGGCACAGACCGTGCGCTCGTCGCGGGCATACTGGGCCTCGACACCGATGACGAGAACATCAAGCAGGCCTTCGACCTCGCGCGCGAGCAGGGCCTCGAATATCACTTTGGCATCAAAGGCGACGACGCCTCCATCCACCCCAACACCGTCGACATCGAAATGGTCGACGACACAGGCGCCACGGCACAGGTTCGCGGCGAGAGCCTGGGCGGTGGCAAGATGCGCATCAGCCGCATTAACGGCGTCGGCGTCGACATCTCGGGTATGTATTCCACGCTCTTCGTGGCGCACAAGGACGTTCCCGGCGTGCTCGCCGCGCTCACGAACCTGCTCGCCTACGCCCACGTGAACATCGCCTTCTGCCGCACCTACCGCACCGAAGTGGGCGGCCAGGCCTACTCCGTCTTTGAGACCGACGGCGCGCCCGACGACACCGTCGTCCCCATGCTGCGCAAGCTCGACAATGTCGATTACGCAACGTTTATCGAGCTCCCCGGTTCTGCCTCGTCGCTCTCCCCCGGCGTCTCGGCCAAGGAAATCTTCGACGACGGCGAGCAGCTGCTCGATGCGTGCGAGGAACTGGGGCTCAGCATCGGCGCCGTCATGGCCGTTCGCGAGGCGCGTCTGACCGGCGAGGCCCACGCCGTCGCTGCCATGCGCCGCGTGCTCGACGTCATGCGCGAGGAGACCACGGCCCCCATCGCCAATCCGCAACGCTCGCTCGGCGGGCTTATCGGCGGCGAGGCCAAGCTCGTCGAAGCAACCCGCTGCAACGATTTGAGTGCAAGCCTGATGGGCGCCGTCCAGACCGACGCCGTTGCCCGCGCCATGGCCGTGCTCGAGCGCTCCGCTACCATGGGCGTGATTGTCGCCGCCCCCACGGCAGGATCCGCGGGTGTTGTGCCCGGCTGCGTGCTGGCGCTTGCCGATCGCCTGCAGCTCGACGACGAGCAAGTCATGGACGCGCTCTACTGCGCAGCCGCCATCGGCCTCAACCTCACCACGAGCGCCTGCGTCGCCGGCGCCGAGGGTGGCTGTCAAGCCGAGGTGGGAAGCGCCGCCGCCATGGCAGCCGCCGCGCTGGTGCAGATACTCGGCGGCACGCCCGAGCAGGCGCTCGACGCCAGTTCCATCGCGCTGAGTAACCTGCTGGGCCTCGTCTGTGACCCCGTCGGTGGCCTCGTGGAAGTGCCCTGCCAAAACCGCAACGCCATCGGCGTGGCAGCGGCCTTTAGCTCGGCACAACTCGCCCTCGCAGGCATTAAGAGCTTGGTGCCGTTTGACCAGATGGCACATGTCATGCTCTCGGTGGGTCACGCGTTGCCGGCCACGCTGCGCGAGACGGCAAAGGGCGGCATCGCGCAGGCTCCGGCCGCACTTTCGGCCTGTGCAAAATGCGGCGTGTGCGGATAACGGCAAAGAATGACTCAAAGGTGGGACAAATGTCCCACCTCTTTTGAATGCCACCGTTTCCGTACCACAAACAGCAGGGCAATCGCTATAATGCAAGCCCAGTAAAAACACGATGAACCGCAAGGCGAAAATCGAAGGATATGCATACGATGTCGCAAAACGATCGAACTCAACTGATTCCCGATCCGCAGCAGCCGAGCAGGCACACCGGCAGCGTTCAGTCGCCGCGTCCTATCGCGCCGAGCCACGGTCAGCAGCGTAGTGCAGCAAACGCTTCCCAACACCCGAACCAACAGCGACAGCAGCGTCAACAACGTCAGCAGCGCCGGGCAAACGGCAATGCGCCCAAGCAGCCCCCCACGCACGCTCGAGGCGATCGCGGCCCCGCGCGCAAACCCGCCGAGAACAATAAGTCGGGCAAAAAGACGACGTTCTTTGTCGTCCTGAGTCTAATCGTCATTGTCTATATCGTAGGCGTCGTAGCGTTTTCGCAGGTAGCCTACCCCAACACCACCATCGCCGGCGTCGACGTCTCGTTCTCCAACGCTTCGTCTGCCGCCACCAAGGTCAATTCGGCATGGAAGCACTATAAGCTCGCCTTGACAGGCGATGACTTTAGCTGGACCTATCAGCCCGAGTCCGATGAGCCCATCGTCGACGGCGAAGCTGCCGCAAAAGAAATCATCAGCCACAACGAAGCCTTTGTATGGCCGGTCCGCCTTATGGAATCCTTAAGCGGTAAGACCAAAACAACCGCTACCTCCAACGAAGTCGATCTTGATCAAGACGTCGACCTGTCCATGCTCTCCGATACCTTTGACCAAAAGAAGTTTGAGAAGGATCTGGGCGCCGCCATCGACGAGTTTAACGAGGGCCGTTCGGGCACGTTCGAGGCCGATAGCTCATATGACGAGCAGGCCGGCAAGTTTACCGTCGAGAAGGCGCGCTCCAACGAAAAACTCAACCGCGAGCATGTCATTAAATATGCCGAGCTCGAGCTCGCCTCGCTGGCCGAGACCGTAGATCTTTCCAAGCTCGGCAACGATGCCTATGAGCCGCTCAATGGAACGCTGACCGATGATCAGATTCAGGCCGCATGCGATGCCGCCAACAACTTCCTGGGCGTCAACGTGACCCTCAAGCTCAACGGCGAGGATGCCGGCAAGGTTGATGGCAGCTCCGTGTTGCAGTGGATCAGCTTTGCCGATCCGGCCAACCCCACGCTCGATACGTCGCAGATCAGCAGCTGGGCAGCCGAACTCGCCAACGGCTTTAATACCGTGGGCTCCACTCGTTGGTGGACGCGCGCCGATGGCAAGCAGTGCGCCGTCGAAGGCGGCGACTTTGGTTGGTCCATCGACAGCAGCTCGCTCGCCAAGCAGGTCGAGGACGCCATTAACAACAAGCAGACCGGCGAGATCGAGATCAAGTACTCCCAGAAGGCCGACACCTTTACCGCAAAGGGAGAGCCCGACTGGAAGGCGTATATCGACGTCGACCTGTCCGAGCAGCACGCGCGCTACTATGACGAGAGCGGCAATATCGTGTGGGAGGCCAACTTTATTTCCGGCAAACCGGGCGAAGACGCCACCCCCGAGGGTGTGTGGCAAATCAACAGCAACGACGGCGGCAGCACCCTGATCGGAGCCAAGGACCCCGAGACCGGTAAACCCAAATATGAGAGCCCGGTGAGCTACTGGATGCCGTTTGAGGGCAACATGATCGGCTTCCACGACGCCACCTGGCAAAACGACAAGAGCTTCGATAACGCCGAGTCGTACAAGTGGTGCGGCAGCCACGGCTGCATCAACCTGCGCCTGGCCGACGCCAAGGCACTTCACGACTGCATCAAAGTCGGCCTGTGCGTGGTTGTCCACTCGTAGTGCAACGCGCGCATTCCTACAACGTGGAACTGCTGCGACCAATCTAACAGTTCCGAAAGAAACCGTCCTATGCGCCCGCCCCAACCGGTGGGCGCTTATAATTATCGAGGTTTTTCTATAAAGGAGACGCTATGCCGAATGTCCCCACGATCACCCCGGGCCCAGATGATACCGAGTGCACGCCCGAAGGTGCCACCGAAACGATTCCTCTGATTACAAACGTACATGCCGACAAGCAGAGCGAACGCACGAACGATACGGCCGAGATTTCCGATGAAGAGGCATATGCCAAGCTCAAGGCAAAACGCGCCGAACGTCGACACAAAAAGCTGATTCGACGCGGTATTGCCGCCGGCGTCGTAGGTGCCATCGCACTCATTGCCATTGTCGCAACCTTGGTTATCAATGCGCAGCCACAGGGCGCTAGCGGGGCTGTGACCGACATGGTGACCGAGGGCACGTTTAGCACAACGGTCGAGGCGAAAGGCCAGCTCAAACCCATTTCATCCTCAGTGGTCTCCCCTTCTGTCGACGGCACGGTCGATTCGATCAACGTGCAGGCAGGCCAATCCGTCAGCGAGGGCGACGTGCTTATGACCATTAAAAACGACGAGCTCGATCGCAACGTTGCCGAGGCGCAGCGTGCAGTTGCAGCCGCCCAGGAAGACCTCACCAACGCGCAGAAAGCCGCCGCTGTCGCGCAGGCCACCCCAACGACGGACGTCGATGGAGCTTCCGCAGCGGCTGGCGTCTCCGCTGCATCAGTGGACGCGAACGCCGTATCGGCCGCGCAGCGCAGCCTCGCTTCGGCCCAGGCAAACCTAGACCAGGCGAACGCCAAGGCCGCCAGTCGCACGGTCACGGCCCCGAGCTCGGGTAGCATCGTGGAGCTCAACGCCAAGGTGGGCGCCACGGTAACAGGCGGCATGATCATGGGCGAAAGCGATACGAGCGGCGGCAAGCAGTGCATGCAGATCGCCGACCTATCCAAGATGAAGGTGACCGTGCAGGTGGGCGAAAAGGACATCGCCAAGATCGCCGTTGGGCAGAGCGCCAACGTCACGTATCCCGCGTTTCCCGATATCGTGAGCCAGGGCACCGTCACGGCTATCGCGTCGGTGGCAAACTCCGACGCCGCCAACGGCGGCAGCGTGACCTTTAACGTCGACATCCTCATCGAGGCGCCCGACGCGCGCCTGAAGCCGGGCATGACGGCCGAGGTATCGGTGGTGACCGAGCAGCTCGACGACGTGGTGATGGTGCCGACGATGGCGCTCATGACCGAAGACGGCGAACACTATTACGTCAACGTGGCAACCGATGACGAAGGCAAGGAAACGCGCCGCGTCAAGGTGACCGTCGTGACGCAAAACGACAACGAAGCCGTAGTCGGCAAGACACAGGTCAAGCGCGACGACCAGGGCAACGAGATCAACCCCAACGTAACGGTTACCAAGCTGCGCGATGGCGACACGCTCGTCATGGACACCGGAGCGGACGCAACGGCTGACGGCGGCTACAGCGCGGATTCGGGCAGTATGTCTGCCGATGAGGACATGTAATGCGTCCCGTTATCGACATCCGCAACGTGCACCGCATCTTTGAGAGCGAGGCGGGTTGCGCCCACATCCTGCACAACGTGAGCCTGGCGGTAAATCCCGGCGAATTCGTCGCTATCACTGGCCCCTCGGGCTCGGGCAAATCAACGCTCATGAACATCCTAGGCTGCCTGGATAAGCCGACGGCGGGCGACTACTACCTGCAAGGGCTCAACGTGGCCGAGCTTGACGATGACGAGCTCACCGAAGTCCGCGGCCTGAGCATTGGCTTTGTCTTTCAGAGCTTCAACCTGCTGCCGCGCCTGTCGGTTATCGAAAACGTCATGCTGCCGCTGGCCTACACCAATGTGCCCCGTAGCCAGCGCGAAATGCGCGCCGTGCACGCGCTGCAGGCCGTCACGCTGCCGGTCGACCACTGGGACCACCGCATATCAGAGCTCTCGGGCGGACAGATGCAGCGCGTCGCAATCGCGCGAGCCCTCGTCAATGACCCGCCCATCATTCTGGCCGACGAGCCGACGGGAAACCTGGACTCCGCAACCGGAGTGCTCGTCATGGAAACATTCCACAAGCTTCAGGAGCGCGGCAAGACCATCGTGCTCATCACACACGACCCCGGCATCGCCGCCGAAGCCGACCGCGCCGTGACCATCCGCGACGGCCGCATCCATGACGGCGCGTATATTCCACATGCACCGAAGACCCTACGCAGCGCCGTAGATAGCCTGCCCATGATTTCCGCCTCCGCCAACCCGCCGAAAGGAGTGGTGGCATGAGCGCCCGCGATCTCATCCAGGAAGCCCTTCACTCGCTCGAGGCCAACAAGGGCCGCAGCCTGCTCACCATCCTGGGCATCGTCATTGGCATCGCCTCGGTTATCGCCATGACTTCGCTCATCGGCGGCATCCAAAACAGTTTGGTCAACAGCCTGGGCCTCAATGCGGCACGCATGGTGCAAATCTATTCGTCGCAAGAACTCACCGAGTCGGACATCGAGAAGCTTCAAAAACTGGTGCCGCAGATAGAGCAGATCGGCATTGTCGACAGCGCGTATACCGAGTACAAGACCGGCGATAAAAGCTATACCGTCATGGCACAGGGTGTCGATAGCGACATGCTCGACGCCGTGGGGGCCAGCAAGCTCGTTGCGGGGCGAACCTATTCCCAGGCCGAGTCCCAATCAGGCTCGCGCGTGGCGCTCATCAGCCGCGGCGGCGCCGATCAGCTTTACGGCAACGAACAGGATGCGCTGGGGAAAACCATCAAGGTGTCCAACGGCGAGGTGCAGATTGTAGGCGTGATTGATGGCGGCAGCGACTCCATGGGCTCGCTCACGCTGTATATGCCACGCGAAACCATCTCCGGGCTGTTTGGCGACGAGAACCCTTCATTCCCCAGCGTGACGGCACTTGCCGCCGAGGGCACGGACATGGATGAGCTCTGCAAGACTATCGAGTCCAAGGTGCGCGCGATGAAGGGCATCGCGGAGGATGATGAGTACGACAGTGTATCGGCGACCTCCATGAAAAGCGCCATCGATGCACTCAACTCCTTTATGGGCGCGTTCTCGCTTATCATGGGTGCTGTCGCCAGCATCTCGCTGCTTGTCGGCGGTATCGGCATTATGAATATGATGCTCACCAACGTGACCGAGCGCATCCGCGAGATCGGTATTCGCCGTGCCCTGGGCGCCAGTCGTCGCGATATCACCGCGCAGTTTTTGGCCGAGTCCTCGGCACTGTGCGTCACCGGTGGCCTGCTGGGTGTCCTGATTGGCTATCTGCTGGCCTGGGGCCTCGCGATGTTTGCCGCAGGATCAGGGGTTCTCAGCGAGCTCGGTGCCAGCGGGCAAATCACGCCGAGCTTTTCAATCGCCACGGTACTGCTGGCCTTCGGCGTCTCCGTCGGCATCGGCGTAATCTTTGGCTTCTACCCCGCTCGCCGCGCGGCAAAGCTCGACCCGGTGGAGTGCCTTCGCTACCAGTAAGCCACCACCAAAAAGTTGCGGTGAATTAGGGACTGGATATGCTATCTAGCAGCAAAAAAAGACACTATTTCACCGCAACTTATTGAAGGGCTGCTTACGCCAGTTCCGGGCGTCGTCCTCGAGCTTTTGGCGGATGACGGTCTTGTACGGTTCGAGCTTGCTCGAGGCGCTCCTCCTCGCGGGCGGGAGTGCGCGCAGGCGCGGCGAGCGCCTAGCGCGCGAACTCCCGTAAGAGCGCGTCTTCCACTTCCCGAAGCGAAAGGGCCCCGTTTCCCTCGGCGGGACGAGCGACCACGATACAGCGCGCTCCCACGTCGCGCGCGGAGGCGATCTTCTCGGCCATGCCGCCTACGGTTCCCGAGTCCTTGGTCACAAGCCACTGGGCGCCCACCTGCCGAAGCATCGCCTCGTTGAGCTCGCGGGTGAAGGGCCCCTGCATGCCGATGACGTGCGATGGCGAAAACCCCGCGTCGATGCACTTCGTTATAGCACCGGGCAGCGGGAGCACACGCACGAAGAAGCGCTCCGCGAAATCGGCGACGCGCGTGTAGGGAGCAAGCTCCTTGCTCCCCGTCGTGAGAAGCGCGCGACCCGGGTTCTCGGAGAGAAAGCGCGCCGCGCAGGCGATCGACGCGACCGACACGACGCCTTTGGGCAGCGCCTCAACCGGACGCGCAAGGCGCAGGCATCGTGCACCCACAGCGAGCGAAGCGGCCCGGATGTTGCCGCTTGCGAGCGTAGCGAAGGGGTGCGTGGCGTCGACGACGATGCGCGCGCCCAAAAGCTCGCGCTCCATGTCGGCCTCGTCGAGCCTGCCCGCATGCACCTCGATGCCCGGAAGCTCGCCCAAAAGCTCGCCTCCGTACTCTGTTGCCGCGTAGGCACGGGCGGGAATGCCCGCCCCGCTCGCCCATTCGCACAGAAGGCGGCCCTCGGTGGTGCCGGCGAAGATGCGCAGCGCCGGCGCGGATGCGGGCGCCGTCACTTCGGGCCGCCTGGGCGCGTGATCTGGTAAAGCAGCGCGTTCATAATGGCGGCAGCCACGGTCGAACCGCCCTTGCGACCCCTCGCGACGATGGCCGGCACGCGTCGCGCGAGTAGCTCCTCTTTCGCCTCGACCACGTTCACAAACCCGACCGGCACCCCAACGACGAGCGCAGGCGCGATCTTCCCCGCGTCCATGAGCTCGGCGAGGCGCAGAAGCGCTGTGGGAGCGTTGCCGACGGCCACGATGAGCGGACCCTCGATGCCGCAAGCTTTGTCCATGCTCGCAACGGCGCGAGTCGTGCCCGCGGCGCGCGCAGCCGCGGCGACATCAGGGTCGGCCATGTAGCACACGGTCTTGCAGCCGATCTTCGCGAGCGCGGGCTTGCTTATGCCTGCGAGCGCCATGTTCGTATCGGTGAGCACCGTGGCCCCTGCGCGCAGTGCGTCGAGCGCACAGTGCGCGGCGTCATGGGTGAACACGAGGGAATCGGCGTACGAGAAGTCGGCAGTGGTGTGGATGACACGCTTCACGACGGGCTCTTCGAGCGGCGGGAACGTGCGCCCGCCGAGCTCTTCGGTGATGATCTCGAAGCTGCGCCGCTCGATGTCGCCGGGCGCCATCTCCTTGGAATCCATCTAGTACTCCACTCCTTCCCTTGCACATATCCCCTGAGCGTAGGGGTGTTTCTCGCACCGCATCTCGGTTATGTAGTCGGCCTTCTCCACGATCTTGCGGGAAGGCGCGCGCCCGGTGAGCGCCACTTCGACGCCGCGCGCGGACATATCGAGCGCGCGGTCCACGAGCGCCTCGTCGACAAGCCCCTTCGAAAGCGCGTCGAGCGCCTCGTCGAGCACGAGCAGCCCCTCCTGCGCGCCCTCGAGCTCGGCGAGCGCGGAAGCGAGGTTCCCATCGTGCAGCTCGCACGTCGCGGCAAGTTCTTCCGACGTCATCGACCAGGTAAACTTGTCCGACACCTTCCCCGCGAACACAGGCACGCCGAAATGCTCGGCGAGCAGGCGCGCCTCCCCGCTTTCGCCGTCTTTCAGGAACTGCACGACGACGACGCGGCGGCCTGCGGCGAGCATGCGAAGGGCGAGGCCCATCGCCGCCGTAGTCTTGCCTTTGCCGTCGCCATGATACACGTGGATCATACGCCCTCCTCGATAATGCGGTAGACATACTCCATGTCGAGCGCCCCGCGCACGACGTCGGCCAGGCGGTTGAACTCGCGCGCACGGTGATCGGCCGCGGACGCCGCGCCCGCAGCACCCACGACGCTCTCGGGCAGGCCGCGCATGCGCGCAAGCGAGCGCGCGAGGGCGAGCGCCACCCCCGGTTCGTCGAACAGGCCGTGGAGATAGGTTCCAAACACGTTTCCGCAGGCCGCGCCTTCTGGTTTGCCGCCAATCGTGCCCGCAGGGTCGCAGGAGACGGTCGTTTCGCCGTCGTGAATCTCGTACCCGCGCGCCGTCATGCCGTTCCACACCGAGAACGCGCCTTGGGCGCCCGTGATGCGCAGCTCCGACTGGGCGAGGCGCTTTTCCTCCTTGAACACCGTACTTGCAGGGATGAGCCCGAGCCCACGCGCGGTGCCAGCGCCTTCCCTGCCGTGCGGATCGGAAAGCTCGTCTCCCAAAAGCTGGTAGCCTCCGCATATGCCGAGCACCGGCGTGCCCGCGCCCGAAAGCGCGCGTACACAGGCTCCGATGCCGCTAGCCGCAAGCCAGCGCGCGTCGTCGAGCGTGGTCTTCGAGCCGGGGAGCACCACCAGGTCGGGTCGGCCCAGATCGGTCGTCGAGGATACGTAGCGCACGCCCATGCCGGGCACGCGCGAAAGCGGGTCGAAGTCGGTGAAGTTCGACAGATGCGGAAGGCGCACGACGGCGACGTCGATGACGCCGCGCGCCTCGCGGGCAGATAGGCGCGGCGCGAGCGAGTCCTCGTCGTCCAGGTCGAGCGTAAGATACGGCACGACCCCCACGACGGGAACCCCGCACATCTTCTCGAGCGGGGCCAAACCCGGGCGCAGGATTTCCACATCGCCGCGGAACTTGTTCACCACAAGCCCCCGCAAAAGCGCGCGATCCTCGGGCGCAAAGAGCGCGACCGTACCGTAGAGCTGGGCAAACACCCCGCCTGGGTCGATGTCGCCCGCGAGCAGCACGGGAGAGGACACGGCGCGCGCGAGCCCCATGTTGACGATGTCGTTTTCGGAAAGGTTGATTTCGGCGGGGCTGCCGGCGCCCTCGATGACGATGACGTCGTTTTCCTCCGCGAGCGAATCGAACGCCTCCAAAATCTGCGGCATGAGCGCCTTCTTTCGCGCGAAGTAGTCCCTCGCAGCGAAGGCTCCCTGCGCCTTGCCGGCCACGATGAGCTGGCTTCGGTGGTCGCTTTCGGGCTTGAGCAAAATGGGGTTCATGCGCACGTCGGGCGCGATGCCGCACGCCTCGGCCTGCATGATCTGGGCGCGCCCCATCTCGAGCCCATCGGCCGTGACACCGCTGTTGAGCGCCATGTTCTGGCTCTTGAAGGGAGCCACGCGCAGGCCGTCCTGCGAAAGCACACGGCACAGCCCCGCCGCAAGCAGGCTCTTCCCCGCGTTCGACATGGTGCCCTGGATCATGATGGGCTTCGCCCTACCCACGGGTATCGACCTCCTTCGCCGAGCCTCGGCCATCCGCGCCCGCCATAGCGCCGCTGCAAGAAGCGCCGCCCCGTTCGTCGGGTTCGCCTTCGCCCGATGCGCCTTCCGCCCGAAGCGCGCGGCTGAACGCCATCGCAAGCCGAGCGTTCTCCTTGCGCGTGCGCACCGCGACGCGGCACCAGAAACGGGACAGTACCGAAAACGAGTCGCACGTGCGGACCAAAACCCCCTGTTTATACAGGCGCTCGGGGATGTCTTTCGCCGGCGTGCGGACTAAAAGGAAGTTCGCATCCGACGGCACGACGGAAAGCCCGAGCGAGGAGAGCTCGTGGGAAAGCCACGCTCGCTCGCCCGCCAATACATCGCGCGTGCGTGAGACGTATTCGACGTCTTCCAGGGCGGCGATGCCCGCGGCCTCGGCGACCGAGGAGACGGGCCACGCCTGCCCCGCCCGGCGAATCCCCTCGATGAGTTGGGCGTTTCCGCTGATCAGATATCCCAACCGCAACCCCGCCATTCCGTAGAGCTTGGTGAACGCGGAGAGCACGGCCACATGGCGCGAACACGCGGCGCGTGCGGCCACACTCCTTTCGCGGGCGTCGGGCGCAAATCCGAGGAAGCACTCGTCCACGACGAGCAGCGCGCCCACCTGCTCGCAGCGGCAAGCCGCGGCATCGATCACGCTGGGGTCGACGAGGCGCCCCGTCGGGTTGTTCGGATTGCAGAGGTACGCCACGTCTCCCGGCCCCTCAATCGCGCTGGCGAAGGAGGCGGGCACGTCGAAGTCGTCCGCTTCGGAGAGCGGGAACTCCTGCACGCATGCGCCGTAGTACGATGCCGCCTCCGCATATTCAGAGAACGTCGGCGCGCACACGACGATGCGTTTCGGGCGCACCGCCGCGGCGAGCCGCCAGATGATGTCGGACGCGCCCGCGCCGCAGACGATAGTATCTTCGGGAATGCCCTGGGCGCGCGCTAGGGCACGAACGAGGGCGAGGCTTTCCCTATCGGGGTAGACGTCGATTCGAGAAAGCGCCTTGCAAGCTGCGGCGACGGCGCGCGGCGAGGGGCCTGCCGGATTCACGTTCACCGAGAAGTCAATGAGGTCAGAGGCACCCCCTTCGCAAGCGATGCCGAGTGATTGCGTGCTACCCCCATGCGCACGGGCACGCAGGATTCCCCCGGCATCCCATGACGCGGCGTGGTCTTCCCTCATGCCATCGCCCCCACGGCGAGCACGACCGCCGCGCGCGCGGCGCCGAAGACGACGAGCGCGCATACGGACGCGGCGAGCATGAGCCTTGTCGCCCGGGCGATGTCGCCCCACTCGATTTCACGGGACGCGTCGCCTATCGTCGGTTTATCAACGAGCTTGCCGAAATACACCGCGGGCCCTGCCAGGCGCAGCCCGAGCGCGCCCGCGCACGCTGACTCGGCCTGCGCCGCGTTCGGGCTCGCATGGCGACGCCTGTCGCGGCGCCAGATGCGCGCCGCCCCGCGCGCGTCGAGCCCGACGATCGGGCACACGGCGATCATGAGCAGGGCCGATAAGCGCGAGGGAATCCAGTTCACCGCATCGTCGAGGCGCGCCGAGGCGCAACCGAAGTCGATGTAGCGCTCGTTTTTGTAGCCCACCATGCTGTCGAGCGTATTCACCGCCTTGTACGCCATGCCCAAGGGCGCACCCCCGATCATAAGGTAGAAAAGCGGCGCGATGACGCCGTCGCTCGCGTTCTCCGCCACCGTTTCCACGGCGGCGCGCGCGACGCCGTGCTCGTCGAGAACAGACGTGTCGCGTCCCACGATGAGCCCGACAGCTTCACGCGCCGCGACAAGGCCGCCCTTCGAGAACGCGCGGGCCACGGCCAGGCTCTGGCGGCGCAGCTCGCATGCCGCGAGAATCTGATAGCTCGCCCATGCCTCGGCCACGAAGCGCAAGCCGGAGTGAACCATGCCGCAAAGATGCAGGATTCCCCAGGTCAAAAGCCCACACGCAAGCGGAAGCGCCAAGGCGAGCACAAGCCCTGCGGCGCGCTTGCCCGCGGACGTTTGCGGGAATGCGCCCCGCAGGCGGCCTTCGGCCCACGTGATCGCGCGCCCCATGGCGACGACGGGATGGGGGAGCCAGCGCGGGTCGCCGAAGACAAGGTCGGCCGCGAACCCGGCGGCGACGGCAAGAATCGTCATCACAGGGCATCGCTCCCCGAAGCGGGGCGAACATCGCGAAGGCAGCGCCCATCCCAGAGGGCAGCCCATGCGCCGCCCGGCTCGGTATGCACGTCGAAGTATCCCATTGTCGGGACAGCAAGCTCGGAGAGCAGCGCTTTCACGGTACCCGCGTGAACGACGAAGACGGCGCGACCACTCCCCTGGACACGCTCCGATTTGCACGCCTCCCGAAACGTCGCGACGACGCGGCGGGTGAAATCGCTCTTGCCCTCGCCATGCGGGCAGCGCGTCTCGCACCAGGAGTCTACCCAGGCGCGGTAACGCGCATCCTCTTTAAGCTCGGCGGCGCTTCGCCCCTCGAAGTCGCCGAAATCCATCTCGCGCAGACCGGGGCAAGCCATAAGCTCCGCGTTCGGGAAGAGGATGCGCGCCGTCTGGTCGGTGCGGGCCATGCCGCTCGTGATAACACGGAACACGTCACGATCGCACGCGAGGTCGCGCAAAGCGCGCTCGCCCGCGCTCGACAGGGGCTCGTTGGTGCCCGCCCCGCTGTAGCGATGGTCTTCCGTGCCCGCCGTGGCACCATGGCGCACGAAGACGACTTCCAAAGGCGCGCCCGCGCCCTGCGTCCCTCGAGGCGCATCGGCAAGGTTTCCTTTGATGACCTGGGGAATCCCGCACGTCATGCGCACGACGACGTCGGCGCGCGCAGCGAGCGCGCATCCCAGGCGCCCCGCGCGCTCGCGCCATTGGGCGTCTTCCGCAAGCATGGGGACGACCCCCGAGCCGACCAAGGGCAGAATCACTACGTCGAAGCCGATCAGCCGCTCGACCGCCCGGTCAGCGTCGAGCGCGCGTACGAGTTCCTCAGCACGGTATGCGACGCGGCCGACAAAAGCAGCGGGCACGCCGCCCTCCGCAAGCTGCGCCGCGTCGACGAAATCGTCCGCCGCGAACCCGAGCTTTTCGCGCACGAAGGTCCTCTTCCCGGAATGCGCGCCACCTACCACGAGCATCATAGGAGCATGCCCCCCGCCACCAGCATGGCAAGCATCGCGAGCTCGGCCCATTGCAGAAACCATCCGGCCAAATCCCCCGTCACCCCGCCGAAGCGGGACAGGGCAACATGGCGGTACCACGCGAGCGCCAAAAGCCCCGCCACCGCCATAAGGGCGCCGACGGCCTGAGCGCATGCGACCATCCCTGCAGCCGAAG
>OATQ01000577.1_pt1 | contig 13836 bp, 13 predicted proteins | sample 1495061 | NCBI WGS metagenome assembly OATQ01 (sample SAMEA2579979, study PRJEB22360) | human gut metagenome
CCAGCCTCGCGACGAGCGCGAGCCGCGCGAGGATCGCGGTGGCGAGGGCTCGGCCGACCAGGGTCAAAAGCGCCGTCGCCGTCGCCGTTCCCGCAAGCCGCGCCAGGATGGTGGCGAGGGCTCGACCCCGTCTTCGTCCACACCACAACCGCCCGCCGGCGAATAACGCCCGCGAGCGGATTTAGCCCGCCTTGCCCCGAGCACATCGGGGTATCATAGCGCCGAATCAACAACCCTCCCTGCGACCGAACGTAGGGAGGGTTGTGTCTTGAAGAGCCATCTGAACATATTGAGCTGTCTGCAGGGTGCCGGTGCCCTACCGTTTGCGGACGAATTACTACCGTTTGCCGAGTGGGCGGCACGCGAGGCGCTCGAGGCATTGTCGCCAACACGATGTGCCGGCTGCGAGCGCGCCGGTGCGCTTATTTGCCAAGACTGCCTGGCCGCGCTCACGCTCATCGACCCACGTCATAGCTGCACCCGATGCGGCGCCCCGTTTGGGGATTTGCTGTGCACTGAGTGTTCGGTCGAGGGCACGTCCTCGGCAATGGCGGAGGCGCTCGACCGCTGCCTGGCGTGCGCCGTCTATGCGCATCCGCTGCCGCGCATCATTAAAGCGTACAAGGATGCGGGTGAGCGACGCCTGGCGCCGTATCTGGCAGAGCTGCTCTACGACACCGCCCTGCATGCCCAGGTCGTAGCGCCCGAACGCTTAGGAGGTGTGCTGTCCGGCGCGGATGCGGTGGTGTTTGTGCCTGCGACGGCGGTAGCGTTTCGGCGGCGTGGTTTTGATCATATGGAGGCCATTGCGCGCCCATTTTGCGAGCTGTCGGGCGTGCCGTTGCTGGACGCCCTGGTCAAGTACGGCCATGGCGACCAGCGCGAACTCGGTCGTGAGGAGCGCCGCGAGCGTGCCCAAGGCATGTATGAGACGGTTGAGGACGTGCACGGCCGCCGCCTGCTGCTTATCGATGACGTTATCACCACGGGCGCGACGATGGCCGCGGCTTCGGCGGAACTCAAGCGCGCCGGCGCCACGGCCGTTGATGGCCTCGCTATCGCACGCGTTTGGTAGGGGTGGTTTTGTGGCAGTAAAGATTGAGCGGTGCAACGAGCCGACAGACGAACAGCTAGCGGCTTCCGTAATCCTAACAGGCGCCTCGGCGCTACGCATGATGCGCGCCGAGCGCCGGCAGATGGGCTACATAAGCTGGAAGGACCTTGATCCCAAGGAGGAGTGCCGTGTGCTGCGCACGTCGTCGCCCTCGACCGAGGACATCTATCTTCCCGATTTGGTGCGGATTGGGGCCGCAAGCGGCGAGGTGCAAGAAGATCTGTGCTTGCTGGTGGGATCTGCGGCGCAGCGCCGCCGCATCCCTGGCGTGAGCTGGTCCGTGTGTTCCGGGTTGCCCGCCGGCTCGATTCTAGAGGTGGAACCGGGGGTGTACAGTCTATCTCCCGAGGCCCTTTGTGTTGCCATCGCGCGCGAGGTCGGCTGCATCCAGGCGTTTGCCCTGGCCCAGGAACTGTGCTCTAAGATTTCACTGAGCGACCGCGGGAAGTATCTGCCTCCCTACACCTCGCCTGTCGTGAACAAATTGGCAAAGGACAAAGACCAGCCGCCAGATGTCGGTTACTTTGAGGTCGAGTCCGTGCTGACACCCGATCGCCTGGTAGATTACCTCGCGGCATGCAAGGGGAATGTGGCCAAACAGCTGCTGCGCCTGTGTCCCTACCTGTCAGAAAATCTGCGCTCGCCCATGGAGTGCATCATGCTCGCTCTGTTTTCGCTTCCGTTTTCCTATGGCGGATTTGCCTGCGGTCCCTTTAAGACCGACTACAAGATCGAGTTCGATGACCGTGCGCAGGCAATCTCGGGGATGCCGCATGCAGTTTGCGATGCGTATCAGGAAGCAGCCCAGTTTGACCTGGAATACAACGGTGAGCTGGGCCATTCTTCTCGGAGGGGACGTATCCATGATGAAAAGCGCAACACGGGCTTGATTACTATGGGAATCGAGGTCGCGACGGTCAACAACGAAATGCTCTGTGACATGGAAGCGATGGAAGCACTCGCATGGCGCATCCACCAGCGTATGGGTAAGCGATATCAGAATCGCGTAGAGGCTCGTCGAAAGAGGCAAGATGCTCTGCTGAATACGCTCCGAGCGTGCTTTGGGCTCAAACCAGCGTAAAACTATGGCTTTATAGGGGGTCTGTTTATATGCTCTGTGCAAAAAACGGCAAATATGAGTACTGTTACTAGATTAGTGACAGCAAAAACAAAGAAACTTGGGCCGATAATCTGGATTCAGCGAAGAGATAATAAACGAATGTGGAATATCTTGGCGCCAAGCAGGCTGTGCGGAACTCAAAAAGGGCTCGTGAGGCGGTAATACGCTGCTACTAAATTGGTAACAGTACTCATATTTGCCGTTTTTTGCACACGGCACCCTGAGACGGGTGCCCCGGAGCTCCCCGTAGGGGAGCTCCGGGCTTCATAGGGGCACGAATGGTCCGCTCCGACCCGCAAAATCTGTACTCGAGATGCGAATGACGCCCCTAACCTTAAACTTTAGCTTGAACTTAGCTATAATGCGCTTCGTTCCTACCAGGCTGTGGTTGCGGACGGACGAAATGCCCGTCCTAGTCCAAGACAGACGCGGTCAAAGGGATCCACGTAAGCGACCGCGTGCGCGCGGCGCGATCATGGCGCGTCCTAGATGTAAGCCGCACCGTCCGTTCTACTTTCTTTGGGGCAATACCGCCTCGCGGGCGAGCGGGTCAGTCGTGAAGGTGGCTGCGGCCTCCCGAGCAAACACCCCGGTGCGCAAGTGTGGGGTCAAATACCAGGTCAGCTGGTGGGAACAACCTGATATTCCGCGCAACGCACGGATTGTATACGACACAGAAGGCAGGGTAGTGGACATGGTGAGGGGCAGCTTGATGCACGCGGCTCGGTTGGGTGCTGGGACCGCAGCGGTCATTGCCGTTTTGGGCCTGAGCGGATGCGCGTTCAACCCGCTGTCTACGTTCACGACTCCCACGATCGACCAGATCGAGTACGAGACCGTCACGCCGGCGGTGTCGGACGATGCCCTGGTCACTCCCGGAACCCTGACGGTCGCCCTCGATACTTCCGATGCGCCGCAGGCCATGCAGGACGCCGACGGCGAGCTCACGGGGTATGCGGTTGACGCCGCCCGCGCTCTCGCAAGCCGCATGGGCCTTAAGGTCGCCTTTGTCGATGCGTCTTCGGCAGATTCCGCGCTCGGCGACAAAAAGGCCGATATCTTTATCGGCGAGATTAACTCCACGGACGGGGACATTAGCTCGCTCGGCACCTGCCTGTACGATGCCACTTCCGTGTTCGGTAAAACTAGCGATGGTGGGTCGCTAAGCGTTTCCACCGATACCCTTAACACGTCCACCCTGGGCGTTCAGACGTCCTCGGCCTCGCAGGAGGCGCTTGCTAAGCAGAGCATCACCGCCAACCAAAAGACCTACTCCAACATCAACGAGTGCTTTGAGGCGCTCGAGTCCGGCGAGGTCGACTATGTGATCTGCGACTCCACGGCCGGCGGCTACCTTGCACGCCTGATGAGCGAGGTCTCCTATGCCGGTGCGCTCGAGGCGCCCTCGACGCTTGGTGTTGCGGGCCTCTCGTCCAATGACGAACTGTGCCGTGCCGTGAGCGATGCCCTCGACGGTATTACGGCCGACGGCACGCTCGAGGCGGTCCACTCTGTCTGGTATGGCACGATGCCCTACGACCTCACCACTAAGACGGTTTCGGGCGCTAACGTGCAGCCGGGCGACTCTGAGTCCAGTGAGACCACGTCCTCCGGCAGCGAGTCCTCCGATTCCAACAATGAGACCGCATCCTCCGAGGACAAATCGTCCAGCCAGGAAGGCACCATCACCGACGACGACATTAACAAACTCAATAGCTAGTTATTGCTAGGGGTGGTGTCTCCTATACGTTGGAAAGGACACCTCTTCACGGTTTCAACACGCACTGCCGGACTTCCCCGATGGGGGAGCCCGGCTTTTTCATCCCAATAAAATCAGCAGGTCAAAGCCAATTTTCGGGACCAAATACAAAGCCGCCGGCCCCCTCCTATAGCGCACTTTGCCACAGAAAAGTGCGAGACTTCGGTATGCGGTATCAAGCAATCGTTATTCGGGTCTTTAGGAATCCGCGTGATTAAATGCACGGCAATGGGTACATAGCCAGTACAGTAAGTCCCCGAGGCAGATTGGAGCCACGTATGGATATCAAGGTTTCTGGACGCAAGACGACGGTAACCGATGCTCTGCGTGCGCATGTGGATGAGAAGATCGGCGAGGCGCTCAAGGTTTTCGATATCGAGCCCATGACGGTCGACGTTGTACTTCGCTATGAGAAGAACCCCTCGAACCCCAACCCGGCAATCGTCGAGGTTACGGTTCGTGCCCGCGGTTCGGTGATTCGCGTTGCCGAGCACGGTGCGGATATGTACGCCGCCATCGACCTCTCCGCCGATAAGGTCACCCGCCAGCTGCGCAAGTTCAAGACCAAGGTCGTGGACAACCGCCAGGGCGGTGCCAGCGCAGCGGATGTCGCGCCGGTCGAGCGCGTCGAGGATCTGGCCGACCTGCTGCTGCCCGAGGAGGAGGACGACCTGCTCGTCCGCGAGAAGGTCATCGATGTCACCCCGATGACTGAGGAGCAGGCGCTGGTGCAGACCGATCTGCTGGGCCACGACTTCTACGTGTTCGAGAACGCGACGACTGGCCTCATCAATGTGGTGTATCACCGTAAGAATGGTGGATATGGCATCATCAAGCCCCGTATCGAAACACTTGACGAGTAAAATACGTTAACTTGCATGAGTTAACGGTTGGCGGCCATCCCATGCGGATGGCCGCCTTTTTACGTAAGGAGTCGCTTTGATGGACAAGGCTGCATCTACCGGCCATTCTGACCGCTGCCGCATCGTCGTCGATACCTGCTGCGACTTTAGCCCCGAGGTCGCCGCGAACCTCGATGTCGATATCCTGGGTTTCCCCTTCATTATCGATGGCGAGGAGCGCACGGACGATATCTGGTCGAGCATGAGCCCTAAGGAGTTCTACGACCGCATGCGCGCCGGCGCTCGCGTGTCTACCTCCGCCGTGTCGCTCGGTCGCTATATCGAGTTCTTTACCGAGTGCGCCAAAGAGGGCACGCCCACGGTCTACCTGTGCTTTACCTCGGCGCTGTCGTCGAGCTACAACTCCGCGTGCCAGGCGGCGGACGCCGTGCGCGCCGAGTATCCCGATTTTGAGCTCTACGTGGTCGACAATGCTCTGCCCTGCGCGACCGGCGCGCTCTTGGCGCTCGAGGCCGTGCGCCAGCGTTCGGCGGGACTGACCGCCAAACAGCTGGTCGATTGGGCAAACGAGGCAAAGACCTATGTCCACGGCTACTTTACGCTCGAGAGCTTTGACGCACTGGCCGCCGGCGGCCGTATTCCGCCCGCGGCGGCACAGCTCACGGCAAAGCTCGATGTCAAGCCCGAGCTCTCCTACGACCTTGCCGGCTCGCTGTCGCTGATCGGCGTCAACCGCGGCCGCAAGAAGGCGCTCAAGTCCATCCTCAAGTCGTTCCGCGAGAACTACGTGCCCGATCGCACCATGCCCATCGCCATCATGACGGCCGATGCCGAGAAGGACGGTGATTGGCTCGAGGCCGCTATCCGCAAGGAGGAAGGCTGCGCCGACGTCACCATCATCCGTAGTTCCGTCGGTCCCACCATCGGCTCGCACGTGGGCCCCGGCATGGTGGCCTGCGCGTTTTGGGGCAAGAACCGTGCCGAGAAAGCCTCGCTTTCCGACCGCATCGCGCGCCGTGTGCGCGGTGAGTAGACAGGCGCTGCGGCTGCAAGTGCCCTCAAGTCACAGCCCAAACGCTGGCACCGAGTATTCAACCTGGTAACAACACCCAACCCAAAAGGAAAGGTTTCATGGCAAACAAGCTCTCTGTCGCATTTATCGGCACCGGAATCATGGGTGCCCCCATCGCCGGCCACATCCTGGATGCCGGCTATCCCGTCACGGTCAACAACCGTACCGAGTCCAAGGCTGCAGCGCTTATCGAGCGCGGTGCCGTCTGGGCCGATACGCCGGCCGATGCCGCGGCGAACGCCGATGTCGTCTTTACCATGGTGGGTTATCCTTCCGAGGTCGAGGAACTCTACCTGGCGGGCGACGGCCTGCTCGCGTGCACTAAGCCGGGCGCGGTCTTGATCGACCTCACTACGAGCTCGCCCGAGCTCGCCCGTGACATTGCCGAGGCCGCCCAGGTTTCTGGTCGCATGGCGTTTGACTGCCCCGTCACCGGCGGCGAGTCGGGCGCTATCGCCGGCACGCTCACGGCTATCGTGGGCGCTACCGAGAACGATATCGCGCCGGTCCGCGACATCCTTGCCACCTTTGCGGCCAACATCTGCTGCTTCGACGGCGCCGGCAAGGGCCAGGCTGCCAAGCTCGCCAATCAGGTGTCGCTGGGCGCCTGCATGGTCGGCATGGCGGACGCCATGGCATTTGCCGAGCTGAGCGGCCTTGACCTGGAGAAGACCCGCCAGATGATCCTGGGCGGTACCGGCAAGTCCGGCGCCATGGAGAGCCTGGCGCCCAAGGCGCTCGACGGCGACTACAAGCCCGGCTTTATGGTCGAGCACTTCATTAAGGACCTGCGCCTGGCGCTCGCTTACGCCGACGATCGCGAGCTCGCGCTGCCCGGTGCCGACGTGGCCTTTACGCTCTACGATATGCTCGACGCCATTGGCGGCGCCAAGCTGGGCACCCAGGCCATCACGGTACTCTACAAGGAGGAGGCCGACGCCATCGCCGCCGGTCTGGACTGGTCGCAGTATCGCCCCGAGGAGCATGGTGCCCACGAGGACGGCTGCGGTTGCGGCGAGCACGGCGACGACCACGAGTGCGGTTGCGGCCACCACCACGGCGAGGACCACGAGTGCTGCGGCGGCCACGGCCATGACGACGGCCACGAGTGCTGCTGCGGCCACCATCACGAGGAGTAGCGACCATGAGCTGGACGTTCGTGGTGCTTGCGCTGGTGCTCTTTCTCTTTGCGATCTACATCGGCTTTTTATGCGGCCAGTGGGCGTGCGAAAAGCGCGTCATCACCAAGCGCGACTACTGGATCGCCAATTTTGCAGGTGCGGCGGCAGTCGTCCTGCTAACCTGGGTGTTTTCGCTGTTCCCGCTGGTGCAGTTTGCGCCGATCGGCTGGCTCGGCGGCTTTATCGCCGGCCTTAAGATGAGTTTTGGCGAGTCCGTCGGCCCGTGGCGCAAGCACGACGAGGTCTTTAACGTCAACAAGGCTCACCGCGCCGCCGCCGACGCGGGCGATGCCGAGGAGCGCCGCCGCGCGCGTCACAATGGTGCAGCCGACCGACAGCTCATCTCGGTCACCGATGACAGCAAGGGTGCTGGCAAGCACGCTAAGAAATAGTAAGAAGAGGTAACTATGGCAGAAAACAAGGAAGAACAGCTCACCGATGAGGAGCTGGTACAGCTTCAGCTGGCAGAGGAGAACGAGAACGCCGTCGACCGTCTGGTCAAGGAGCTCGGCTGCCCCACGCGCCGCATCCGTCAGTTTGCCGCCCGCGTGCTGCACCTGCTTGCCGAGCGCGATCCGCAGCGCGTCGTGCCCTGCGTGCCCGCGCTGATCGAGGCACTTGACCGCCCCGAGGCTCAGACCCGCTGGGAGGCCCTCGATGCCCTTGCGGCGCTCGCCACCACCTGCCCCGAGCAGCTGGGCGATGCCTTTGAGGGCGCCGAGACCGCGCTGTTCGACGAGATTTCCTCCACGCTGCGCTATGCCGCCTTCCGCCTGTTGTGCGTGTGGGGCGCCACGAGCGTCGAGCGTTCTCGCGAGGCTTGGCCCATCCTGGACGAGGCCATCCAGTGCTACCACGGCGACCTTGAGTATCGCGACATGCTCGGTTGCCTGTACGAGTTTGGCCAGGGCGAGATTGACGCCGAGGTAGCCGAGAAGCTCGCGCTGCGCCTTAAGTTCGACGCCGAGAACGGCAAGGGCAGCTATCTCAAGGCCCGTTCGAGCGAGATTTGCGAAATGCTTGTTAAACGTTTTGGCCTGGATCTCTCCAAAAAGAAGAAGCGTGCTAGCGTTAAAAAATCTGACGACGCCGAAGACGAGGAGTAACAGATTATGGCGCACGATGTAGTCCTGATTCCCGGTGACGGTATCGGTCCCGAGATTACGCAGGCCATGCGCCGCGTGGTCGAGGCCACCGGTGTCCAGATCAACTGGAACGTCCAGGAGGCCGGTGCCGGCGTCATGGACGAGTTTGGCACGCCGCTGCCCCAGCATGTGCTCGATGCGGTCGCCGAGACCAAGGTTGCCATCAAGGGCCCCATCACCACGCCGGTCGGCACGGGCTTCCGCAGCGTTAACGTCGCCCTGCGCAAGTATTTCGACCTGTACGCCTGCGTGCGCCCCTGCCTGTCGCAGCCGGGCGACGGCTCGCGCTTCCGCGACGTTGACCTGGTCATCGTGCGCGAGAACACCGAGGACCTCTACGCCGGCATCGAGTTCGATGAGGGCGCTGCCGAGGTCGAGGAGCTCTCGCAGCTTGTCGAGCGCTCGGGTCAGAAGACCTTCGCCGCCGATTCCGCCATCTCAATCAAGCCGATCTCCATCGCCAAGAGCCGCCGCATTGTGGAGTACGCCTTTGAGTATGCCCGTCGCTGCGGACGCAAAAAGGTGACGGCCGTGCATAAGGCCAACATCATGAAGGCGACCGATGGCCTGTTCCTGCGCGTTGCGCGCGAGGTGGCCGCCAACTATCCCGATATCGAGTTCAACGACAAGATCGTTGACGCCACCTGCATGGGCCTGGTCCAGAACCCCAACGACTTCGATGTCCTGGTGCTGCCCAACCTGTACGGCGACATCGTGAGTGACCTGTGCGCCGGCCTGGTGGGCGGCTTGGGTATGGCCCCTGGCTCCAACATCGGTGCCGACTGCGCCATCTTCGAGGCGACGCACGGCTCCGCGCCCGATATCGCTGGCCAGGATATCGCCAACCCCACGGCCGAGATCCTCTCTGCTGCGATGATGCTCGATCACCTGGGCGAGAACGACGCGGCCAATCGCATTCGCGCCGCCGTTTCTGCCACGCTCGACGAGGGTGGGCAGGTTACCGGCGACGTTCGTCGTGCCCAGACCGGCTCCGTTGAGGGCGCTGTGGGCACGCAGGCCTTTGCCGATGCCGTTATCGCGCACCTGGCCTAAGGCATGCACACTGCAAACGCCTAAATAGTACTTAAGTGTTTGCGTATAACCTGAGAATCAATACGCCCGGCGCTCTGTCGGGCGTATTCTATTGCGGACTATGTTTCCTAACAAGGAGTAACTGATATGGGTCTGATTCAAAAGAAGGACGAGAAGGACGAGATCGACGGCATCCAGATCATCGAGCGCGGCGAAGGCCCCGACGGTGACGAGGACGAGAAGATCGACCTGGTCGCCGGTACGTCTGCCGAGCACATTGCTGCCGGTACGACGGCCGAGGAGGAGGACGCCCGCCTGGAGGCTCAGATTGCCGCGGATGCCGCTGACGAGAATCTGATGCCCGAGGAGCAAGACGAGGACGACGACTGCGACGAAGACGACCATGCATCCAAGCACAAGAAGACGATGATTGCCGCCTTTGTGGTTGCCGTTGTGATCGCTGCCGTGGTCGGATTCTTTATCGGCAACGGTGGCTTTGGCGGCAAGGGCGTCGGCTCGGCGACCCTCACCGAGGACCAGCTCGATTCGACCGTGGCAAGCTATAGCTACAACGGCAAGAAGAGCGACATCACCGCGCGTGAGGCCATCGAGAGCCAGTATAGCCTCGACACCGTCAAGAACGACGACGGTAACTACACCGCTCCGTCTGCCGACGTTATCCTGTCCTACGTGCGCAACCAGATTCTGCTGGACGCTGCCGAGGACGAGGGCATTACCGTCTCTTCCAAGGAAATGAAGAAGTACGCCGAGGATTCCATCGGCACCTCCGACTATAAGACCATGGCCACGCAGTACGGCGTGTCCAAGGACCAGGCCAAGCAGATCGTCCGCCAGTCTGCGACGCTGCAGAAGCTCTACAAGAAGAAGGTGGGCGATAGCTCCGCAAGCATGCCGACCGCCCCGACCGAGCCTGCTGACGGCAACGAGGAGACTGCGAGCAAGGACTACGCCGACTACATCATCAACCTTGCCGGCGATGAGTGGGATAGCTCAAAGGGCACTTGGAAGGATGCCGACAGCGCCTATGCCAAGGCCTTTGCCGATGATGCCTTTACGGCCGATAGCGCCACCTACAAGCAGGCCATGACCGCCTACTACACTGCTTATCAGCAGTACTCCTCGCAGGCTTCGAGCGCCAGCTCCAAGTGGACCGAGTATGCTAACGGCCTCTACGCCAAGGCCAACATCAGCATCTACGGCCTGTTTGCGTAAAGAGTTGCACGGCTCATCGAGCATCTAGCCGATAGACAGCAAATAGCCCGCCAGTACGGAAGTCGTTCTGGCGGGCTGTTTGCGTTGAGAGCGTGATCGGCAGTTTAATTATGGCTATTCATCTTTAAGCCCAAAAAGGCTATCGGCTTCATCGTCGGATATATATTCCAGTACATCGCCCGGTTGGCAGTCGAGTGCCCGGCATATCGCGTCAAGAGTTGAAAAACGTATGGCAGAAACCTTGCCCGTCTTAATGCGTGACATATTAACCTGGGAGATGCCCACACGTTCCGCAAGCTCTTTGGATGAGATCTTGCGTTCGGCGAGCATGCGGTCAAGCCGCAGAATAATCATGGATTCCCCCTAGAGCAACTCGTCATCTTGTTTTTGCAGGATATACCCGTAGCGGAAGATGCTAGCAATCAGGCAAATAATCAGGCCTGCAAAGAGCATGGAGGGCTCGAATAACTGGCCGACGAACGCATCCGTAAAGCTGCCGCCAAATCCTGAGAGTATCATTCCCGTGATTACGGCGCCAAGAAGCCTCACGGCAACGCCGCCGATAAGGAATAAATGTCCTACTCGACGAAGTGTCTGGTTACATTCAAGGTCAAAGGGCCTGCCTTCCTTTTCAATGTTGAAGAAAAGCCTGCGCACGCTTATCGCGATGGTAAGCGCGAGGCATGTCATCAAGAGGCTCCCTATGGCAGTGTGACCATCGTGTGCGACGAGCATAAGTGGGGCCTGCACATCGGTACCGACGATAGCAAGGCACGGCCCTTCGCCGGCTTGAAGTTCTACGGATTGGAGACACGGGCCTTGGGAGAGGCCAGGCAATATGAGTAGAAGGTCAATCGCAATGACTGCGAGGAGCCCCAGAGCGAGCGCGGTGGTAATGCAGATCGTGGCCCATTTGCAGATGCGAGCGAGCTTCCTCAGTTTGGCTACCGTCTGTTCGCGGCTGATGGTGTCATTCGATATAGATGCGTTTCGATGGACCATAACCCCTCCAATCGGCGTTTGGGATGATACTTGTATCATATCAGAATTAACGATAAACGATAAATAATTACGGATACTGAGTAAGTAATGATTGAAAACGATTAGCGTGAGCTATTAGCTCATTTTGGATGCCGGAGTTTGGCGCGTGGGGGATGGGGACAAATGCCAAAACTTCCCGTGATCGCGCAAATGCTCCATCGGGTCCCCCTAATTCATATGGGAAAACAGCTGCAAACGATTACAAGTAACCGGTGAACGGTCGAAAACTACCGTTCACCGATAATCTCAAAACTGGTTCTAACTGGTATTAAGCCAAAAAGACCAATTCGCATATCTTCACAATGACCTGCATTTTTTCTACACGCTATTTTTAGCCGCCCTGCGTTGTTTAGACACCGGGAAAGATCCGTTCTTTTGCCAAAGCGTTTCGAAACGGTTTCAAAACCGCAGGTAAAAGTATTAACGAGCGGTAAACGGTCGATTTATCACCGTGAGCGGTGCAAAAACGTTTTACCGTATGAATCAACGAAAGCGGCCTCTTCTGGGGTGATATAGTGACAACAACACGTCACGTGGTTACTACCAGTTTAGAAACCACTGGTCTTCAAAGAACGCTTTCTAAGAAGCTTTAAGGGCGAGCGCCCGCTGGCTTCCGAAAATCATCGGACTCAGATCGTACACACCTTCGGAAGGGAAATTTGAATGGTTGGCTTTATTCTTACCGGTCATGGACAGTTCGCACCCGGCCTTGCAAGCGCTATCGCTATGGTTGCCGGCGACCAGCCTGCTTTTACCGTCGTTCCTTTTGAGGGCGACCAGGCCGCATCCTACGGTGAGGATCTCCGCGCCGCTATTACCGCCATGCGCGAGGAGTGCGATGGCGTGCTCGTCTTTACCGACTTGCTCGGTGGTACCCCGTTCAACCAGTCGATGATGATTGCCCAGGATGTCGACAACGTCGAGGTTCTGACTGGCACCAACCTTCCCATGGTTATTGAGCTTCTGTTCCTCCGCGGCAATGCCACGCTCGCCGAGCTTGGCGAGCAGGCCGTGACCGTTGGCCAGACGGGCATCACCGCCCAGACGGTCGCATCCGTTGCCGGCTCCGAGGAAGAGGATATCTTCGGCGACGAGGACGGCATCTAATGGCCGATTTCGGAGCCAACGTCCTGAGCTCCTCGGTCGCCCTTTTAGGCCTGCTTGTCATCATGGGCTTGATTTACACCATCTGGTCGCAAATCAACATGAAGAAGAAGCAGAAGTACTTCAAGGAGCTGCACACCGAGCTCAAGCCGGGTCAGGAGGTTCTTTTCGCCGGCGGTATCTACGGAACCGTCAAAGGCATCGAAGGCGAGAAGGTCCAGATCAAAGTCCGATCCGGAGCCGTCGTAGATGTTTCGCGTTACGCGATTCAGGAGATCAAGTAACTGTCGTCAGCAAATATCGAAAGGAAGCTGATCAACATGGCAGAACCCAACATTCTTCTTACCCGCATCGATAACCGACTGGTTCATGGTCAGGTTGCCACCCAGTGGAACTCCACTCTGGGCTCCAACCTCATCCTCGTCGCCAACGACGACGTGGCGTCCAACACCATGCGCCAGAACCTCATGAAGATGGCCGCTCCCGCCGGCGTCGCTACGCGTTTCTTCTCCCTGCAGAAGACCATCGACGTCATTGGCAAGGCGAGCCCGCGCCAGAAGATCTTCATCGTGGCCGAAACACCGGAAGACGTGCTCACGCTCGTCAAGGGCGGTGTGCCTATAAAGAAGGTAAACATCGGCAACATGCACATGTCGGAAGGAAAGCGCCAAGTCGCCACCTCCGTCGCAGTTAACGACGAGGATGTCGCTGCGTTTAAAGAGCTGCAGGAATTGGGGGTGGAGTTGGAGATCAGGCGCGTTCCGAGCACGCCTGTTGAGGACACGAGCAAGCTCTTCTCGTAATCCTCGTGATCCACGTTGTCAGGAGTGAAACCCTGACGTTCTGTACGTGATATCCAAAGTGCGTACATTCATTTTGAAAGGAGGAGCAAGATGGAATACTCGATCATCCAGATCGCTCTGGTCTTCGTTGTTACGTTCATCGCGGCAATCGACCAGTTTGATTTCCTCGAGTCTCTCTATCAGCCCATCGTCACCGGCGCCGTCATCGGTCTTATCCTTGGCGACCTCAACACCGGTCTTCTCGTGGGTGGTACCTATCAGCTCATGACGATCGGCAACATGCCGATCGGAGGCGCTCAGCCGCCTAACGCCGTCATCGGCGGCATCATGGCAGCCATTCTCCCTATAGCCCCCGGGCCTGGCAGAAGC
>OATQ01000584.1_pt1 | contig 13503 bp, 8 predicted proteins | sample 1495061 | NCBI WGS metagenome assembly OATQ01 (sample SAMEA2579979, study PRJEB22360) | human gut metagenome
GGGGGGGATCCGCGATGAGGCGCTCGATGTGTTCCCGCACAGTGTCCACATCGCAGGGGTGGACGATGCTCATGAGCGATCCGCCGGTTTCCGTGCGGAACTGCTCTTCGGTGTAGCCGATGACATCGAAGGTGAAGGCGTTCGCGTTGAGGAAGGTTCCGTTGAGATCATATTGGACCAGCGCGCACAGCGTGGTGTCATAAAGGGATTGGAAAAACGCTTTCTGCCGCCGGATGGTATCGTTGGTGTGGCGCCGTTCCGTGATATCCACAATGACGCTGTTGATGACGGTCTTGCCTTCCTCGTTTTTGCTTTTGCTGCCCGTGTCCCAAACCCATATGAGTTTCCCGTCTTTCCGCTGCATACGGTATTCGGTGGAGTAGGTCAGGGAATTGGCGAAGCAGCGCTCGCAATCCGCCAGGGCCTGCGGCAAGTCCGGCGGATAGACGAGTTCGGTCATCCTGCCGCGGCATTTGGCCATGAGCTCCTCTTCGGTATACCCGAGCATCCGGCACAGGCCCTCGTTCACGTAGAACAGCGAATAGTATTCGTCATCCCAGTTGGCCTTGAGGCCGGAGGAGACGGTGCTGTTCAGGAGGGCTATCTGGCGGCTCTTCTCCACAAGGAGGCGCTGGAGGTATTCGTAGCTCTGCCTGCCGATCTGTGCAGGGAAGTCTTCCCCTTCCCGCATGTCTGCATAAGGATTGGAGATATGGATGAGCGTTATTTTCAGCTCTCCATCCACGAGCTTATAGGAGAAGGTCACGCGTTGATGGGCGCGGAGGACATAGCCTGTTTCGGGCTTGGTGGCGATCCAGCAGCGCCCGGCGACGAGGCATGAATGCTCATCCCACGAAACAAGGCGGTAGTCCTCATCGGTGATGATGCAGTCGGGCACGGCCTTTTCCGCATAGGTACGGAGAAAAAAGTCCTTTATCGTCTCGTAGTCGTAGCAGATCTGATCTTCGCCCGCCCCGATCCACGTGAGGGTTTCGTGAAATAAAGGAAGGATTTTGTCGAGGTCATGTTCGCAATAGTGGGCGCGCATGATTTCGGCGGTCAGTTGGGGAGCCTTCAGAAACAACGTGTTCATTCTTGATCCTGCGGTTGCGGAGAAAAGCCGGATGAGCGGCGGTGGAAGCGGAAGGAACGGACGGACACCGCATAGGGACGGCGGAGAACGCCCGGAGAGGAGAGTGGGGCACGGATACTGACGGTGACGCATCCCTCTGCCGCTTTCCCGGATGGCTCAAGGTGTCGTGGGGCGCCTCCGGCATTTCAGGCGGACACCCGTTGAGACTCCCGTTTTTTCCTTGAACTAGCTCAAAAAAAAGGAAGGGGCAAGGTGAAGGGGAATTCTTCAAGCCGTGTACGCTGGACAATCAATACGCCGGGCAGTATTTTTCACAAAGGGGCTCTGCAATGCCCAAGGGGGTGCCATGTACCAGAAGGAAAAAGGGTTCACACTGATCGAGATCATTTCCGTACTCGTGGTTCTGGGCATTCTCGCCGCCGTGGCCCTCCCGAAATACTATGACCTGCAGGAAGAAGCCCGCATCAAGGCCGCCACCGCCGCGGTATCCGAAGCGCAGGCCCGCATCAACCTGGCTTTTGCGCAGTATTTATTGAATCATGGAGAATGTAAGGATATAGCCGCGCTTCTGATGACCCCGTTGGGAGATGGAAAGGGTGACGGTTCATTGTATATAGGGGATGACGATGCCCATTTCGAAGATAAGACTGCGGGCAAGGTCGGGGGGTGGATATTTTGGGTCGATGAGTCGAAGAAGCTTGAAACGGTCAATGAGGACACTCGGGTAGGGCTCCTCGAGGACCCGGATGGGAACAAGATCGATATGAGCGAAACCGGCCTGTACCTTCGTATACCCCAGTGTAATTCCTCAAACAAAGATGAAAAATGACCAGAACCGATGGCCCCTTTCGTTCTCTGATCCGGGAACGCCATTCCTGAGTCCGAAAATCCATAATGCATGTTCAATGTATGTTTTCCCCATACGGGAGGGGGCTGCTTGCGCCGTTTCGGCGCGATTGCGGAATGCCTTTGCGAATGTTATTGAGAGCACTATTGTATAGCCGTGTTCAGGTGTAGCATAAAAGAGTGAATAAGGGCAGGGAAGGGCGTTCCTCACGGGGCGCTGTTTTGGTGCGTCTGCGGGAACCGGATACGTCCTCCGGCGATGGGAAGGCATGATGGGAACGGAAAAAAGGCAGATCCTCGTCGTCGACGATGTGGAGCTGAACCGGGCGATCCTCGCCGAACTTTTTCAGGATTCATACGAAGTCCTTGAAGCTGAAAACGGCTGTCAGGCGCTGGAACTGCTGGAAGCGCACCATGATAATATCCTGATCGTGCTTCTGGATATCATCATGCCGGTTATGGACGGCTTCGAGATGCTTCAGAACATGGCCCACCGCACGTGGAAGGAAGAAATCCCCGTCGTACTCATCACCTCCGAAAATTCCGACAACGCCCTTTTAAAGGGGTACGAACTCGGCGTTTCGGACATCATCAACAAGCCGTTCAATCCGAATATCGTCAAGCGCCGCGTCGACAACACCATCGAACTCTACCTGCACAAGCGCCATCTTGAGGCGCTCGTCCGGCAGCAGGTGGAAACCCTTGAAAAGCAGACGCTGAAGCTTAACCGTTTCAACGAATTCATTATCGATACCCTGAGCACCGTCGTTGAGTTCCGGAGCTGCGAATCCGGGACGCATATCAGGCGGGTCCGCGAAATCACCCGGCTTTTGCTGGAATCCCTGTCTTTCAGATATCCTGAATACGACCTTCCGCACGGCGCCATCGACAAGATGGTCAGTGCCGCCTCCATGCATGATATCGGCAAGATCGCCATCCCCGACGCGGTGCTCAACAAACCGGGCAGGCTCACGGCGGAAGAATTCGAGATCATGAAGACGCACTCCCTCAAGGGATGCGAACTGCTGCAAAGCATCAACGAAGGGCAGGACGAAGAGTACTACCGCTTTTGCTACGACATCTGCCGGTCCCACCATGAGCGCTGGGACGGGAGCGGGTATCCGGACGGCCTTGCGGGCAATAACATCCCGATCTGGGCACAGGTCGTTTCATTGGCGGACGTGTACGATGCGTTGACCAGCGAGCGCGTGTACAAGGCCGCGTATACGCACGCGCAGGCCGTTTCGATGATTCTGAACGGCGAATGCGGCGTCTTCAATCCCCGGCTGCTGAACAGCTTCCTGAGCGTCGCCTCGCGGCTGGAAAACGGGGAGATCGGGCCCATGTTCAGGGAACGGGCGGCCGCACCCGCGAAGCCTTCGCACAAAAAGCACTCACTTTCGGCCCGGACCTTGTGGCTGCTAGAGCGTGAACGTGAAAAATACCGCGTCCTTTCCGAGCTTTCGGGGGATATCGTCTTCAATTACGACGTGAAGCGGGACATGTTGGAGTGTTCCGAGAAGTGGTATGAGGTGTTCGGCTGGGACATCACCGTGCCCAACGCCCGGAAAACCCTCCTGCGCTCCTCGTTCATCCATGAGGATGACAGGGCGATTGTCTTGAAGGGGCTTTCCGGAATCACGCCGAAGCACCCCCGCTGCCGTATGGAGATCCGGCTTATGACCTCCGGGGGCGGTTACGAATGGTTCGACGTGTATGCGAACGCCTTGTGGGATGCTGATTCCGGCAGCAGGCTAGGCTATCTCGGCAAGCTGACCAACATCAACGAACGGAAGAGCGAAGTAAACCGTTGGCGGGAACAGGCGAATACCGATCCGTTGACCGGGCTGTCCAACCGCAAGCGCATAGAGGAGCAGATTGCCCAGGCGCTTGAGGATGACAAGGAGAACGGGGCGGCGTTCCTGTTCATTGATGTGGACAATTTCAAGGCCGTCAATGACACGCTCGGCCATATGTTCGGCGATGAGGTGCTCCGGCATGTTGCCAGTGAAATCCGGCGCACGGTCCGCACGTCGGATATTGTAGGGCGCGTGGGCGGGGATGAATTCATCGTGTTTCTGCGCAATATCCGTTCACTGGATGCCATTTCCAAAAAAGCCGGAGAGATTTGCGCGGCTTTCAAATCAAAGTACAGTGAAGCCATTCCGCATGGCGGCATATCGTGCAGCGTGGGCATAGCGCTGTATCCCGGAGACGGGGCGTGCTACGAAGATCTGATGCATAAGGCCGATCAGGCCCTGTACGCCGCCAAGGAAAAAGGGAAAAACTGTTTCGCGTTCTATGACGTCACATTCCGCAACAGGGCGTTCCCGTCCGTGCTCTCCGAAGTCGAAAGCGGGGCATAGCCAGCGGTATTCTCGCATTTCAAGCCGCGTGGGGCTCTCTCCGTCCGCCGCCGGTTTTCCAATGGGCCTGTGCACCGTATGAAACGCTCTTCCCTAGGGCCGTTCATCCGCCATACTGCTTGCGCGAGGAGCCGCCAGCGCATCGGCAGGAAAAAACACGGGCACGAAAACGTTTTCCCGCACATTGGAACCACGGCGTACGAAACGGCGTCTTGTCCCATCCTGATTGGAAAAGCGGGTAACTCTTTTTTCACCTTCAAGCGAAAGGAAGGACGGCATGAGACGATGGAACCGGCTGTGGGACGTTGTTTTGGGGGTGATAGTGTCCCTGTTGTGCGCCTTCCCCGTATCCGCCCGAGAAAAAGTGATTTTAGACAGCGACATGGTGGAAGGCTTCGATGACGGGGTCGCCATGCTGGCGCTGGCGCAATCCCCCGGCATCAAGCTGATAGGGGTGACCATCGTGGCCGGCAACACATGGGTTTCCGACGGCGTGGCCTATGCGTTGCGCCAGCTCGAAATCGCGGGCCAGAACATCCCCGTGGCTGCGGGCGTGGATCGTCCGTTCAGGCCGCAGCGGTACGAATTGTTCGGGCTGGAGCGGCAGCTGTTCGGCATGGGGCATGATGCGTGGGTCGGCGCGTTCGGATACCCAAAACCGGAATCATGGCAAAAGGTTTATCGGGAGCGATACGGCAAAGAGCCTCAGTCGCGCCCCGATCCCCGTCATGCGGTGGATTTCATCATTGAAGAGGTGCGGAAACACCCCGGAGAGCTTACCATTGTGGAGATCGGCCCGTGCAGCAACCTGGCGCTGGCCGTGCTCAAGGCCCCTGACATCGTGCCGCTGATCAAGCGGGTGATCTTTATGGGCGGCTCGTTTTTCAAGCCCGGCAATGTGACCCCGACCGCCGAGTTCAACTGGTGGTTCGATCCCGAAGCGGCGCGCATCGTTGTGCGGACGCCGTTCCGCGAGCAAATCATGGTCGGGCTCGACGTCTGCGAGAAAATGCCCTTTTCCTTTGATCGCTATCAGGCTTTCCTTGCCGGACAACGCCCGGAGATGAAAAAGCTTTTGGAATCCACGTATGCGGGGCAGCAGTTCGCCAAGGACAAGGCCTTCAGCCAGTACGTCTGGGATGTGCTGGCAGCCGCGATTCTGATCGATCCGAGCCTGATCACCGAGGAACGTACATGCGCCGTGGACGTGAACGCGGAGTTTGGGCCATCCTACGGGCAGGCGCTGGCCTATCCCGACAACGGGCCGCAGGGAAGCCAAAAAGCCCGGATCGTCATGACGATCGATCAGGAACGCTTTTGGAACATGCTGACGGCACGCTGAACCGTTCAACCGATGGGCTTTGAACCGGTTCAGGGATGGGCCGCTTCATATAGGCAAAACGCCGGGGAGTTTTTCCCGGCGTTTTGTTTTCCCCAGTCTGACACGTTCCGTCTCCAAAAAACAGGCATCCCGATACAACGGAATTCCTTTTATACCATCGCATTCCCCGCCAAAGGCTTTGGAGAAGAGGCGGCTTGGCGGGGAGGGTGCGACCCTTCATCAGAAGGATATCCCCCTCCCCGCCAATACTGATTTCTCCTTCCCCTCTTACGCCGCTAGCTGTTCTTCGCATGGCAAGGGTTACAGCCCTTGAACTTTTCCTTCAGATCGGGATTTTCCGCCACAGCCTTCTGATGGCAGCCCATGCAGGACTTTTCGGACTTCTTGTTGTGCATGGTGAAGTAGTAGCCGTGCTCGCTCTTGTCCTTCTTGTCGCGCATCGGGATCTCGCCCAGGAACGGCACGGAGCCCTTGGCGGCGCAGCCGACATAGATGTTGCCTTCCACGGCCTTGTGGTGGCAGAACGCGCAGTCCGTCTTGGAGTGGGCGCTGTGGGTGAAGATAACCTGTTTCTTCTCGTTGCCCGTGTTGTTCATGGTCATGGGCTTTTCGATCTGAGCCTTTTGTTCGGGCGTGGGATCGGTGGCCAAGGCCGGGATGCAGAGGCCAGCGACGGCCAGCGCACAGAGAATGAGTCTTTTCACGGTATCCTCCAATAGGGTTTCAGACGATCCGGCGATGCCGGCGCGTCCGTTTGGGAACACGGGTTACTTCGCCAGAATGCGCGGCATGGTGACGGTGAAGGTACTGCCTTCGCCCTTGACGGAAGCCACCTCGATCCTGCCGCCGTGCTGCATGACCACCTGGCGGGCGACGTACAGGCCGATGCCCGTACCGCCCTTGCCCTTTGAGGAGAAGAACAGGGTGAACAGCTTGGTACGGGTTTCCTCGGTCATGCCGATGCCGTTGTCCTCGATGCGCACCTCCACGGCGTCGGGAAGCCCCTTGACGCTCACCCGTACGTAGTGCTCCTTCTTGGAGCCGTCGGCGCGGCAGGCGTCCACGGCGTTCTCAAGCAGGTTGACCAGCGCGGCGCTGAGGGCGGAGGCGTCGGCCTCGAAGGTGCCGGGATCGCCGTCGGCCTCCAGCGTCATGGCGATGCCCGCTTCGGCGGCCTTGTCCGAGACCGTGGAAACAACGGAACGCATGAACTCCTCCGCGACCAGAATGTTCCAGTCGAGCTTGCGTTCCTTGGCGAAATACAGGATGTCGAGTACCATCTTGCGCAGGCGGGCCACAAGCTGGCGCATGTCTTTGAGGGAATCACGGGTCCGGGCCTCGTCGCCTTTGTCGATGCCGGAGCCGAGGCGGTAGACGCTGCCGTCCAGCGCGGTGAGCATACCCTTGATGCCGTGGGCGGTGGAGCCCATGAGCAGGCCGAGGGAGGCGAGCCGATCCTGCAGCTGGCGCAGTTCCGTAATGTCCGTGGCCATTTCGATGCATTCGGTGATGTTGCCCGAAGTGTCGCGCAAAGGCGCGGTCCAGACGAGCACGTTGACCGGACGGCCTTCGTGGTCGATGACCACTTTTTCCGTATGGCATGGCTTGCCGTCCTGAAAGGAGCGCTGCACCGGGCACTCGTCGCAGGGCGCGGACGAACCGGCGAACAGCTCGTAACAGCGCTTGCCGCTCTGCATACCGAACGTGTGGCGGAAGGCGCGGTTGGCTTCAAGCACCTGCAAATCACGGCCCACCACGGAGACGTAGCAGGGGCTCTCTTCAAACAGCTGGCGGAAGCGTTCGCGGGTGACGCGCAGTTCCTCGCGCAGGCGGCGGCTTTCCTGCTCGTCCACGCTCAGTTCGAGCACGAGCTCCACTTCGCCTTCGTTATTGAGGATCGGTGCCGTATGCACCAGCACGGGGATTTCCTTGCCGTTCTTGTCGCGCAGGATCTGTTCGCTGCGCGCGCCGCGGCCCTCCACAATGGCCCGCTCCACGGGGAACATGGCCTCGTTGCTGTGCAGGACATAGGGCTCCCAGCTCGGGTGCCCCACGAGATTGCCGAGGCGTTCGCGGTAGAGATCGTTGACGGCAAGGACTTCCATAAACCTGTCGTGCATGGCGATGAAACAGGGCAGCTCGTTGAAGGCCTGCTGCTCTCCGCTCATGGACGAGCCGAGGGTGTGCAGCCCGAAGGCAAAGCCGTCCACGACCTGCCGGGCGGCGAGCTGGCGCTCCGCCTCCACGAGCTGCGCGGACTTCTCATTGATCATTTTTTCGAGATTCGACGTGTATTCTTTGAGCTTGTTGCGCATGGCGATGCGCTCAAGGGCGCGTTTCAGGGAAATGTGCAGCAGATCGTCGTCGATGGGTTTGGTGATGAAGTCGGACGCTTCCAGCTTGAGCCCCTGAATCGCCATTTCCAGATCCGCATGTCCGGAAATGAGGATGACTTCGGTTTCCGGCGCGAGGATCTTGATGTGCTTCAGGAGATCCAGCCCGTTCATGCCGGGCATCCTGATGTCGGTGATCACGATGGGGATGGGCCGTTCCGCGAAAAGCTGCAGGGCTTCCTCCCCCGAGGCCACGGTGATGACGTTGTACCCGGCGTCGCGGAGCGAAAGACCCATGACGGTGCGGATGCCCTGTTCGTCGTCGACGAGGAGAATGGTTTCTTTCATGAGTCCTCCCTGAGGTGGTTCGCCTCGGCGGCAGCGGGGGTGCGCTCCACGCGCAGCGGCAACACGATGCGGAACAGCGCTCCGCTGTCGGGCAGGTTCTCCCACAGGAGCCGGCCGCCCATTTCCAAAAGCGCTTTGCGCGTTCCGAGCAGTCCGAACCCTGTACCATCTTTTTTGGTCGTAAACAAACCGTCCCGGAGCCGTTCGGCGGCTTCCGCGCTCAGCCCCGTGCCGTTGTCCCGCACGTCGTAGATGAGGGCGTCGGGCGTGCGGGCGATCTCGACCCGGACTTCGGCGGGGTGGGCGCGCAGCCCCGGCGCGGGGAAGGCCTCCAGCGCGTTGCCCACCAGATTGAGCAGGCAGCCTTCGAGGCGTTCGGCATCCAGAGGGATGGGGTCTGAATCGGCGGCATCCTGAAACTGGAGCGCTATGCTCAGACTGGCGGCCCGGCCTTCCAGACGCTTGACCACATGGCGGACGGGCTGCACCGGGTCCACAAGGCATTCGCGCAGTTCCGTCTGCTGCCCGATACGCAGCAGGTGCAAGAGCTTGTCGCGCACCCGCGAAATGTCTTCTTCGAGCATGGCCCAGCCGTCGTCGAGATACTCCCGGTTCCCGGACTCCATCCCCTGCTTGAGGACAAAGAGGCTCCCTTCGAGCGCCGCCGCGAGGTTTTTGATGGTGTGGGCCATACAGGCCACGGTTTCGCCCACGACGGCGACCCGGTGGGCTTCCAGCAGTTCCCGCGTGCGCGAGGCGACGAGCTCCTCCAGATGTTCGGTGTGGCGGCGGATCTGTTCGCGCAGGGAGTATTGTTCGGCGGCACGTTTCAGCGAGTGCTCCAGCAGGTCGTCGTTGACGGGCTTGGCGATGAAGTCCGCCGCGCCGAGGCGCAGGCATTCGACGGCGTTGTCCATGTCGCCGTGCCCGGTGATCATGACGACCTGCGTGTCGGGATTCTGGTTGCGTACCCGTTCGAGCAGGGCCAGGCCGTCCATGCCCGGCATACGGATGTCGGTGACCACGATGGGGAAGGGATTGGCGGTGAACGCCTCCAGCGCTTCGCGGGCGCTCTCGGCGGTGTGGACGTCATAGCCGAAATCCCTGATCAGGGCCCCGAGGACATGGCGGATGCCGGGTTCATCATCAACGAGCAAAACGCGAACGGAAGTGTCCATGCAGTATCCTTGCTTCAAGAAATCTGTTCCGGTTGCGGGCCGGAAACGCCTCCGGCCCTGTTCCCGTCGGCGGGCGCGTTCGGGGCGAGATCCCCGCGCCGGGTGATGGGGAGCCGGATTTCGAAGAGCGCCCCGCCTTCGTCGCGGTTCCGGGCGGAGATGGAGCCGCCGAAATCCTTGACCAGCCCGTAAATGATGGAAAGGCCGAGGCCGGTCCCCTTGCCGACGGGCTTGGTGGTGAAGAACGGCTCGAAAATTTTATTCAACAGGTGGGCGGGAATGCCGGTCCCGGTATCCCAGACGGACAGCAGCACCGTGTTGCCGTCCATAGCCGTGGAGACGCCGATGACGGCGGGCGGTTCGGGCGCGCTTTTGACGCGTTCCTCCACGGCGTCCCGGGCGTTGAGGATGAGGTTGACGATCACCTGTTCCAGACGGTTGGGGATGGCGAGGACGGGCGGCAGGGCCGGGGCGAGCGAGGTCTCCAGCGTGATGCCGTGTACCACGAGCTGGCGGCCGAACAGATCGCCGGCCTGCGCCACGACGCCGTTGATGTCCGTATCCAGCAGCGCAAGATCGGATTTGCGGCCGAAGGCGCGCATGTGGTTGATGATGTCGCTGGCGCGGTCGACCTGCCCGCTGATTTCCACGGACAGCTCGGAGAGCGTCTCCGGCGCGATGGGTTCGCTGCGGCGGGTCTTGCGCAGAAAATAGCTTGCCGCGCCCTTGATGACGGTAAGCGGCTGGTTCAGCTCATGGGCCACCCCGGTCGCCATTTCGCCGAGCGTCGCCATCTTTCCGGCCTGAATGAATTTCTGTTCCATCTCGATGCGTTCGGTGACGTCGGTGGCGCAGAGGATGCGGACGCGGCGGTTTTCGATCATGGCCGAGGCGGAACGGATGTCCACGCGCAGGGGCGTGCCGTCGGCCTTGATGTTCGTCACGCCGGAAAAGACGGTGAAGGCCCGCAGCTGGGAAGCGTACTGCTCGCGCTCTTCGGGCAGGAACAGATCGAGGATGCCGCGCCCGATCAGTTCGTTTTCCCGCTGGCGCCCGTACATTTTGACGGAAGCGGGGTTGCAGTCGAGGATGGTGAGCTCGGCGGCGTCCAGGAGGAAGACGGCATTTGGGATGCTGTCGAAAATGGCCTTGTGGGTGCGCTCGGACGTCTGCAGCTGGTGCTGGAGGGTATGGATGAGCGTCATGTCGATGCTCATTTCCATAACCGAGGACACGTTGCCGTCCTTGTCGAACAGGGGCACGGTCTGCACGAACCAGTAGTCCCGCGTCCCGTCGGGGTTGACGCGGCTTTCCTGATTGCACTGGACGGCCCCTTCCTCCCATGTGCGCTGGACCGAGCATTCGGGGCAGGGGGTGGTCCGTCCTTTGTAGACCTCGTAGCAGGTGTTGCCCGGCTGCGGATCGTACCGGACGGCGAAGCTGTGGTTCCAGCGCAGGAGGCGGTATTCGCGGGCCTGCACGGAAATGCCGCAGGGGACCATGTCGAACAGCCGCTGGAAGTCGTCCTTCCGGCGGCGCACTTCTTCGAGGTGGTGCTGATTGCGGATGCTGAATTCAACGATGGCCCGCGCGAGCTGGCCGAATTCGTCGTCGCGGCGGGCGTCGTCGAGGGTGACGGCCTGCCCTTCGCGCATGGCCTGCATGCTGGCGATCATGCGGCCGATGGGCAGACGCACTTCATACCAATAAAGGGCCACCGAGACGGCGCAAAGGAGCAGGGTAACGGCGGGCAGGACAATCCAGAGCCATTCGTAGGGCATCAGCCACAGAACGGCCCCCACCCCGGCGAGAAACAGCAGCGCCGTCATGGTGATGGTCTTGACCATGAGGCGGTAGGCTCCGAATCGGCTATGCATCGTCAACCCCGGTTTCCGGCGGTCCGCAGGGAACCGCCGGAACGGAAACGGTTATTCTCCGTCCATGGCCTTGCGGGCGGCGTCCTTGGACTCAAGCACCCGGTTGACGATGGAGAGCAGCTCTTCGGGATCGAAGGGCTTCTGGAGGGTGGCCACGGCGTTGCGGATGGCGAGGTGGATGCCCTGGAGGCCGCTGATCACGATGACGGGCGTGTCCTTGAATGCGGGATTCATGGACATCTTGCGGTAAAAGCGCGGCCCCCATTCGTCGGGCATTTCCATGTCCAGCGTGACGAGATCGGGCCTTTCCGCTTCGAGGACGGAAAGGGCTTCCTCGACGCTGGATGCGGAACAGGTCGCGTAGCCGTTGTCGGAGAGAACTTCGGTGATGTACTTGACGATATACGGGTCGTCGTCGATGGTCAGGATCTTCTTGGGCATGGGGCTTCTCCTTGCGTTCGGATCAGGCGGTGGTTGGTTCGGGAACGAGCCGGTTGACGACCTCAAGCAGGGCTTCCGGCGTACACGGTTTTTCAAGGCAGGCCGCGGGGGCGGGAAGCGGGCCCTGCGTCAGGCCGATCGTGGCGAACGCATGTTCCCGGACGGAGATCGGCACGGCGGACAGCATGACCACGGGAATGCGTTTCCAGTCCTCGTCGCGGCAGACGGCCCCGTAAAAGGTCAGGCCGCTTTGCTCCGGCATCATGACGTCCAGCGTGATGACGTCCGGCCTCCACGAGCGGAGCACGTCCAGCGCTTCGATCCCGTTGCGGGCCATCTTCACGGCGAACCCGGCCTTTTCGAGGAGCACTCTGAGAAAGTACCGGAAATGGACCTCGTCATCAATGACGAGAGCACGCCTTCCGTCCATGTCACCGGGCCTCGGGCCGGGTCACGCTGGCGACGGGACAGGCGGAACGCAGCACAACCTGTTCCACCGTGGAGCCGATGTCCGCGTCGTCATCGGACAGATCCGAGGAATGGTGGGCCATGACGATGAGATCCGCCTCGTTCTCCCGGGCGACTTTGAGGATTTCGACATAGGGAATGCCTTCGCGCACAATGACCTCGGCGTTGGCGAAACCGTCGAGCTTGGACAGGTACAGCTTGTCGATCTTCTCGCGCATCTGCTCGGCATGGCGCTCGATCTCGGACTGGTCCATCGTCATGCCCTGGATGGACGTGATGTCGACGGCGTGCGTGATGTACAGTTTGGCGTTCAGCTGGCGGGCGGTATTCAGGGCGAAACGGAACGCATGGTTGGCGGCTTCGCTGAAGTCGGTGCAGAAGACGATGTTCGAGAACAGGTGCCAGCAGGTGGTGCAGGGGCGGTTGACGATGAGCACCGGGCAGGGGGCCTTCTTCGCCACGGCGCGCACCGTGTTGCCCACGATGGAGCGCATACGGGCGGCGTTGGGATCGCTGGCGGCGCTGCTCGCGCCCATGACGATGAGATCGGGCTTGATCTGGCGGGCGTAGCGCAAAATTTCGGTGGAAGGCATACCCACGCTCAGTTCCATGCGGAAGGGGCGGGTACAGGCTTCAATCTGATAGGCATAGGCCGTATTGAGTTCTTCGCGCACCATCTCCTGATACGCCTCATCCGGCTGCTCAAGGCTGCCGCTGCGGGTATCGGTGACGTTGGTGGTGAACCCACGGGAGGGGACGCCGCAGCAATGGTAGAGCGTCAGTTCCGCCTGCTGCTTTTCCGCCAACCCAAAAGCCAGTTTCGCGGCGTTGTCGCTGCCGGCCGTTCCCGAACTCGCAAACAGGATGTTCTTGAACAACATCTCGCTACTCCTTGAGATTACAGGTGAGTGAGCCGCCTTGGAACCCGAGTTCCCAGCCCATGCCTTCCAACAGATCAAACACTGTAAAGCTGGTTTCCGCGTCCAACGCGGTCGCTGTCTCGCCGAGCAGGACATGCCGGGCCGTCCCCGTTTGCAACGGGGTGTCCAGCATGTCCCGCAGGCGGAAAAAACGCAGTTCCGGCAGTTCGTCGCCGACGCCTTCGACGGCAAGGTAGACGTCCACGCGGGGCGTGCCGGGAAATCCCGTCAATTCCACGCGTTTGCCGAGGCGCAGGGCTTCGAGGCCGGGATAGCGGCAGCCGGAGGCGG
>OATQ01000586.1_pt1 | contig 13453 bp, 10 predicted proteins | sample 1495061 | NCBI WGS metagenome assembly OATQ01 (sample SAMEA2579979, study PRJEB22360) | human gut metagenome
GCTTCACGGCGTTGGCGGCTTCGACCTTGTCGGACTTGTTGTCGACGACGACCAGTTCGACGGGGCGGTCGAGGACGGTCGGTTTGAGCTTGTGGGCAAGCTGGATGCCTTCGAGTTCAAGCTGCCCGCCGAAAGCGTTCTGGCCGGTCAGGGGCAGATAGACGCCGATTTTGATGGGATCGGCGGCCTGTGCCGGAAGGGCGAGGCCCATGCCCATGACGGCCATTGCGGCCATGCTCAAAAGTGTGCCGAGTTTCATGTCTTCCATCCTCCAGAAAAGGTTGTTGCGCCAGAAACGGAGTTCCGGCTCGGGATGATCGGCTGCCTTACCGAAAAAGTGCTCCGGTAACAGATTGTTTTTGAGTATAGGAAAAATCACGTTTTCGCAACCGAAAGGAGCTTTTTGCGAGGAACCATAAGCCTTGCGGCCTTTCTATCCGAACAATCCGAGGGCCGGAAGTTCCCCTTGTGCGTCAGTCTTGTTTCGGATTTGTTTCCTTTTCCAAAAATTTCGCTAGAGCGCCGTGGCTTTGAAGCGCGCCACCCGCGTTTTGCCGCTCCACAGATCGAGCGTGTCCCCGGAATGCGAAACGGATGTGGCTCCGGCGAGCGCCTGAGCAAGGGCCCGCGCCTGCGCGTCTCCCTTCGGGCAAAGCATCATGGTCGAGCCGAGCTGCGAGAAACCGATGCGATCGCCTTGGAGAGTATAACTGCCGATGAGACTGTTGCAGCCGTCGGAACCGGAGATCCGGCCTTGCGCGCCTTCAGGATTAAAGAGCAGGTGCGGTTCCGGCTGGTTGTCGTAGACTTCGGCCGGTTTTCCGTTCAGCTCCACCAGTTTCCACCGGGTTCCCGCGAGGCCGTCGGTCACAGGCGCGGCGTCCATGACCCGGTGCGTCAGGACCATAATGTCGGCGTCTCCGGGATGCACCATGAGGGGGCTCGTGGTGGCGAACAAGGTCGTTCCGCCGCTCGAAATGGCGGCTTCCAGTTCATAGCTCATGCTGGAGGAATCCGCGGCGGGGCAGGCGATGCTGAAGGGCAGAGGGACATTGCGGCCTTCCGTGGACGCGCGTTCCTCGGCGACCAGCATACGCCCGTCACTCGTTTTGCGATGCAGGGTGACGGTCAGTTCCGCATCCGGAGGCAGGGCCATACGTTCGCGGTAGGTCACCATGCCCGTCAGCGGAACCGTAGGTTCGGGCTGGGGAGCCGCCTTCTGATACGGGGAGCAGCCGCCGAAGACGACGGATGCAAGAACGGCCAGCAGCATGTGCGAAAAGCGCGGCGCGCGTGAAAGCAACGGAATGTTTTTCATGAATGCCCTCATTAAAAAATGGAGTGGATAATTAAAGGTGGCGTACAATATGCCCCGGCTTTTTGTACTGGGCAAAAAGAACGGTGGCAAGCCGGTTATCCGGCAGCCTGCTCCAGCCCCCATGAACGGCTCAAGGCGCGATAGTAGACGAGGAGGGCGTTCAGGGGGAGCAAATACATGGCGGCCATGATGGATTCGGAGGCTGAGAAAAATTCGAGGCTGACGATAAGCATGAGCACGTTGTTCATGGTTCCGTAGCTGATCAGAAAGGCGAGCTTGCGCTGCGGGGGCATGGACCGCGGCAGAAAGAGCCCGCCGACCATCATAACGGCCCCAAGGAGGCAGGCGGCCCCAAGGGCCTTGACGACAAGCGAAGGAGACTGGTGGAGCACGCCCGAGTAATTGCTAAAAATAGCCAGTGTGGACAGTGCGATGGTGGAAACAGACACGGGGAACTGGTGCTTGAGGATATACTCGGTGACTCGGGGCGCTTTGCGGGTCAGAAACGCACCGGCAAAGGGGACAATGATGGTGACGCACAAGGAAAGCGTCATGCCGGACAGGGACAAGTGGGCGGGCAGGTTCATGGGACCGAAACCGGACAGCGTCATGAAACTGTCTACTATATAAAGAAGCATGGGCAATGTCAGAGGGAGCAGGAGCGAGGAGAGGAGGTTGCCCGCAAGGACGAGGGCCGTATCCGCATTGACCATAATGGAAAAGATCGGAGCTACCACACCGATGGATGCGGCGCCGACAAGGAGGGCGCCAAGCGCGAACTGCGGCATGAGCAGTTTGAAAAGGAAGAAGGACAGGAGCGGCAACGCGAACAGACGGATGAGCACGAGGCCGCTTACCGTGCCGGGGATAAGGCGGGTATGGATGAAGAGGGCTTCGGTGCCGACGGAAAGGAAACCGAGATACAGGAGGACAATCAGGCAGAGGCGGGGGAAGGGGGCTAGCGGTTCAGCCAGACCGGGAAGGAAGCTTCCGGCGAGCATGGCGAGAAAGGAAACGACGATCATCACGAGATCGCGTGAACGCATGAGAGACTCCGCCCTTGGAAAGGGAAAAACAAGAAGGCCGAAGGAACCCCTCCGGCCCAGTCAGTGCCGCATCGCCGCGTATCAGCGGTTTCTTTGACAATCTGGACAAATGCCGTAGAGATACAGCCGGTGAAATGTGGGTTTGAAACCGTGCTTGCGGGCCAGCGCGTCCTGCAGTTCTTCTATCTGCGAGTCGACGACTTCGATGTTGCGCCCGCAGTTTTCACAAATAAGATGATCGTGGTGGGCGTCGGCGGCGTGCTCATAGCGGGCCACCCCATCGCCAAACCGTACCTCACGGGCCAGCCCCGCCTCGCACAGAAGCTTCATGGTCCTGTAGACGGTGGCCTGGCCAAGGGAAGGATCTTCCTTGCGGACTCTGTCATAGATTTCTTCGGTCGTCAGGTGCCCGCTTTCATTAAAGAACACTTCCATGATCTGCTGACGCTGAGGCGTGTTACGCAGCCCCTTGTTTTTCAAGAAGGAACGAAAAATCTGAGCGGGGTTGCCTACTGGTCTGTCTTCACTGAACATGCGCCACCTCGGGTTGGATTGCAGGAATGGACTATAGCCTAGTTCATACGCTATCGCAACGGGAGCCCTTTCCCCAGCGCCTTTTTATATCATTATAAGTGGATTGAGAGTTGAGATGAATGGGTAAGGGCCCCGTGGGGATGCCGTTCCGCCCTTGCGTCCCCGAAAAGCATAGGCTACACCGGGCCCCATGAAAAAGAAAAAAAGACGCCCCATCCGGCTTCCCGTTCCCGAATACAGCGACAAGGTGCTCGTCTCCGTGCCGCCGCAGCATGTGGGGATGTTTCGTTTCCTCCTTGAGGGGTATGACAACATCGCCAGCTTTACCGTGCTCGATCGCGCGGAGGCGTTGCTCAAAGTGTTCTTTTCTCCGCATCAGCATACGGAGGCGCGTTCCGCTCTTGAGGGCATCGCCGCGGTACTGCCGATAACTGTCCGCCCGTGGCCTGCCGCGGCATGTTGTGCCGAATCCTCGGAATCCGGTATGGCTTAGCGAAATAAAACCAGTATTCAGGGTGCATTGTGTCGTTTTATTCTCTTTTTGAGAAAAAAGATGAAAAAATGTTTGACAAACGGGAATCCGGCCCCTATATTCCCTTCTGTCGCATGTCGCGGGGTGGAGCAGCACGGTAGCTCGTCGGGCTCATAACCCGAAGGTCGTAGGTTCAAATCCTGCCCCCGCAACCAAGAAATTCAGGCACTTATGGAATCATAACCATAAGTGCCTTTTCATTTTTCTAACCTATTTCTAACCAGAAGGGGAAAGTGGGAGATAGTGGATGGCGTGGATTGATGCGGACTGACTGGACTTGAAGAGGTTTGCGGCTCGGTATTCCGTATGTAGGAGGAGCATGGTGGGAAAAGGAAAATTTGCTCCCTGTGTTTCAGCTGGCCGGGGATGCCTCAAGGAACGTCCTAACTGCTTTCCTAACCATTTCCCCATTGTAGAGCCTACCCTTCCGGCGTCAAAAAATAGATGGGCGTCAGTGGTAATCTTTGCCATGCTTGATCGCTGAGGCGGGGGATATTATCCGTCCAGAGCTGGACAAGTTTGGCACTATCCACAAGCATGATACGTTTGCTTTCCTGACTGCGGCATACGCCTCGGCATCCTTGGTGAATCCGCCAGTGCAGAAAAAGTGGTAGCCAATGGCTTTAAGCAGTTCAGCGACAAGCCTCTGGAAGTCATAGGCGTCCATAGCGTGCAGGAAGGTGTCGATTTTTTCCTGTGCTTGTTCCTTCGCTTCCTCATAGGAGACACTGACGCTTTTGTCGCTTTCGTCTTCACGGTCACTTTCTTCGGCGATGGGCGAATCAAGTCCAGTCTTGCTCTTTTTATGCTCCTTGAGCCAGCACTGGTATATCTGTGCGGCTTTCTTGTGGAATTCCGATGGATCTTTATACAGCTTCAGGGCTTTCGCCCCTTCTCCGATCAGCGTCCATATGCCGTCATTCTTGATGAGCCAGCCCGCGCGCACCGTATCTACTGTGGCAAAGCGCACAATTTTTTCAAAGCGTCGCCCGCTTTCATAGCTGCCCGCCTCATATTCTGTAAGCGTGACGGTAGCAGCCAGCGCCGCCAGGGCATCCCCAGCTTTCATGCCGTCTGGGTACTTTTCAAGAATGCGGAAAAGGGCCTGTATCAGCTCCCCAAGACGCTTATTGGTGATTTGAGCCATGAGCTATTCCCTCGTAAAAGATAACGTGCTTCCCTATGGCAAGAGGGGCAAACCCAGCTCTTTCAAAAACGCATTGTGTTTTTCCGTGGCTGCTTTGATTTGCGCATCCACCTCCAGCATTTTTTTATGAACATCGGCAAGGTCGATTTCCTTTTCCGGCATTGCCGTGCTGACGTATCTGGAAATATTCAAATTGTAGCCGTTTTTGGAAATTTCTTCCATGCCGACACATCTGGAATACCGTTCTTCTTCTGTGCGGAACTGATAGGTATCTACAATTTTTTTTATGTGGTCCGTGGACAGCCTGTTTTGCCGCTTGCCCTTGTCAAATTGCTCGGAGGCATTGATGAAGAGCACGTCATCAGATTTTTTACATTTTTTGAGCACAAGAATGCATACGGGAATGCCCGTGGAATAAAAAAGATTGGCGGGCAGGCCGATAATGGTGTCTATGTTGCCGTCTTCAAGCAGTTTGCGGCGGATGCGTTCCTCCGCACCGCCACGGAACAGTACGCCATGCGGCAGGATAACGGCCATAGTCCCTTCCCGCTTCAGGTAGTGGAAGCCGTGCAGCAAAAAGGCGAAGTCTGCGGCGGATTTCGGAGCCAGCCCATAATTTTTGAAACGCACATCTTCGCCCAGTGCCTCAGCGGGATTCCAGCGGTAGCTGAAAGGGGGATTGGCCACCACGGCATCGAAATAGGGCTTTTTCGCAGGATTGGTTTCGCGCAGCATGTCCCAGTCGTTGGTCAGAGTGTCGCCGTGGAATATCTCAAATTCCGAGTCCTTCACACCATGCAGCAACATGTTCATGCGCGCCAGGTTATAGGTGGTGACGTTCTTTTCCTGACCGTAGATTTTGCCTATGCCTTGCGCGCCCATGCGCCTCCGTACATTGAGCAAAAGCGAACCGGAACCGCAGGCGAAATCAAGCACGCTGGCAAGATGCTTTTTGGGGCCGGTGTTGGGATCCTGGCTGTCCAGCGTCACTATCCCTGATAAAATGTTGGATATTTCATGTGGTGTATAGAACTCGCCAGCTTTTTTGCCGGAGCCTGCCGCGAATTTGTCGATCAGATATTCATAGGCGTCGCCCAGCGTATCGCCCTCACTGGAAAAGCTGGATAAGCCTTCAGCAATTTTCTTGATAATATCACAAAGTTTCTCATTGCGTTCTGCGTAGCGCTTACCAAGCTTTTCAGAAGTGAGATTGATTTCTGAAAACAGCCCCTGAAAAGTGCTGTCGAAGGATTCATTTTCAATATATTTGAAGCCGTCCTGAAGGGTGTTCAGCAATTCCCCATCCTGCGTGCGCGCCATTTCGGCAATACTCCCCCAGAGATATTCCGGCTTGATGACGTAATGTACGCGACGGCGCATAAGCTTTTCAAAGTCCGGCACATCATCCTGATTGGCGGCATACCAGATGCGAAGGGGCGTCACGCCGGGCTGTGTGCTGGCATCGGGGTACTCGTTTCCCAATTCCTTTTTGGCTGCGGCCTCATAATTGTCAGACAGGTAGCGCAAAAAGAGAAAGGCAAGCATATAGTCGCGGAAGTCGTCCGCATCCATGGCCCCGCGCAGGGTATCGGCAATGCTCCAAAGGACAGCGCCCAGTTGTTTTTGGTTTTGTTCGGTCATGCCTGTTCCTTGGAGTTAGAGGTGTTGGCAATTTCTTTGGTGAACTTGGGGAATTTCAAATTGGTAGCGGTTCAGAAATGCCGTGAAAATACTTTTAAAAAGCTCTTTGGTGTCGTCCATCATCTCCCGAGGGGTATAGATGGAGTATTGGCCATGGCTCAAGAGATTGAGGGCGCGCGTATACAGCACTTCGTCATCAACTCCATGAATGCACGATGAAAAATCTTTGTAGCCAAAGAAGACGGCTGTTTTTTCCATAATGCTGCGCAAGGCATTGAAATGATGCGTGTAGATGTGGTTACTCTCTACAGCATGCTGCAACTCGCTGAGCATGGCCACATGATGAAAGAAGGGTGCTTCATCCGTTTTTTGCAAAGAGTACTTTTCACCTTGTGCCGTGCGGTAAAAGAAATAAGTGTTATATTTTGTACGTGAGCGCCTGAACTCATTCCACAGGACATTAAAAAACAATCCATGATGGGAAGAAATGATGCATTTTATGGTATTCTCTGGTTTTTTTAGTGTATTGATAAGGTCTGTTGCCACGGCAATGGCATTATTATCATCAAGAGATGATATTGGGTCATCAATATAGATATATTTCACCCATGCATAGGACTCGTGTCCTTCAATAACAAGAGTACAAATAGCAAGGAAAATACACCAGATAAAGATATTTTCTTCGCCACGAGAAATCTTGATATTTTCTTCTTCGCCACGAGAAAACGAAATCAACCACTGCTCATAGTCAATCTTGAAGTCAAAATTCGCATAGCGTTCGAGATATGAAAAAATTTTTTCTTCCAGCGCCAGCTCTTTAAAGCCGGAAAAAAAGCTAGAGGCTGTGTTAAGACGTAAATAACGCTCCGTATCGTTTTCAAGATCATTGTCCCAGAAAAAGAGATCCTCGGTGTAGGCATTGAAATAGAGCGTATCGCCGCTGCCGTCTTTTTTTCCTGCATTTTTGAATTCCATGGAAAGACGGGTTTTTCCTGTGCCGTTGTAGGCGAACAGCAATACATAATTTACGTTATTCAGGTCATCTCGAAGACGCGTCACCAGTTTGGGCAAGGTGGGGTATTCCCAAATTTTCGGGGTATTGCTCATGCCTGCACCTCGTCAATACACGGGAAAAGCTGCTGCATAAGCCCTTTTTTGTGGTCTTTGAGTAGATTAATCTTTTGTGTTTGGGCGGCGATGAGTTCGTCAAGAGAGGAAAGGCAGTCGGCGATACGTTGTTGTTCACATTGCATATCTCCATCGCTAGGAGGAGTGGGAACAGGTAAGGTTGCATATTCTGAGCTATTGATGCCAGGCTGTCCACTACGGGGAGAAGTAAGTACAACCCAGTCCCAGTATCTCTTGGTAAACAAAAAATTAAACAGAAAATTGGAGTTTATTTTTTTCCAATTCGGTTTAACACGAATTAGAAATCCAGCAAAGACCAGTATCCCATCATTTTCATTATATTTATATGCTTTGCCAACACTTGCACCAGTGCGCGCAAGAACGATGTCGCCTGGGTGCAAACAGTTTTCGGGCACAGCAACAACATCAACAGATACTTTTTTTTCTGCTATGAATTGCCCTTCCTCAGAAATGTCTGTTATCCTTATATACGTTGGCAAACTGGACGTGTAAGGGACTGCTGGGGCATTTAGTCCGTAGTCTGGTTGAGACAAAAGCAATTCCCCAAGTGGAGCCTGTCCCCACTCCCCCGCATCCCGAAACTCAGGAAACCGTAACTGCGGCAGTGTTTCACCTTCTGCCGGGAAAAGCTGTTTGAGCAGCCCTTTTTTATGGTCTTTGAGCGCGTCGAGCTTATTGGTTTCGGCGGCGATGCGCTCCTCAAGGGAGGAAAGGCAGTCGGCGATACGTTGTTGCTCTGCTGGCGAGGGAAAGGGTAAAAGAACTTCAGAGAATTGTTTATAGGTGATCATCTTTCCATCGCGTAAGCCTTCAATATTTACATTAAGCCTAGATATGAGATGCTCACTTTTAAAGAAAAATTTGAAGAAAACATCATTCAAAATTACTTTCTTCCTAAGAATGATGTATGCAGGACTACATAATCCACAAAAATGAGAATACTCGATACCCCCTTGAAATGACCTTAAACTAATTATAAAATCTCCAATATTTACAACCTTGTAATTTTCTATACTTTTCTCAGTAACAGATACGTTATATTCGATAGTACTACGTGGAATAGCACCATATTCTTGTGTTATAGCAAGAATAGGCAAATCGAAATTTTGATTTTTATTGATAATATTGTCAAATAAGTCATTGCCATAGCGCATTTCCCACTTCCCCGCGTCTCGAAACTCAGGAAAGCGCAAACGCGGCACCAGAGCGCCCTTCTTTTTGTCTCTTGCCATCATTTCCATCTTACTCATAGGCTCCCAGCCCCGAAATGTCGCGCCCCTTGGCAAGCTTGTGCAGCAGGGGGATAAGGTCTTCCATCAGGGCCAGTTCTTTTTGTGTGCGGGCCTTCCAGCCCAGGCCCAGAGGTGCCAGCAGCTCGCCGAGTTGCTCACCGTCAAAGATCATGCGCTGCATGACGCTGTCCACAAAAGCTTGCAGAGAGGCCGCTTCAAGACCGTGTTTTGCGGCGATTTCCGCCAGCTCGCGAGCATTTTTTTCGACCTTGAACTGCTTGTATCCTTCACGGATGGCGGCCTCGCTCATCCCCTTGTCAGGGCTCAACGTCTTGATATAGGCGGCAATGTCGTCGCGCTCGTCCACAAATTTGGCGTCAGCCTGGATAAGGCCGATGAGTTCGTCGCGGGTCATGGACTGCTTGCCCGGAACCGCCTGGGTATATCCGGCAATGAGCTTCATAATATAATCATAATCGATCACTGCGGAGGAAAAGAGCACAAACTCAAATTCCAGTTGCTGGATCGCATCATCTGTAGGGTTGGTCTTGCCATCCTTCTTTTCCTGCTGGGCTTTCAGGCGCTGGGCAGTTTCCAGGTACACCCCCTGCAAGCCCTGCAACTGATCGGCAGGAATAATCTTTTCTATGGTTTCAGCGTTTTCCGGGGTGAGATCCGTATATTGGTCAAGCTGGGTTTTCAGGCGCTTGACCTCTTTGAACAGATTGATGAACTGGCAGCGGGCTTCGTCACCCTTCAGATTGTTCACGTCTTCCGGGGCGCATGTCAGACCCTGGGAGTGCATAAAGGCATCCAGCTGCGTGACTGCGCTTTCCAATTTGGCAATGACAGCAGGGGCGGGATCGACAAGCCAGATTTCTCTGGCGGTGTGGGATTTTTCGCCGGAAAACATGGCTATGGCCGCATCAACGGCCTTTTCCTGCTGGCGGAAGTCCAGAATCTTGCCATAGGGCTTGGTGTCGTTCAGTACGCGATTAGTGCGCGAAAATGCCTGAATCAAGCCATGATGTTTGAGATTTTTGTCCACATACAAGGTGTTGAGGAATTTGGAATCAAAACCGGTGAGCAGCATATCCACCACAATGGTGACGTCGATCTTTTGCGCGTGAGGCAAGTCCTCATTGGGATATTGCTGATCCTTGATGCGCTTTTGTATGTCCTGATAGTACAGATCAAATTCATTGATGCTGTGATTTGTGTTGTAGCTGGCATTATAGTCGGCAATAATAGTTTTGAGAGCAGCCTTTTTTTCTTCGGGAGCTTCGGCATTATCGTGCTTTTCCTGTGGCAGGTCTTCCTGAATCTGCTGCACATCCTTGTTGCCTTCCGCAGGTGGGGAAAACACACAGGCGATGTTCAACGGCTCATAATGGCTGTCCGCCGCCGTGCGCTCTGCCTGAATCTCTTTGAAAAGTTGATAATACTCTATCGCGTGAATGATGCCCGATGTGGCAAACAACGCATTGAACTTGCGCTGTGCGGTTGAAGCATTGTGTTTATCCAGTATAGCTTCCACAATAGCACGCTTGCGCATCGACTCGTTGGGCTTGGAGGCGCCTTTGCCCTCTGGCTTGTAGTATTCAACAAGGAAACGCAGCACGTTGCGATCTTCAATGGCATGAGTGATAGTATAGGCGTGTAGCTCACGCTGAAAAATATCCGCTGTAGTTTTATAGTAACCTTGCTCCCCTGTGATTTGCGTATAGGAAGCGTTTTCTGCAAAAATAGGTGTTCCAGTGAAGCCGAACAATTGAGCATTTGGGAAAAAGTCTTTGATAGCTTTGTGGTTATCACCAAACTGAGAACGGTGACACTCGTCAAAAATGAACACCATGCGCTTGTTACGCAGCGGTTTCAGACGCTCCTTGTAGTTGCCGGGATTGCCGGCATCGAGGGCAAGCCCCAGTTTCTGAATGGTGGTGACGATGACCTTGTCGGCGTAATCATCGGAAAGCAGCCGCTGCACCAGCGCAGCCGTGTTGGTGTTAGCCTCGACACAGCCTTCCTGAAAGCGATTGAACTCTTCCCGCGTCTGACGGTCAAGGTCTTTGCGGTCAACCACAAACAGACACTTTTCTATGTCCGGGTTGTCTTTGAGCAAGGTGGACGCCTTAAAGGAAGTCAGCGTTTTGCCGCTGCCTGTGGTGTGCCAGATATAGCCGTTGCCACAGTTTTGGTGAATGCAGTCCACAATGGCCTGGACGGCATATATCTGATAAGGGCGCATAACCATGAGCTTTTGTTCACTGGCCACCAGCACCATATAACGGCTGATCATCTCTGCCAGCGTGCATTTGGCCAGAAAACGGTCTGCAAAACGATCAAGTTGGGTAATTTTTTTGTTGTCGTCTCCGGCAAACTGATAGAGCGGCAAAAAGCGTTCATCCGCATCAAAACTGAAATGGCGGTTGTTATTGTTGGCAAAATACCATGTGTCGCTCATGTTGCTGACAATGAATAATTGCAAAAAACAGAGCAGTGTTTTGCCGTAGCCGTTGCCGGGATCATTTTTGTAGTCAACAATTTGCTGCATTGCCCGGCGCGGGCTGATAGCCAGTGTTTTCAACTCAATCTGCACTACAGGGACGCCATTGATGAGCAATATGACGTCATAGCGGTGGTGGCTGTAATCTGTGTTTATGCGGAGTTGGTTGACAACTTCAAAGGTGTTCTTGCACCAATCCTTGATATTGACCAGTGTGTAGAAGAGCGGTGTGCCGTCGTCGCGTTCAAAGCTGTTGCGTTCGCGCAAAAGCCGGGCGGCGCTGAACACGTCTGGGGTAACAATTTGTTCCAGCAGGCGTGAAAATTCGCCGTCTGTCAGGCGTACCCGGTTCAAAGCTTCAAATTTCTCCCGGAAGTTGGCCTCCAACGAAGCGCGATTGTGAATATCCTGTCGATAAATATATTTAAGATCAGTCAGGTGCTTTATCAGCTCTTGTTCGATTTGTTGCTCTGTCATGAGCTTGCTGCCCCAATTGGAAGATTAGACTGTATCGTGTAATCCGACTTTTCCGTTCACAAGGTGTCCGGTGGGGGGAGTACGGGTATTCACCAAGAATTGACGTGCCCGGATACTATACGAAAAAGCTTGTTCGCACAATGTGACCTCTTGGGCCGAACAGGGGCCAAAGGCTCTCACCTCCCCATGCCAGGACTACGGGAACGGGGTAGCACCATCTTCACAATTCATCATCCGGTATATCAGAAGTAATGAAGCTGGAGCGTTGTTCGCGTTTCGGAGGCGGCGGGGGTGTGTCTTGCTTCTTTACCTTTCGTCCTTCCCGCTGCCGTCTGGCTTCGGTCAGGTATTTGGTCAGGGTTTGGGCCTTCACCTCAATTCCTTTTTCATGCAGTTTTTCGACAATCTCCTGTGTGTCGAAGCCGCGCTTCTTCATGCGCTCCAGTGTTGGGGCAAGGATGAACACGGCTTCCTTCACGGACATGGTTCGATTACCGTCCAATGTGACGGAAGCGGGTTTGAGAGCGGCAAACTCCTGTCTGATTTCCTTCAACTGAGTCGCGGTAATGGTCATGGCGTGTTCTCCTGTGTTTCGCCGGGGTATCTCCCCGGATTGGCGTTTTGTCTTTCCGGTCGAGCGGGACGGTCGCCCACGCTTCACGCAAGTGAAGCATAGTAGGCTATATCTTCGGCCTGTGCGAAGATTTCCTCCCGACGCCTTACCTCATCCTTATGCCACGGGCGGAGCGCGCCTGCCGACGCTCCCTGTCCCGCGCCTCCTGCTCCTGCCGCTGCCGCTCCTCTTCCTGCTGACGCTGGATCTGTTCGGCACGCTTGCGCTCCACGAACTCAATATGCAGCGGCCTGATTTCCGGCAGAAGCAGAAATTCCCGATAGCCCGCCATGATTCTTTTCATTTTCTTCAATTGATTTTCCAGCTCCTCTTTTTCATCATGATTCTGTTTCCTGTGGGCCGTGTATTCCGTTTCAAGCCGCGTCTGTTTCCGGCGTAACGACTCCACTTCCTGTTGCAGACTTTCTTTCTGCTTCTGGACAAGGTGCTTGACGGCAAGCGCCTTTTTCAGTTCTTCAATGAGGGAAGAGGCTTTCTCAAGCACGGACGGGTAATTGAAAAGAGAGGCTTTCGGCAGAGAGGAATCTTCCCGAAGAACCTTTTCCGCCTCCTCAGCCTGCCGCTCATACTCTTCAATGCTCTTTCTCAACTCTTCCTTACGCTGTTCCAATGCGCTGATAAGCTGCCGTGAATTTCGGGAAGTCTCTTCGGATTCCTGAATCAGTTTCTCCAATGCTTCCTGTTGCTGCTTGAACTCGCGGGTATCCAGATGTTTTTTCACGGAACCGGGAGTCTGTTCCACGCCGCGTTCAATGACGAAGCCCCGGCTTTGCAGATGAGCGGGAAGCCCGGATTGCAGTTTTCGCAGACTCTGACGTGTATAGATTTTGTTGGCGTTGAGCCTCCCGTCCGGCGTCACCGGCACATGAAGGAAGTGCATGTGCGGCGTCTTTTCATCCATGTGAACCATTGCGGAAACGACATTCTCCGCGCCCACAAACTCCGTGAGAAAGGCTTTGCTTTCCTCAAAGAAACGCCTTGTTTCCTCCGGCGTGAGACCATCAAAAAACGCCTTGTCCGAGGTGACGATAAGCCCGCACATGCGCACGGCGTCCTTTCTCACGGCCTTGACCAGCAGAAGCTCGTCAATGCGGTTCTGAATGGCTTCGGCATAGTTCGATGCTGCGGCTTCGTGCAGCTCGTAGTTCGCCGCGCTTCTTTCGTAGTCAATATCGGGGTTGCTGTGGCTCTCCCGTTCCCGCCGGTTGTGGCTCTGGATGCCGCGTATGGCTTCCTT
>OATQ01000587.1_pt1 | contig 13442 bp, 15 predicted proteins | sample 1495061 | NCBI WGS metagenome assembly OATQ01 (sample SAMEA2579979, study PRJEB22360) | human gut metagenome
GAAATAGGGACTGAATTTGGGGTTGAATCGTTTAAACAGTCCCTATTTCACCGCAACTTATGGGAGGGATAGAAAAAAGGCGGGGGCTCCTAGTGGAGTCCTCGCCTTTTGTGCAGAGGGCGATGGTATTCGCGTATTGCTAGATTAGACCAGGCGGGCGTTGATCGTCTTGGCGATCTCGGCGGCGTCGGTGGAACCCTTGACGGTGGCACGGAAGTCCTCGTCCATGAGCGCCTCGGCGACCTTGGACAGGATCTTGAGGTGCGTGGTGCCAGCCTGGGCACCGGGGATGAGCAGAGCGATGGCCACGTTAACGGGAGCGCCGTCCATGGTGTCCCAACCGGTCACGCCGGACTCATCCTTGACGACGATGACGGCAGCCTCGGTAATGGCGTCGGACTTGGCATGCGGGATGGCGAAGCCCTCCATCATGCCCGTGGTGCCCTCGGCCTCGCGGGCCAGGAAGGCGTTCATCACGGTGTCGGCGTCGCTGGCGATACCGGCCTTGACAGCCTGGTTGGAAACGAAGCTCAGAGCCTCGTCACGAGAAGCGAAGTCCTCGGCGACAAAAACATTCTCGACCTTCACGAAGTCGGCAGCCTCGGCCTTGGGGGCCTCGACGGCAGCGGCCTTGGGGGCCTCAACCGGCTTGGCTGCAGGAGCGGCCTTCTGATTCTTCTCGAAGTCGTACTTCTTGAAGGCCACGAACAGGATGCCACCGACCACAGCGCCGATGAGGATCGCGAGGACCCAAAGCGGGCCGTTCTCGACAACGGGCAGGACCAGGAAGCCACCGTGGGGCGCCGGATCATGAACGTTGAACATAATGGTCAGAATCGAAGCGATAGAGGAACCGAGCATCATGATGGGCATAACGGGCCAGATGTTCTTGGTCATGAACGGAATGGCGCCCTCGGTGATGTGGGTGCAACCAAGGATGAGGTTGACGACACCGGCGTCGTGATCCTCCTGGCTGAAGTACTTCTTGCCGACAACGACGGCAAAGGTGGTGATCAGCGGCGGAACGATGCAGGCGGCGGAGACGGCAGCCATGAAGTTGGTGCCGAAGTTGTAGGTATCGGTGCCAACACCGGCGGCCAGAGCCTCGGTGAGCATAGCGGTACCGGTGACATAAGCAGCCTTGTTGACCGGGCCACCCATGTCAAAGGCGCACATGCAGCCAATGGCAAGACCCAGGACAACGGCGCCAGAGGCGGACAGGCCCTTGAGGAAGTCCATCATGGCGGTGTTGATGGCAGCCATGGGGCCGGAAATGCCGAGCATGACCAGGCCGACAATAGCCGTCGAGAACAGCGGGTACAGGAAGATAGCCTTGAGGCCGTCCAGGTTCTTGGGCAGGCCGGCAAAGACCTTCTCGAGCAGCAGGATGACATAGCCGGCGAGGAAGCCGCCAACGATGCCGCCCAGGAAGCCGAAGCCCACGCCGGCGCCACCGGCGTCGATCATGCCGGTCTCGGCGTTAACAGGCAGGCCCTGGATGGCGATCATACCGGCAACAAAGCCGGGGACGAGCGCCGGGCGCTTGCCGATGGATTCGGCGATGTAGGCGGAAAGCACCGGAACCATAAGGTTCATGGCGATGCCGCCGATGATCTTGAGCATCGCAGCAAAGCTGTTGTAGTCAGACGCCGTCGAATCGAAGGACGTAATGCCCCACAGGAACGAAACGGCGGTCAGGACACCACCGGCAACGACGAAGACCAGCATATGGCTGACGCCGTTCATGAGGTGCTTATAGATGACGTGGCCGATGGACTCCTTCTCCTCGACTTCGTCCTCGACATCGGCAGCGGCTGCAACCGTGCTGTCGCCCTTAGCGGCGAGCGCGCGGTCAATCAGCTTACCGGCGGCCTCAACGGACAGGGCCTTGGAAACACCAACGGAAACCATGGGCTTGCCGGCGAAACGCTCAGCCTGGACATCCTTATCGGCTGCGACGAAAACGGCCTTGGCGCCAGCGATCTCGCTCTTGGTGAGCTCGTTCTCGACACCGACCTGGCCATGAGTCTCGACCTTAATGGTCAGACCGCGCTCGGCAGCTGCCTTCTCCAGCGCTTCCTTCGCCATGAAGGTGTGCGCAATGCCGGTCGGGCAACCGGTCGCGGCGATGATGTCAAACTTAGCCATGTGTCCCTCCTTCTTGAGTACAGCGCCCGCGGGCGCTCCCCTACACGCGCTTCGATGCGCGTTTTTCCGCAACTGAAAGATACCAACCTACCGTCCGCGTGAGAAGAGGCAAGGTGCAATTCTCCGGTGAAAGGTTCTTTCATAACCGTAAACGGTAGGTGAAAGTTTACCATCAACACTTGAAACGGCAAGGTGTATCTTGTAATTGGAAATGCCCGTATACTATGGCATTGCAAATCAAATTGGATTTTCATGCCAACCAGGAGCCATCCATGACCGATAGTAGCAAGAGCGCACTTTCCCTCATAAGCACCCATCAGGGATACAGCGAGTCCGAGCAGCGCATTGTCGACTATATATTGGAGCACCAGTCCGAGGCGCCGCGCCTCACGGCCGCTCAGCTCTCACGCGCCGCCGCCACGTCCGAGGCGACCGTTTCGCGCTTCTGCCGAAAGCTTGGCTTTGGCAGCTTCCGCAGCTTTCAGTTTTCGTTGGCGAGGGATTTGGAAAGCCAGCGCAACGAGGGCCTGACTGACGAGGTCTCGCCCGACAATATGGAGCAGAGCCTCAAGAACATCCTGGCTGCCAAGGTGAGCGAGCTTAATGCAACCATCGACGGAATCGACCACGATACGCTGGCGGCTGTTGTGCATGCCCTTAAACATGCAGGGGTTATTGAGTTTGCAGCTGTGGGCAATACGAACGCGGTCGCGCTCGATGCGACGTTTAAGTTTTCGCAGCTGGGCCTGCGCTGCATGGCGAGCACCATTAGCGAGACATCAATCGGCTTTGCGCTCACGTTGCGCCCGGGTGACGTCATCGTGCTCATCTCAAACTCCGGCAAATCGCGCCGACTGAATCGCATGGCAAAAGCGGCTCGCAACTGCGGCGCAACCGTAGTCGTCATCAGCAGCGACAGCAAGTCTCCGCTTGCTCGTTTGGCAGACTACACCTTTAACACCGTGAACCACGAGGCGCTGCTCACCACGGGCGACTTTGCGTTCTCCAAGATCAGCGCCACGATGATCATCGAAGTCATCTACAACTTCCTGCTGCCCGAGATTAAAGACGCGCGTGAGCATATCAGCTACTACGAGGAGCTCATCCAGCCGGATAAGGTCGTTGAGTAAAACGCGTAGTGGGACAAAAATATCAGTCTATTTTGTCCCACCAACACCGATGATACGACCTAGCCTTGAGCTTCTTCGAGCATCTGTTTTGCGTGGGCCAAGCTTGCCTCGGACTGATCGCCGCTCAACATGCGGGCGATCTCGGCGGTACGCGCTTCGCCGGTTACCTCGTCCAAATGCGTCTGGGGAACATCGCCCGGTTCCTTGCTGACGACATAATGCTTGTCAGCCATGACGGCGACCTGCGCCAAGTGGGTTACGACAATCACCTGATGCGTAGCGGCGAGATCTGCCAGCACGCCCGCGAGCGCACGCGCCGTGGAGCCACCGACGCCAGCATCGACCTCGTCAAACACCAGCGTATCGACACCGTCCGCGTTACCGAGGACAACCTTACTTGCCAACATGACGCGGCTGAGCTCGCCGCCCGACGCAATGCGGCGCAGGGGACGTGGCGTCAAGCCGGCACCGCTGCGGTATAGCAGCTCGTAGCTCGAAGGACCAACGGGCGTCCACTCAGCACGGGGAAGATCGCGCGACTCCCAGACGAGCTCGGCACTACCCATCTCCAGGCGAGCCATCTGGCGGCCAACCTCGTGACAGAAGCGCGGGGCCGCCGTATTGCGGGCGCGCTTAAGTGCCTTGGCAGCGGCAAACAACTCGCGCTCAGCGCTCCCGAGTGCCTCACGCGCCTTTTTGATCTGTTCATCGCCATCATCGACCAGGGACAGCAGCTCTTGCGAGCGATCGCGCATGGCAAAAACATCGTCCATGGTGGGGCCCCACTGACGCAACAGGCCCTTGAGGTCGGAATACCGCTCACGCATGCGAGCGAGCTCGCGCGGGTCGAAGGCGATGCCATCGCGATAGGCACGAAGCTCATTCGCGCAATCCTCAAGGGAGATACAGGTATCCGAAAGTGCATCGGCAATGTCGCCGAGTTTGCGATCGACGGCAGCCATACGGGAAAGCTCTGCCACGGCACTGTTCACGGCATCGAGCGCTCCCCCTTCGGCAGCAAGCGATGCATGGGCATCATTGGCCGTGGCAACCAGTACCTCGGCATGTTCGGAGCGCGGCAGCAGTTCCTCGAGTTCCTCATACTCGCCCGGTTTGGGGTCGACCTCGCCGATGCGCTCGCGCGCAAAGCGCGCCTCCTCGACGCGGCTCCCCTGCGCACGCGAGGCCTCTTCAACACGTCGAACCTCCTTGGCGGCAGCACGCGATGCCTTAAAGCAGGCGCGGTACGCATCCAGCGCCTCGAGCGCAGAGCGTCCCGCCCACGCATCAACCATCGCAACGTGATGCGCCGGATCGAGCAAGCGTTGGTGCTCGTGCTGGCCGCACAAATCCATCATCACGCCAACGCGCTCCGAAAGCTCGCGCACGCTGGCTATGCGGCCGTCAATCTTCACGCGGCTGCGGCCCTCGGCAGAAAGGCTACGCTGAACGGTGAACCCCTCCGTGTCGTACGGCCCGTCAAACAGCCGCGCCTCGACGCTCGCCAGCGCCTCGCCCTCGCGCACCGTCGACGAATCCGCGCGCTCACCCAAAATAAGCTTGAGGGCCGAGAGCAGCGCGGTCTTGCCGGCGCCGGTCTCGCCGGTCAGGACAGTCAAACCGGCACTCGGCACCAGCGTCGCCTCGCGAATGAGTGCAATGTTGGAAACCTGCAGCTCATCGATCATGACGGACTCCGTAGAATACGCGGCTCACCGAGTTATAGAAGCTCTCGGGGCCGTAATCGAGAAGCAGCACATCTCCGGGACCGCGGCGCACGGCCACGCTCTCAACGGTGCCATCGCAGGTAATAAACTGTCCATCGATAGCGATCGCCGGAACGCTCGGACGGTCATCAGACATAAAGATCTCGACGACATCACTCGGCGAAGTCAAAAAGGCACGAGCCTGAATGGTGTGCGGCGCAATGGGTACGCAGACCATGCCCGTATAGTCGGGGCTCACGATGGGGCCACCCGCACTGAGCGCATACCCCGTAGAACCAGTCGCCGTGGACACGACCACGCCGTCGCCACGCAGTCGATCGATATGATGGCCGGACACCGTGATGTCGAACTCGACCATATCGGACAGCGGACCGCGGGTAAGCGCCATGTCGTTGAGGGCGAAGGTGCGCACGACATCCTTCGTACCGTCTTCGCGCACGGACACGATATCCGCGGCGATGGTAGCGCGACGGCTCACATGCAGCTCGCCGGACAGGGCGTCGCTCACGACTTGCAGAATGTCGCGCTCCTCGGGACTCGCAGCAGTTAAAAAACCCAGGTGACCATAGGAAAGACCGAGGATAGGAATCTCGCGATGGTTGAGGATGCGGGCAGCGCGCAGCAACGTACCGTCGCCGCCGAGCGTAATGACCAGATCGGAGCCGTCAATATCAGGCGTGCTCTGAATCTTGGATCGCTGGTCGGCAGCCCATGCGACCTCATAGCCCTGGCGCGTCAGCCAAAGCTCGAGCATCAGGCCGCTCTCGACCGCCTCTTGCTTGTAGTAATTGGGAACCAGAAAGACCTTCATAGCGTTGCAGCTTTCTCGCTCAAAACCGATACCTGGGATTGCAGCTCATCGTTGGTGCGTTCACCGGAGGCAAACCTAGTGCCGTAAAGGAAAAACTCAACGTTGCCCTTGGCACCATGAATGGGTGACACGCACACATCGACCGGGAACAGACCCTTGGCAGCAAAGAGTTCAACCGCCGCCACGAGTGTATCGCGGCGCACGGCGGGATCGGTCACAATGCCGAAAGCTGCAGCCCGCCCCCACCAGCCCGGCCGGAGCCTCAAACTGCGGCTTTACGAGCGTGCAGAATGCACCCGTAGGCGCCAGGCACGCCAGTACCGCATCGATAATATTCGCGATGCTGGTAAACGAGACATCACACACAGCCAGGTCGATGGCGCCGGCATAGCCAAGCTCAGGCAGCTGCGTCACGTTTGTGCGCTCATGCAGCGTCACGCGATCGTCCTGACGCAACGACCAATCGAACTGGGCGCGACCCACGTCCACCGAAACAACGGTCGCAGCTCCGCGCTTGAGCAGGCAATCGGTAAAACCGCCGGTAGAGCAGCCCACATCCAAACAGGCAAGGCCCGTCGGATTGATGCCAAACGCATCAAGCGCGCCTTCGAGCTTAAGACCGCCGCGGCCAACATAGGGAATGCGCCCCTTCACGTGCAGCGGCAGCCCCGGGATCACCTTAAGGCCCGGCGAAGTCAAGCGCTCACCGCCACTCGAGACCAAGCCGGCCATAAGAGTGCGAAGGGCATCCGCGCGATCGGCGCAGATGCCCTGTGAAATCAGTTCGTCATCAAGACGCACGCGTTTCATGAATGCCATCAACCATTCGTATCCGGAGATGCGGCCTAGCTATCCTGGGATTCGTTTGCCGCATCCTCATCGTATTCCTGCTCGAGCTTGTCGGCCTCACGCGGCGTCAACTCAAACTTGTCGACCATATCGACCGCGCGGGAGCCCAGCTCAATCGCTTCGTCAAACAAATCGAGCGAACGCTCCAAGGAGGTATCCTTGGAGCGAACGGTAGCGATGATCTGATCCAGACGGTCCGAAATCTCATCAAAGTTACGGACAGAACCCTCTGGCATGGCTACTCCTCGACGGAGTCGATGTCAGCCTCGGCGGCGTCCGCATCCTCGGCCAGCACGCCAGCCTCAGCCTGAGCAACCGCAACCTTGGCGGCAGCCTCGGCAGCCCGCGCCCCCCCCCCCGCGCGGGCTTTCTTATGCGCAGCCTGCGCCTCCTCGCGAGCGCGATCTTCGGCCAGCAGCTCCTGGTACAGGCCCTCGCCCGGCAGCTCCTCGCTGCGAGCGATCTTGCCCAGCACGCCGTTGACGAACGACGCGGACTGGTCGGTGCCATAGGCCTTGGCAAGCTCGACAGCCTCGTTGATCACGATGGCGTCCGAGACCTCCTCGTCGGTGAGGAAACGCATCTCGTAAACAGCGATACGCAGCAGATTGCGGTCGGCGCCGGGCATGCGCATAAGATCCCAGTTCTTGGCAACGGATCGCAGAGCGCAGTCGATGCGGTCGATATGCTCGTAGGCACCGCGGCACAGCTCCAACGCATAGGGGTCGAGGGGACCCTTCGAGATCAGGAAATCACCCTCGAGGACGCGCTCGAGCGGGCTGTCCGTGGCCTCGGCCTGGAACAGCAGCTGCAGCGCCTGACTGCGGGCAAGCGTACGCCCGCGATAAACCTTAAGGCTCAAAGGTTACTCCTTGGGGAAAACGAGGCCGTCAATGCAAACGTCAACGCGCTCAACCTCGACGCCCACCTGAGCATCGATGGCGGCGACCACGGCGACGCGAACGGCCTCGGCGAGTTTCTTGAACGGATAGCCAAAGAACACCACGACACGCACGGTGAGTGCGAGCTTGCCGCCAACGACCTCGGCCTCGACCGCCGGCTCGGAAGCCGGGGCCTTGGACGAGAGCATCATGGAGACAAGGTTGGTGGCAAGGTCCTTGACGCCAACGGAGGCGATGCCCTCGACATCCGACACGGCGCGCGAGACGATGGCGGTCAGAACATCGGGCGAAATGCCGATGCCGTCAATCTTGATTTCCTGGGGCATGAGTCCTCCTAGAAGAGTTGGTTGCTAGACGCGGGAGACGAACTTGCCGTCGCGGGTGTCAACCTTGATGACCTCGCCCTCGTTGAGGTACATGGGGACCTGGATGACAGCGCCGGTGTCAATCGTGGCCGGCTTGGTGGAACCCTGGACGGTGTCGCCCTTAAAGCCCGGGTCGGTCTGGACGATGGTGGTCTCGATGAACATCGGGGGGGTCACGCCCATGAGCTCATCGTCGGCGAAGAGCAGCTGGCAGATGTCGTTCTCGCGCAGCCACTTGGAGTTCTCGCCCACCATGTCCTCGGGAACGGGAACCTGCTCATAGGACTCGTTGTCCATGAAGATGTAGTCGGCGCCATCGTTGTAGAGGTACTGGAACTCGCGGGTGGTAAGCATGACGCTCTCGAACTTGGTGCCGGCGTTGCAGGTGTTCTCGACGACGCGGCCGCTCTTGATGTCGCGGGTCTTGTAGCGCACAAACGCGCCGCCCTTGCCCGGCTTGACATGCTGGAACTCGACGATGGTGTAGACCTTGTCCTTGATGCGGAGACCGAGGCCGTTCTTGAAGTCGGCGGTAGAAATGGTAGGCATAGCGACCTTTCTTGTTATGGGCAGAACGCACAAGCGTCCAAATTACATACGACAGAAATTATACACTTGCAGACGGCGCCTGCAGCGAGCGCATAAAAAGAGAACGCGGGGCGTCCGAATCGATCCGAACGCCCCGCCCCAAACTATCTACCGAAGTAGACTAGCAGTCGATAACGTGCAGGTCGTGCGGGGTCTTGGTGAAGGGCTCGTAGCCGTTCTCGGTGACCACGCCGTAGTCCTCAAGGCGCACGCCGCCCACGCCGGGCAGGTAGACGCCGGGCTCCATGGTGACAACCGAGCCGATCTCGATGGTGTTCTTGCTGCGGTTGAAGTTGGGCAGCTCGTGGATGTCGATGCCCACGCCGTGGCCCAGACCATGGTTGTAGTAATCGCCATAGCCGGCATCGCCGATGATCTTCTTGGAAAGCTTGAAAATGTCGTTGCCCTCGACGCCCGGATGGATGGCGACGACGCATTCCTCGTGCGTACGGCGCACGAGCGCATACAGGTCGAGCTGTTCCTGCGTGGGCTCGCCCATCACGACGGTGCGCGTCATATCGGAACGATAATCGCAGTAGCCCGCGCCGTAATCCATGAGGACAAAGTCGCCCTTCTCGATCACGCGGTCGCTCGGCACGGCATGCGGGTTGGCGGTGTTGGGACCGCTCGCTACGATGGAGCCGAAGGCAAGGCTGTCAGCGCCGTTGGCGAACATAAAGTTCTCGAGCTCGTTGCGAACCTGCTTCTCGGTCATACCGGGCTTAATAAAGCCGAGCATGTGCTGGAAGGCGGCGTCAGTGATCGACTGTGCATGGCGCATGAGCTCGATCTCCTCGGCATCCTTGATGGCGCGCATCTTGCGGATGTCGTCATGCATCAGCGGCAACATGCAGGCGACGGAACGATCCTCCAGACCACGCTGAATGCCCTGGTAGAAGTTGATCTGCATATCGTCCTCGACAGCGCAGACGCGGCACTTGTTGGCTGCGATCTTGCCGGCGACCCAACCGGGGATGGTGCCCTCGTCCATGTCATAGACCCAAGGGCTGCCGGCGGGCGTGTTCTCCTCAAAGCTGTTGAGGTAGCGCGAGTCGGTATGGAACAGGCACTGGTCAGCCGTAATAAACGCCGCGTGCGGGAACTCGAAGGTGTAGTCGAAGACGCCCTTCACGCCCGTGAGCCAACGAAGATTGGCCTCGTCGCGTACCACGATAGCGTCGTAGCCGCGCTCGACCATCAGGGCACGGACACGTTCGATACGACCGGCAGGACCGGCAGCAAACTCAGACATGCAGATTCCTTTCTTATTGTCTCTATAAAGACGGGACGGGTCTCAACCGAACGTCGGAATCGCATGCGAACCGCAACCGATTGGAAACCCGTCCCTCAACATGATACGAAAGACGATGGATGTCAATAAATCTTAGAGAAGTTCTTTGCGAGAAGCCAAGTAAGCGTGAGCATGGCGCTCAAGAACCTCGTCCTCAACGCTCGTTAGGCGAATGGCGCCGAGTGCCGCGGGCAGCGGCAGCATGCTGCGATTCGAGCGAGCGAACTGCTGCCTGCGGAACTCCTCGATATATGCGGCAGGCTCCAGATCGAGGGCAAGTTCCTCGATACCAAAGTCCTCTAGGCAGTCATCGACCTCAAAGACGTAATCGATATCGAAGTCGCAGGCATCATGTGCTAGGCGCGCCTCAAAGCGCATGCCCTCGGACAACAGCTGGTAGGCAGGAACCTGCGAAGCGGCATCGCCCAAGCAGGCGCGCAGGGTACGCTCCCCCGTCTTGCCAAAATCGAGCGCATGGCGGGCGCTCGGGTTCGTGGCCATTAGTACGTCCTTGCGGGCAGTCTGAGACCATTGAACGGCATTGACGAGCGCGACCTCCTCGCCCGCGAGAATCTCGGGAACGGTCTCAGTAAACTGATTCCAGCGGGACTTGCTGCTCGAAAGCATGGTGCCAACAAGCACCACATAGCCGAACTTGAGGTACTCGGGGTCCGCCTCGCGAACAAGGTCGAGGTCACACACGACCAAGCCCGGCTCAGGACGGAACGCGATAGCGGGAAGCGCATTCGCCGGCGAGGCGACGAGCGGCTTCATGGTCGTCGCGACCGTGAGCATGGCGTCGAAGGTCGTCGGCAGCAGCGCGCACTCGGTTCGGCCACACCACTGGTTGGCGCACCAGCTAACAACCGAGCAGGTTGCGGCATCGCCAACGGCGACAACCAGATCGTCGCAGGTAACGCCGTTGGCAGACAGGGCGCCAAAGATCGCATCGGCATCGGCCAGCGTGGCACCAGCAGGCGAAACCTCGAGGACTAGCGGCGACACGGCAAAACCGGCGTCGACCAGCGCATGCTCGACGACTTCACCAAAACGCTCGGATGTGGCGGTGTTCCAAACGACCATCGCGCGCTTAGGCTTGCCCACGGCCGAGGCAAACATACGCGACAGTTCATCGAACGCGCCCAATCCGACGCGGACATCGACGCTGCGGTTTTGGAAATTGATCAGTTGACGGCGAATCATAGCAGCCCACGCTCCAAAAGCATCTCGGCACAAAGGTAGGAAACGTCCTCGAAGGACTTGTTGCGAATATCAAGGGTAAGGTCGGCGGCCTGGCGATACAGCGGACGGCGATGCTCAAACAGGCGCGCAGCATGCTCGGGCGAACGGAAATCGGGGCGCGTGTCGGACCGACGAATCTGTCGAATCGAATCCTCGAAGTCGCCCTCGAGGTACACGCACGTACCCATTTCGTGCATCAGTTCAATATTCACCGGCGTTTCGACGATACCGCCCCCGCACGAAACCAACAGGCTGCGCTCGCTTTGGAGCGAACGGAGCGCCGAGGTCTCGAGCTCGCGAAAACGATCCTCGCCCTCGGTCTCAAAAATCTCGGTTACCGACTTGCCGCAACGGCGCACGACCAGACGGTCGGTATCGATAAAACGCCGCTTGAACATGGTGCCCACGTTGCGCGCAAGCGTCGACTTGCCCGCGCCCAAAAAGCCGATAAAGAAGATATGGTCGCAGCCGTGTTTGATGTGCTGGGACATGACGAGACCTATTCCTCGCAAGGAAGGTCGCGCAGGGCCCGGCGCTCAAAGATACGGAAGATCTGCGTATACCACAGGTCCTGCGTCGCCTGCGGCTTTACCAGGATGGTATCGACGCCGGCGAAGTTGCCGCTCCACACGTCCGTGTAGAGCTGATCACCGATCAGCACCGCCTCGTCAGCCGTGGCGCCGAGGCGCTTAAGACCCGCCTTGAGGGCAAACGGGGCCGGCTTCATGGCATGGCTGATGGCCTCGAGTCCCAGCTCGCGTGCTGATGCCATGACCTGGTCGCGATGCCAGTTGTTGGACACCATGCACAGCTTAAAGCCTTTGGCGCGGGCGGTATCGAGCCAAGCGGAAACCGCGGCGGGAACCTGCTCGGTGTCGCGCGGCACCAGGGTGTTATCGCGATCGAGCAAAATGGCGCGTTTGCCGTCGGCCCACAGGGTATCAAGGTCGATGCGATCGACCGAGGCAACGTATCGTTTGGGGCTAAAAATCCTCATGCTAATTCCAAGACTGTTGATGCTCTTCGTAGGTTTGCGAGAAGTACTCCTCGTCCTGCGTAATGTAGAAATACAGGTCATCGGAGTCGGTCGGCTCAAGCGTGGCCTTGAGTGCCTCGAGCGACGGAGAGCAGATGGGCGTGGGCGGCAGGCCCTCATGCTTATAGGTGTTATACGGGCTATCGCTCTGCAGGTCGTCGGCGGTAACCTCGCCACCGGTGACATACATCATGGTCGCATCGCTGTTGAGATAGCGCAGACCGTCGAGCTTGCCGGCAAGGCGGTTGTAGAAGACCGAGGCCACGTGCGCACGTTGATCGGCGTTGAGGCCCTCGCGCTCAACGATAGAGGCCAAGTTGACGATGTCGTAGTCGGACATCTCCACACCGTAGCGTTCCTTGATCTTGGCTTCGCAGCTCGCAAAGTCAAGCGACTTGTACTCGGTCTTAAACTGATCGAGCATAGCGCGAATCACGCCATCGGCCGTCGGCGAATCACCCAACGAATAGGTCTTGGGGAACAAGAAACCCTCGAGCGAATCGTTGGCGGCGCCCTTAAGGAAGCTATAGTCGTCCACGTAGTTGGAGGTCTTGGCCTGGTTGAGGAAGTCTTCCTTAGAGATGCTGTCGTAGGCCTGGGCCACACGGTCGGCGACTTGATCGACCGTCAGGCCCTCAGGGATAGTCAGCGCACTGGAGCCCGCGTTGGGGCCTTCCATGAGCTGCTGAACAACCTTGGTCGCATCCATGAGTGTGGTGAACGAATAATCACCAGGCTTGAGCGACATATCGGCGTTGAGCTTTTTCACCGCCGCATAATAATCCTTGGGATTTTCGACGATATGGTTCTCGGAGAGAATCGAGGCGATAGTATCGCCCGAAGCACCATCGGGAATGGTCACCGTAACCTGCTGACCAGCCGTGACCTTGGTATCCCCACCGGCAAAGAAGCCCTTGACGGCCGGTACGACAAAGAAAGCGATCGCAGCAAGCGCGAGCACCGACACCACAACGCCGATGATCATGGGACCCGGAGAACTCTTCTTTTGAGCACCGCGACGAGCATGCGTGTTGTAGCTCGAGCGGGTCGCCGGAGCAACGCCATGCGAACCGCGAGCGTGATGCGAATGCGATTGGGGGGCCTGCGTTCGCTGGGTAGGTGCCTGCTGCTTAAAGCGGGTGCCGCCTGCAGGCTGGGCCGTACGAGCAGTGGGCTGCTGAGCCGCGTGAGAAGCCGAATGCTGAACCGAACGAGCAGAAGGCTGCTGACCCGTCCGTTGAACAGGTTGGGCCGAACGAGAGAAGGACTGCGCCGGGCGCGCGGCAGGCTGAGCTGCGCGCTGCGTCGGCTGTGGCGGGCGCCGGGCCCGGCGGGGGGGGGGGTTGCCGACGA
>OATQ01000594.1_pt1 | contig 13387 bp, 12 predicted proteins | sample 1495061 | NCBI WGS metagenome assembly OATQ01 (sample SAMEA2579979, study PRJEB22360) | human gut metagenome
AAGATGTGGGGGCGCTGCCCCCACTCCCCCGCAAGGGGCATGATGCCCCTTGACCCCCATTATTTGGAGACAGCGACATGAAATATATTGCCATGTTTCTCTTGTGCATGGTTCTGGCCGCGCCGTGTTTCGCCGGTTCCTGTCAGGATATGCAGGACGCCGTGGGCAGCGCGATTCAGGAACGCAACAACAGGGTATCGGACTCGCACGACATTCTCATGCCCGACCCGGAAACCGAACGGGACGCGCTTTCCGGCTGCCTCGGCTCCGTCAATGCCATTGGTGATGCTTTTTCTCTCGGCGTGACTCTGCCGAGCATGGATCAGATTGTCGCGGGCATGTGCAGTCAGGTCAATTCCTACATCAACCGGAAAATCAACGAGGCTCACAATCAGGTCAACAACGCCGTCAACGGCATGGGCGGCAACAACCCCTTCAAGGTCTACGGCACCGGTGGGGATTATGTCGTCAAAATTACGGGAAAACTTCAATGAGAACGGTAATCTTTCTTTTCGCCGCTCTGTGGTTGTTGCCGGATGCGGCCTTTGCCGCTGACCGGACAAGAGTTGTTTTGCCGTCCATGCGACCGCTGACAGCTGACTGCGTTCTGGACGCCGCCCGCATCAGCGGAATGCCCGTCGCCGCGCTCTTCGCCATTCTCGCCACGGAAGGCGGAAAAACCGGGGAAGCCCTGAGCAACAGGAACGGCACATGGGACATCGGGCCGTTTCAGGTCAACACCATTCATCTTAACGAGTTGGCCGCGATGGGCATTTCGCCTGACGCCGTACTCCGTGATGGCCGTGTCAATGCGTATGCGGCGGCCTGGCTGCTGCGGAAGGAGTATCAGCGCACGGGCAGTCTCTGGCAGGCCATCGGCGCGTATCACTCCCGGACGCCGCATCGCCGGGATGCCTATATCCGGCGCGTAAAAAGCAATCTGGAACGGCTGCGCCGGGACGGGCTTTTCACGCTCTCCGTTCTTGAGCGGGAGGCGGGACAATGAACGGTCGGGATAACAGGGATGACCACCTTTTCTTATGGTGCGCCTTTCTGGTTTTCGTCTTTGTGCTGCTGCCCGCCCTCTATGTCGTGTATGCGGATGATGTGAACAGGCCGCTGCTGGCGTTGGCCGAAGCCCAGATTCAGGTCTTCGCGCCATTCTTTGAGGAAGCGCAAACCGCGTGGGCGCGTATCGCGGAAGCCGATCCGGCCTCCCTGTCCTGGGAAACCATGCAAAAAGTCCTGCGCTACACCGGCTCGTGGATTCGCTGGCCCTTTGCGCTGCTGCTCGTTCTGTTCGGCGTGGCCGCCATCTTCATGGGGCGCGTGGGCAGTCTTGTCCGCCGCTTCAATATGGAAAGCCTGCTCCGGAACAACGCGGAGTCCTTCCCTTGTCTGCGGCCTGTGGTGGGGCGCGGCAAGTATCTGCTCTCGCCGGAATCCCATGATTCCGGGCCGTGGAAAATCGCCCGGACACCGGTGCAGTTCGCTCTGGAGAATGGATTACTGCTTGATGAACAGGGGAAAGCGTTCACGCCGGGACAGGCCCTGAAAAACGGCCTGCCGTCCACGGAACTGCCCGCCTGGGGCAACGCCCGGCTGGATGGAGAAAAAGCGCTTCGTGTGCTGACGGAACAGCTCGGCAAACGCTTTGAGGGCTACGAGGGCTTGTCGCCCTGCCGTCGCGCTCTGGCCGTCGCTTTTCTGGCCTATGCGGGCGGGGACAAGAAGGGATGCGTCGCTCTTCTCGACGCCGTTTCCCTCTCCTACCGCGAGGAAACCGGGCAGGCGTCTTGTCCTCTTCTGGAGGACGGCGACTTTGCCAACAAGCTGAAAACGCAATGGGAACGCCATGCTTCCGTGTTGAACGAGAAGTGTCTGAGCATCCATGCCGCCTATGAACTGCCCTGGTTCATGGCGTTGCTGTATCGGGCGCGACAGAAAGGCGTGCTGGCCAGTTCGCAGTTCCTCTGGCTCCGCCCGCTGGATCGTCCGCTCTGGTACGCGCTCAATCAGTGCGGAGGACGCGCGGCATGGGCCGAAGGTTTTGCGCACTGGGCGCACTACACGGCGGAAGAAAAAGAAAGGAAGACTTTGACAAAACCGCATGTGGCTCCCGCCGTGGCAAGTCTCAGGGAAGCCCTTTCCGCCCAGGGCTGGCTGACGGAAATCTTTGTGCCGCCCATGCCGGAAACAATCCCGGTTCCGCCCGCTGACGCCGCCGAAACTTCAAACTCCGAGGCTGAAACTTCTTCCATTGAATCGCCGCCGGACGCGGATGTGGTTCTCTGCCCCCCGGAAGAAAACCCCGAATACGACGCCAATGAAGATGAACACTTAGCTGACGAATACTACTAGAGGTTCCACTTATGAACAGAACCATCAGAGGTCTGGAAGACCACGAAACACAGGAACGTAAACGCCTGCACCGTGATGTACGCTCCCCCTCGCAACGTCTCGCGGACGCGCTCAAGCTCGGCCAGGTGCAAATCGGTGGAATGTTCGGCGCGGGGGTGTGTCTGTTCCTCTTCCCCGTTCTGGCGACGCCGTTGTTTTTGGTTGGCATCGCTCTGTTCCTTGCCCGCTGCGCCTGCGTGAACGGCGAACGCCTGCCGTTCCGTATGCCGATGGGCCTGTACGGTACGGACAGAGGCGATCCCCTGCCCGGACGGGGCGGTTTTGCCAGACCTGAAGGCATCTTCTTTCTCGGCAACCGGCTTCAGGACAAACAGGAGCTTTGGCTGAAAGCCAAGGATATTCTCACCCATTGCCTGCTCTTCGGCACGACTGGTTCCGGCAAAACGGAAACTCTGGTTTCCCTGTCCTACAACGCTCTGGCCACAGCATCCGGGCTGTTCTACATCGACCCCAAGGCCAGTCCCAAGCTGGCTGTCCAGATATGGCAGATGGCCCGGTTCCTTGGCCGGGATGACGACTTCCGCGTGTTGAACTACGGCACGTCAGGCAAGGTCAAGGGCAAGTCCCCGCGCCGTCTTTCCAACACCAACAACCCGTTCACATTCGGCTCGGCGGAAGCCCTGACGCAGCTTCTTGTTTCTCTCATGCCCGCTTCGGATGGAGCCAATTCCATTTTCGCGGACAAGGCGCAAGCCCTAATTTCCGGCGTCATGTACGCTCTGGTGGACTTGCGGGACAAGGGACTGCTCAAGCTCTCCACCTCAATCATCCGTGATGCCCTGGCTCTGGAAAAATGCGTGGCTCTGGCCCTGCATCCTGAACTGGATCAGGAATCCCGCGCCTCCATCCAGGCGGCTCTCGGAACATCGGGCTGGATCGCCGGACGGGAAATGAAAGACCAGCCGCCGTCCTTCGCGGAACAATTCGGGTATGCTCAGAGCTATTTCGGCAAGGCGCTTTCCAGCCTGACCGACACCTATTCCCACATCTACGGCGCGGAAGATGGGGAAGTGGACTTCGCGGACGCCATCATGCAGCGACGCATCCTCGTGGTTTTATTGCCTTCTCTGGAAAAAGCCCCTGCCGAACTCGCCAGCCTCGGCAAAATCAGTCTTTCAGCCATCCGTAATGCCTGCGCCGTGGGCCTTGGCGCTCATATCGAAGGCGACGCGGCGGATGTGCTGGAAGCCCTGCCGACTGATACCATAGGCATTGGCCCGTATCTGTGCATTGTGGATGAATACGCCGCCATTGTTACGCCGGGCTTTGAGGTCGTGCTGACACAGGGGCGCGGGCTGGGTATCGCCGCCATTGTAGCCTCTCAGGACTATGCAGGCATCATGGAGGCTGACAAGAAAGGCGCACAACAGATGGTCGCCAATACGTCCATAAAAATTTTCATGAAACTGCAAGACGCGGAAAAGACATGGGAATTGATACGCGGGCAGGCAGGGCAAAGCACTGTCCTGCGTACCACAGGTTTCAATGTCAATGAACAGATCAGTTCCGATTACCGTGACGCCATGAATACCACAGTTGAACAGGAAGACCGCGTTGTCCTGCGCGATTTGCAGGAACAGATAGAGGGCGAAGCACACTTTGTCTTTTCAGGACAGATTGTCCGGGGCGACATGTTCTACGCCAATCCTTCTCTCAAAAAAGCGCAACTGCGCGTTCCGCAACTCTTGCAACTGAGTTTGGAGAACTCCTATGGCGATGCCGCGTAAAAGAACGATAGTCCGTCTAAGTAAAAATAGGTGCCAGTTTTGCAAGAACTTCTTCCATGATGGCGGGCGGAACCCTTTCCAACTGTCTGCCGGACCTCGCCCGCAAATCCAAGGCGCGAGGCTGATCGCAACGCACCACCCCTGTGGTGCGTGTGCCGCACCCACTGAGGGATACGGCGAAACCGGCTGTACGGGCGAAGTTGCCGCCGCTGGTAATCGGCAAGACCACGGGAACCTGCGTCACCCTGTTGAACTCGTCAGGAGAAACCACCAGCACCGGGCGTGTCCCCTGCTGTTCGTGTCCTGCGGTTGGGTCAAGACTCACCAGATAAATGTCGCCGCGTCGCATCAGATCAACTCCCCGCCCCTGGCCAGTGATGCCGTCCATGCGGCGTCTTCTTCGGAAAGCGGCGCGGAAGCGTCGCATTGGGCCAGCAATTCTTGCAGGCTGTACTTCTTCCTGGCACTCGGCTCAATGACCAGACGCCCGGATTCCACGGCCATGCTTACAGCCGACCCCGATTCCATTTGCAGCATTTCCAGAATAGCTGGCGGTACGGCCAACATCACCGAGCCGCCAACTCTTCTCAACCTACTTGTATACATGGCAACCCTCCAAAAGTTATATTTTTATATAACTCATATTGTCCAGGTTGGCAAGCCCGCTTCGATAAAAGCGGTCGCCACTTTTGCAACAACTTTATGCAACCACGGGAGAATAGACATGAAACTGGTTCAATATACCTCACGGATAGCAGTCCTTTTTTTCCTTCTTTTGAGTACAATTCTTCCGGCTCACGCCGGAACGCCCATGTCAGACCGGATGGCCGTGGAAGCAGGCGTAAAAACCGAGATAGCCAAAGACCTGGCATCCCCTTACTCCCCGCACGAAAGTCTCTCCGGCAGAACCTGTCTCGACGGCAGGCCGGTGGACGGCTTTCAGGGCGACATTCTTGAATACTGGTCAAACCTCGAATGGTGCGCTGTGTAAGTTTGTAAGGGAAGTGGGTTGAATACCCTGGAATTGCAAATAGATTCCATGCACGCCAGAGTTAGCGGTGCTTGTAAAAGCTGAAACTGCGAAAGCGGAACGTGAACATAGCATCTCTGGAAAAGGCACAAAGAATGACAATCACCGGTCATAGTCTTATGCAAGTGCAAGTCATGTATGGTGAAAGCTGAATTGCCTGAACCCTAGTCTGAGCAATATTTGGTTTCTATAACAACGAAGAAAAGGTGATTGAGACGTTGTAATGAGGTATATGATGGACTGGCATTCTATCTGTCATAATTTGCTGCCTCATGGCACTTCCCAATAGGGATGAAAAGACGAAAAGGGCACCTAACCATGACGTATCTTTACTTACAGATAAACACAGGATTGCCTAAGCTGGTTTGTTATAAAAGACAACCTGTATGGCAACGGAGGCTCCGTAGTACCCAAAGTCATGTTGTAATGACAATGGCAGAACGTATCCAATCGGTCCGCAATTACGGTATAAGTAAAGCAGGAATGCGACGAAAGCCGGAAATATGTGGGGGAAGGGAGCTATGGATGTCGGAATTACAAGTCATAAGTAGGTTGCGCTAATGCGAACAGAAACTACGATAAAGGCTATGAATTCCATTGCAAAGGTTTCCATGAGTGGAAGAAGGGTCAATGGCCTGTTCAGGCTGGCGACCAACCCTGAAGTTCTGTGGAAGCAAGCCTATGCCAACATATACTCTAACAAGGGAGCCATAACAAAGGGCGTAGATAGAAATACGCTTGATGGGTTCTCCGAAGAAAGGGTGAACCATTTGATTGGGCTGTTGGCAAGGCGTGAATATTGTCCGAAACCTGTACGGCGCACATACATTCCCAAAAAGAATGGAAAGTTGCGTCCTCTCGGTATTCCAACCGGAGACGACAAACTGGTGCAAGAAGTGGTCAGAATCCTTCTTGAGCAAATCTATGAGCCTATTTTCTCTGAAAATTCTCATGGATTCAGACCGGGAAAATCCTGTCATTCTGCTTTGCGACAGGTAAAAAACGTCTGGAACGGAACGAAGTGGATTATTGAGTTTGATATCAAAGGATTCTTTGACAATATCAATCATAATAAGATGATTGAATTTCTGGAGAAGAAGATTGATGACAAGCGCATAATTCATATTATTCGTCAAATGCTCAAAGCTGGATACGCTCAAGATTGGAAATACAATGCTACATGGAGTGGGACACCACAAGGTGGCGTCATTTCACCAATATTAGCTAACATATACCTTCATGAACTTGATACGTTTATGGAAGATATGATTTGCCAATTCAACAAAGGTGAAAGACGAAAGGATAATCCCGATTACAAAAAGCTGTGTAGGCAGATGATTATAATCAATCGTGAGCTTAGAGAGCTTAGGCAGAAATTCAAAGAAGGCAAACCTTTGAATGATGCCCGCAAGGAGATACTACGCGAACGCCGAGAGATACAGAAAAAAATGCGAGTTATCAATTCCAGATTACACGTTGACTCTGAATATAGGAGGCTTCGTTACGTTAGGTATGCTGATGATTTCATCATTGGAGTCATTGGTACACGCAAAGAAGCTGAATCAGTAATGCTACAAGTGAAGGAATATATAAATAATGTTCTTCTGCTTGAAGTGTCTGAAGAGAAAACTTGTATCGCAGATGCAAATGATGGAGTTAGATTTCTTGGGTATGATATAAAGACATACACAAGCACAAAGACGACAAAAATTGCATGGGGAAAGGGAACTTGTAATCGAAGGACAATTTCAGAAAAAATGCAGCTCCACATTCCATCTGAAAAGATGTTCCAATACGCGAGTAAAAATGGCTATGGAGATATGGCAATATTCCGCCCAAAAAGTCGTCCTGCATTGTTACGGCGTAGCGATGTGGAAATATTGATGACATATAATGCGGAAATGAGAGGATTAGCAAATTATTATTCCCTTGCTCAAGGCTACAAAACAGCTCTGCAAAGAGTTATTGGTCTAGCCCAATGGAGTTTCTTTGCAACACTCTCTCATAAGCACAAGAGTTCCATAGGAAAAGTAGCTCGTAAAATGAAACTATCTGCTCAATCTGGATATGAACTGAAGGTAAATATCAACGGAATTCCAAAATCCTACAGGCTTTTCAGGTTGAAAGACCATGAACCTCCAAAAATCCATAATTCTAATGTGGATACTCCTTGGGATACTACACGATTCACAATGACTCGTTCAGAATTGGTGCAGCGATTAAATGCAAACACCTGCGAATATTGTGGGAAAACAGGGGGATATATGGAGGTTCATCACATTAAAGCTCTGAAGGATGTACAGGGAAAGAAGCAACTGTGGCAACAAATGATGTGCGCCATGCGTCGAAAGACCATGGTTCTCTGTGTTGATTGCCACAATGAGCTTCACCGCCGTGACCTTCCCTATTGGCGAGCCAAAGCAAGGAGGCATCCGTGAGAGCCGTGTGCATCGAAAGGTGCAAGCACGGTTCGGAGAGAGGGGTAGTGCATCCAGACCGGATAACGCGCCCCTACTCTACCCCGTACTGCGGCATTCAGGAACCGCTCCAGGCGCAGCGGGACAATCCCGGCCTGTGCATCGTCGTGCGGCATATCCCCTCGGATGAATACGGCGAATCGCTGAAAAAAGCCCTGAGCTACGAGGCGTTGCGGACTTTTTCCGCCAATACCGCCCATCGCTTCTGGGATTCGGTGCTGCCGAAGACCTCCCTCGGCATTCCGGTTCCCTATGAAGCTGCTCTCCAGACCGCGATTCAGGAAGCCGCCATTGCGCCGGAAGCCTTCGCGGACGCCCTGCAAGCTGCCGCACCCCTGGTAGGCGCGGATATTGTCGCCGCGCAATCGCGCATCACATCCACGCCGACATGGATTCTGGACGGCATCCGCTTTCCGGCTTGCGATTTCAGGGCTGGAGAGCTGCCTACGGCTCTGGAACTGGCCCACAAGGCCCGCTCTGGAGATATGCGGGCAAAAGACGAAATCTCGCAAATCATAGCACGCGGCCTGCTGAACGAGTCGCTTCTTTGAGGGGGAACGCATGAACGTGCATTTTCTGAGCAAAAAGCATGATTGGGCGACTCCCTGGCCGCTGTTCCGGGAACTGAATGCCAGATTCGGGCCGTGCGAACTGGACGTATGCGCCACGGCGCGGAACGCCAAGTGCGGGAACTTTTTTTCACCGGAAGAGGACGGACTGCGCCAGGTCTGGCATGGCGTCTGCTGGATGAATCCTCCATACGGACGGGCACTGCCGCATTGGATGGCCAAGGCCGTGAACGAAATTGAGATGGAACGCGCTGAAAGAGTGATCTGCCTGCTTCCCGCCCGGACGGATACGGCATGGTGGCACAGGTATGTCCTGCCCTTTGCGGCGGAAATCCATTACCTGCGCGGACGTATCCGCTTTGAAGGTGCCGGTTCGTCCGCCCCCTTTCCGAGCGCCGTGGTCATCTTTGAAAAACGCCACGACAGCACCGAGGCTTTTGGCCTGCCAGTCGAAACAGAAGCGTGCCCCTGATGGAGACTCTTGACAGCATCCTCTCTTTGCCATAGTCTTACTTTCAATGAATACATTACTAGTAAGACTACGCAAGGAGGCAAAATATGGAACTCGCCAAGCTCACGACCAAGGGCCAAATCACGATTCCCGCTGAAATTCGCAAAAGACTCAATGTACAGGCGGGAGACAAGGTTGTCTTTCTTGAAGAAAACGGGCGGATTTTCATTGAAAACGCTGAAAAACTGAAATTCACCCCGGATGAACATTCCGGCGGGAAGGAATAACGCGGCAAATATCGCGCCGCCTTCCCGCCGTTCAGACAAGGATGGGAACGCATGGCCAGACGGCGCAAGCAGACACACGATCCCCGCCAGTTGTCGTTCTTCGACGTAATGGCGAACCAGATCGAGGAAATACGGGAAGAAAACATTCAGGACGACATGCGGGAGGAAAGTATCCCCGCTCCCGCAGCACAGGTTGAACAGGAACAGGCTGTTCCTGCCATGTCGTTGCAGGTGGAACCGGTAAAAGAAGAGGAACGGCAGCCGGAACCGGCACGGACAGAAAAGTCTTTTCCCTTCCCCACAAATGACGGGGACAAAAGACGCCTTGGCATCAATGGAAGGGGCGATTCCGTATATGAGCTGCAAGACGGCTCCCGCATGTACAGTCCCAACACGGCCATCATGCAGTTCCTTGACGGTGAAAAAAGAACGCCCGAAAAACTGTTTGAAGATGGGGCGGACGACTATCTGACCATACAGGAAATTTCCGAGTTCACTCATACCCTTTCTCTGGAGGTGCAACATGCTCGACAGACAAACCTATCCGCTCGAAATCGCACGAAAGGTTCTCAAGCCCGAAACCATCAACGACGTGAGAAGCGGCGGGTACACCAGTTTGGGCTATTCGATTCTGGATCGCTGGGCGCTGAACAGCCCCGAAGAACTGAAGAAGCTGGAGGCAATGGGGAGCATAGCCTTCGATCTGAAGGTGTACGGACAGCAGCAGACGGAAGCGAGAGCCCTGAGCAGCGAGACAGCTCGGCAGGCGAGCCTGCGGGGGATGTCGGATTCGGAGATATTGGAGAGCATGGGCATCGACATGAGCCTGAAAATTACCGGATAATCCCGGAAGACCGGCTGGGCGTTGGCGGCGCGAAAACCAAATATGCGGATAACGTCGCCGCCATACGCCTGCTCAAGCAGCTCCAGATCAGCGGTGCGGAATTGGCCACACCGGAGGAGCAGAAAGTCCTCGTTCGCTATGTGGGCTGGGGCGGTCTGCCGCAGGTCTTTGACGCCAGAAATGAGCAATGGGGCACTGAATACCGGGAAATGCAGGGGTTGCTTTCCCCGGAAGACTACGCTGCCGCCCGCCGTTCCACGCAGGACGCCCATTATACCTCGGAAACCGTTATCAGAGGTATCTATGCGGGGCTTTCCCGCATTGGCCTTGGTACTGGAGAACCGCTCCGTATTCTTGAACCTTCGGCGGGCATCGGCAATTTCATCGGCCTCTGTCCCGAAGATTTTAACGCAAACTTCCTTGCGGTTGAGCTCGATCCCACAACGTCATCCATCGCGCAATACCTCTATCCCAAAGCGCAACATCTCAATATTGGTTTTCAGAACAGTCAAATTCGCTCCGGCGGTATAGACGCCGTAGTCGGCAATCCCCCCTTCGGCAACCAAACATTATACGACCCGGACTTTCCTGAGCTGCGAAAGTTCTCTGTCCACAACTATTTCCTCGCCAAGTCCATCAATCTGTTGCGGGAAGGCGGCGTCGCGGCCTTTGTGGTCAGCCGTTATTTCATGGATGCCGTCGATTCCTCGGCGCGTGAGCTTATCTCGCAATACGCCGACTTCCTGGGGGCTGTCCGCCTTCCGGAAACGGCCTTTCGCCAGAACGCGCTGACCGATGTGACCACGGACATCGTGTTCTTCCAGAAAAATTCCGGGGAAAAACTGCACAGCCGGGATTGGGTGAACACCGCCTCCATAGAAGTTGATGACCTCAAAAACGGCGGCAGGCGTCCGGCCACGGTCAACAGCTACTTTGTGGAAAATCCCCGACAGATTATCGGCACACTGGCCTATTCCGGGGGAATGTTCGAGGGGGCGCTGGCCTGTCTGCCCGATCCGGCCCATGCGGATTTGGGACAGGAAATCGCCGCGCGGCTGGACGTGTTTCCGGCGGACTGTTTCGTTCCGCGAGAGGAAAATCCGCTCAATACGGAAGTCAGGGTACGCAATGCCGACTTCATCCGCAGCCCGTATTTCCAGTCCCTGAAAGCGGACGCCCTGTGCGTCGAGCCGCAAAGCCGGAAGATTGTCTTCAAGACCGCCGCCGCATTCGGCGAAAGCGACTACGACATTTTTCCGGTCAAAAATGAAACGGCCCGTCTGCGTCTGGTTTCCATGATTCAAATCCGGGACACCCTGCGCGAACTGCTCAATACGGAAAAGTCCGCCGACGCCGATGAAGGTCGGATGACGGCACTGCGCCAGAAACTCAACTCACAGTACGACGCCTTTGTCAAAAAATACGGCCATCTCAATTCCCAGACAAACCGGGGACTCATGCGGAGCGACCCGGAACATTCTCTGCTGGAGTCTCTGGAACTGGATTACGACAAGGGCCTGTCGCCGGAGACGGCCCGCAAGCATGGCGGCGAAGCTCGTCCGGCGTCAGCGAAAAAAGCCGCCATTTTCCGGCAACGGGTACTCAGGCCCGCCCAGGTCGTGGAACATGCGGAAACCATCAAGGATGCCCTGCTTATTGCCCTGCGGGAAAACGGCAGGGTGGATTTCAGCCGTATGTCGCGGCTCCTGCATCGTCCGGCTGAGGACATTCAGACGGAGCTGCGTGACCAGGGACAGATTTTCCTGAATCCCTCCACCGAGGAATGGGAAATCCGCGACAGATACCTGACCGGCAATGTCAGGGCCAAGCTGGCGCGGGCGAAAGAAGCCGCGCAAACGGACGCCCGCTTCGCTCCCAATGTGGAGGCACTGTCCGCCGCCATGCCGCCGGACATCGAGGCTGTGGACATCGGCATCAGGTTCGGCTCCTCCTGGGTTCCGGCACAGGTCTTTGCCGACTTCGTGGAGCATCTGCACGGCGGCAAGGGAATGCAGACCATCAATTATCTGCCGACGCTGGGCCGCTGGGAAGCGTCCGTCAGCATATGGGATGCTTCGCTTGCCTCCAGCGTCTGGGGCATTCCCGAATATTCCGCCGGAAAAATTATCGAAGCCCTGCTCATGAACAAGCCCATCAAGGTGCAGAAGGAAAGCGGCCAGCATGACGACCAGGGCAGGCCCATCATGGTCATCGACCAGGAACTGACAGCCGCCGCCATGCAGAAGGCCGATGAAATCAAACAGGCTTTCCTCGATTGGGTATGGACGGACGATGAACGGCGGGACATGCTGACCAAACTCTACAATGAAAAATTCAACACAAACGTCCCTCCGACCTATGACGGTTCCCATCTTGAGCTGGTGGGCGCTTCTGAAGCCGTCAAACTGCGCCCGCATCAGAAAAACGCGGTCTGGAGGGCCATTCAGGAAGGTACTTGCCTGTTCGACCATGTGGTGGGCGCGGGGAAAACGCTGGCCTGCGTCGCCACTGTCATGGAATCAAAACGCATGGGCTTTCTTTCCAAGCCCATGTTCGTTGTCCCCAACCACTTGTTATATCAGTGGAAAGATGAGTTTTACAAACTCTATCCCGATGCGAATATTCTGGTGGCCGACAAGACGGACTTCACAAAACAAAACCGGGAACGGTTATTTGGACGTATTGCCACCGGCGATTGGGATGCCGTTATTGTGGCGCACAGTTCCTTCAAAAAAATCGACATGCCCCGCGATGTGCAGGAGGAGATTCTCAAGGAACAGATCGATGCGGTCATCGAGGCCATTGAGGCTTCCAAAGCCGCTGAAGGTGGACGGGCCACCATCAAGCAGCTTGAGAAACAGCGCGAGAAAATGGAGGAACGCTACAATGCCCTGCTTGCCGGGACAGGGCAAAAAGACCGGGCCGTGGATTTTGCGGATTTGGGCGTGGATGCCCTGTTTATCGACGAAAGCCACGAGTTCAAGAATCTCGCTTTCCAGACCACCATGAATGTCTCCGGCCTCGGCAATGTTACCGGCTCCGCCAAGGCGCTCGATCTGTTCATCAAGTGCCGCTATCTGCAACGCCAGAACAATGGCCGTGGTGTATACTTCATGACCGGGACGCCAATAAGCAATACCATTGCCGAAGTTTATACTCTGCAACGCTATATGCAGTATGATGAACTGAAAAACAAGGATATTGAACATTTTGATGCGTGGGCATCAACTTTCGGGCAGGTCACAAGCGGTTGGGAGTTGGATGCAACTGGCGTGAACTACAAACTCTCATTTCATGTCCAAATATCCCTATTTAGACTCATAATATCTTATATTTCAATATATTATCTAAAACAATTCATCCAGAGAAGTCCAGGAAAAGCGCCTTGCATCCCGTTGTTTTCCGGGTATTATGCAGGGTATCCATGCAAAGTAGCATTCTGAAATATTTTCATATAACTTGATGAAAATACTATAAATATTTTTATTTGTGGGTATCGGATGCCATAGGATTCATGAGGACTTGCGAGTATCCCCGACAAGGAGAAGCGTATGCTGGATGACCGCGTTATTCAAGGCTTG